>WNGG01003516.1_pt1 | contig 17980 bp, 17 predicted proteins | sample 5400661 | NCBI WGS metagenome assembly WNGG01 (sample SAMN13153372, study PRJNA577476) | soil metagenome | isolation source: 100 cm soil or saprolite under Garry oak tree replicate 1 | place: USA:California | collected 2016-06-15
AATTGTTAGATCAAATCCCTACTAGGCCACGCTGGGTAATGAGTGTTTCTGTAGGAGAATTTGACGACCGGGGCTTATCATTCACCCAACCTGTGGGCTATGGCACAGCAACGGCCCATTCCGGTCGCTCAATACGTTCGCATGTCAACCGAAGATCAACAATATTCAATTGCAAGTCAGAAAGCCGCTATCGAGCGATATGCCGTCCACGTTCAAAGTTTCCCCGCAACTGGCTAGAACTCTTGAGCGCTGCAAGAATCTTAGAACACTTCGAGCACAGGTGAGTAAATTGCTGTGCGAACTGTTCCCCGAGCACGTCCGGTTGATTAGCGTGCCCGGACTCCGCAACAGGATGTTCGAAGTTGACGGAATCCACAAAGTCTCGTTTTTTGTCTGCCGCGAGTTTCGTACCCTCGGAGGAAGACCTAGAGATGGATGTTCCGCAATCGCCCGAAGGAAGCCGAGAACATACTTTTGGTATCGCGCTGATCCACAATACCAGCGGCTGTTGAGCTACCACGTCCTGCCTCCGGTAGGTAATAGCGTGCGGGTGTGCAAGCAAATACAAGAGAAGCACCCGTGGCTTGCGACAGGAAAGGAACTGAACAACTTGGGGGAGAAGAGGAGTAACCGTATGTCTGTCCGCCGTGCCCACCGACCAAGGGTTGTGCAGCAAGCTCAGACTGTTCAGACTTCAGAAGGATTGGCCCCCGACCCTGGGCATGCTCCTTCTTGCCACGACCTGAAAAATAAAGTTTTCATCATCTTGAGTCATTGTCACCTCATGAGCTTAGAGTGCCCGGCGGACTCAAAAAGCTCCAGGCATTTGCAGGCAATCCGCAATGCAGCCCAGTGCATCGCGGATATTATCCAGCCGAGCGTCCAAAGGCAGCGCTGATGATTAAGAGAGTGGCGAGATCGGTGATGCGATGGATGATAATGCGCGACTGGTGCGAGAAATATAAGGACGATGCCAGAGTGATCTATTGGCTGGAACACAACCCGCCTCCGGCTGAGTGGACGGGATCGGCGCTCGAATGGGCGTTTATAGAAATTTGAGATGAGTTCCTTGCCGGATTCTCAGACCGAACTAAAAACGTATTCCTCTCCAAGACTCGATACATTCACACCTGGGGTACCCAAAACTGGCTGCGCTGTGCTGTCAGCTTTGCGAGTTGCGGCTATTCATCGAGCGCCTGAAACATTTCGCCAGTTTGTTAGGTTGCACAGGTTCCTGTTAACAGATTTTCTCTAACGTGTGCTGATTGATTCCTCAGCGGATGAATTCTCGTTTGGGAACTTTTGCGATCCGCGCTAACTGTGTGTCGTCCACGAGAGCGGTCCCTTTTTGCCTGTATTGGATGGCTTGGAATTCCAACATGCTCAAATCTTCGCCTTTTTCCCAGTGCTTGTCGGATTCCTTTCCGATGTAGACAGGAGGCCAGTTCGCAACAATGTGAGCGCGTTGCAGTAAGCCACGCGTGTCAGAAGCACACGGCTGCCGTCCGATCCGAGACTCTTGGCTTCAGGATGATTCTGATACGAGTCCATGAGCATGAAGAAGTTCTTAGCCAATGCTTTGCGGCCATCGTAATGATGCTGAACAATACACTCGCAACGAAACCGAAGGCGTTGCCGATAGCATTCGGTGAGAATTGAAGACACGCAGCGCACAGACAGTTGGGAACCAGATGGATGAAGCGGCTGGAAACATGAGGATTGTTCAAAAAGGGATCGTCGCCTCAGTTTTCGGAATCGCGGAAGACACACTCTGCGGATGCTCTGCAAGAGTTCGAACACTCCATGGACGAACTGGCTCATTTTTCATTTGAGCGCTGCCAGAACAGGATCGCCACTGGATTGAATGCCGTCATAAAGAATCTCGGCGAGCAATTTCAGGCAGAGGCCAGATTCGGTAGTGATGACGGCGAACGTTGAGTTCGCGGCCATTGCGGATGACCGACTCCCCGGCCCGTAACTCGGGCAGAATTAGCTCACTGCGTAAGTTAATCGGATCATGGGGAGCGGCCTGCGTATCCAGCGTTTGGTTACGTTGCCGAACAAGTGCCCAACCGACACCCGAAGGTAAAAATCAACTAAGATCCTCAAGCGCCAGTGTTTTCCGGTCGGTTAGAAGAGGCCCGTCCCCTCCGATTTGACAGGGTGGGTTTACTGCACGGTAAGAGTCGTTGATCCGGTGGTCCCGCCGGAGTTGGCCCCGATGGCTGTGGTTCCCGGGGAGACACAGGTCGCACTCCCGGCTACGCTGGGAGCGTTGGCGACGGTGGCAACCGTTGCTTGCGACGAACTCCAGTGAGCGTTCAGAGTGATGTCTTGCGTGCTGCTGTCGCTGAAAGTGCCGGTGGCAGTGAATTGTTGCGGGCCGCCTGCTGAGGCTGTCGGATTCGCCGGAGTAACGACCAGCGAAATCAGGGTGCCGGTGCCTACCGTGAGGGTTGTGGTCCCAGTCACGCCCGACGCGGTGGCGGAGATAGTTACCGATCCGCCTTTCTTGCCGTGAGCAATTCCCGATCCGCGAATAGAAGCAACGTTCGGGTGGTTGGATTTCCAGGAAAGTCCGCTGAGGTTCGAGGCCACACTGCCATCACTGAAAGTGCCGCTCGCAGTGAACCGGATGGATGTGCCCTTGGAGATTCTGGGGTTCGCCGGGTTGATGGTGATGGAAACTAGGTGCGCGGTGGAAACCGTCAGTCCGGTGGAGCCGCTGACCGAGCCGAAAGTGGCTTTGATGGTGGTGCTGCCTGCTGCCACGCTGGAGGCAAGACCTTGTGCGTTAATGGTCGCGGCTGCGGCGTTCAGGGACGTCCAGGTGGCGGTGGTGGTGATGTCCTGGGTGCTGCTGTCGCTGAAGCTGCCGCTTGCGGTGAATTGTTTGGTGGTGCCGACGGCCATGCTGGAGTTCGCCGGAGTGACGGCAATGGAGACCAGAGTGGCGGCGCTAACCGTAAGCGTTGCGGTCCCGCTCACGCCGCCCGACGAGGCGGTGATGGTCGCGGTGCCGGTGCCGGTGCTGCTGGCGAATCCTGTGGAGCCAATGGTTGCGACCGAGGTAGAAGACGAAGACCAGGTGAGCGGCGTTAGCAATTGCGTGCTGCCGTCATCGAAGTTGCCTACCGCGGTGAACTGCAGGGTCGTTCCCAATGCGATAGTGGGAGCCGAGGGTGTCACTGCGATTGAAACCAGGTGAGCCGGCACGACCGTCAATGTACTGGTGTCAGAGAATGATCCCACGGTCGCGGTGATCGTAGTGGAACCCGCAGCCACGGTGGCCGCCATGCCTGAACTATTGATGGTTGCAACGGAGGTGGACGAAGAGATCCATGTCACGCCGCTCGACAAATCCTGGCTGGTTCCATCGCTGTAGGTGGCGGTCGCGGTGAATTGCAGGTTGACGCCGATGCCCTGGGTCAAGCCATCGGGCGTGACGGTGACGGACACGATGCTGGGAGCAGTAACGGTGACGCTGGTGGATTGCGACACACCGGCGAATGTGGCGGAGACGTTCGTCGATCCGGCGGCAACTGCGGTCAGCAATCCGCTGGCGTCAATCGTTGCCGTCGCGGTGGAAGAGGAACTCCACGTCACCAGAGCCGTGAGATCGGAGGTGCTGCCGTCGCTGTAGTTTCCAATCGCGGTGAATTGCTGGCTGGTGTTGACCGGTACGGAAGCTGCGAGCGGAGACAGAGTGATTGAAACCAGATTCGAGGCCGCCGCAGTGACCTTAAGAATGGATGTGGATTGCTGTGAGCCAGATTTGGCGGTGATGGTGACCGTGCCAGAAGTGGAGCCGACAGCCATGCCAGTAGCATTGATGCTGGCGATGCTGGGGTCGGACGAACTCCACTGCGCGGAACTGGTGATGTCCTTCGAGGTGGAGTCGGAATAGTGCGCGGTCGCGGTGAACTGCTGATTACTCCCCACCCCGATCGAGATAGTCGAAGGCGAGACCTGCACCGAGGTCATGGTGACGGAAGAGATCTGGGACTGCGAGCCTGCGCCTCTGCTGCAAGCGGTGAGCATAGTCAGTAAACAGAAAAGGGTTACGCAAGACGCAGTCTTCATTCCCATCTCCAGTCAAGTTCTTAGGGCGAGGATTAGTTAAGCGCGATTCACTCGTACTAGGGGGAAGGGTTCACTAGCGACTTGGCAATTTGTGGGCCATCCGGAAATGCCTGAATTTAAAAAGGCTATTGTGCTCAGGCTGTCTAAGACATAGAAATGTGTCCAAGACTGGGACTGAATGCACCTCGCTAGAGCGCCGCTTGCCTCCGCCTGGATCTGACTGATTCCAGCGTGGAAACAGGTTTTGTTAGGCGCTCTAAAAGCAACGGTTGCGGTGTATTAAGATCAAAGTTTTGGTGGTCGGTCGCGCCTGACTCTGCTCGCAAGCCAACGATAAAGAAACTGCCGTTCGGCCTCGGACATGCGCTCGAAATCTGCACCTGCTAGATTGTGTCGTACCCACAAGACTTGAACCTGGGCATTGATCGACGTCGCTGCATTTGGAAGGGTCAAATCAAAACTCAAGAGTTCGCCAACATTAAGTTTCTGTTTCGAGAGCAGCCCAACCCCACGTTCGCAAATGTCGGTGACTGTGACTGGTAGTAATTCGCCACACTCGTTCTTGGCGACGACGAACCTCATGATTGCGTGGCGCGCATTGCGACGCTCTTCGCGCACCATCCTGGAATAAGCAGTCTTTAGACCCCGTGCGCTGGATTCTTGGGTTAAGGGCTTTTGGATTATGACATGAGCTCCGGCGTGCTTTGCGCTAATCGTCAAAAATGGGCCATCGACAATAGTCAGAACAATTGGTTTACGTTTGCGATCGGTGTTTAGAACTCCGTTTAGGAGCTTCATTTCATCCGGCGCACCCCTGGAATCGCACACGACCAGGTCGATATCGCGTCTAGCCAAAAGCCCCAGACCCTCTGTCGGATTGGCACAATGTTCAATATCAATCGAGAGTCGCTCAAGAGCGCGGTCCATCAAGGAGACCACTTGCCTGTCGTCGGATACAACTAAGCATTCAAATACCATTTCTGGTGTCATTCAATCTTCCCTTTCTGAGCTGTCAGAAAGCTTCTATATCTAAACTGACATGGTCGGCCCATTCACCAACCGGGGACCAGTTCGCTCATTCGTTCTGAGAGCCACAGTTGCAACCTCTCCAAAGTCTTGATAGGAAGTTCCAGAAACTGAATCCCGGCGCGTCCATTCGTATCGCTCCAGCAGACCTCGCCCGATACAACCAGCGGTTCCTCCATTCTGGGTAACTCTATTCGTAACTGAAGTTGGGCACCGACCTTTAACTGCGAGGGCGAGTTAAGGGCAATTCCGGTCTCGCTGAGGTTGACGGAATTGCCCAGGAATTCGGAATCGTCTGAACTAATGAATGTCCGAGCTTCAATCGGATAGCGATAATCTCTTCTTCGTTCTCGAAACATCATGGGCTGCGCCGCGCGAAAAGTACGGGCAACCGCTGCAATAGAAAATGGCCGCTGAAACGCAAAAGTCGCATGTGCCCGAAATGCTAATGCCGCATTACTTTCATCCGCAACAATCGCGAACGAAATGGCTCGCCGATTGGAAGTGAGGCCTGGAAGATTACCTAGTAACCGCAGCCCATCATCTCCGAATTCGAAATCTACAATGAGACCTTCGAACTTGGAGTGACAGAGCTTCCTCATCGCCGAGGCGACGTCGCAAGCCGTTTCTACATGCATGGAAAGGAGACGGGTTTGTTGGCACAGAAAGTCAATCGTCTCAATATTTCGGCTTGCGAGTAGAACTCGAACTGGAGCGGATTCTCTGGGTTCTTTTGACATTTAACTCTCTTTTCTAATCAAGCCTCGACTAGCTCTAGACCGGCAGCCCTTCCGGTATCTCCATTTCACGAGCATTAAAGGCTGCGGTGAATGCCTCCACCACGTTTGGGTCAAAATTCGTTCCCGAGCCGCCATCGATCAGTTGCTTGGCTTCGAAAGGAGTGACGGCTCTGCGATAGGGGCGATCGCTGGTCAGAGTGTCGTAAGCATCTGCAACCGCCAGGATTCGGGCTTCCAAAGGTATTTCGTCACCTTTGAGAGATTCGTAACCTGAGCCATCATGCCTCTCGTGGTGCGCCAGAATGATGGGGATGACTCGACCCAGCGATCCGCCGACCGGCTCCAGTATGGAGACGCCCTTACGAACATGTTTTCTCATCTCGGCCGTTTCTTCAGGAGTTAGGCTGCTGGCTTTGTAGAGAATTTCTCTGCTTGTGTCGAGCTTGCCAATGTCGTGGAGTAGGCCTGCCGCCCGTACATCGTCTATGCGGCCCTCGTCGAAGCCCATGCGGTGCGCGATGCTGGCAGCGTAAAACGCAACCCGATTCGAATGATTGTGGGTGTACTTGTCGTTGGACACGAACTGCTGAAGAATCGCCAGTACCCCAAAATACGTTCGGCGCAATTCGCGAACGTGGGTTTCCTTCCTCTCATACAAAGTCCCCATGGAATAGGCCGTAATGATGAGTAGGCCAGCCCACACGCTTAAATCGAACCACCGGTCTAATTCGTCAACTGCAGACTGAACAAAGAGAAGTGGATTGGCGATACTCAACACCACAACTAGAAGTACGCTCCCTACGGCAGTCAAAACGGCGTGTTTTCGTCCGTAAACGTAGGCCGAGAACAACGTGGGCAAAGTGTAGAAGCCGAGCACTACGCCATGGGACGCCACCAGCCAATTCAGCAAGCCCGCAATTACAAAGAGCGAGAGAACTAACCAAAGTTCCCGGTTGACTTCCGCCAGCCGATCCATCCAACGTGGACTGGCCTTTACAGACAGCATCCGAATTTCTGTGGTTGCATCCATCGAGTATTCTCCAGTGAATCTGCGTGACGAAGCGACGAAAACCGCCGCGACACGATTAACAGCAGCATCCCGACTGCCACTCTAGACTCTCTGGCAAGAGTCAGTTCCCGTGCTAGCGACCGTCCAAACGGTGGACATGAATCCTGTTGCTAGACTGATCTCCATTTAGGTGCTGGTGAGTCAGAGTGTGCTCACCTAAGCAAAAAAAATCGGAGAGCCGACTTGGGGGGTCGCAACAGCCAGCAGCATGGTTGCAAGTCCCGGCTCCCCGATCCCATACGTGGCTGGGAACGAGAAACGATACTGATCTCGTGGTCATACTCCGGCCGCTTTGGAAAACATTTTCTGAACCTGCTCGACGAAAATCCCGGACTCCTTGTCAAGCATTAATTCGGATTTTTCGAAGTATGAGGTTGCCCCCTCACTAAGGAATTTCCTCTCATTGCTTTGGGGAAGGCTCGTCAGAACCATCACCGGAATCGCGGAGGTTTGAGGATCTTTTCGCAAAGCTTTTAATACGGAGGTACCAGTGAGCTTAGGCAGCATCATGTCGAGCACGATTAAGTCGGGCGTGTATTCACGAGCCAGTCGCAAGCCCTCTTCTCCGTCTCCAGCAGTAATGACCTGGTGACCAGCTCTAATTAGCGCACGGTCATTGGCCAGGCGAAAGAAACGGCTGTCGTCGACGATTAGGATGTTCAGTGTTCTTGTCGGCATAAACTTGTCATTGCCTCATTAAGCGATACCAGTCAGACCGCGAGTTAACGAATGTTTAAAGTTAGGGCAACGGAATGTTGCATGGCTCCCGATTTGCCGACAAGAAGAAGCTTGTATGTTCCTGCCGTGGTTGCATGAGACTGCGGAGACGGCTGGGAAGGCGCCCCTCCGCCACAGCCAGCGAGCAATAGAATTGCAATCAGCAACACGACCACGACCGCGAAGTATGCGCACTTTTTTCGCCGGCCATCTTTGCCTAACAACAGGAAACCAAACATTCCGAAGCCTTGACTGAGCGACAACCAAGCCATCACAGGATTCCCCTCTTTTCGGGGAGCGGTCAGCGCAGCGTTAGGCCCGGCCGTGGTGACGCTGACCGTCACGCTGGAGGAACCACTCCCAGGAGTCACTGAACCAGGGCTTACCGTGCAGGTCGCGGATGATGGGACCCCGCTACAGCTCAAGTCCACTGCGCTGGAGATATTTCCTCCCACCGCATTGACGCTCAATTGATAGGTTGCCGTGCCGCCGGACGTGACCGTAGCACTTGTGTTGGTGGCGGAGAAACCGAAGTCAATGCCTGAGCCGCCGAGTGCGACACTCTGGGGACTATCCGTAGCGGAGTCGACGAAGCTAATTGTGCCTGACCGCACGCCCGAAGACGTTGGAGTGAATGTGACTAGAACAGTACAGCTGCCTTTGGCTGCAACCGCGCCGCAGGTGCTGCTCCTGGCAGTAAAATCGCCCGTCACCTGAATATCGCTGATGCTCAGCGTTCCGTTGCCAGTGTTTGTGACAGTGATAGTTTGGGCAACGCTGGTCGTACCCACTGCAGCGGCGGTAAAGGTCAGGCTGGACGGGCTTATACTCGCGGTCCCTACGTCGGCGGAAGCATCCGGACCAATTTTTGTGATAAAGGTGTCGTCCAGTCCACCCCATGACGCCTGGTATGCGGACTTCGTGGGAAAATCAGACGAAGAAGTGGTACCAACAATGTAGATAGCCCCGGAGCTGTCGAGCGCCATCCCATTGCCTACATCCCACTGCCCACCGCCGAGGAAAGATGCAAACAATTGGGTGGTCGCTGCAGGATCAATTTCCACCACCACAACATCGGCGTCCCCAGCGTAGCCTTGGATCGGATTCACGAGAGAAAACTGACTACTGTAGCTGTGCCCGACGATGAAGGCGTCGCCACTAGCATCGACTTGGATCGCGTCGCCCGCCATCCCATTATTAGCTCCAAGATATGTCGAGTAGATCAGGCTCGACCCAGTGGAATCGAGCTTCGTTAGAGTCGCTCCGTTACAGAATTGCGTGGAAGGATCGCAGATCGCTGTCGAAGTTACTGGGAAGTTATCGTTCCCATCATCCCATCCTGTGACATACGCCGAGCCGCTTGAGTCCACGGCAATTGCCACCAGATAGTTGAAGCCCGTTCCCCCTAGATAGGTGGAATAACCTATCACGCCCGAGCCGGTGAATTTGGAGACAAAACCGATCACACTCGGATAGGCACCAGGGTAAGTCGTCATATATGCGCCCTGTGTTACTGGAAAGTCGCTGTTGGCCGTGCTGCCAGTAACGTAGGCATTGCCACTGGTGTCCACGGAGACCGCATTGATTCCAGAGGAGGGAGCACACTCGTAGCTTATGCAAGGATAATTACCCACCACGTTGCTGCCGCCCAAATAGGAGGAGTACACGAGGGAGGACCCATCGGCCGAAAACTTAGTCACAAATCCGTAAGTGCCCCAATAACCATACTGGCTCGCCGACACAGAAGACTGATAAGCATTCGCCACTGGAAAATCCTGCGAGTACGTCATTCCCGCGACGACGGCTTCTCCGTTGCGATCGACGGCGACGGCATTTGAGTAGTCGGTGTTCGTACCCCCCAAATAAGTTGAATAGATGATCGAAGAACCATCCGCTGAAAACTTTGTTAAGAACGCGTCCTGGTTGCCGCTCATGCTTGCCTGATATGCATTCAACACGGGAAAGTCAGCAGAAGTTGCCGATCCAGTCACGTAGGCGTTGCCCAAGGAATCGAGTGCGATACCCATTGGCCAGTCGTCTCCACTGCTACCACCAAAATAGTCGGCAAACAGAAGAGTGGAGCCGCTCGCGTCCAGCTTGGCCAAGAAAATTCGCGTCTGCGTGGAGGTGAATGAACCCAGGGTGGGCAAAGGGAAGTCGGGCGAGTCGGTAGTACCGGTGATGTAAGCGTTGCCGCCGGCATCCACTGCAATAGCGCTACCTTCGTCGTCGCCGCTCCCGCCCACAAAAGTTGAGTAAACCAGGACCGGATCAATGACTAGAGCCCTCGCATTGTCATGCGGTGAAACGGTGAATCCCACGTGAGTGCTGTCCTTGAGCGAGTAACCGCCGGATACCTGCACTCGAGCCCCGTGCTGTTCTTGAAAGATGCCTGGCGCTTGAAAGAGCATCCGGCTGGTGCCTTTTGTTAGCACAAGGTTTCCCTGCGAGTCGACGCCGAGCGTGTCAGCACCCTTCACAGAGAATTGGATCTTATTCGCGTCGGCGCCGGGCGCAACGACAAAATCGTATTCCACTTGCCGGTTGTTCCCATAGTAGAGCAGGTCAATTCCAGGATAGACATTCCGATAACGAACTCTGGCATAAGTCTGTATATTCGTTTGCCATTTGTTCGGGTCACGGCCGATAAAGTAATTGACCTTTGTGGGGAGGGGGTTCTCGCCCACCACTTTCGGATTGGCCGCGGCACCGACAAGATTGATAGTCAGGGAGACCGGTGCTGCTTTGGAATCTCTCTTCGGATGCCTGAGTTGGGTCGAAAAACCAAGAGTGTTGGCACGGGGCGCAATTGAGATTGGCGCGCCCGAGTTGATCGAAGCATTTTGGACAGGAGGAACGGCTGACGGGTGCAGCGCAAGCGTCATCCCACCTGAAGTGAGAAACACCGAGTATGTCGATCCGCGCGACAGGAATTTTACATGTGGGTCCATTTGTCCACGGTTTGCTTCGAAGCTTAAGGGAAGCTGGCCATACTGATTGCTTGCGCGGTTGATGGCTGACGGTGCAACTCTGGACGCCGGTGCTTGCGCTCCCGCGTCCGCCGTCATCATCACTGCAAGCGAAAACAATCCACAGCCAAGTATTCTCACGAGTTTCATATCAGCTCCCTCACGTTATTTACTTCGGCTCTGCCAAAGACCAGAGACTGAGCGAATGGGACAAGTCCAACTGCGTGCGCTTGGGGGAACGTATGCACGCCATGATCACATCAGCCGAACTGAATATTGCAACTCCACGGCCATCGCCAAAATGATGAAAGAAAGGACACTTAGTTTCGGCCGTTGTCTGGAACCTGGAACCTTGTCCGTATTCTGGATTCTTTCCCGGGGACGGACTACTGCGGTGAGTGCTCAGAGCAAACGGGTTATAGCCGAGGCCCACCTCGCAAAGCAGCGTGGCTACCCAATTGCATCCTCACCATCCATGCGGGTTGTGATCGCAGAAGATTCGCTGATTTATCGCGCACTCATGAAGAGGCACTTTGAAGAGTGGGGGCTGAGCTGTGTATTTGCCTCGGACGGCTCAGAAGCCTGGGCTCTGCTGCGGGACCAGGAACTCCCCACACTTGCATTGCTTGACTGGGTACTTCCCGAACTCGACGGCATTGATCTCTGTCGGAAGATTCGTAGCGAGCTCGGTGCCGAACGATACATCTACATCATCCTAATTACTTCCAAGAACCTTAAGCAGGATATCGTCGAAGCAATGGAGGCTGGAGCTGACGATTACTTGATCAAGCCTTTCTATGCTCCCGAGCTTAAAGCTCGTGTGCTCGCAGGAAAGCGAATCCTTGACTTGCAGAGCACGCTGCTCCAAACACAGGAGTCGTTACGCATCGCGGCCACCCATGATGCACTTACAGGGCTTAAGAATCGGATGGAAATTGTTGGAATACTGATACAAGAGCTGGCCCGCTCACGGAGGAACGGCGGACCTGTAGGCGTTATGTTCGCGGATCTCGATCATTTTAAATCGATCAACGATTCCATCGGGCATTTGGGTGGCGACACCGTGTTGAAGGTGGTCAGTCGAAGGTTGACTTCCGCCGTGCGTATCTATGACCAGATCGGGCGTTATGGCGGAGAGGAATTTTTGGTTGTATTACCAGGCTGTGATCTCCAGGGTACAAAAACTCGTGCTGAGGAGCTGTTGCGAACCGTTCGAAAAGCGCCTATTGAAACTTCATACGGGACTAAGACCGTGACTGTGAGCGTTGGGATAGCATCCACTTCCACAAATGGATTCATCAAGGCGGAAGAGTTGCTTAATAGCGCGGACGAGGCTTTATACCGGGCCAAAGAGAATGGGAGAAACCGAGTAGAAGCACCGTTGCCACAACCTGTATTTGAAATAGCGCAAAGTCAATTCCAGGAACAGAGCAGTAGCCTGGGCAACGCGGGACTTGGGAAAATGCGATTCACTGAGGACATCGATGTCGGAAATGAATAGCTTGAAAATACCGGGACTGCGAGCGCCGCTTGGCCATGTTATAGGCGAAACCCTGGAAATACATAAGATCTATCAGATCGTTCAACAGGCAGCTCGAACTACTCACGCCGTACTCATCGTTGGAGAAGCCGGTACTGGCAAGGAGATGATTGCAAGAACGATTCATTCCACCGGTCCTTTGCGGCATATGCGATTTACCCGTCTCGACTGTGCCTCGCTTTCGGCGGAAGCACTGCAAAGTGAACTGCAAGTCATTTCGGGCACGCAGCCTGTCGAATTTGTCGAAGCTCCAAACGCTGCCACCTACAACGGAACACTTTTCCTGGACGGAGTCGGAGATCTCAACCTCAGCGCGCAAGCGTTCTTGCTACGGGCCATTCATGACAGGGAGATTTGGACGTCGCCTGATTCTGCGCACCGTGACCCGAGACGGCTGCGAATTCTTGCGGCGACCGAGCGTGATTTAAAGCTCGGAGTCGCAGAGGGAACATTTCGACGTGATCTATATTTTCGACTGAACGTTCTCAGTCTGCGAGTGCCACCCCTCAGGGAACGCCGGCGCGACATTCTGCTTTTGATTACCAGTTTTCTATATCAGTACTCACAATCGACGGGCTGTAAACGCAACATCGGTGAGGAAGCCTTGCACGCGATGCTAACTTACGATTGGCCGGGCAATGTTCGCGAACTCAAGAGCTGTGTGGAACACGCGTGCCGTTCAGCGACAGAGCCGAGCATACAGCTACTCGACTTACCCAGCGTGGTCAGCGGAATTGGAACAAGGGTATCCATGAGTTTGCCAGGCGGAAGAGTCTTACCCCTACATGAGCTCGAGAAGCGGAGCATCATGGAAACGATGTTGCAAGTACGAGGCAACAAGCGCATGGCAGCACAACTGCTCGGCATCGGTAAAACGACGCTGTATAGAAAACTCAAGGAATACAGCGGTCGCGAGCGAGAATCAAAGTGATTGAACGACCCGAATTATGAGGAGACTATCCATGACTGGGAATGCGGGTACAACGTTAGCGACGATGTGCAATACCAAATCGATTGGCCATGAGGCGGAGGACCTGTCTCTTCGTTCGCGCCGTGTTCGACATCTCCAGGAGGAGATGAAGACAAACTTCAAGCGAGACCTGCACCTTTGGTCGATCTCCATTTTAGTGATACTTGTGCTAGCGACCGGCTTCGCAGCGGTCATTGCACCCAGCCTGGCATGGAGGACCGCAAGTTTCCACTTCGACTTTCGCGACCTTCCCCAACTCTTCTGGGGCATGATCGCTTTGGTTCTATTGTTCAGCGTTTATGTGACCACTCAAAAAAGAGAACTAAATGCGACCAGGAGAACCCTGTTGCAGGAATTTATTATGAGCGAACACCTGCAGGCATTCTCGCTTTTGGATCCAGTGACCCAGCTCCTGAATTCGTGCGCGATCGATCCGATAGTGGCGAAAGAAACCATTCGGGCAAATCGCCTCGGAACCTCTCTTACTGTAGCAACTATCAGTTTGGACAATTTTCAGTCAATTGCAAAGCGAGTGGGGATTGAACAGGGGGAGCAGACTCTTTACCACGCAGCGCGGCTGTTGAAGAACACCTTCCGGGGCTCCGACGTAATCTTTCGAAGTCGCACGAGCGAATTTGTCGTCGTCATGCCGGATACCACAGAGCAGGAGGCTGAACACGCGATCACTCGTCTCCGAGCGGGCACGGAAAGGTGGAACGCCGAGGCGGACTCCGGCTGCGAATTCAGTTTTTCTTGGGGCATCGCAGCCTATATCGAAGGAGCAAGGACAAGTGATGTGTTAGAGAGAGCGCGTCGGTGTATGTTCCTGAGTTCACAGAAGATTAACTTTGTGTTTTAGAGCGACATTCATCTCTCCCAGGGTATGCGAATTCTGCGAATAGTTGCTTTCTTGTGCGGCGCAGTCTCCATCATGACTTCGAGCATCGCCGCACAGCAAGGGTCCGGTTCAATTTCGCTAACAGCGAAAATCCCTTCTACAGCTAACCTCAGCAGCAATGCGGTCCCCATACGCTTGGATCTTGGCAGCGGCGACCAGACAGAGGTCTCGCTGCCTCTCGAAATTCAATGGAATGTTGATCGACTGGCAACTGAGATACTCATTGTCGCCTCCTTTCCTGACTGTGCGCGCGCACTGACAACTCGCTCAGGACGAAGCGTGCCCGCAGCGATGCTGGATATCGAAATCGGCGACTCGGGGTGGAAGCGTTTTCCTGAGCACAGAACCCCGCTGGCTAGCTCCGGGGTTTTGCTTAGGACTCTTGTCCTATCAGAATATGGTCGCCAACACCGTCAGGCATTACGCATGCGAATTCGGTGCTCCGGAAACGCGATCAGTCCAGGCGAATACTATGGCCAGATGGACGTGCGCACGATCATTCGCTAGCGTCAGAAGCCGGCGCGAGTTACCTTGGTTACACTCCAAAGCTAAACTTATCTAAAGCCACCTCCCGTTTGAGAGTACTCTTTTTTATTGAGTAATAGTTACCCGCTCATCGTCCGGCTGAGAACAAACTTGATGACTCGGTGGCGGGACTATTGGGGCCGCTAATCTCGCGAGACAGGATTTGTAAATGAAGCGAACGCGTGTACTCCTTATAGATGACGAGCGAGATCTCTTATGCGCCGTCAAAGAAATCCTTGAGGAGAACAGCATGGAGGTGTCCTGCGGTGGCAGCTGTGCCGAAGCAGAACGCCTGTGGAAGCTTTCCCGTCCGGATTTGGTCGTTTTGGATTATGTCCTTCCCGATGGAAACGCCATCGATCTGATAAACAAATTCAAAGGCTCAGATGCTACAGTTCCCATCATTGTTTTGACTGGTCATGGCACGATTGACCTGGCTGTAAAAGCCGTACAGGCGGGAGCGGACAATTTCCTCACCAAGCCTGCCGATCCAAGCACTCTGCTGGTGATGATGGAGCGAAGCCTGGAAAACAGCCGTAACCAGCAAGGTCGGCTGGTTGAAGAATCGAAGAAGCGCCGGGAGGCTATAAATCCATTTCTTGGAGTCAGCCCTGCCATCGAGGCATTGCGAGACATTGCAGAAAAGGTCGCGAAAGCGGACAGCCCGGTTCTGATCCAGGGAGAAACAGGTACCGGAAAAGGTGTCCTCGCGCGTTGGCTCCATGCGTCAAGCAGCCACTCCAGCGCCTCCTACGTCGATCTAAACTGTGCCGGTTTGCCGAGGGATTTGCTGGAAACAGAACTTTTTGGGCATGAGAAGGGCGCCTTCACCGGAGCGGTTCAGGCAAAAATGGGCCTGTTCGAAGCGGCACATAAAGGGACTCTGTTCCTGGACGAAATCGGAGACATTGATCCGGTGGTCCAGCCGAAACTCCTAAAGGTACTTGAAGAGAAGCGCTTTCGACGCTTAGGAGACATTCGTGATCGGTTCGCCGATGTTCGATTGATAGCCGCGACTCACAGAGATCTTCCCAGCTTGGTTCGTCAAAGTAAGTTTCGCGATGACCTGTATTTTCGAATCAGCACTATACCTCTGTCCATTCCACCATTGCGCGAACGGCGTGAAGACATTCCTCTCGTTGCACGCAACCTGTTAAGCAAGCTCTCCGCGGATATGGGCAAGGCTGTCGAGATAACCGACGCAGCCATCCACAAACTTCAGGCGTACTCTTGGCCGGGAAATATTCGGGAGCTCCGCAATGTGCTGGAGCGGTCGATCTTGCTTGGAAGTTCTGCGATTCTGGATGAAACTTCGGTCCGATTCGACCCGCTAAATATTCCCGGTACCTTCGCTCCATCGTCAGGTGTAAAGACGCTCGAGGAGATCGAGAAAGAGCACATTCAGACCGTGCTTTCTCTTGAAAATGGTCGGGTCGAAAACACTGCGAAACGGCTTGGAATTCCGCGCAGTTCTCTGTACCTTAAGCTCAAACAGTACGGGATAGCGAAAGAGCAAGCCGCAACAATCTCGTAGAGAGACCCCTTTCGCCTTTCTTCCTTCAAAATCAGCAGTTCACTTCTTCGAGCTGCTCTGCACCCAGCGATGCCGGGCCCAATTCCTCCAGCAACGATCCGTGTCGTCAGGAGTCCACAATGTGCACACATGAGTCTGACGGAGTTCGTGCAAGTATTGGCAGCGAAGTCGGAGTGAACTCGACAGTCTTTAGCTTGGTGTTCACATTCCTGCAGTGCGGACAAACAAAGCTAAACTTCACTAGACAAGTATTTGACTGGATGTTGCCTCCGTCTGAATCTTTGGTGCTTCGGAAAGCGGGTGGCCCGTACTTCCTCGCGCATGCGAACAGTTGTATACACGCGCATTGTCTGAACCCTGAGCCTGGTTTTGCCCGGGAGGAAGTCCTTGCCACCCGCTGCCGGCCTCACAACGCGCCTAACAGCCCGTGGCAGAAGTGATTGGTTCACATTGCCGCAAGCGAAATAAGAATCTCGATGTGCGCGCCTCGGGAGCAAAGGAGCGCGGGCAGCGGTACGCTTTCCTTTCCTGTGCGAGCCAAAACCGCGATCCAGAGCCGCAGAAAGGCCAGCAAGGCATCCGCCGATGTGCCCTGCAGACCGCGCGGCGTGCCCTTGCCCAGCAACTGCCGCATCACCAGCGACAGATTGAATCCGCCCACGTGAATCAGCACGCGCTTGAGAATATTTTCCCGCCCGCGTAAGTGCACCCGCCGCAGGCCGCCCGTTTCATAAGCGTGCGCGAAGCTGCGTTCCAGTAACTCTCCGCGCCGCCGCAACAGCTCTTTTCCGTGCTCGCCGCTAATCCGCCGCCGGTTGCCGTACACCGCTTGCCGCGCCTCTGGTTTTTCTTTCCAATTGCGCTGCCCGCGATCGGGCTCCGAAATGTACGTCCGAACTTCCGCGTCCGCGAGCACCGTCAGCGTGTCGTTGCTGTGATACCCTTTGTCGCCCACCACCTCCAGCGGGCCTTCCGGATGCACGCGTTCGCCCACTTCTTCATTATTAGTGGCGCACCTGGCATCGGTGCGCTGGGGACTCACGCATTCAGGCACACGTACAGATCGTGGCTTGATGCTGTGGGGACTCCGATTGCCGTGCAGCAGAAACTCATGCGGCATTCGGACATCCGCACAACCATGAACATCTACGGGGACATTGTGACGGATGAGATGACCATTGCCAGTTCCAAAGTTGCGGGACTCGCTTTGAAGTCAGCTTAACGGATCGCAAACGGATCGCAGGTTCGGGCAAACCGTTGAAATAATGGCTCCTCAGGTAGGACTCGAACCTACAACCCTACGGTTAACAGCCGGTTCTTGCCTGTTGGAGTATATGTAGTTTCAATGACTTAGACGGAGCACTTCGGCGTTTTTGGAGTGCTTTCGGCGATAAACGGTTCCAAAAACGGTTCCAAGTTTGGTCGCGGAGAACCGTTCGATTGAGAGATGTAGAGTCCTAATGTATGTTCGAATCCGCCCGCTGGCGGAGTCTTAGGTCACGGTATCTGCGCTGTTTTCGATCCCGCAAATGGCAAGAATTACTATTTTCGATTATGATGAAGTTCGAAAATAACGACGACTGCTATTTTCGCGCTCGATAATGGCAAAAACAAACAGAATCCCAGGACAGAAAATATCGCGGGGGGCGTACTCTGCGTTTCTGCCTGCGCCGCTGACCCCTGTGCTCGATTGGACTCCACGGCTCATAGGGGTCTTGTCGGAGGCAGATCGTCTAATTGGCAGACTGGCAGGTGAAGGCGGACGGCTTCCGAATCCTCACGTTCTCATCCGACCTTTCGTCCGACGCGAGGCTGTTCTTTCAAGCAAGATCGAGGGGACCCAAGCAACTCTCGGCGAGTTACTGGCGGCTGAGGCTGGGGCGGCTGTGGATCGTAGTCCCGAAGATCT
>WNGG01007441.1_pt1 | contig 17978 bp, 13 predicted proteins | sample 5400661 | NCBI WGS metagenome assembly WNGG01 (sample SAMN13153372, study PRJNA577476) | soil metagenome | isolation source: 100 cm soil or saprolite under Garry oak tree replicate 1 | place: USA:California | collected 2016-06-15
GAGCAGATCGCAGTGTTCGCGCACCAGGCGACTGATGCCCTTGCCTTCGTTGCCAACCACGAGTGCCAGGGCTCCCGTAAGATTCGCCTGGTCGTACTCCATCTTTGCCTCCCCTGCCAGCCCTACCACCCAGATATTCCGCTTCTTGAGAAACTCAACGCTGCGCGTTAGATTGGTTTCCTGCGCAATGAGCAGGTGTTCGGTAGCCCCGGCCGAACTTTTGATCACCGTAGCGGTGACCTCGGCCGCGCGATGCTCGGGCAGGATGACGCCGTGAACTCCCACCGCCTCTGCCGTGCGCAGCAACGAACCGAGATTATTGACATCCTGGATTGCGTCGAGAATAAGCAGGAAGGGCGCCTCGTTTTTACGTGCGGCGTAAGCAAGAATCTGCTCCAGGTCGACATATTTGCGCGCCTCGACAACCGCCAGGCAGCCCTGGTGGACCGCCCCGTGGCTGAGCTGGTCGAGCCGCCCGCGCGGGACTGTCTCTATGGGAATATGACGTCGCGCAGCCTCTTGTAGAATGGCGGCAAGCGCTGTCGCTTCTCGTTGCCCTTCGACCAGCAGGATACTTTTGACGTGCCGTGCTGAGTGCAGCGTCTCTAGCACAGGGTTACGGCCCCAGATATATTCAGGCATGCCGTTTCATCTCCAAAAACTCGCTTTCCCCGTGAATATTGCGTCTCATAAACACCCTCACACGCTGGAATCCAGCTTGCTCGTAGACCTTTATTGCCCGCTCATTAAACGTATAGACGAAGAGATGGAAATAGTCAGGATGGAACTGTTCTCTAGCAAAAGCCAGGCCGGCTTCAACGAAGGCCAGCCCCAGCCCCTTGCCCGTCAGATCTGGCCGCATACCCAGTCCAATAGCAACAGTCTTGTTCTCGCTGTAGATGCCTGGACAGCGTACGGCTCCTCGTAGCGCCAGGCCCGGATGGCGTGTGCCTCAACCTCGTCCATGAGCTTGAACGTGAACTGCATTGTAAGTACCTTTCAATAGCAAGGAACCCGTCAAGAACTCGCGAACAGCCCGAACAAGTCGCGTACGGGTGCGAAGGACCTGCGGTGAATGGGACAGGCGCCATGTTCGTGCAGAGCGGCCAGGTGGGCTTCGGTACCATAGCCCTTGTGTTGAGCGAAGCCATAGGCGGGGTATAGCTCGTGCAGTTGCACCATGAGCCGGTCGCGCGTGACCTTGGCGACGATGGATGCTGCAGCGATTGAGAGGCAGGAAGTATCGCCTTTGATGATGGAGCGCTGCGGGAGAGAAATATCAGAAAGCATGAGGGCGTCGAGCAGGAGAGCTTGGGGAGCGGTCGATAACTGGGCGATGGCGGCTCGCATAGCATATTTGGTTGCCTGTAGGATATTGCGCTCGTCGATCAATGCCACAGAACCAAAACCGACTGCAACCGCCACGGCATGCTGCATGATAACCTGGTACAGGGATTCTCGTGCATGCGGCAAGAGCTGTTTAGAGTCGCGCACGCCAACGAAAATAGATAAGCAGTCTTCCTCGAGCGGTAGAATCACAGCGGCAGCCACGACCGGACCTGCAAGGCAGCCGCGCCCTGCCTCGTCGAGCCCTGCGATAAAGCAATAGCCCTGCTTGAGCAGGGCCATTTCTTCTTCGACCGTGGGTACCTGTATCCTATTCGTCGGCGCTCTCTCCACCACTCTCGGCGCTCTCTCCGCCGCTCCTGGCAGCTTTAGCCACTTCCTTCGCAGCTGCTTCCTTGCTGGTCATTGGCCGTAATTCTTTCAGGCGGGCTGCTTTTCCAGTCAGGCCGCGCAGGAAGTACAGTTGCTTGCGGCGCACGCGTGCGTGGCGTACTACCTCGATCTTCTCGATGCGCGGCGAGTGGAGAAGGAAGGTGCGCTCCACACCAACACCATGGGTAATGCGGCGCACGGTAAAATTACGATTGACGCCACCCCCCCGCAGGCGCATGACCACGCCCTCGAAGGGCTGCAGGCGCTCGCGGTTTCCCTCGACGACTTTGACTTGCAGGCGCACAGTGTCGCCTGATTTAATCTCAGGTATATCTTTGCGTAACTGGGCCTTTTCAACAGAAGCCAGTAATGCTTGCCCTGCTGGCTTCGTTATGACTTGTCTATCAGCCATCCCTCTAAACCTCCCGTGCGCCCAATGCCTGTCCTATGCTCTGCTGTAGTGTTGCGGCATGGGCTCACAAACCTACATCGCGTTGAGCTGCTTCATCAGACGCGATTTGCGGCGAGCAGCATTGTTTCGATGAATAACACCTTTTTTAGCGGCGCGATCAAGCTCGCTGACTGCCGCTCGTACTGCTTCCTCGGCGTCCTCTACCCCTGTGTCAATGGCCTGGCGAGCCTTCGTAATCTCCGTTTTGACGATCGATTTCACCATGCGGTTATGTAAGCGACGTTTCCGCTCCTGGCGCATGCGTTTCTCTGCGGCGGCATTATTGGGCATCTAAGTACAAATCCTCCCCGGAACATCTGCCCCTTCTCACGGGCTACTTCACAAAAATACCGACACGACGTCGGATTGAGTGCCCACGGATTATAGCAGAAATGTAGTAAATATGTCAAACTTTTGTAAGGAGGCGGGCGCTCTCGCCAGAGTGCCCGCCCACCCCTGTTAGTAGAGTATCACACCGGTGTTGTAGCCCGTATGTGCGTAGAGCCAGGCCGCCTGCTGCTGCTGCATATTGATACAGCCGTGGCTTCCGTTTCCTGCGAACGTCTCGTCACCGCCACTATCATAGTGTGGGTAATTCGTTCCAGGGCCATAATCGGCTCGCCACCAGCTATCATGGAAGAAGTAGCCACCCCAGTGGTACTCCATCGCGTAGTTGATCTTGGTATCGGGATACCAGAATGCCGACCCCTTCGGTTCGCTCGACTTGAACGTCGTCGGCGACTGGCGCAGCAGGATGTGCCATACGCCTGGAGGCGAGGGGAGCTGGTATTGCCCGGAGGTGATGCGGAAGGCCTGCACCACCTTGCCATTCTGGTAGATCCGCATTGTCTGCTCAATCAGCGAAACGACAATCACTTGGCCAGTGAGACCATAGCGACTGATCAACTGCAGATCAGCGGCATGCGAGTGGTGCCAGGATGTATTATCGCCGTGATCGGCCTCCATGGCATGCAGGTTAGCAACATCGTTATTGAGGTAGTCGACTGCTGCTTGATAATCATCGATTGTCTGGGCAGATTGAACCACGGTATCAGCGTCAGAACCAATGCCCTGCATATCGTACTCGTAGTCCAGCGGGTATGAGTTGCCGTCCTGCGGATCGTGGTATTTGTGCGTCTTGCCCCAGCTGGTTACTTCGTGGTGGAACTGTTTCAGCAAGTAATCGGCCTCGCCCCGCACCATAGGCAGCTGGATGGAAGCGATATCGTTGTCGATCTGTGTCGACAGCGTGAGGTAATCCTTGATCGTCTTGGCATTTTTCAATGCCGCCTGGTCAGCTGCGAGGTGCTGCTGGTATTTCGTTACATTCTGGCCGTACTGCTGGGTCAACTGGATGTCGTTGCTGAATTCTGCAAGCTTGGCCGCGCCAACATAAGGGATAGCCTGGATGGATACGATCGTAGTTTCCTGCAACTGTGTATTCATCTGATCTATAAGTTGGGTGAAGTCTTCCGGCTTGCTGGCGTTGCGGAACAGCTGCAGGTCGTCTTGTTGCTCTTGATTCAGCGCGGTTACATCGAGCTTAGAGATCTGCATCTGCTTGATGACCCGTTGTAGCGCCTTCAGATTCTCGTATGCCGGCCCCATCAGGTGCAGCGCCTGTGTAGAACGCTGGGCGCTGATGCTGATCTGGATATAATCTTTTGGATACTGGGCCTTGGCCAATTGCGCCTGGTCATCGTCAAGTTGTGCGGCGAACGTCTTTGCTTCGACGAACCCCTGAGCCTGCCTTTCGGCCAGTGCGCTCTCAAGTTTCTGTATATCCAGGTAAGCCTGGTAGTCTAACTGTTGTGTGACCTGCGTCTCCAGGCCGTGAACCTGAATCGCAAGCATTTGATAACGCCGTGTCAGGTTCGCATAGTAATCAGTCGCTGGCTGATCGCTAAACAGGGTTATGGGAGCGCTCGTACTACTAAGTTGTGCTTCCTGGACCAGAATGGGCTGCAGTGTAGCAGCGGGCACACCAATAGTCTGCGCATGAGCGATGAGAGAGTCAAGTTGAGTTTTACTCTGATTAGCTTTCTGTTGTGTTTGAGGATTGCCACCGCATGCGCTTAGCAGAAGCATAGCCAGCAACACTACCGATATGACGATAATGCTCCGCTTGCTATGCCGCCGGGCTATAGTGGGAGATGTCATAGTTAGAACGAGCCTCCTGTTTCATCATTCAGGTTTAAAGTAGTTACAATTTAATAATATAGGTTGCGCGCCTTCTAATACATAATATAATAGGTCCTTAGTAATATAAACGCACAACCTTCGTAAAAATTACATCGCATGACCTCCACAAAAGTATTTCAATCTCAGATGAGAAGCTGCCCCATATGCGATGTCGCCCCTACTATACCTCCTAGGCCAGGGCCTGTTGCAGGTCGGTAAGCAAATCCTCTACATCTTCGATCCCTACCGATAGTCGCAACAGCGTCTCGGTCAGGCCGCGCGCCTCGCGGATGTGCTGTGGGATGGAACCGTGCGTCATAGATGCAGGGTGACAGACCAGCGATTCGACCCCGCCAAGGCTCTCTGCCAATGTGAAGATCTTAAAGTGGCGCACCACCTGGTCGACATCGGCGCGTACTCCTTTAAACTGGAAGGAAACCATGCCGCCGAAACCACTCATCTGGCGTTTAGCCAGTTCATGATCGTGGTGCGAAGGCAGCCCGGGATAATACACTTTCTCCACTCCCGGGTGCTCTGCCAGGAATCTCGCTATTGTCTGGGCATTCGCCTCGTGCTGGCGCATGCGCACCGCCAGAGTCTTGATACCGCGCAGCGTTAACCAGCAATCAAAGGGTCCAGGCACTCCTCCTGCGGCATTCTGGTAAAACTTGATTGCCTCGTACACCTCCGCGTCGCTCGTAACCACCATCCCCCCGATGACATCACTATGCCCGTTTATGTACTTGGTGGTGCTATGAACGACAATGTCCGCGCCCAGGTGCAATGGCTGCTGAAAATACGGGCTGGCGAAGGTATTGTCAACGACGACCAGCAAGTTGTGACTATGGGCAAGTGCTGCCACCGCTTGAATATCTACCAGGCTGAGCAAGGGATTTGTAGGGCTCTCCAGCCACACCAGTTTCGTATTTGGACGCAAAGCTTTTTCATAACTTGCAATATCGCCCGCCGGTACATAGCTTGTCTCAACGTTGTAGCGGCGCATTACGCGTTCAAAAATGCGATATGAGCCGCCATATAGATCATCGCAGGCAATAATATGATCTCCTGCGCTCAGTAGGCTGAGGATGGCACTCTCCGCAGCCATGCCCGAGGCGAAGGCCAGTCCATAACGCCCGTCTTCGAGGGCCGCAATGCATGCTTCGAGCGCGCTGCGTGTGGGATTGCTGGTACGTGCGTATTCAAAACCTTTATGCTCTCCCAGTCCTGCCTGGGCGTAGGTCGCTGTCTGGAAAATAGGCGTCATAATCGCGCCCGTCGATGGATCAGGCTCCTGCCCTGCATGAATGGCCCTGGTTGAAAACTTCATCGAAAAACCTTTCTGGATACCCATCACCTTCAAGGGATTGGGTCACTGACAGCGATACTCCTCAGATGACGCCTCTTGCCACTTCTATCTCTATACTACCATACGAGCCATGTTACAGCAGAGGCATGTTTACGAGGGTCAATACCCCAGCCTTAAAGGGCGGGGCTTGCATCTACGCTCCACCGCAACTCGGCATACCGGCGAAGGCGTGCCGCTTTGGCTTCATCGCGCGACACATCCGGGTCATCAAGTGACCCTGGGGCAATCGACAAGTGCCCCGTCCTGGTCCAGTCTTGCCGGACCAGGAGCGTTCGCATCGTGATATTCCTGGCACCCACCAGGTCAGCATGGAGCATATAGTGACAGTTCTGACAGGCGAACAAGAGCCCTTTGTTGGGACGATTCGCATCACAGGTATGTCCACATCTCGGGCAGGCTTGGCTCGTGTAGTTGGCGTCTACCTTGATTGCCATGCTCTCATGCAAGAGGGCTTTATAGGCAATCATGCTATGCAGTTCAGCAAAGGCCCATTTGGAATAGGTGGCATTGGCCTTGCGCTGCTTCTTCGAGGCCGTCTTGCCATGCTTGCGTTTCGTTCGCTCTCGGATGTCTTTCAAATCCTCCAAGCCGATAAGCGCATGGGGGTATCGAGTCACGATGCGTTTAGAGACCACATGATTGGCGTCTTGCTTCAACCGTCTCTCTCGCCCGGCGATCACCACCAAACGGCGGGTAGCAGAGCGAGTGCCTTTCTTCTGAAGACGCTTTCTCAGTCTCGCATAATGGTTGGCTTTGGGAACAACCTGCTTTCCCGTGTGAAACGACTGCTCTCCGCTGGTGGTAGATGTTACTGCCAGGTAGCGGATACCCACATCGATCCCGACAACGTTCGTATGCGTTGCGGGCATCGGCTCTTCCGCCTCAACCTCAAGACTCACCAGCAGGTAGAACTGCTTCCTGGGCTTGTCATACCACAACTTGGCTGCTCCGATACGAGCCGACTTCCGCATGAAAGCGATGTGCTTCTCATATCCCGCGTAGGGAACCACCACGCGCCCAGAGAGCGTCAAGATGCTCACCTGGCAGTCTTCCTTCAGACTGTAGTCCCGTTGGTAGTTGTAGGTGAGCGTGGGGGAGACATACTTGGGAGGCTTATCCAGGCCCTTGTAGCGCTTCTTGGTGATGCCAGCTTTGCGCTGGGCTGCATTCTGCTTCACCTTGGTCCACAGCGTCTTGTAGGTCGCTCCGACCTGGCGAGGCACATTGGTTGCCATTTGAGCAGGCAAGCCATACCTGGCACGTAGCTCATAGTAGGTGGCGTCACGTAGTCGTATCTGGTTGCTCATCTTGCCGTGGGCAAAACTGTACTGGCTCACATGGTTCAAGGCATCACGATAGGCCAATTGTGTGTCTCGCAAGGCCTGGAATTGGGCAGCATCCGCATGCAGTTTGAGTTTGGCGGTGATGAGCTGTTTCATACAACAAGTGTACTACACTTCAGAGGATTCGTCAATGTCAGATTTATGTGAAAATACAGCATGTGCTGGCGCACGCGGCCATTCCTCCTCTTGCCTTGAGGCAGGGACTCCTTGCCGCAGCTTGCTGAATATACCACGTATGCCGGGAAAGGGCAATCGTTTAGCCAGCCTTTGTAACCACTTCCTTATAAAAACGTATTTACTAACATGTATACTATTAAAAGTGACCCCTTTTTAAGGAGATAGGGAGAGGGAATCTGGCTATGACTACATCTCAGATGTCACAGAATACATCCAATCCTGCGAAAAAACCAGTTGTGGGTGTGCTGCTCGTGCATGGGTTGAACGGCACCAGCAGTGATTTCGCCGGTCTAGAGGAATTTCTCCAGGACCGGGGCATGCTCACCAACAATATGCTCTTACCGGGGCATGGTGTGCATGTGCGCGAGTTGATCTCCAAGGGCTGGTCGGATTGGGAAAAAGCTGTGCGCCAGGAGCTACAAGCGCTCAAACAGCGCTGTGATGTCGTGTTTCTGGTTGGACATTCTCTGGGAGGGGCGCTGGCGTTGCATGTTGCCGCCCATGAAGAAGTGGCAGGTATTGTGAGCATGTGTGCACCGCTGTATATGCACCCCTGGACAGAACTTGTCGTGGGCCTCGCCAAACGCGTAACCCCCTTGCTGCCGTCACTGGGCGAAGATGTGCATTGGCAAATCCGCCGTCGCTACAAACGGGATGTATATCGCTGGATGCCCATGGCCTCGGTTGAAAGCATGCTGCGTTTTCTGCCACAATTGCGAGCCGAGCTGCCCCACGTCACGGTGCCCGCGCTCGTTATGACATCGATTTTTGACCATGTTGTGCCCGCTCGTGATGGACGTGAGATTTATAGGCTGCTTGGTTCGAAGGAGAAGTACCTTGTCACCCTCCATCGCTCCTATCACGTGATCATGAAGGACCATGACCGCGAAGAAGTATTCGCTAAAACGGCTGCTTTCATCACTCGTTATGCCAGCAAAGCCAGTGCACAGGGAGCGATTGCGCCTGCGGAGCAAACGGCCTGAGAGTACTAAAGACCTTGGCGCGATAGGCTTGTTTCGTATATACTCAATATCCGTAAGTCTCAAGAATAGAGGTATGCAAGAACATTGACATCACAAATAAGTGATCCACCAAATCGACAGCAGCCGCGCGTCTCGCAGCCATTGCCGGAGCAGCCGGCAGGTTTCTCGAAAGCGGGCATTATCTCTTTACTTGTACTTATAAGCTTGCTTCTCTTCTTATTTACGGGCCTGATAGTATCCAGCTTCCCACAGATTCACCAGGTGTCGCCCAGGAACCAGACCCCTACCGCAACCCAGGACCAGGATAACGCATCAACCCCTATTCTCACGCCCAACAACAAAAAAATACCCATGCTCCAGTTACCTGGCGGGCATTACATCATCTACGAGCAACAAAATAACCTGTACATGGTCTCCACCTCCGGTGGATTGCCGCAACTGCTGCCAACGCCGGGCTATGCCTACAGCGAAGCCGTGCGGCCGCTACTGACTCCAACCGGCCAGCTGCTCTACTCCGGTAACGGTCTGTGGCTGACAGACATTTTTGATGGAACATCGACCCAGGTAGCCGCTCTTGCCCCTGACCGGATGATTACCTCGATGGCAATGAGCAATGATGGTACAACAGTCGCCTGGAGCACGGAATCTATAGATGGCAACGGCAGCATGAATATCTATGCAGGCTCATTAGAAGACCCAAGACTCGTCTATCAACAAACAGATGCTGATTGCCCCTGTTTTCGTGTCTTCTCTTTCATGAATGGTCCGGGAAAACAGGGGGATACAACACTGCTGCTTACAGACGGTCAGGGTAGTCACGAGGGGGTACAGTACGGTTTATGGTTACTTGACCTGACAGTGCCATCGCCTGTTGTGCCGCAGCCTTTGTTGGATGAAAATTCCTTGCAAGGACCGTTAGCGCTTGCTCCCTACGGCAATACCCTGCTTTACTCGCCAGATGAAGGGGTTGTTCCCTATCCTACTGATGAGAGCATCCCCGTCGATATTGCCGCACTCACCTACGCCAATAGTTTGAACCTGGCAACACTGGGCGGTCAACCGCTGACGATGCGTGCTCCCCAGGTAGTCCTGCCGGGACAGCGTAACCTGAGCAATAGCGCGGCCTATCACTGGGTCACCACGCCCATGTTCACGCCTGACGCGCATACCCTGGTCTATGTCGAGTTCTCCAGCGATTCTCAGGCCCCGTTTGATCGCCACAGCGCCCTCTACACGGTACAAATCAGCGGATCGGGCGCCCAACTCCATGCCGCCAGGCCGCGCTTGTTGGCGACCTCTTCGGCTCTCTTGATCGAATTAGGCGCCTGGTTCAACGATCACATCGTCACCTTCTACGCAGATGGCGCACTCTATGCGCTGGATATACGCACCGGCGCCGTCACCGCCATCCTCCAGACGGCGACCTACGCGCGCATTATCGCAATCGTAGGGACGAACCAGATCCTGTGAGTAGATGCACCTTCTCTGCAGTCCAAGGTGGGAAGCGAGGCGTATGCATTTCAGTATTCCTGAGATGTCCTGGCAAATATTAATTTCCTGGAAGCAGGCTATCCCAGTCCCGTTCTACTTCCGGCTGTGCAGGATGAATCCTCACGTCCTTGATATCGACGGCTGCAAACAATCTTTCAAGAGCGCATCCTACAGCGACCTCGACATCCATCTCCATCAGTTCGACGTTTTTCAACTCATAGGGCAGCACTTCGACACAAACGTTAATAATGTACACGGCGGTGTTCACTCCCTTCGTGAGTTCCATAAAGCTGGTGTGGCTCTAATCCAGCTCTTCCTTATACTCCCACTATTGAGAATGCCTGAAGAAACGACCCAAAGAGAATAACAAACTTAACAGCTACTTAACATCTTTACATGAACTCTCATCACAACGCCTCTCTCTATGAATTATATGTCCACAACCCTCCCCCATATTTCAATGGTGCTGCCAGTTAAGTTAAGCAGGAAATGCCCTAAAGTGTGATTACTACATCGACGATTTTAATTGTTTTCGCTGTAGTCCGTCATTACTATAGAAGTCTAGCCTCTGACTGCGGAGTTGTTCATCGTGATGGTATTCTCTCTCGGAGCAAAGTCAGAAGGGTGCAGTATCTATGGCAAGGAAAAAAACATCGGCGGGTGCTAACAGGAAGGCCATGCCCAACGAGCGGCTAAGAAGGGCGCGTGAGCAGCACAATTTGACGCAGAAAGAGCTGGCTGACAAGATCGGCGTGACCAATATCACCGTGAATCGCTGGGAGAATGGGAAAGTCATGCCTATTCCCTACTACCGCCAGAAGTTGTGTAATTTTTTTCAAATGGACGCCGAGGCCCTCGGACTCATCCCACCAGTAGAAAAAGGAAAAACGTCCTCACGGAACCCCCTGCCTGCCGTCTGGAATGTGCCATACCGTCACAATCCCTTCTTCACCGGGCGAGAGGTCCTCTTGAAGCGTATTCATGATTTGCGCAGTTCGGGCAGGGCCATCGCACTGACGCAGGTCCATGCTATTACCGGCCTTGGGGGCATCGGCAAGACGCAGGTTGCTGTTGAGTATGCCTACCGCTATCACAAGGAGTACAGAGTCGTGCTCTGGGTCAGGGCCAGTTCGCCCGAGTCACTCGTCTCGGATTTCATCTCCATTGCCCACCTGCTGGATCTACGCGCGAAGGATGAGCAAGATCAAGCTATCGTCGTCACTGCCGTTAAATACTGGCTGAAAGAACATAAGAATTGGCTGCTCATCCTCGACGACGCCGATGATGTGCAGATCGCCAGTGACTTCATAGGTTCGCTGGGAGCTGGCCATGTGCTGTTGACAACGCGCACACAGCATAGCGGGACCTTCGCCCAGCGTATTGAGGTCAAGAAGATGGAGCTAGAGGAAGGAATGCACTTCCTGCTGCGCCGCGCCGAAATTCTTGCCCTTGACATGCCCTTCGATAATGCCTCGAACATCGATCGTCACCGCGCTCAAGAACTGGCTCAGCTGCTGGATGGTTTACCTCTCGCGCTCGACCAGGCTGGGGCCTATATCCAGGCAACGGCCTGTGGCTTGCATGGCTATCTAGAGCTCTACCACAAGAGAAGCATCGATCTCCTGGGCACACGTGATCTACGCAAAACATCTGACCATCCTGCCTCTGTTGTTGTGACCCTCTCCCTTGCCTTTGCCGGGCTGCAGGAAGCCAATCCTGCCGCTGCTGATCTGCTGCGACTCTGTGCATTTCTGCACCCGGACGCCATTCCCGAAGAGATCATTACTGCTGGAGCTGCCCACCTCGGTCCGCTGCTTGAACCGGTTGCAGCCAACCGCATGAAGCTAGATTTCACCATCGCCGATCTGCGCAGGTTCTCCCTACTCGAGCGGGACCCTGACTCTAGAACACTGACGGTCCATCGCCTGGTGCAGGAAGTATTCAAACACAGCATGGATGAGCAGACGAGGCGCCAGTGGGCCGAGCGAGCGGTAGGAGCTGTGAACCAGGCATTTCCGGATGTTGAGTTCACACACTGGCAGCAGTGCCAGAAACTTGTTTCGCATGCACAGGTATGCGCGGCATCTATAGCGCAGTGGAATCTCACCTCGCCGGAAGCAGCACGATTGCTTGATGTGACGGGGCACTACTTGTATCAACGTGGACGCTACGACCAGGCCGATTCGTTCTTACACCAGGCCCTGGCGATGCGGGAGCAGGTATTGGGACCTGACTCCCCTGACACCGCCACCAGCCTCAACAACCTGGCAGAGCTGTACCATGCCCAGGGCAAGTATGAACAGGCTGAACTGCTTTACCAGCGAGCCCTGGCGGTGCGGGAGCAGGTACTTGGCCCTGACCACCCCGCTAGCGCTACCAGTCTGAACGACCTGGCAGAGTTGCATCAGGCTCAAGGGAAATACGAAGAGGCCGAACCGCTCTATCAGCGTGCCCTGGCGATGCGGGAAAGCGTCCTGGGGCCTGAGCATCCAGACACCGCTTTAAGCCTCAACAACCTGGCAGTGCTTTACGCAGATCTGGGCGAGTACGAGCAGGCTGAAGCTCTGTCCCACAGAGACCTGGCGATCAAGGAGAAGGTGCTGGGGCCCGAACACCCCGATGTCGCTACCAGCCTCCACAATCTGGCGGGATTCTACCATACTGAGGGGAAATACACACAGGCTGAACCCCTCTACCAGCGAGCTCTGGCAATCTTCGAGAAAATGCTGGGGCCACAACATGCCAAAACCGCCTTCTGTCTCGATAGCCTGGCCGGCCTCTACGCAGATCAAGGCAAGTATAGGCAGGCAGAGGCTCTATCTCGGCGCGCGCTGGCAATAAAAGAGCAGGTGTTAGGGGTGGAACATCCCGATGTGTCTCAAAGCCTCATCACCCTGGCGTTGCTCTACCAGGCCCAGAGCAAGTACGAGCAAGCCGAACCCCTCTACCGGCGCGCCCTGGCAATTTACGAGAAAGCGCTGGGGCCTGAGCATGCCTATACCGCCGGAAGCCTCACCTACCTGGCGGCATTGTATCTGGACCAGGGCAGGCGGAACTGCTTTACCAGCGGGCTTTGACCATTTATGAGAAGGCTTTCGGGCCGCAGCACCCCGATACCGTCAAAGTTATGAAGAACTATGCCGACTTGCTGGTCGAACCGCGTCGTGAAGGAGGAACAGTTCCCTAGAAAAACCATGTAAGTTTACTTCATGTATGGCCCCACCACCTCCAGCACATCGTTCACCGTAAAAGGCTTGAGAATCGTCCCATCAACCCTGAGCGCCGTGTCCTCATCTGGCCTGTCCATAGCTGACATCAAGATGATCACGTGGCGCCTCCTCAAAGCCGGCTCAGCCTCGAGTAGCGTGCATACTTCCTTGCCGCTCATACCGGGCATCATCAGGTCAAGAAAGACCAGATAATCCTCATCGCCCCGCAACATCTCCAGAGCCTCGGGGCCGTTACGTGCCGTGCGTATGGAATATCCCTCAAAATCGAGGATATCCACCATCATATCGCGGATGATCGGGTCATCGTCCACCACCAGCATATGAAAATGCTTGCTATCTTGCTTCATCTACTTCACCCGTTTCAGCCGGTGCATCAATGCGCGGGAGATAAAAACTAAAAACGGACCCTGCGCCGGGAGCACTTTGCTCGAGCCATAATTTGCCGCCCATGGCTTCAATGTAGCGGCGACAGATATAGAGCCCTAGCCCGGAGCCTCGCACGGGTGTGGTGAGGGAACGCGAGGCGCGTACAAACTTCTCGAAGATCTTCGGCTGGTCTTCCTCATCAATGCCATCACCTTCATCGCGCACGCGCACTAGCACAATATCCATATCACCCTGTTCAGGATCGAGCTGGTCTTCAGGAAGTTCCAGGCACGAAAGCCGGGCGGCGTTGGCTTCCAGTTCAATGTGGCTGCCCGGAGTCGAATACTTGGCGGCGTTGTCAAAGAGATTGCTGATTACCTGGCGCAATCGTAGTGGATCGCACAGTATCCACAGATCGGGCGGAATGCGCAGTGTGATCTGCTGTTCGATATTCGCACTGAGTATATTCCGCGCCACCTCTGCTGCCGTGGATAGTTTGACGGGGCCGGTTTGCAGGTTCTTGTCCAGTGTACCCAGTTGGGACGCTTCAGTCATATTCACTACCAGGGCGCTCAATTGCTGTGTCGCCTCTGAGATCTTCGTGGCAAAACGGAGAATCTGCTGCGGAGTCGTGCGAGCATGTTGCCGCTGCAGCAATGAGGAGTACCCCTGGATGGCGCTGAGCGGGGTGCGCAGCTCGTGTGAAGCTGTGACGATAAACTCATCCTTGAGCTTATCCATGTACTGTAATTGAGCATTAGCCTCCTGGATCTCTTCGAAGAGTTGCGCGTTGCGAATCGCACTGCCCGCCTGTGCACAAATAGCCATCAGCATCCCAACCTCTTTAGGATGGAAGAAGCGGTTCTGGCCGATTGTATGTATCGCCAGGATGCCTGTGAGCTCCGTCTGGTAGCGTACCGGGATCATCAACATCTGCTGCGTGCCGGTCTCCCGTAGAAAGATGCCACCGCCCTCCGCGCTTGCCAGGGCTAGATCTTGAATCGCGGAGTGATCCAGGTAGAAGAAAGGCTCTCCCACCAGGCCCTCCAGGATAGAACCTGTGAATGGCAGACGGATCATCTCTATCAGGTCTTTGTGTTTTGCTGCGTCTGTAGAAAGTTCAGTCCAGTCTTTTGGCCGGCTTGTTGGCGCGTATACTGCTTCCGCGATAAGTTCCTTTCCATCAGTGGAGATCTGAAAAAATGTGGATAACTCCGCGTTTACCAGCTTCGCCGCAAACTCGACCAGGTTGTGCAACAGCTCCCCAACATTTAGAACAGAGCTGACAATCTGCAAAGCACTATTCATAGCTGCCAGGGTCTCCTCGCGTTGTTTGGCCTCGTGCAGCGAGCGGCGAACTTTGTCGTAGAGCTTGGCGTTCTCGATACTCACCGTGATGATCTGCACCATCGTCTCCAACACCAGGATCTCTTCTGGGCGGTAGGCATCGGCATGCATGCTGGTCAGCGATAGCGAGCCGATCACGCGCGTAAACATTTTCATGGGAAGGAACAGAAATGATTTTGCTTTGCGCTGGTCACCCCAGACCCCCGTGAGCAGCTCCTCGTACTTCCCTGGCTCCTGGTCACTCGGGTTTAGCAACACCCTGTGCTGCTCTACCTGTGCGATGTGCCACCACTGCGGGCGGTCTTCTTTGACCACCGAATGTGCTGGTAACCCTTCCACTCGCTTGCCATCAGCAATAGCGAATACATCGTAGATCCTGTCCATATCCCGATCATAGAGTGTCAATAGCATTGATGAGACATCGACTACGCTACCCGTGAAATGATAGACATCCTCTACCAGGTTTGCCAGTTTGACGCTGGTGGGGAACGCGGTACTGATCTGCTGCAGACGCCTCATATAGTCAAGGGTACGGTCTTGTGAGCGTCGTAGCCGGTCGTTTTGTAGATAGAGCGCGATGCGCTCGCTAAAGCTTATGGCCTCGGAGCGCTGTTTCTGTTGAAATCCTGGGCCTGGAGCAATCTGGTAGAGCACCACGACGCCCAGGGTGCCGGTCGTCCAGCGCCTGTTCTGCCCATCGTTCTGTATGGTGGGCTCCAGGATCGGCGCAACGAGGTACCAGGTCGGGGTAGCCTCGGCCTGCAAGGGCATTGCCTGGCCGGGATGAAACATGGTAATATACTCCTCCTGGCGCATGATGTAGGCTTCACCTGTACGCCAGGCATAACCTATCATATCATGATCGATGGGATAAAGCGCGCCCACGGGAAAAAGATCACTATTGTATCCCGGCACGATATCGAGCTTTTCCAGCGGCTGCGAAGGATGTCGTAGTCCCCCCGTAATGGCTGGCGCAGGGTTGAGTTGAATAGTAGTACGGCGGCTGGCAATGTTGATCCGTTCGGGTTCCGTGCCGGCGTGTGCAGGAGCCGAATTGGTGCCGCGCGCCCGGACGTGCATCCGTATCACCATCTGGCCAGTGCTTTCATCGAACAGAGCAATGCAAACACCGCTGGCAGTAAACTGTCCCATCATCTGTTGTAAGAATTGTCGCAGCAGCGCTGGCGAATAAGCCTCGTCGGCCCGTGGTTCTGGGTCGCCCCAGGTAGCGTTCGGCATCTGTTTCTCCTGCTTGAAAAATGCTCTCAGGAGAGCATATCACAGGCCTCTGCTCTATACAACCTCAAAAACAAGTGATTTGGCGTCGCCCGCGCTAGTCTACTCGGTGTTGACCAGTTTTGATAGAATATGAAGTAGCACAAAAGTCGCAGATTGGGAAGGTATCTGTTATGGATTTCGCCACCGGAAACGGGGCAGGTATGGACAATAACGATGGGCGCGTCGAAGAGAGTACATCATCCCCAGCTGGTAGTTCGCGAGAGCACTACATTCTCGCGGGCGTTGCCGCCAACATGCGAAGTGGCTTCATCCTTTTGAATCGTGGGGAACGTGTCACCTACTCTAACCCGCGTGCGCAGCGGCTGCTGGGCATCAGTGGCCGGGAACTGCTCAAACAACCTGTCTTCGACGTGCGCAAACAGCTTATTTCTCTGGCAGCCGATCCAGAGCAGGCGCAGATCGAGCTTGGCCGTGTCTGGGATCATCCTGAACGGGAGTGCTCAACCGACCTTGCCCTAGCGCATGCTGCGGTACGCTGGCTGCGTGTACAATCCTTCCCCGTGCGCGACCATCCCGGAAATCTGTTGGGACGGGGTGTGCTGCTGGATGATGTGACATTGGAACGTACATCCGTCCAGGTGCGCAGCGAGACGCTGGCGCTTGCCGCGCACGAACTGAAGACGCCCCTTGCCATCATCAAGGGTTGTGCCACTACCCTCCTGGGAAGCTCCACGCGCTGGGACCCTGCCGTGCAGCGTGAAATGCTGCACATGATCGATACACACAGCGATCGCCTGTATGACCTGCTAAATACGCTACTCGACGTGTGGAAGCTCGACGCGGGAGCGCAGAACCTGAGACTGGCCCAGGTTCGTATCGATGAGTTACTGGGCCAACTGGTAGAACGTTGGCAGCAGCAGGCGCCCCGTCATAACTTTGTACTGCACATACCAGAGATGGTCCCCCCGGTGGTGTGTGATGCTGTGCGTGTCGAACAGGCGCTCAACCACCTGCTGAACAACGCAGTGACCTACTCTCCAATGGGCGGAACCGTCGCGCTCTGGCTCAATGCAAGCGATACAGAAATTCGCCTGCGCATCTCCGACGAAGGTATCGGCATCGCTCTGGAGTATCTCGACCGTATCTTCGACCGCTTCTATCGTATCCAGCAGGCGGAAGAGTCACCTAAAGGAATTGGCTTAGGACTGTCGGTGGCACGTGCAACCATTGAGGCGCATGGTGGTAAAATCTGGGCGGACTCACCGGGCTTGGGGCAAGGCGCAACCTTCTACTGTACCCTACCCCTGGCTCCCCGGCTACCAGCCTCGCAGCCCTTGCAGCGCAGCAATGCTGCGCCCGCTTCCAGTGGCCCGCTTCCCACATTCAACGGCCTGTCGCGGCGCAGCGTGTTCATTGTCGAGAAAGACGCTCGTATCGCCCGCTACCTGCGCGCCCACCTCGAGGAGCAGCGCTACCAGGTACATACGGTCAATTCCGGCGTGCAGTTCTTGCGCGGCCTCGATCTTGAAGAGCCTGACCTCATCTTGCTGGCAACGCGCCTGGCTGATATGAGTGGCATCGAACTGCTACAGCAATTGCGCGAGTTTTCGCGGGTGCCTATAATTATGCTCTGCGACTCCAGCGACGAGGACGAGCAGGTGCAGTTATTTGATCTTGGAGCCGACGACCTCATTGCCAAGCCCTTCAATATGAAAGAGTTGCTGGCGCGTGTGCGATCGCTCATACGCCGTTGCTCAAGTGCGGCGGAACCTTCTGCAAGTCAGGCCATCTTCACTACGGGCGACCTGACTATTGATTATGCTCAACACCTGGTGCTGTTGCAAGGTCACCCGGTACAGCTCAGCCGCACGGAGTATAAACTGTTGAGTACACTGGCACATAATGTCGGCATGGTAATGACGCACGAGTTATTGCTAGAACGCGTCTGGGGACCGGAATATAACCGTGACATCGACTTTATATGGGTCTACATCAGCCGCCTGCGCCGCAAGATCGAGATAGATTCGCGCCATCCACGCTACATCGTAACCATACCAGATGTCGGCTACAAACTGGCAAAGCTCT
>WNGG01008232.1_pt1 | contig 17977 bp, 19 predicted proteins | sample 5400661 | NCBI WGS metagenome assembly WNGG01 (sample SAMN13153372, study PRJNA577476) | soil metagenome | isolation source: 100 cm soil or saprolite under Garry oak tree replicate 1 | place: USA:California | collected 2016-06-15
ATGCTTCCCCGCTCGCGCTCGACAATCGGCTGAAGGACGGTGATCGTCTGGGCAAGAAGGCGCGCGACTTCGTCTGCGAGAGGTTCGGTCAGGGGGTCGTAAATTACCGTCTGGTGGATGCGGGTCCACGAAGCAGTCCACTCCTCCAACTCCACCTGCGGGCCGAGGCGGGCCTGGATCTCGGGCATGTGGGGTGCCATCAGCTCCGCCCAACGATAGGAGAAGTCGCGGGGGCCCTCGAAGTGGAGGCCGATCTCGATGCGGCCGGTCTTGCGTGCGAGCCACACTTCGTAGTGCACCTTCGGGGAGTGATAGTGCATCCAGAGCCAGACGGAGCTGATGCGGGAGGTTATGCCGTGGCGCAGCTCTTCGGGGAGAAGCGAGATCGCGCGGTCGTTTACGAGTGGGAGGAACTCGGCGACGCGCAGGGGCATGTGGGGATGATACCAGACGGAAACGGCCGAGCCAGCAAACCACAAGCGCAGCGAAAAGCCGATGCGGCTCGCCCAACGCGGCTGCGGGGCTCGCGCCGTGCTAAGATTTAGCGGGTATGCGCCCCTGATTTTCTCTCCCGCCCGGCGGGGAAGGAGGAGCGGATGACAGCAATCATCATAATCGCGGTGCTCGCGGTAATCATTGTGATCGTCGCCTTGATCCTTTTCGGGATGTACAACGGGCTGATCCGGTCACGGAACCGGGTGAAAGAGGCGTGGTCAGGGATCGACGTCCAATTGCGGCGGCGCGCCAGCCTCGTCCCGAATCTGGTGGAGACCGTCAAGGGTTACGCATCACACGAGCGCGAGACGTTCGAAGAAGTGACGCGCGCCCGCTCGGCGGTCGAGCAGGCGGGGAGCATCCCGGACGCCGCGGCGGCGAACAACATGCTTACCGGGGCGTTGCGTCACTTGTTCGCTGTGGCGGAGAACTACCCTCAACTGCGGGCATCCGAGAACTTCATGAACCTGCAGACCGAGCTGTCTGACATCGAGGAGAAGATCGCGTTTTCGCGCCAGTTCTATAACACGAACGTCCTCGACTATAACAACCGGCTCCAGACCGTGCCCACGGTGTTCATCGCGAACATGTTTGGCTTCCAGCGCGAGGAGTTCTTCGAGGCAGACGAGGAAGGCCGTGCGGAGGTTCGGGTCGACTTCACGGGAGCGCAGGCGGCCGCGCCAGCCGCAAGCGCACCAGAAGGCGCGGAAACCCAGCCGGAACAGCCGGGACAACAGCCCTCGTAGGCGCCAACGAGCTAGCGGACCAGATTCGCGAGTCCGCGAGCTAGCATGACGGACGACAGTACGGCGGCCGAAGCGGTTAGAGACGGCGAATACGCTTTCCGCCTAACGGGCGAGACGCCCCTGTACGAGACGCCCGACGCTTCCGCGCGGGTCGTGGCGACGCTCGCGGCGGGGTCAATAGTCACCGTGCATGATCGCTCGGGCGATTTCCTGCACGTCATAACGCCAGACGACAGCTTCGGCTTTATTCCGGCGTCCACGCCCGTCAACGAGGTCGAGGCGATGTCGCTGGCGACACAGCCAGAGCCGCCCGACCCCGAAGCGCCGCTTGGGCCGTCGCCCGCGGGGGTTGCAGCATTCGAACGCGACCAGACCGCACAAGCAGCGCGTAGAGCCGCGGACCGCGACTGGAAGCCCGACCCGATAAATGTCGGCGACGCCCAACGCCTCCTCATCTACGATCGGATCGACAAAAACAAGCGCGAGACATTGATGATCATGGGCGGCTACGTGATATTTCTCACTCTCTTCTTCGCCGCGATTGGCGCAGTGATCGGCTTCAGCAGCCAGGTGCCACGCAGCGAACAGGTGACCATAACGCTCGTGGTAGGTGCAATCGCCGGTGTCATTAGCCTTGCGATCGCGGTCATCATGTATCGCTCCAGTACCTCGATCGTGCTCGGCATCTCGGGCGCTCATGAGGTCACGAAGGAAGAGGAGCCGGTCCTATATCGAATCGTGGAGAACCTCAGTATCGGCTCAGGCCTGCCGATGCCAAAGGTGTGGGTGATCGAGGACAGCGCCCCGAACGCCTTCGCGACCGGCCGCAATCCCGGCGCAGCGCACGTCGCGGCGACGCGGGGCCTGCTCGACAAACTGGAGAAGCGAGAGCTCGAAGGCGTGATAGCGCACGAGGTCTCGCACGTCGGCAACTACGATACGCGGCTGATGACGCTCGTCGCTGTTGTCGTAGGCCTCGTCGCCCTGCTGTCAGACCTCATGCTGCGGCTGACCTGGTACGGTGCCGGCGCGCGTTCCAGTAACCGGGATAAGGGCGGCGGCGCGATCGCCCTGGTTATTCTGGCAGTGGCGGTCGTATTCATCGCGTTGTCTCCGGTTATCGCCAGCATCATGCGGCTTGCGCTCTCGCGACAGCGAGAGTACCTGGCCGACGCCTCCGGGGCGCTTCTCTGCCGCAACCCGGACGCGCTCGCCGACGCTCTGCTCAAGATTTCGGCCGACCCCGAGCCGCTGGAAGTGGCAAATAAGGCGACGGCCCACCTCTACATCTGCAACCCACTGAAGGGACACGAGAGCTTCCTGAACAACCTCTTCTCGACGCACCCGCCAGTCGAAGACCGCGTGCGGATCCTGCGGTCGATGTAGCGTGGGCGTCTCGCTACGTCCGGCTCGCTCAGGTGATATTCCGGAGATCGAGCGTCTGCTGGCCGCCGAATGGCTGCCGCCGATGGCCATCCAGGAGTTTCTCGAGTCGTTCTGGGTACTCGAGAATGAAGGCCGCGTCGCGGGTGCTGCCGGGATCGAGATCTACGGCGAGGCGGCGGTGCTCCGATCGGTCGTTGTCGCGCCCGAACTGCGCGGGACTGGAGAGGGCGACCGCCTCGTCCGAACCGGTCTCGATTATGCGCGAGACCACAGCGCGAGGCGGGTGTACCTCTTCACAATGCACGCGGCGCCGTTCTTCGCCCGCTACGGCTTCGAACCCGTCACGACGGACGACTTCGAGCCGGCCGTCCGGGAGTCCTGGCAATATGTGGGCCTCACTGAGCGGCCGGAGATCCTCAAGCAGATGACGCCGATGCGGCTGCGATTGTAGGGTCGAGGCCTCGACTAGTCCCGGCGATCGGGAGGGTCACGCCTAGGCGACGACCTCGACGCGCTCGCCCTCGGCGACATCGCCTACACGCCACACCGGCTCATCTGCCACCGCGAAGAGCGACTCCACCTGGCCTGCGTTCTCGGGCGCGACGGCGAAGAGCAGCCCGCCGGACGTCTGCGGATCGAAGAGCAAGTGCTCCATCGCCTCCGGAATTCCGCTGGCCAGGCTCACCTTGCCCGCGAGATAGCTCCGATTGCGCGCGGCGCCGCCGGTTGTGATGCCGCGCGCAGCGTACTCGAGCGCGCCGGGCAGCAGTGGGACGCACGAAGCGTTGAAGAGGAGCGCCGCCCCGCTCGCAGCTGCCATCTCGTAGCCGTGGCCGAGCAGACTGTAGCCGGTGATGTCCGTAAGCGCCCGCGCGCCGGCCTCGCGTGCCAGGTGCGAGGCGTGGCGGTTGAGGCGTGTCATGCTCTCGATAGCGGTGTCCAGGTGCTCATCCGCGGCGTCGCCCTGCTTGGCGGCCGTGCTGATAATGCCCGTGCCGAGCGCCTTCGTGAGGAAGAGGGCATCTCCCGGGCGCGCACCTGCCTTCGTCAGCACACGCTGCGGGTGGACGAGGCCGAGGACGGCGAGGCCGAACTTCGGCTCAGCGTCGATGATGGTGTGTCCACCTGCAAGAATTCCGCCAGCCTCGGCTACCTTGTCCGCTCCGCCCGCCAATATGGCAGCGACCGTTTCGGCTGGGAGGTCCTCGGGAAAGGCCGCTATATTCAGGGCGAGTACGACTTCCCCGCCCATGGCGTAGACGTCGCTCATGGCGTTTGTTGCGGCGATAGCGCCGTACGCGTACGGATCGTCCACTAGCGGCGCAAAGAAGTCCGTGGTCATCACGACCGCCTGCTCGTCGTTCAGACGGTAGACGGCGGCGTCATCAGGCGCGTCGAGACCGACCAGCAGGTCAGGATCGCTGCTGGCCGGACGGTCTGCCAGGAAGCGCAGGACCTGCGCTATGGACTCAGCGCCCGCTTTGCCGGCTCAGCCGGCGCAGGACGCGAGCGCCGTCAAACGCACGTGCTCAGTACTCAACAGACTCCTTTCGCCCTCAGTATAATGCGGGGGTGCGTTCGCGACCGGCGCTCATCCTGGGGACGCTCATTGCACTCGTTTCCGCGCTCAACTCCTGTGGCGGAGACTCGGAGTCGAAGCCGCCCGGCGTTCTGATCGGCGGTCTGCCGACTCGCTCCCCCGGCCCGTCCCAGTCCCCTGTTGCCGCTGCTGAGGTGCAAACCCAGGAGCCTACGCAACCTCCGAGATCGCCGATGGTGGTATCGCTGGCCTGGCTCGACAACTCCCCGGCGGTGCCCGAGTTGCCCTCGTCATTTGCGGCGCAGTCGCCTGACGCCGGGCTGCAGGCGGCGATAGAGACGGCGCTCGCGGGCCGCGAAGGCTCGTACTCGGTCGTCGTTCACAACCTCGCGGACGGGCGGGCCGCGTCGCTTAACGCCGACAAGGTTTACTACGCGGCCAGCCTGTATAAGCTCGAGGTCCTGCTCGAAGCGTACCGCCAGCGCGACGGCGGGCAGCTCGACTTCGGCAGCCTGCTGACGCTTGAGAAGAAGTACGTCGATCTCGACCTAAAGACGCTGGACTCGCTCGAGATAATCGAGAACGACATGGTGACCGTGCAGGATGCCGTCCGTGCGATGACGATCGTCAGCGACACCCCCACAGCGGCGCTGCTGCAGGACACCGTAAACGCGGGGCGCATCGATGAAACGCTGGCTTCTCTCGGGTTAGGCAGCACCGAGAGCGCTAACCGAGACCTGCCAACAACGGCCCGCGACATGGCCCGCCTGCTGACAGCGATCGCCGCCGGCGAAGGAGGCGTGAACGCGGGCTCGCGCCTCGAGATGCTTTCGCTGCTCGAGCAAGAAGGATACCGGGCGGGCGTCGTGGCGGGTGTTCCGTCTGACACCGTGGTCGCCCACAAGACCGGCAGCTATTCAGACGCGACTCATGACGTCGCGCTCGTCTGGGGGCCCAAGGGGCCGTACGTCATCGCTGTCCTGACCGACCGCTCATACGATTGGGACGCGATCCGCGAGGTCTCGCGCGCCGTTTGGGACTACTTCGCCGCGCAGCCTTAGACGCGACCGTGCCTCCCAAGCGTGCCAAACGTCTGACAGCGCCGGAGATCGTCGCCCGCCTTTCCTCACTCTACGGAGAGCCGGTGTGGCGCCCGCACGGCGACCCGATGTCGGAGCTTGTGCTTACCATCCTCTCGCAGAACACGTCCGACGCCAACTCGGGGCGGGCTTTCATGCGCTTGCGGTCGCGCTTCGGGTCCTGGGAGGACCTGCTCGCGGCGGACCAGGAGGAGATCGTCCCCGAGATCCAGGTAGGCGGGCTCGCTCGGATTAAGGCGCCGCGGATCAAGGCGGCGCTGGCGGCCGTCTACCAAAGGCGCGGGAGTTTCGACATCCAGTTCCTCCGCGAGCTACGGCTGGAGGAGGCGAAGGCCTGGCTGCGCGAGCTGAAGGGCGTCGGCCCCAAGACGGCAGCCTGCGTGCTGATGTTTGCGCTCGGGAGGCCGGCCCTACCAGTCGACACGCACGTGCACCGCGTCGCCCAGCGCCTCGGTCTCGTGCCGGCGAAGGCGGGCGCTGCCCAAGCGCACGATATCCTCGAAGCGATCCTCGAGCCGGACGAGGTGTACGCCTTCCACATCTCGCTAATCAAGCACGGACGGCGCATTTGTCGTGCTCAACAGCCTCTTTGCGAGCGGTGCCCGCTGTTGGACGGCTGTCCGGCTGGGCAGGGATTCACTCGCGGTCGGTCGGGATAATTGACGACGTGACTACAAACAGATAGAATGTAGTCACCATGATTGAAGTGAACGTTCGAGAACTGAAGAGCCGGATGTCCCATTATTTGCGCAGGGTGGAAGAGGGGGAGCAAATCAAGATCACGCGTCGCGGTAAGACTGTCGGCACAATCATACCTACGCTCGGGCGGACCGAGGAGGAAACTTCGGCTGAACGGGCGATCCGCGCGCTTATGGCCAAGGGCATCGTCACCTGGTCCGGGCGGAAACCGGTCTTCCCAGAGAAGGGCGTACGCATGCGAGGTGATGGGCCAACAATTGCCGAAATGATTGTCGAAGATCGGCGTTGATCGTCTACCTCGACGCCAGCAGCCTAATTAAATTCCACATCGAGGAGGAAGGGTCGGGTGCAGTCAGAAGTATGATGGCCCTGGCGCCGTCGCTGATAATGTCCCGGGTGGGCTACGCCGAGGCAAGGTCCGGCCTTGCGAGGGCGCGAGACGCGGGGCGGCTGCAGGACACCGCATACAGAGCAGCTCGCCTTACGCTTGACATCCAATGGGCGGGTATCGTCATCGTCGATGTATCGGAGACTCTAATCCAGAATGCCAGCGACCTCGCGGAGCGACACTTGCTGAGGGGCTTTGATTCGATCCATCTCGCGTCAGCCCTCCTTGCCCAGGATCAGGGCGGCGAGCCCGTTACATTCTCGGCCTGGGACAGCCGCCTGCTCGTCGCGGCCCAAACCGAGGGCCTTGTCATCGCACCCAACGCTTGACATCTCCGTCCGAAAACGCCTACGGTATATACACCATGACGCCTGAGCTGAGCGGCACGCCGCGACGGCCCCGAGCTAACAGCGGGGGCTTGGCGCGCGTTCACCGCTAGCCCGGCGTCAGTCAGTAAGAGTACGCTAAGCCCCACCGCTTTTCGAACGGTGGGGCTGATTCATTTCTGGGAATAAGCGAATGATCCGAGTGGGAATCCTAAACGCCACGGGATATGCAGGCGCCGAGCTGGCGCGCCTGTTGTATTCGCATCCCGCGGTCGAACTCACGAGCGTCAGCGGGCGGAGCGCGGCCGGCAAGGCGCTGGCAGACGTGTTCCCGCACCTCGCCTGTTATGACCTGACTATCGGCGAGGAGATTGGCGATGTCGATTTCGCATTCTCCGCGTTACCGCATGCGGCGAGCGCGGCGGTGTGCGCGCCGCTAGTTCGCGCGGGAATTCCCGTTGTGGACATCAGCGCGGACTTCCGCCTGCGGGACCCGGCCGAGTACGCCGAGTGGTACGGTGCCGACCATCCAGCTCCGGAACTGCTTTCGCAGGCGGTCTATGGACTGACCGAGCTCAACCGCGAGGCAGTGCAGCAGTCGAAGCTCATCGCCAATCCGGGCTGCTTCCCGGAGAGCGCATTGCTCGCGCTGGCGCCTGCAGTGAGAGCGGGGATCATCGGGCCGGAGATCATCGTCGACTCGAAGTCGGGGATCTCCGGCGCCGGCCGCGGCCTCGACCTCAAGTATCACTTTGGTGAGGCGGACGAGAGCGTATCGGCGTACGGCCTCTCGGGTCATCGCCACCTGCCCGAGATCGTGCAGGAGCTGGCGTCAATGTGGCCTAAGGAAAGGGGAACAGAGCGCGGAACGTGGCTCGCTGTTGGCGTGGCTTCGAGGTCGCCCGGCGCCGAGCTAACTACGGCACTCGCTGACATGGATGAACAGCAAAGAGTGGCCGTCCTTAAGACGGCACGAGAATGGACGAGGGAACGTCAAGAGCGATTCGTTTATGGAGCAGATGAGATGCGCCCGATGGTCACGTTCACACCGCATCTGATCCCCATGACCCGCGGCATCCTCTCCACCTGCTACGCACCGGTGACCGCTGGCGCGCTGCCATTGGGCGTTGCGGGAGACGTCGTACGCGAGCTGTATCAAGACTTCTTTGACGCCGAGCCGTTCGTCCGGGTTGTCGATTCGCCGCCGGCGACGAAGCAGACGCGGGGGAACAACATGTGCCTCATCTACTCGACTGTCGATGTGCGCACAGAGCGGCTGGTTGTGGTAAGCGTTCTCGATAACCTCGTGAAGGGCGCCGCGGGACAGGCGATTCAAAACATGAACGTGATGCTCGGCTTCCCGGAAACGATGGGGCTCGACGTGCCGGCGGTGTATCCGTGAGAGGGACAAGGAACATGGAAAAGGGAGCGGGGGTAATAACCGAGGGTATCGAGTCCGTACCCGAAGGCACCGTGACAACGCCGCGTGGGTTTCTTGCCGGGGCAGCCAAGGCCGGCGTCCGGTCCGACTGGGACAAGCTCGACGTGGGGCTGGTCTACTCGGAGGCGCCCTGCGTAGCTGCGGGTGTGTATACACGTAACGCGCTCAAGGGCGCCTCGCTCCTGGTATCGATGGAGCACCTGGAGAAAGGGAGCGCACAGGCGATCGTGGCGAATGCTGGGTGCGCGAACTGTTCGGTCGGCGAGCGCGGGATCGAGGATGCGATCAAGATGGCGCAGCTGACCGGCGCAAAGTTTGGCATTGACCCGCACGAGGTGGTTGTCGCCTCGACCGGCGTTATCGGCACATTTCTGCCGATGGACCGCATCAGCCGGGGGATCGAGACGATAAAGGTGTCACCAGACGGTGGAATGGACTTCGCTCGCGCCATCATGACCACAGACACGAGGCCAAAGCATATCGCGGTTCGGGCGAACGGTTGGGCGGTGGGGGGCGTCGTAAAGGGCGTCGGCATGATCCATCCGAACATGGCGACGATGCTTTGTTTCGTGACGACGGATGCCGCGGTGGCGCAGCCGTTTCTCGCCCGCGCTCTGAAGGATGCGGTGGACGATTCCTTCAACATGATCGATATCGACAGCGATACAAGCCCTGACGACACAGTTGTCGTCGTGGCGAACGGCCTTGCCGGCGGCGAGCCAATCGACCAAGGGCATGCGGACGCCCATAGCTTCCGCGCCGCGCTGCGCCTCGTTTGTACGGATCTCGCGAAGCAGATGGTGGCTGACGCCGAGGGCGCGACGAAGACTATCGAAGCGCGCGTCGAAGGTGCTGCGACGCGCGAAGACGCGCGCAAGGCCGCTCGCGAGATCGTAATGTCGCTCGGCGTGAAGACTGCCGTCTACGGCCAGGACCCTAACTGGGGGCGCATCATCTCCGCTGTGGGCAACAGCGGCGCCGCGATGAAGGAGGAGACGACTGCGCTGTACCTGAGCGGGCCGGACGGCAAGGAGGTCTGTCTATACAGCGGTGGGGTGCCGCAGGCCTACGATCCTGAGGCGGCGAAGGCCTGCCTCGCTCCGCGAGAAGTGCGCATGAGGGTGACGATAGGGCTTGGGGAAGCCAGTGCAACCGCATGGGGCTCCGATCTTACGGAAGACTACGTGCGCCTCAATAGCCTGTATACGACATGAGCAGCAGGGAGCAAGGAGTCGGGAGCCAGGGAAAGATTGTCGTCGCCAAGATTGGAGGCTCCACGCTCGGTTCGCACGACACCGCGCTCGCCGATGTGGTGGAGCTTCAGCGAAGGGAGCTGCGGCCGATTCTGGTGCACGGAGGCGGTGCGCTGGTCAGCGAGTGGCTCGCTCGACATAACCTACCAACGCGCTTTGAGCAGGGCTTGCGAGTCACGGATGCCGAATCCCTGAAGGTGGTGGTGGCGGTGCTCGCTGGGCTGGTGAACAAGCAGATCGTGGCCGAGTTGTCCTCATTGGGAGCGCGGGCGATCGGTCTTTCGGGCGCGGACGGCGGCGTGCTGCGGGCACGAACATTGGACCCAAAGCTCGGGTTCGTCGGCGATATCACCGGAGTCAATCCTGCGCCACTCCATTCGCTGCTCGACCAAGGGATCATCCCGGTGATTGCCCCGATTGCTCTCGAATGGGAAGGAGAGAGGCTGAGCGCGCAGCTCCTGAACATCAACGCGGACAGTGCCGCCGGTGCTCTCGCGAAGGCGCTCAAGGCGCGCTGGCTGGTGTTCCTGACTGACGTGTCCGGCGTACGCATCGGCGAAGGAGAGATCGCCAATTCACTCTCGGCTCAGCAAGCCGGCGCGTTCATCGAGGCGGGCGTTATTGAAGGCGGTATGATACCGAAGGTTCGGGCGTGTCTTAGTGCCGCGGACGCCGGCAGCAGGTGCTTGATTGTGGATGGCCGGGAGGAGCACGCCTTACTGCGGAGTATCGAGGGGCAAATGACTGGAACGACCATCGCATGACCGAAAAAGAGAACTGGATCGAACTCGAGAAGCAATACTTCTTGCCGACCAGCAAGCGGCTTCCGATTACGCTCGTACGTGGGGAGGGCACCCGCGTCTGGGACCTGGACGGCCGGGAATACCTGGATTTCGTGGCGGGTATCGCCGCGGTAAGCCTCGGCCACTGCCACCCCGAGGTCGTCGGGGCGATTGAGCGCCAGTCGCGGGAGCTTATGCACACCTCGAACTACTACTACACGATCCCGCAGGTGAAGCTGGCGAAGCTCCTGTGCGACAGTTCGGGGCTCGACAAGGTCTTCTTCTGCAATAGCGGAGCTGAGGCTGTCGAAGGCCTTCTGAAGATCGCCCGCAAGTGGGGCAAAGAGAAACGCGACGGCGCGTTCGAGATCATCGTCGCCGAAGATGCGTTTCACGGGCGCACGCTCGCCACAGTGACGGCGGCGGGCAACGAGAAGTACCGCGCTCCGTTCACTCCTCTTGTCGAGGGGTTTGTTCGCGTGCCGTTCAACGATGTAGCGGCGATCAAGAAGGTTACAACCGGCAGGACAGCGGCGGTTCTTCTGGAACCACTTCAGGGAGAAGGCGGCGTCAACGTCCCGCACGACGACTACCTGTCGCAGGTCCGCGCCTGGTGCAACGAGGCTGGGATACTGCTGATGCTGGATGAAGTGCAGACGGGTCTCGGCCGGACAGGCAAGCTGTTCGCGCACCAGCATTACGGCATCGAGCCGGACGCGATGGCGGTCGCGAAAGCCCTAGGCGGTGGCTTTCCGATCGGTGCGTTCCTGGCGAAGGACCCTTGCGCCGTCCTCGGCCAGGGCGAGCATGGGACGACCTTTGGCGGAAACGCGTTAGCCTGCGAGGTTGGGTATACCGTCCTGACTTATATGCTCAAGCACGACCTGCCGTCGCAGGTGGCGAAGAAGGGCGACTACATCGAGCGCAAGCTCCACTCGCTCGCCGACCGCCGCCCAATGATCACCGAAGTGCGTGGCAAGGGGTTGATCTGGGCGCTTGAGCTCGACCGGCCGGTCGCCGAAGAGATTATGGGCGTTTGCTCCGAGGAGGGGTTGCTGGTCAACAACGTCAAGCCAACGGCGCTGCGCTTCATCCCGCCGCTGACGGTCTCGGAAGACGAGATCGACCGCGCGATTGAAATCGTGGACCGCGTCCTCGCACGATTCGAGGCCGGAGGGCCTAAGTAATCGCAGCCGGGACGTCTATGCGGTAGCTCGATGCCTGAGAAGATCGTCCTCGCCTACTCCGGCGGCCTCGACACCTCGGTCGCCATCCGCTGGCTCAAGGAAGAGCGCGGCTACGACGTTGTCGCTCTGACCGTCGATGTGGGGATGGACCGCAACGGCGCTCTCCCGCCCGCTGATCGCCCGCGAGATGGTGGCAGTCGCGAGAGATGAAGGTGCGACGGCTGTCGCGCACGGCTGCACCGGCAAAGGCAACGACCAGGTCCGTCTCGACGTCTCCGTGCAGGCGCTGGCGCCCAAGCTGAAGATCGTCGCGCCGCTGCGGGAATGGGAGATGGACCGCGAGTCTGAGATCGTCTACGCGCAGGAGCACTCGATCCCGATCAACGTCACGAAGGCGAGCCCGTACAGTATCGACGAGAACCTCTGGGGTCGTAGCGTCGAGACGGGCGTCCTCGAAGACCCGTGGGTCGAACCGCCGGCGGATGTTTACGCGTGGACGAAGGCGCCCGCGGAGGCGCCCAAGGACCCTGCTTACGTCGAGATTGGTTTTGAGGCGGGGCTGCCGATATCCATCGACGGCGAGGCAATTGAGCCGGTGGCACTTGTTAGGCGGCTGAACAAACTTGCGGGCGAGCACGGCGTCGGGCGCATAGATAGCGTCGAGGACCGGCTCGTGGGCATCAAGTCACGCGAGATATACGAGGCGCCGGCGGGGATCACGTTGCTCACGGCACACGAGGCGTTGGAATCGCTGACGCTATCGAAGGAACAGCGGCGGCTGAAAATGCGCATCGCGGAGGAGTACGCGGAGGTGGTTTACAACGGGCTCTGGTTCTCGGCGCACCACCGCGACCTGGCTGCATACATCCAGTCGACTCAGCGGCACGTGTCGGGAACCGTGCGTGTGAAGCTGCACAAGGGCACCGCGGTTGCCGTCGGGCGCAAGTCACCAAAGAGCCTGTATGACTTCTCGCTGGCCACGTACGAGAAGGGCGACACCTTCGACCGCAATGCCGCCGCCGGCTTCATCAACATCTGGGGGCTCCCTGTGCGCGTCCAAGCGCAGGCGCAGACGCTGGCCGAAAGCCACGATGCCCTCAACCCTTGAAGTCGAATCGCGCCTCGATAATCTGCCGCTCGCCCGTGTCGTGCAGAATGCAAACGTTATCGACGGTTATCTGCCACTGGAAGTCTCGCTTCAACAGGAACAGGAGGAGTTCGCGCGAGATATCGGTCTCAAGGTCCGGCGCCAGGTTCACCGTCGCGAACCAGCGGTCAGCAGCATAGCGGTCCATGACGCCAGTCGCGATTGAGTCGAGCTCCGCCCAGAGCCTCCGGTGCATCGCGCTCAGCGCATCGGTTCGCGCGAGCGGCAGGAAGAACAGCGGCGGCGGCGCATCGAACACCCCGATGAAAAATGAGGCAGTGGCCACCGGCGCCGTAGTCGCGGCGATGCTCGCGAGAAGGTCGTGTACTGCAGGCGCGTATGACTTCGCGCAGTGATAGGTGAAATGCGGCACGTGTGTATCGCTGATGCTCACTCCGAACGCGCGCTCGACCTCTTCCCACAAGCGCCAGATGGCGTCCTGGTGCTCCTCATCGAGCGTGGACACGATACCGTAGAGTTCTTCGGCCACATCGAGAATCTATCACGATTCGGTTGACAGCAAAGCGGGCCTGCCATATTCTATCCGTAGGCACCCGGAGGTTTTGAAATGAAGTCGAAGCGGGTTGAGGTCCTCTTTGATCCAAAGGAATATCGAACGCTTGAGGAAAAGGCTCAGACCGAGGGCCGCTCCGTCGGTTCAATGATACGAGAGGCGGTTGCCATGTACGTAGTATCGCCATCTGAACGTGAGAAGCAGGAGGCGCTGGAGTGGATTTTCGCAGGTGAAGACGATCTTGGCTCCTGGGAGGAACTGAAGGATATTATCCAGCGGGGTCCAGCTGAGGAGATGATGGAGATCGAGCGCGATCTTGAAGCTGATCGACGCTAACGTATTCATTTACGCACGGGGCCAGCCCCATTCGTACCGCGATCCCTGCCGCAGACTCCTCGCCGACGTGCGTGCTGGCCGCGAAACTGCCAACACGGACACTGAGGCTTTACAAGAGGTGATGTATGTCTACTGGTACCGTCGGCGGGAGGACATTGGACTGCGATACCTGGATCGGCTGCTGAAGCTTTTCCAAGCTCCCTTTTCGGTTGATCACGCGATAATGCTTGGTGCGCGATTAGTGCTAGGCACGCACACGCGGCTTGATCCTCGAGATGCTATCCACGCGGCCGTCGTGCTGCAATACGGGCTGGAAGGCATCATATCCACTGATCGAGCATATGATGCCATCGCAGGCGTCACACGCTTCGATCCGAAGGACCTATGAGACCGCGCATTACCACCGTCTTCTTCGACCTCGGCGATACCCTCTGGCACTTCCCGAATATGCCGCCACGGGAGCTCATTCGTAAAGAGACGGTGCGCCGCATCCGCGAGCTTCTGGCGACGTGGGGCCATCATTTCGAAGGTGAGCGCTTCTACCTCGGGCGAGACTCGCTGTGGAAGAGGAGACGAGCCGTGCATTCCACGGCGATTGCATCGACCCCAACTATCCCGAGCTATGTCGTCGCATCGCCGCCGAGCACGACCTGGCGCTGACGCCACACCAAGGTGGGGAGCTGTGGGAAGCGTGGAACCTCGGCGGGGCGTTTCTCGGCCGCGAGCTCTTCCCGGATGTACTGCCCACGCTGCAATGGCTGAAAGACCGCGGCTACCGCCTCGGGGCGGTCACCAACCGCGGCTACAGCGGGCCTCGCTTCCACGAAGAGATGCGCTATCTCGGTCTCACCGATCTGTTCGAGACGACGGTCATCTCCTGTGACGTCGGCTACATGAAGCCGCACACACGGATCTTCCAGTACGCGCTCGAGCGCATGCGTGTGGATGCCAAAGAGACGGTGATGGTCGGGGACAGCCTGCGTGCGGACGTCGAAGGCGCAAAAGCGCTTGGGATGACGGGCATCTGGCGCCGGCCTGTCACCGGCGAGCCGGTCGAGACGACGGAGGATGAGCCTGAGCCGGGCGCCGTCGAGCCGGATTACGCCATCGATGCCATCGGCGAGCTGATGGACCTTCCCCTCTTCGTCGACGCTCTCACGCCTCGGTAGCTAAAGAGCTGCCGGGTATAATTGCCGCACGATGCCCGAACAAAAAGATCGTATCGAAAGCCCGACCGCGCGCGGTCTCGACGAGCGGGCGCTCAAGTACAGCGCGTCGATCGCTTATGACCGGCGCCTCTACCGGCACGACATCGCCGCGTCCATTGCACATGCCCGGATGCTGGCGAAACAGGGGATCATCCCGGGCGACGATGCTCATTCGATCCTGCGCGGCCTCGAGGAGATCCGCGAGGAGATTGAGCGCGGCGAGTTCCCGTTCCGCGAGGAGCTCGAGGACATCCACCTGAACATCGAGGCGCGGCTGCAGGAGAAGATCGGTGAGGCGGCGGGGCGGCTGCACACGGCCCGCTCTCGCAACGACCAGATCGCTACTGACATGCGCTTGTTCGTAATAGGGGCTTGCGATGACGCCGTCGCGTCAATTCGACGCCTGCAGACGGCGCTGCTGGATCTGGCTGAGGCGAATCAGAATGCGGTTATGCCCGGGTACACGCATCTTCAGCGCGCGCAGCCTGTGCTCTTCGCACATCATCTCCTCGCGTACTTCGAGATGCTCGACCGCGACTCGGGCCGCTTCCTCGACTGCCGCTCGCGTGCAGACGAGCTGCCACTGGGCGCCGGGGCATTGGCCGGCGTGCCCTATCCGCTTGACCGGGAGTTCGTCGCGAGCGAGCTGGGCTTCAGTCGAGTTAGCCGAAACAGCATCGACGCTGTGGCGGACCGCGACTTCGTCGTGGAGTTTCAGGCGGCGGCGGCGGCAGCGATGATGCATCTGTCGCGTCTCGCCGAGTTCGGCTTCCTACGCCTGCCGGTCACCTTCACGACGGGCTCGAGTATCATGCCGCAGAAGCGGAATCCAGACGTCGCGGAGCTAGCCCGCGGCCGCACGGGGCGAGCCTACGGCAATCTGATTGCGATCCTCACAATGCTCAAGGGGCTGCCGCTCGCTTACAACCGAGACCTGCAGGAAGACAAACAACCGCTCTTCGATACGGTGGACACGCTGCTTGCCACTTTGGAGGTGCTGACTGCCCTGCTACCGGCGCTCGAAGTACGTAGCGAACGAATGGAGTCGGCGGCGGCGGGATCATACACGCTGGCGACAGACGTAGCGGACTACCTTGTACGGAAGGGTATGCCCTTTCGCGAGGCGCATCAAGCCGTCGCGGACCTCGTGCGCTACGCCGAAGGCGAGGGCAAGTCGCTGAGCGGCCTTTCGCTGGAAGAATATCGCCGTTACTCGCCCCTCTTCGAGCATGATGTCCTTGCGCTCGATGTGCGCGCCTCCGTTGCTGCGAGGGATGTGCCGGGCGGGACTGCGCCTTCGCGAGTGGCGGAGGCGCTTAAGCTGGCGCGCGAGCGGCTGAGGGATGAAGCTTGATCAACGGAATCAAGCTCGCCCCATCCATCCTATCGGCGGATTTTTCGCGGTTGCGCGAGCAAATTCAGGAGTGCGAACAGGCGGGCGCCGACTACATCCATATCGATGTGATGGATGGGCGGTTCGTGCCCGCCATTAGCGTTGGCCTGCTGGTGGTGGAGGCGATTCGACGCAGCACTGGCCTCGTGCTCGACATCCACCTGATGGTCGTCGAGCCGGAGAAGCAGGCGGGGCCGTTTATGGACGCGGGCGGCGATATCATCAACGTCCACGTCGAGGCCGCGACGCACCTGCACAAAATCATTCAGGACGTGCACAAGCGAGAGAAGAGAGCCGGAGCCTGCCTGAACCCGGGAACGCCCGTTGGTGCTATCGTGCAGGTCCTGCCGGAAGTGGACCAGGTGATGGTGATGGCAGTGAACCCGGGCGCCTCCGGCCAGCGCTTCATTGAGAGCGCCCTGCCGAAGGTTGCCCGCCTGCGTCGGCTGATCGACGAAGGCGGCCTTCGTGCGGAGATCGAGGTGGACGGCGGCGTCTCGCCGGAGACCGCCCCGCGCTGCGCCGCGGCCGGCGGCAACGTCCTCGTCGCCGCGAGCGCCATCTTCAACGAGCGCGGGACGCCCGGGCAGAACATCGAGCGGTTGCGAGAGTCTTTGTCTGGTGTTAGGCGCGGTGCCTGACGAGTGCCTGTGGAGCTAACGGAAAGCCAATCTTTGACGCCTGACGGCTGATCTCTACAGCCTAGTCAGGCCGTCGCCTTGAGCGTCGTGCGCAGGCAGCGCGTGCAGATCTTGAGGCGCAGCGGGATGCCGTTTACGACCAACGTCTTGTTCTGGACGTTGGCCTTGAATGTGCGGTTCGTCTTCGGAGCCTTGCGCTCCCAGCGTCCCGAGTGTTTGTGCCGGATGTTGCGGCCGTAAGCTGTCGTTTTGCCGCACAGATCGCACCTTGCCAAGTATGTTTTCCTTTACCCTGCCGTACGCTGTTGTTAGAATTGCGCAGAAGGCATGGTAACATCGGCCGTTCATAGGGACAAGGCTGACTGCCTCCGCCGGCCCGCCTTCAAGCGGGCGCTCCTGTGAGCCGCCCCGCAATCGCTTCCCTCTCAGGCGCTGAACTGCGCGAATTGTTCGCCGCCGCCACCGCATGGCTCGAGCGCAACGTCCTTCAGGTAAACGCCGTCAATGTCTTTCCCGTGCCTGACGGTGACACCGGCACGAATATGTACCTGACGATGCGTTCCACAATGGAAGAGGCGGAGCGCTGTGAAGATCCCGCGGCCGGGGCGGTGCTCGCCGCGATGTCGCATGGCGCTCTGATGGGCGCCCGCGGCAACTCCGGCGTCATCCTCTCGCAGATCATCGGCGGCCTGGCGCGCGGTGTTGATGGCGCCACGGACGTAACGCCGAAGGGACTGGCTGCCGGACTGGAGCAGGCGTCTGCTACCGCTTACAGGGCGGTGACCAAACCGGCGGAGGGGACGATTCTCACCGTAATACGCGAGGTCTCAGAGGCTGTCACTGCCGCCAACGGCAACAGTGATCTGGATTCGTTGCTCGAGACCGCTGTTAGCACGGCGAAATCGAGCGTCGAAGAGACGCCCTCATTGCTCCCAGTGCTGCGCGAAGCGGGCGTTGTCGACGCGGGCGGGCTCGGGCTCAGCGTGTTGCTGGAAGGCATGCTGCATCACATTCGCGGCGAGCCCATCGAGACGGCGGCGGAGGCGGCCGAGCCCGTGGAGCAAGACTGGTTGGCTTCTACGGGCGCGCGGCACCAGACGGAGGGTTCGCTCTACGGCTACTGCACCGAGCTTCTCATCGGCGGAAGAGAGCTCGACCTCGAAGAGATCCGCGGGCGGGTAATGGGGCTGGGCGATTCAGTCATTGTCGTGGGCGACCCGCAGCTTGTGCGCGTTCACGTCCATACGGACGACCCGGGCGCGGCGCTGTCGCTGGGGACGGGGGCCGGTCAGCTCGTGCAGGTGAAGGTGGACAACATCCGGAAGCAGGCGGAGCGCTTCGTCGAGATGCATGAAGAGATGCGTGGCGACGCCGCCGAAGCCCCGCCGCTGTCCA
>WNGG01010089.1_pt1 | contig 17976 bp, 15 predicted proteins | sample 5400661 | NCBI WGS metagenome assembly WNGG01 (sample SAMN13153372, study PRJNA577476) | soil metagenome | isolation source: 100 cm soil or saprolite under Garry oak tree replicate 1 | place: USA:California | collected 2016-06-15
CGCAACCGAGCCGAACAAGAAGGCTCGCGATCAGGGCTGGGCGCGATGGAAGGAGTTGCTTAAGAAGATTTAGTCTTCGCGCCTTCGCGAAGTTTGCGTCTTTGCGCGAACCGAGTAACCTGGTCGCGCAAAGGCGCAAAGAACCGCAGAGGCGAAATGCGACTCTTAGCTTGCTTTCCCACCGCATTAAACAAATGCCGAGTCCCCAATGTTTATGAATGGAATTTCATCGCCAGTTCATTTTGAATTAATCCGCAACTGCTAATCTACTTCTGTTCATTCTGGTGCAGTGGACAGAACCAACTCGGCGAAGGCTCGTTTAGCAGTGGGCCGATAAATGTTGCGCATCGCGCGCTGGATCAAAAGCTAAAGCGCCAAGGCCGAAAAATAGTTCTTGTGAAGCCTAGTTTTTTGGCGCGGTAAAGGAGTCGGCATGAAATGGATTACGCGAGAGCACGTCAAGGTGGACCGCGTTGCCTGTCCTTGGTTAATCAGAAGGTTTATCGATCCGGCGGCATCATTCTTATTCGTTCCGGCGGGGGAAGTCTTTGAAACGGCCGCGCGTGAACAGGCAACTCCGTTCGACGTGACTGGGGCAGAATTAGGACATCATGAGGGCAAGTGCAGCTTCGAAGCCATAATCTCAAAGTATGCTTTTGAAGATCCAGCTATTCATTTGCTGGCCCAGATCGTGCACGGGGCTGACGTTGAACAAGACCTCTATGGACGGCCGGAAGCTCCTGGGTTAAAGGCCATCGCCGAAGGTTTCCGTCATCTTGGACTGAGGGATGATTACGAGATTCTGGAAAGAGAACTGTCTGTCTACGACGCACTCTATGCTTATTGTCAGAAACTGGTCGTTCGTAAATAGGGAACTGGGGTCCAAACGCTACCAGAACTCTAATGGGTTACCCACAAGAAGACCAACGAAAAAATACACCCCGAAGACGAAGGCTGTGGCCTGCGCCCTCACTTTAGTCTAGTTTATCGGAGGACAACTATGTGGACGAAATCGTTGCTCGTATTGAGTGTCGTGGTTGCAGTTCTTCTCAATTCTTGTCATGCCCAGACCAGCGACAACGCTGCTGTCTCTCCGCCGGCGAAGGAGGCAGAAGGCGACACCAGCGCGCCGTCCAAAACCGTCAAGCTAGTTGGCACGATCCATCTGCCGAGCAAAGGAGGCTTCACTGATTACCTGATCGTTTCGCCGGAGACTCATCGACTCTATGCGGGCTATCGCACCGAGAATAAGCTCGTAGTTATTGATACTCAGACGAACAGCGTCGTGGCTTCAATTGCCGGTCTCGCTAGAGTTTGCAGCGTTGCGCTCGTGCCCGAAAGCAACCTTGGTTTCACCAGCAACCGTGGAGAGGATAAACTCGGCGTAATCGATCTAATGACTAATACGCTTCTTCGCAAAATTCCGGGTGGGCACGGGCCCGACGCGATCATTTACGACGCCGCGGCGAAGGTCGTGTGTGTTTCAAATCATGAGGGACGAAGCATTACTCTCATCGATCCGGCTACCGAGAAAGGCACGACGATTCCGATCGGAGGACTTGCGGAATACGTCCAGGCGGACCCGAAGACAGGGATCATTTATCAGAATCTTGAGGACACCAGCGAAGTTGTGGTGATCGACCCAAAGAAGGGCGCGGTAGTCTCGCGCTTCAAAACGTCGCCCGGCGCAGAGCCCACTGGACTGGCCCTCGACGCCGAGCATCACCGCTTATTCTCGGCTTGCGGCAATGAAAAGTTAGTCGTCCTGGACGCGGATAGCGGCAAGGTGATAACGACGCTTCCAATCGGCGCGGGCGTCGATTTCGCTGCGTATGATGCTTCGCTTGCGCGCATCTACACCGCGAACGGCGGCTCTGGAACAATTACGGTTATCCATCAGGAATCGCCGGATCAATACACGGTGCTCGAGAACGCGCCGACCCATCGCGGGGCCCACGCTCTTGCAATTGATCCCTCAACTCATCGAATCTACGTGACGTATGGGGGCAGCGAGATCGACGTTTATGAAGCCGTGATTCATTAAGTAGTTCAAGATCATGAGCTTGCATGAAGAAAATGCACTTAGCTCTCATCGTACTCTGCGCTTTGGTTCAATTCCACGTCGCAGTAACGCTGGCGCAGAGCGCGTCGGCTCAACCGCCCAAGCGCGCTGAGGTCAGGCGCGTCAATACAACCATCTCCATCGACGGTATCCTCGATGAACCCGACTGGGCGGCTGCTTCCTCAATCGGCGAGATACTACAAAGGGAACCGCATCCAGGCGAGAAAGCGACTGAGAAGACTGAAGTCAAACTTCTTTTCGACCAGGCAAATCTTTACATCGGCGTGACGTGTTACGACTCCGAGCCTGCGCGAATTGTGGCGACGCAGATGGAGCGCGATGCCGACCTTTCACCAGACGATCGAATTGAAATCCTTATCGACAGCTTTCATGACCGGCACAACGCGTTCTACTTTGCGACAAATCCGTTGGCAGCTTTGGTGGACGGATTAATTATTGAGAATGGTCAACTCAACAGGAATTGGAACGCGATCTGGTACGTCCGCACTCGCAGATCAGACGCGGGTTGGACCGCAGAGTTTGCCATACCATTCAAGAGCATCGGCTTCAAAAGTGGTGAGGGCGCGTGGGGATTCAACTTTTCGCGCACCATCAAACGCAAGATTGAAGAAGACCGCTGGTCGTCGCCACGTCTGGATTTGAGGTTCTTCCAGGTTTCCGAAGCAGGCGAGATAGTTGGTTTGAATGGCGTTCATCAAGGTCGCGGTCTGGACATTCGTCCGTTCATTTCAGCAAAAGCGCTCCACAACAAAGACACTGGAAATGATTTTGGAGCCAAAACGGGCGTGGATGTCTTTTACAACATCAACCCCAGCTTGAAGCTGACGACTACGATCAACACCGACTTTGGCGAAACTGAAGTAGACGGCCGCCAAATAAACTTGACGCGGTTCGAACTGTTCTTTCCGGAAAAGCGCTCGTTTTTTCTCGAGAACGCCGGTTTGTTCAGCTTCGGCCCGGACAGCGACGATGAAGCAGACGTAATCCCCTTTTTCAGCAGACGGATCGGGCTGCTGGAGAACGGCCGGGAGGTTCCGATCCTTGCCGGCACAAAACTGACAGGAAAGCAGGGGCCATACTCGATTGGTGTCTTGGCGATGAGGACTCGTGAAACAGACTTCGCGGAAGCGAAGAACTTCTTTGTCGCGCGCCTCAAGCGCGATATCTTGAAGCAGTCGTATGTCGGAGCGATCTACAGCGAGGGTAACCCCGAGGATCTCTCTTCGAGCCGCACGATTGGCGGGGATGTGCACTTGTTCACTTCGAAGTTCCTGGGCAACGACCGCAACTTCGGCGTCAACGGCTTTCTGTTGAAGACAGTAAACAAGGGCCTGAGTGGTAAGGATTATTCATACGGATTCGGCGTGACTTGCCCCAACGACCTCTGGAGCGCATCAGCGTCTTGGAAGCGAATCGGAGAAAACTTTCAACCGGCTCTTGGATTCGTCCCAAGATCAAATGTAGACAAGCTGAGCCTTGGTTTCGAGTTTGACCCGCGGCCGAAGAATTTCTTGAACGTGCGCCAGATGTTTCACGAGTTCTTCTTCACCCAGTTTCGGCGCATCGACAAGGGCAGGACCGAAAGCTGGCGGTTGTTTACGGCGCCAATCAATTATAATCTCAACTCAGGGGAGCACATCGAGTTCAACTACGCCCCGCAGTTCGAAAGACTCTTCGAGCCGTTCGAGATAGCCAAGGGCGTTGTGTTGCCGCCCGGCAATTATCGCTTCACGCGGTGGCGTTTCGAGATCAACACGGCTTCGAAGCGGCGATGGAAGTTTGACAACGCCTGGCGGTTTGGCAGCTACTGGGCGGGGAATGCAAACCAGTTTTCGACTCAGATCCAGTACAAGATTGCTCCGCATCTGCTCATGAGCGCCGGCTGGGACCAGACATTCGCGCGGCTCAAAGAAGGAAACTTCGTCGCGCGAGTCTACACAATTCGCGTGAACTATTCGGTTAGTCCTTACTTGACCTTTTTCAACCTGGTTCAGTTCGACAACCAGTCACGGAACGTGGGCTGGCAGAGCAGAGTGCGATGGATTCTAAAGCCCGGCAACGAGGTGTTTCTTGTTTTCAATCAGGGCTGGCTGCAAGACGAGCGAGGCGGATTTCGATTCCGGTCGACCGATACTAGACTCGCTGGGAAGTTGCAATATACTTTTCGCTTCTGAAACGGACACGATCGTATGCGCCGTACTTGAATCCTTATTTCTGAACGGAATTTAATCCGAGCTTCATTCTGGATTAACCTGTACATGATAATCATTCAAGGATGGACAATTAATGCGCATCCTGCTTGTCGAAGACGAAGAGAAGGTTTCGCGATTCGTCGCGCGAGGACTAACTGCGGAAAGCTTCGCGGTAGACGCTGCAAGCGACGGTTTAGCGGGATTGGAGCTGGCAACCAGTTACAACTACGATCTGATTGTTTTGGATTTGATGTTACCTGGGTTGAGCGGAACCGAGTTGCTGCGTCAGATTCGACGGACGGATCATCGAGTTCCTATTCTGGTGTTGACCGCGAGAGACTCGGTAGCAGATAAGGTCCAGCATCTGGAAGCTGGAGCGGACGATTACTTGACAAAGCCGTTTGCCTTTGCGGAGCTTATGGCCCGGATTAAGGCTCTGCTCAGGCGTGGTTCGGTTGATCGGCCGAGCGTTCTTCGCGTAGCCGATTTGGAAGTTGACCGTCTCTCTCAGCAAGTCCGACGCGCAGGGCGGCGCATCGAGTTAACCGCGAAAGAGTACGCGTTGCTCGAATACTTAATTGCGAATGCGGGGCGCGTGCTGTCGAGGGCGATGATCATCGATCACGTTTGGGACCAAAGTTTCGACGGAGCGACAAACATTGTTGATGTGTACGTTCGTCACCTTCGCGGCAAGGTGGATGACGGATACGAACAGAAGCTGATCCGCACCGTTCGAGGGGTCGGCTACAAGATCAGCGACGAGACAGACTGATGAACGCTCGCTCGATTCGCTTCCGGCTGACTGTTTGGTACGCAGGTCTGCTTGCGGGGATGCTGATACTGTTTGGAGCGTCGGTCTACGTCGGGCTCGGACATTATTTGAAACTCACTCTAACGGACTCGCTCACAAAGGAAGCGGTTCAGATCGGAGAGACGCTGCTGGTGAACGTCGGAATGAGCGGCGACGAGTACGTCGCCGACGAAATTAAGGAGCATTTAGCGCCCGAGCTGAACGGCATTTTCGTTCGCGTCACCCGGGTCGACGGAAGCAAGCTTTATGAGTCCGGTTTGCCAAAGGACGGCAGCTTCGATCCCAGCAAGTTGACCTTAGCACCAAGCGATCTGAGCGGGCCCTCAGCGCGGATCGAGCGCCTGTCGGCAGAGGACTTATTGGTAAGCGCCGTCCCTTTCACTGCTAGCGATGGAAGTCGCTTCCTTATCGAAGTCGGCGCCCCGCTCAAACAAAGTGAGAGCGTGCTGCACGGTTTGCTGATCACTTTTGCCGTGGGATTGCCGCTTGTAGTCGCGGTCGCCATCGCCGGTGGTTACGTATTGATGAGACGCGCGCTGGCGCCTGTGGGCGAGATCACTCGCACAGCCGAGCAGATAACCTCCCGCAATCTGAGCGAGCGATTGCCTGAAGCCAAGACAGGCGATGAGCTCGAAGGATTGTCGACGTCCCTCAATCGAATGATCGCGCGAATCGAGCACTCGTTCCGGCACATCAACCGCTTTACGGCAGACGCGTCTCACGAGTTGCGAACTCCTCTCACCGTCTTACGTGGAGAGCTCGAAGCAATCGTCCAGCGATCGGATCTACCCCCCGATGTTCGCGAGACAGTCGGCAGCACCCTTGAAGAAACCGAGCGCCTCTCGAAGATCGTTGAGAGCTTGCTGACAATCTCGCGACTGGATGCCGGCGAAGCCTTGATGACCCGCGAGCAATTCGACCTCGCCGAGCTTGTGACCAACACCGCTGATCAAATGCGGCTTCTCGCTGAGGATAAGCAAGTTGTTTTGCTGTGTGAGACGCACGCACGCATCGATGTCGAGGGCGACCCGGGCCGGGTGAAGCAGATCGTGGTCAACCTCGTTGACAACGCCATCAAGTACACCAGCGCAGGCGGCAGGGTCGATGTCAGGGTCGGAACCAGCAACGGCAATGCAGTGCTCGAAGTTGCAGACAGCGGCGCAGGCATTCCTATTGACGCAATGCCGCACGTCTTCGAGCGCTTCTACCGCGTGGACAAAGCGCGGTCGCGACAGTTGGGCGGCGCGGGTCTCGGGCTTTCAATCGTCAAGTCAATTTGCGCGGCTCATCATGGTCGCGTCACGGTCGAAAGCAGTGAAGATAAAGGCAGTCGATTTACGGTGGAGCTGCCCCTGGCTAGCGGGCACGCACCCGAGGTGAAACATGAACAGAGCTAATATTGGATTCAGCGTACTCGCGCTCTCGCTGTTGCTTCCAGTCGCCTGCAGCAAGAGCGGAGCAGCTAATGACGCGGGCAAAGACGAATCGACTTCCGCAGCGAACAAAGTGTCGCCGGAGCCTCCCGCGCCGGTTCAGTCAGCGGGCAAAGAGTTCGTCTACAACTTTGACAACGATCCCGTAGGCAAGGTGCCGGCCAGGTTTCACGAAGCGCTGACGGGCGGAGGCTCGAGAGTGCAGTGGGTCCTTTCCGCTTGCGATCGCGGACGAAGCGACATTCAAAGACCTGGAATTGAGCGTCAAGTTCAAAGCGATTTCAGGACAAGTAGATCGAGCTGCCGGTTTGGTTTTTCGGTTGAAGGACGCGAACAACTATTACATCGTGCGCGCCAACGCGCTCGAGAACAATTACAGGCTGTACCACGTGGTGGGCGGCCGACGCGTGCAATTCGCCGGCGCGAATTTCAAAGTGGCCTCCGGAGAATGGCACGAGCTGCGAGTCGAGTGCGCGGGCAATCACATCGTCTGCTATTATGACGGAGAGAAGAAGATCGACGCCACGGATGAAACGTTCAAAGACGCGGGCAAGATCGGCTTGTGGACCAAGGCTGATTCCGTAACCTACTTCGACGATCTGCGCGTAATGGCGAAGTGAGTGTGGAACAAGATGGCATCTTTTTCGTCTCCCGCACGACAGCTTCAGGATGGACGCATGAGGTTTCTTAACGTCTGGAGGACTTCAGCAATGAAAAAGAACTGGATTGATTGGAAGGCAGCAACAATAGCTATTGTGATTGGCGTGACGCTTCACGTTACGACCACCGGAACCGCCGACGACGCGCCCGACGCAAAGAAGATAGATGCGATCATCGGCAGGTCAGGCGAGATGAATAACGGCGTGTATAAAATCGGCCTGCCTCGAACCGATTTGAAAGTGAAGGCCGACGGCGTCGACATCAAGCCTACTCTGGCACTCGGCTCGTGGATGGCGTTCAAGCGAATGGGCGGGCATACGATGGTGATGGGCGACCTCGTGCTGCTCGAAACTGAGATCAACCCGGTGCTCACCAAGCTCGAAGAGAAAGGCGTCGAGGTTTCCGCGGTTCACAATCACATTCTCAACGAGCAGCCGCGAGTGATGTACATGCACTTCATGGGGAAGGGTGACGACGAGCAGCTCGCGCGCGCGCTGAAAGACGCTCTATCCCTAAGCGGCACTCCGATGGGCCCGCCAGCCGCGGGCGCGCCGCCGGCGTCAACAACAGACTGGAAGAAGGTTCAGGAGGCGCTGGGGGTTCAAGGTCGAGAACGAGGCGGAGTGTTGCAAGTCGGAGTGCCTCGCAAAGAGATCATTCGCGAGCTCAGAAAGGCGGGCATTCAGATCACTGCGCTACACTCACACATGCTCGACGAAACGCCTCGGCTGTTCTTCATGCATTTTTGGGCGAATGATGACGCGGTAAAACTTGCGAAGGGTTTGAGGGCGGCGCTCGCAAGGACAGATAGTGCGCTGTAGGATGGAGTTTTTCTTTGCAGCGGAGTCGCTGATATCGCAAACCCTGCTGAGGGTCCAGCGGAAAAGGAATAAACGATGAAGCAACCCTTAGCGGCGATCCTCATCGCTTTGAGCATATGGGTTTCTGCTCACGCGGCCGGTGCACAAAGCTCTGATCCGGGCATCACTCAGACTCGCGTGCTCGGCCAAATCGTCGAGATTGATCCGACCGCCAAGCGAGTGGTTGTGAAGACCGACGTGGGCAGCCTTGTAACCGTCATTCTGGATGAGAAGACTGATTTTCTGCGCGTGCCTCCCGGCGAAACCTCTTTGGAGAAAGCGGTCAAGACAACGCTCGGTGAAATGGGTGCCGGCGACAAGGTCTACGTTCGGGGCAAGGTGAGTGAGGATCGCAAGTCAGTGCCCGCCCAAAAGCTGATCGTTATGCCCAAGTCCGACATCGAGAAGAAGCATGAGCAAGAACGCGCCGAGTGGCGGCGACGCGGCATCTCGGGCATCATCTCGACAATTAACGCCCAAACGAACGAAATAACGATTCAAGCGCGAGGTCGCGAGGGCTTGAAGCCTGTCGTCATCGTCGCCTCCGAAGCCGTCACGTTTCGCCGCTACGCTCCTGACTCGGTGAAGTTTAGCGATGCGAAAGCAAGCTCGTTTCCTGAGCTCAAGGTCGGCGATCAGCTTCGCGCGTTGGGCGACAGAAGCGCCGATGGCAATCGCTTCACCGCCGAGCAGGTCGTATCGGGCTCATTCAAGACAATTGGAGGAGCCGTTAAGTTTGTAAGCGTGGATACTAATGAGATCAATATCGAGATGTTCGGGAGCAAGCAGCAGCTCACGGTCGCGGTGAACAGCGATTCGATGCTGCGGCGAATCCCAGCACAACTTGGGATGCTTCTAGCCCAGCGAAGTCAGGGCGGCCCCAGCGCTCAAGCTGCTGGCGGTCCGCCACCGCAAACGAGCAGCACGCCTGCCGGCCGCGACAATCCGGGCGCTCCCGGAACGCGAATGCAAGGTGGCGCAGATTTTCAAGACATGCTCGAACGCATGCCGGCGTTAACCCTTAAGGAGATAAAGCCGGGCGATGTGATAGCCGTTTCGAGCACGGTGGGCGCCGACCCATCGCGACTCACGGCGATAACGCTCGTCGCCGGAGTGGATGTGATTCTAGCAGCGATGCAAAGAACGGGCGCGCCGGGCCGCGCAGTCAACTTGAGTACAGGTCTTCCGAGCGGCGTGTTGGATTTCGGCATTGGCTTGCCGTAGCTGGAGAGCACTGAATGAACCGACCCGAAAAATCAATCGAGAGAATATCGTTCACACTTGTGCTGCTCCTCACCTGTAACGCTGTTGTAGCCCAGGCTGCGGCCACACTGCGCGGTCAGGTCACCGATCAGCTCGGCGGCGCAATCGTCGGCGCAACGGTCACGCTCATCGACGCGAACAACGTCGAGAAGTCAGCAACGACAAACGATCAGGGTCTGTACGTCTTCAACGGACTCGCTCCGGGAAAATATTTTGTGCGAGTCGTCGCGAATGGGTTTGCGCTTTATGAAAGCGAAGATGTCGAAGTCTTAGCCGGTCGCCGTGATCCGCTCAACCTCAAGCTGACCGCTACTATCGAAAAACAAAAGGTGACGGTCAGCTCCAACGATACTCCGCTAAGCACCGACCCGGACGCCAACAAAGGCGCGATCGTTCTGAAGGGCAAAGACCTCGACGCGCTGCCCGATGATCCCGACGATCTGGCTGCTGCCCTGCAGGCGATGGCTGGGCCATCCGCCGGACCAAATGGAGGTCAGATCTTCATCGACGGATTCTCAGGCGGAAATATGCCGTCGAAGGATGCCATCCGCGAGATTCGCATAAACCAGAATCCGTTCGCCGCCGAGAACGATCGAATAGGCTTTGGTCACATAGAGATTCTTACGCGGCCTGGCTCGAACAAGTATCACGGCTCGGCGATGCTCACCTACAACAACCAGAGCTTCAATTCGCGCAATCCTTTTGTGATCAATAAGCCGGATTCACAGTACAAGGTACTGCAAACGAACTTCAGCGGCCCGTTGATTGCCCGGCGCTCGTCGTTCTTTCTGAGCCTCTTCCATCGCGACATCGAAGACAATGCGATCGTCAACGCGACGATTCTCGATTCGTCACTGAATCCAGTGCCGTTCAGCCAATCGATAGTCGTGCCGCGACGGTTAACTGATCCGAGTCTTCGCGTCGATTACCAGTTAAACAAGAACAACACCTTGATGGCGCGCTACAACTACGGCAACGACAGCTTCGAGAACCAGGGAATCGGCGGCTTCTCCCTGCCGTCCCGTGCATTCGCGGTCTCCAACACCGACCACACCGTTCAGCTCACTGAGACTGCGGTCGTCAGCTCGACTGTAATCAACGAGACGCGTTTTCAGTATCTTCGCAATCAGCGCGAGCAGAAGGGCGACAACTCCACTCCAACCATAAGCGTGCAGGACGCGTTCACCGGAGGCGGATCGAACGTAGGGCAGTCGATCAACATTTTGGATCGGCTCGAGCTTCAGAATTACACCACGTGGGGCGTGAAGACTCATACGTTCAAATTCGGCGTTCGCGTGCGCGGCTTTCTCATAGATGACGTTTCATCAAACAACTTCGGAGGTACATACATCTTCTTCGGCGGGGTTGCGCCTGTGCTGGATGCAAACAACAATGTCGTGCGCCAAAACGGTCAGATTGTGCTCACTGAAATCACAAGCCTCGAACGTTATCGGCGCACGTTGTTGTTTCAGCAACAAGGTCTGACGCCTTCGGCAATCGCGGCGCTTGGCGGGGAGGCATCGCAACTGGCGATCGCGGGCGGCGATCCCGCGGCAGGCGTAAGACAATGGGACTTCGGTGGATTCTTCCAGGACGACTGGAAGGCGCGTCCCGATTTCACGCTGAGCTACGGTTTGCGATACGAACAACAAACAACCATCACCAGCAATCTGAACTTTGCGCCGCGCGTCGCGTTTGCGTGGTCGCCGGGCGCGGTTGCCGGGCGCCAGCCGAAGACAGTGATTCGAGGCGGAGCGGGTATTTTCTACGATCGATTCAATGAAAACCTTACGCTGCAAGCCCACCGCTACAACGGAACCAACCAGCAATTGTTCACCGTGACCGATCCCAGTATTCTGGGGTCCTTCCCGCGGGTTCCGTCTATCAACGCGCTTGCGGCGTTCGCGCTGCCGCAGAACACTTATCGCGTAGCCGGCGATTTGACTGCGCCTTACACGATCCAATCGAGCATAAGCGTCGAGCGCCAGTTGCCGCACAACTTCACCCTGACGACGACGTATCTCAAGGCGCGTGGTGTGCATTATTTGCGATCTCGAAACATCAATGCCCCGTTGCCCGGGACATTCAACCCGGCCGCGCCAGGAAGCGGCGTTCGGCCTTTCGGAAACGCAGGAAACATCTTTGAATACGAATCGAGCGGCATCTTCAAACAGAACCAGTTGATCTTCACGGTTCAAAACCGTCTGAATCGCGTCGTCACGATTACCGGCACTTACGTTCTTGGCCAGACTCGAAGCAACACCGACGGCGCGAGCTCATTTCCGTCGAACACCTATGATTTAAGCGGTGAGTTCGGCCGCGCTTCGATGGACGTCCGTCATCGGGGTTTCATGTTCGGTTCGATAAATCTCCCGTGGCGCGTCAGTCTGAACCCATTCATCCTTGTCTCGTCCGGCTCCCCTTTCAATATCACGGCCGGGGTTGATTCAAACGGCGACACGATATCCAATGATCGCCCTGCGCTGGCAACCGATCTATCGAGGCCGAGCGTTAAGGTGACGCGCTTCGGCGCTTTCGATCTCAATCCGCTTCCCGGAGCTCAAATAATTCCGCGCAATGTCGGCGAAGGGCCGGGATACTTCTCGGTGAACATGCGCGTCGGCAAGACCTTTGGCTTTGGTCGTTCAGCATCGGCAAAGAATGCTGCGGCCCAAGGAGGTGGAGCGTTCGGCGGTCCAGGAGGCGGCGGCTTTGGAGGTGGAGGTCAAGGAAGCGCGCGGCCCGGCGGACCGGGTGGCGGCGGAGGGGCATTACCTCCTGGGGCGGTCGTGACGATGGCCGGCGGAGGAGGCAGTGATCGACCTTACAACATTTCAGTGTCGATAAACGCGTCCAACATCTTCAATCACGTGAATCCCGGTTCACCTGTCGGAAATCTAAACTCGCCGTTTTTCGGGCGGTCAACTGGTTTGGCATCGGGAGGCATTAGCTTTGGTGGAGGTGGCTTGGGCGGAGGGGGCGCTGTCGCGAATAATCGTCGAGTTGATCTGCAATTGCGCTTTAGTTTCTGAATCCTGGGACGCAGCGGACAGCCAGGCCCGTGCAACTCTCAGGTGGATGCCCATCGGCTTTTGACGACTAGAGTTTCTTCAGTTCTCAACGCCGCGGCGGTCGCGGCGGTCCCGCCACCAAATCTTTACCGCAGCCAGCGAGAACGATCCCGAAATCAGCATCATCACTCCGCCGACGTAAAGCCATTTGTCGCCCGGAGCTTGTTCCCACAGAGTCGAATCGGTGCCCTCCAATCCGAGGTTTATCTGTGAACCGAGGCGGTACAGAGCCAGACCCGCAGTCAACAACGCGAACGCGACAATCAGGAGCAATCGTGAAGGTTTCATGATGTTCCACCTCCTTCTTCTACTCGTTCATCTTGAAGACAAACGTGATCACGCCAGTTACGCGGACCGGCACCCCATTGAGAATCGTGGGCCCAAACCGCCAGCGGAGCGCGGCATCACGCGCAGCAGCGACTAGCAGCGGGTGTCCGCTCACGACGCGTGCAGACTCTACGCGTCCCTCGGGCGATATCACCACTTCCACGGAGACTTCGCCCTGAAGGTGAATCCGCTTGGGGATCTCCGGATAGACGGGCACCACGCGCTCGATTGCTTTGCCTTGGAGTACGCTAGAGGGAACGGGCACGGGCTTCTTGTCATCGGTTCGCGGCTGAGGCTTGGGCGGATCGGCCGGTCTGGGCGGCTCACCCGTCCTCGGTTCTCCGCCTGTAACTCCACCGCCACCTCCTATGCTATTTGGGAGCGCATTCGGGTCACCGCCAACAACTCCTTCGGGTCCTTCGAAGGACGTGGCTCCCGGCAGCTTGAGTCGAGGCGGAGTCTGGTGCTGTTGCGAAACAAGATCCTCGTACTTCATAACGTGATTGGGATCTTGTCGATTCGGTGTTTCCGAATCGTAATGCTGCGGTCCAACGTGGACTGGTGGGGGCGCAGGCGGCGGAGTCGGCGGGATCCAGATTACTCGCTCGCTCGCTGCGAGCTTCGGTTCCGCAAACAGAATTGAAAGAGCAAACGCGCAGCCAATAACGAATGCATAGAGTAATGCAGTTCCACAGAAGAACTTCGCCGTAGTGTGCTTGCGCCTTTGAACCGTAGACACTACTAATCTTTCAAACATGGTCTTCTCCTTCGGGCTTCGCTCGCTAGAAGTCCAGCGAAGCCGCAAGGGCGCTCTTGGGTTAAAAAGTGGCGCTCGGGAATTAAAAGAGAGAGGCGCTCTTCGAGAATTAACTACTGACCACGGACTACTGACTACTGACTTCGTCTCATCCAGTCACATCGACCTTCTCGACCAGCAGGATTATGCGAGTAGGCACCGGCCGGCCAGAAACAGTGGCGGGTTGGAAGGTCCGATCGCGCAGCGACCACCAGAGCTGCTCGATCAAGTACGGGTCCTTTGGCGCATCAAGCACGTCCACAAGCTCACCGCGGCCCTCCGAATCAACCTGGACCAGCGCGGACATGCCTTGATTGCCCGCCTTCTGATACGCGATGTGGCTGAAGCTCACGAGCGCGCTATTATCCAGCACGCGCGGAAGTTCGTAATAATGCTGACTGTCAACGGAGTTCGCATCCGGGGGCAGATTGTTGTAGCTGTGAAACTCGCGATCGGAGCCATTGATTATCGGGTATATCGCAACCTGCCGGCTCTCGGTGCCGCTGAGAGGAATCGGCCTGAAACTCGAAAACAGTGTTGCAAATGACAGAAGCGAGATAACCACTCCGGCGGCGACAGCTATCGGGCGAGGGTTCATCTTCTGAAGCCACGCGACCATGCTCTCGCCCAAAGTGATCTCTCTTCTCGCTCGTCTGGTCGCTTGGATCATGACGTAGCTGCGGAGCTCGCGAGGCACTGTCGGATGATCGGCACTCTTCAAAGCGACCGAGACGCTTTCTGTCTCTGCCAGCAGCAAGCGGCAAGCGTCGCAGGCCAACAGATGGTTCCGGTACTCCATAGCTTCAGGCTCGTCGAGCTGACGATCCAAGTACGCGGAGGCTGTCAGTTCAAACTTCTTGCATTCCATAAAAACTGCCCCTGACTCCTGATCCGTGATTAGTGAAACGTGATCGGTGAGTTCGGTCACGCATCACGTTTCACAAGCCACTCTTCACAAAATCCCTTTCACGCGCCGGCGAAGTTCTTCGCGTCCTCGCGCGATTCGTGACTTCACCGTCCCAATTGAGATCGAAAGAGTCTGGGCGATCTCTTCGTAAGAGAGCTCTTCAATCTCGCGGAGCACCAGTGCGATTCGATACTCCGGTTTGATCTCGCCCAGCGCGCGCATAATGCTGCGCTCGCGCTCGCTTGATATCGCTTGCGCTTCGGGCGACGCGGCGCCGCCTGGAAGCAAATGTCCAAGCGTCGTTTCACCTTGACCGCGCGTTAACTCCAGCGAGATCGTGTCGTCGCGATGGCGCCGGCGCCACCACCGGCGCTGATTCATTGCCTGGTTTATGGCGATGCGATAAATCCAGGTCTTCAATCCCGCTTCGCCACGAAAGCTGCCCAGCCCGCGATAGACCTTCAAAAAGGTTTCTTGGGCCGCGTCCCGCGCTTCTTCAGCGTCCCCCAGCAGTCGGAGGCAGAGGGAGAACACCGGACGTTCGAACTCGGCGACAAGCTCCTCAAAAGCGTCCAGATCGCGGGCGCGCAGCCTGGAGATCAACCCAGCCTCGGGCAGGCGCTCGAGCACGCCCGCATCGAGATCGAGCCCGGCTAGGGTGGTTTGCTCCAGTGCGGCCATGTCTCCGGCTGACATCGAGTGGCGCTCCTTCGGTTAACCGCTGACCGGAGTGGGCCACCGCCCGGCCTCGTGAAGCCGAGCGCCGTTTAGCTCCAAGTGAAACGGGCAGTGGCCCTTTACCTCACTTGTCGCTAGGTTAGACACCCCGTCCGGCCAGATTGTTCCGACTATTAGAACTTTAGCACAACCCGGATTTGCAATCACCGATATTTGTGGGGCTCGGAGCCACTGGCCGTTGGACACACTCGCTACGTCCGCGATGCCGCTCCAATTTCTTGACAGGCCGCGATTCGCCCCGCTATCGTTCTCTTTTGCTTATTAGACGGTGCGGGCGTCCTTCCGACTCATCATCGTCCCGCGATAGCAATCCACGGCAAACCAAAGTTTGTCGGACAGATCACCAGGAGGCGTATAGCTTTGGCCAAGGCGAGCAGAAAGAAAAAAAAGGTCTCAGTTAAGGAGATGAAGTATCGGCACGACCCGATGATTCGGTTCTACGAGAAGACACAAGACTGGCTCCAGGAACGCGGTCGTCCGTTTGTGATGGCGGTGGGAATCGCCGCTGGTGCGGTTTTGCTTTACGTGGCTGGAAGCTACTACTTCGACTACCGCAAGACAAAAGCCGAGACCGCGTTCGCCGATGCGCTGGAGAAGTTTAACGCGCCCGTACAAGACGCCTCATCCACTGCGACACCGCCAATAGGCAAATCCTACACCGACGAGCAAACAAAATGGCGCGAATCATCAGAAGCGTTCGAGCGATTGGCTCACGACTACTCGGGTTACTACGGCTCGATCGGCCTCTACTATGCTGGTGTGAGCTACCTGCACGTCGACCGGGACAAAGGCATACGCTTACTCGAGCAGATTGCCGGAAAGAATGAGCGTCCAACATCGGACCTCGCGCGCCTGGCGCTCGCGGAAAACTATGCGGTGAACGGCGATAACGACAAAGCGATCGCGCTGTATGAACAATTACTGAATGCTTCCGCGAATCTGAAGCCCGCGGTCGAAGTCGGTCTCGGTCACGCTTACGAAAAAGCCGGCGACACGGAAAAGGCTGTGGAAGCCTATTTGGAGGCGGCCAGGCCCGACCGATCTTCAGGAGCAGGGGCAGAAGCCGAGAAGCGCATCCAGGCGCTGGCGCCTGATCGGCTAAAGGAACTGCCTCCGCCGTCCACTCTCGCCCAACCCTAATCAAGTGGTCAGTGGCCAGTTGTCAGTGGCCAGGAGTCTTAATCTCGACTGGCGACTGACCACCGGCCACTGACCACTGAAATGGAAAACCTGGCGCACACGCTTCTCGGTCTCTCACTCGCAAAGTCAGGCCTCGAACGCGCCACTCCGCTTGCTACGACCGCCCTCGTTATTTCTTCGAATCTCCCTGACTTGGACGTCCTGAGTCGCGTCGAGGGCGGCACGGTCGGTTATCTTGAATATCATCGCGGGTTCACTCACGGGTTCGTTGGCCTGGCGGTGCTGGCGGCCGGGCTGACGGTGCTGCTGATGTTTGTGGATCGCAGGTTTCGTTTGCGACGCGACCCGTTCAGAAGGCCGCTCAGGCCTGTCAGAATTTTCTGGATCGCTTATCTGGGAGGCCTCGGGCACGCTTTCATGGATTTCACAAATTCATACGGCATCCGGCCACTATTGCCGTTCAGCAATCGCTGGTTCTACGGCGACCTGGCTTTTGTCGTCGATCCGTGGATTTGGCTGATACTTGGCGGGGCGCTCGTGTGGCTGACTGCAACGACCGCAACACGAACTGTAGTTTGGCTTGTGATAGGAACCCTCGCGTCGCTCGCTGTCGCATTAGCGCTTCGCCATCCTTACGATCCTCAGACGATCGCGATACCGTCCTCAGTGCGCGGCATTTGGTTCGGAGGGCTTGCAATTGTAATCGCAGGCGCTTTGTTTCGCTGGCGTCGGCTCGGCCCGCGGTTGGTTAGATATTCGCTATTGCTGCTCGCCCTTTACTACGGCGGCACGTGGATGGCTCATCAGTCGGCGCTTCAAGCAGCTCGGATCTCCTTGACCTCTTTAAGGCCTGAGGGCGCGGCTTCGATGGCGGCCTGGCCCGCGCCCGCCAACCCGCTATTCTGGCAATCGGCGGCAAAGTCAAGCGATGCAATATACGATGGCAGCGTGAATCTTTTGGAACGACGTGAGCAATGGCGCGAGTTGCCAGCGCTTGACCCGAAGCTTGCGGATGCGTTGCGACAGTCACGCGACGCGCGAGTTTTTCTGGATTTCATGCGCTACGGCACTGCGAATGTCGAGCAACGCGGGGATGGAACGACGGTCCTCGCCATGCACGATCTTCGATTCGATTTGCGGATGCGCGTCGAGTTGGATCGCGAGATGACTGTTACGTATTCTGAAGTTCGATGGTTCTAAGAGTCAATAGTCCGTGGTCAGTAGTCCGTAGCGATCTTCGAGTGCTCCGACCCGTGACTACGGACCAGGACTACGGACCAGTTAATGTTGATTCACAGTGCGTCACTCAATAGAATTGAACCCGCTAAGTAAGATGGAGACTGTGAACACGCGTCCTGGATTCGTACCGTACACGCTGTCAGCGGGTGTAGTGTTGACAGCAGGATCGGCGTTGCTTAGGCAAGGTTGGACAGTGGCTGCGGTGGCGTGTTGGGGCTTGCTTTTGCCGATCGCGCTGGCTGCTGTTTTCGACCGAATAGAATTCGACGGCAAGACTCTTCGTCATAGAGGGCCCCTAGCGTTTGTTCTTTCAAAACTTTTCCGTTTACGTCGCGACCTTGAAGTCTCTGAGATTGAGTCCATTGCGACCGCGACCATCAAGCTCAGCGTTGCGACCGGCGATGCGCGAATAAGCTACCACACAGTAATAACCGGGCCGCGGGTCGAGATGGTCGT
>WNGG01011716.1_pt1 | contig 17973 bp, 20 predicted proteins | sample 5400661 | NCBI WGS metagenome assembly WNGG01 (sample SAMN13153372, study PRJNA577476) | soil metagenome | isolation source: 100 cm soil or saprolite under Garry oak tree replicate 1 | place: USA:California | collected 2016-06-15
CGGCGGGCGGCGCGCTCGGGCCCGCCGTGGCGGCGCTGTTCGGGATCCTGTTCCTGTGGCAGCTGCCCCACTTCCTGGCCCTCGCCTGGATCTACCGCGAGGACTACCGGCGCGGCGGCCTCGCGATGCTCTCCGTCGACGACCCGGACGGCCGGCATACCGGGCACATGGTCCTGCTGTACGCCGTGGCGCTCCTCCCCGTGAGCCTGCTGCCGACGCTCCTGGGCGTGACCGGCGCCCTGTACTTCTTCGGAGCGCTGGCGCTCGGGCTCGCGTACGCGGGCGTGTCGTTCGCGATGACCCGCGCCGTGACCGACCCGCGGGCGTGGCGCGTCTTCCTCGTGTCCATCGTCTACCTGCCGGCGCTGCTCACGTTGATGGTGCTGGACAAGCCATGATCCCGTTCCACCGCCTGCTGATCTCGACTGCGATCGTGTTCTGCGCGGGATTCGCGGGGTGGGCGGCGTGGCGCTGGCGGGAGTCGGGTGAGGGCGGCACCCTCGCCCTGGCGCTCGTGTTCGCCGTAGCGGCCGCGGCGCTCACCTACTACCTGCGCAACCTCAAGCGCTTCCTCGGCCGATGACCCTCGCCGCGCTGCTCGCGCTCGTGCACGGGGACGATCCCAACCTGGACCTGCTGTATTTCTGGGCCGCGGTGCTGCTGGCGCTGACGCCTGTGCTCATCTTCGGGACCATCGGCGTGCTGGTGCTGCGAAAGATCCTGCAACACAGCCGCGCCCCACAGGACGGCGACGTGCCGGGGGACGGCGCCGTCGGGGACGCGACGGGCCCGCACTGAGGGGTGTCGACCACAGGTCCGTCGGACCGGCGCCTCCGGTGGCACGTCTTCTGGTGCCGGCGGAAGAGCGATACCAGGACGCGGTATCTCCTTGAGCTCGCCCGGTGCGTCGCCCGGGCGCCCCGCGACACCAACGCGCCGCCATTGCTCGAGATCGGGACGCGCAGCGGCGGCTCCGCCCTGCTGATGCTGCGCGTCCTCGCGGACGTGTATCGCAGACCGGCACGCCCGCCGCTCGTGATCACCGTCGACCCGTATGGGTCCCGGCCGTACGAGGGGGCTTCCTTCCGGTACGACGAGACGCACTATGGCGCGATGAAGCGCGCGTTGGCCAGGTACCCCAACCACATCCACTACATGATGGACTCCGCGCTCTTTCTGCGCGAGCTGGACCGGCTCTACCTGTGGATCGAGGGTGTCGAGCGGCCGCTGGAACGCTTTACGCTCGTCTACCTCGACGGTAGTCATGATCCGGACGTCGTCTGGCACGAGATCGAGCAGCTCCGCCCGTGCGTCGTTCCGGGAGGATTCCTGATCGTGGACGACACGGATTGGTTCGGCGGCGAGGTTCGGCGCCGGCTCGATGCCGCCGCCGCCCGCGGGGGCGGGGGCGGGGGCGCGGGCGGGGGGCTCGCGGTGCGGCACAACGGCAAGCAGTCCATCGTGCAGTTGCAGGTGATAGATTTGGGAACATGAGCACCAAGACTCCCGAACGGCGCCAGGTCGTTCGCTTCGCCTTCTACAAGCTGGACAACGCGTGGCGCAGGCTGTCGACCGAGCGCCAGGCGAGCTCCAAGATCGAGTTCGGCGAGACGATCGAGCGCTTCGCCGGGCACCTGCTGCTCCGTCCCTACGGCCTCGTCGGGATCCGGGGCGACTGCGATTTCCTGCTGTGGCAGGTGGCCGAGGACCTGGACTCGCTCGTCGCGCTGCAGACGGCGCTCAACCGAACCGACCTGGGCGCCTACCTCACGCTGCCGTACAGCTACCTCGCCATGACACGGCGCTCGATCTACGAGTTCCCGGAAGCCCCCAACCAGCCATCCCGGCTCGTGATCCGGCCGAGCGATGCGCGCTACCTGTTCGTCTATCCGTTCACGAAGACGCGCCCCTGGTACATGCTCCCGAGGCCCGAGCGCCAGGCGATGATGGACGAGCACGTGCGCATCGGCCGCAAGTATCCGTCCATCCGGCTAAACACGACCTACTCCTACGGGCTCGACGATCAGGAGTTCATCGTCGCGTTCGAGGGCGACAACCCCGCGGATTTCCTCGACCTGGTGATGGAGTTGCGGGAGAGCAAGGCATCGTCTTACACGCTGCGCGACACGCCGACCTTCACGTGCGTGCAGATGTCGCTGTGGGACCTGCTGGACACGCTGGGCGGCGCGGGCGCGGCGCAGGCGATCTCGCGGCGGCCGGCGCGCGCCGATGGGTACACGCCGGTGGCCACGCTGGCCGACCTGCCCCCCGGCGCGAGCCGCCGCGTGTACGCGGCGGGGGAAGCCGTGGCGCTCTTCAACGTCAACGGCACCGTGTACGCGATCGCGAACCGCTGCACCCACGCCCGCGCGTCGCTCTCGGAGGGCGCCGTGGATCCGGAACGCTGCGTCGTGACCTGCCCGTGGCACGAGGGCGTCTTCTCGCTCGAGACAGGGCAGGCGCTGGGCGGCCCGCCGTCGCTCCCGGTCGCCGCCTACCGGGTGAAGCTCGAAGGGGACACGGTGCTGATCGCTCCCGCCGAGGCGCGCGAGCCCACGGTTGTCCCCCTCCCCCGCTCCTGACGACAGCCGCTTCCTGACGGCCTGCCGCTCGCAGCCCACCGACGTCACGCCGGTGTGGTTCATGCGGCAGGCGGGGCGCTACCTGCCGGAGTACCGCGCGCTCCGGCAGAAGCATTCCCTCCTCGAGCTGTGCCACCGGCCCGAGCTCGCGGCGCAGGTCACGCTGCAGCCGGTCGAGCGTTTGGGCGTGGATGCCGCGATCCTGTTCGCCGATATCCTGCTCCCGTTCGAGCCCTTGGGGCTGGGCCTCACGTTCACGGCGGGGGAAGGACCACAGATCACCCGCCCGATCCGCGAAGCGGCGCAAGTGTTCGAGCTGCCGCCCGTGGACCCCGCCACCGACCTGGCGTACGTCCTGGACGCGGTGCGGGCGACCGTGCGGGCGCTGCCGCCGCCGGTTCCGCTCATCGGCTTCGCGGGCGCGCCGTTCACGCTCGCCAGCTATGCGATCGAAGGCAGCGGAACGCGGAACTTCGTGCTCACGAAGCGTTTCATGTACGCGGAGCCCGTGGCCTGGCACGAGCTGATGCGGCGGCTGGCCGAGCTGGTGGGGAGCTACCTTGCCGCACAGGCGCGCGCGGGCGCCGCCGCGCTGCAGCTGTTCGACAGCTGGGTCGGCTGTCTCTCCCCCGCGGACTACGCCACGTACGTCTTCCCGCACAGCCAACGCGCGCTGCAGCTCGCGAGCGCGCCCGGCGTCCCAGTCATCCACTTCGGTACCGACACGGCGACGCTGCTCGGCGATTTCGCGCGCGCCGGCGGCGACGTGATCGGCGTGGATTGGCGCGTCCCGCTCGACGTCGCGTGGGAGCGGATCGGCCCCGGGCACGCGATCCAGGGGAACCTGGACCCCGCAGCCCTGCTCGCGCCGCGCGCGGACTTGGAGCAGCGGGTGCGCGACATCCTCGCCCGCGCCGCCGGCCGCCCCGGCCACATCTTCAACCTGGGGCACGGCGTGCTGCCGGAAACGCCGCTGGAAGCGGTGCAAGGGGTGGTGGAGTGGGTGCATGGCGGGTGACCAGGTCGCGCTGCTGCTGATGGCCTACGGGGGGCCGGCACGCCTGGACGAGGTCGAGCCGTACCTGCTCGATGTGCGCGGCGGCCGGCCCGCGACGCCGGAGTTCGTCGCGGACATCAAGTCGCGCTATGCCCAGATCGGCGGCCGCTCGCCGATCCGCCGGCTCACCGAGGCGCAGGCTGCCGGCGTGCAGCGGGAGCTCGGCGAGCGCTTTCCCGTGTACGTGGGAATGCGGCATTGGCATCCCCATATCGGGGACACGGTGGAGCGCATCGTCGCGGACGGCCACCGGCGCGCTGTCGGCATCGTGCTGGCGCCGCACTACTCCGCGATGTCCGTCGGCGCCTACGAGAAACAGCTGCTCGAGGCGGCCCGCGGCCGGCTGGAGACCGCGCTGGTGCGGAGCTGGAGCGACCATCCCAAGTTCCTCGCGGCGGTCGCCGGCCGCGTGACGCAGGCGCTGCAGCGTTGACCATCCCAAGTTCCTCGCGGCGGTCGCCGGCCGCGTGACGCAGGCGCTGCAGCGTTTCCCCTCCCCCAAATCGGTGCAGGTGCTCTTCACCGCGCACAGTCTCCCCGAGCGGATCCGCGCGCTGGGTGACCCTTACCCCGACGAGCTCGAGGCCAGCGCCGCCGCGGTGGCGAAGCTGGTCGGGCTCCCCGAGTGGCGCTTCGCGTACCAAAGCGCCGGCGCCACGCCGGAGCCGTGGCTCGGCCCCGATGTGAGCGCCGTGATGACCGAGCTCGCCGCCAGGAGCCATCGCGCCGTCCTCATCGTTCCCATCGGATTCGTGTGCGACCACGTCGAGATCTTGTACGACGTGGACGTGATGTACCGCGCGCTCGCGGCGCGGCTCGGCGTCCACCTCGAGCGCACCGAGTCGCTGAATGACGATCCCCTGCTGGTGGAAGCGCTGGCGGCAATCGCCCGCAAGGCCGCGATGGAGCGGGGGTGGGTGGGGGCGGGGGCGGGGGCCTGACCGTCGTCGTCGTGGGCGCCGGGCTCGCCGGGCTGTCGGCGGCGTGGGAGCTGCGGCAGGCAGGGGCTGACGTGATCGTGCTCGAGAGCGGGCGGCGGCCGGGCGGGGTGATCGTTACGGAGCGCCCGGACGGGTTCGTCGTGGAGGGTGGCCCCGACGGGTTCCTCGCCGCAGAGCCGGATATCCAGGCCCTCGCGCGTGAGCTCGGCATCGCCGGCCGGCTCGTGGACCAGCTCGCGACGGGGTCGATGCTCTGGACCGGCGCGCGGCTCGAGTCGCTCGCCGAGGGGCGCGCCGCCGAGCTGCTCGGCATCCAGGGTCATTCGGGCGGCTTCCGGAGCTTCGCGGGCGGGATGGGGGACATCGTGGAGGCGCTGGTCGCCCGGCTCGGTGCCGCGGTTCGGACGGACCAGGGCGTGACCGCCGTCGCACCGTCGCCGCGAGGCTGGCGGCTCGCCGTGACCGGTGGCTCGGCATACGCGGCCGAGGGCGTGGTTCTCGCCGTGCCGGGGTGGGTCGCGGCGCGGTTCCTCGCGGCCGCTGGCGTGCCGGGGGGGGGCCGGGAGCTGGAGGAGGTTGTCTACTATCCGAGCATCACGGTGTCGCTCGCGTACCGCGCGGATCAAATTCCCGCGCGGCTCGAAGGCACCGGCTTTGTGTCGGCGGGGGATTCGGGCGCGGGGGTACGCGCCTGCAGCTACGCCTGGCTCAAGTACGCGAACCGTGCGCCCCGGGGGCACGCGCTGCTGCGGGCGTTCGTTGGCCCGGGGGACGGCGACCCCGGCGCGCTGGCGCACGGGGAGCTCGTGAAGATCCTCCGGCTCACAGGCGCGCCGCTCTGGACCCGTGCCTTCTATTGGCCGCGCGGCCTGCCGCGCTACAAGCCCGGACACGCCGAGCGCGTCGCCCATGTTCGCGCCCAGCTCGCCCGGCTGGCGCCGCTCGAGATCGCGGGGGCTGCGGTGGACGGGGCGGGGGTGTCGGCGTGCGTGTGTTCCGGGAGAGAAGCAGCGAAAAGATTGCTTAGGCGGTTAGCCGGTTAGGCGGTTAGTAGCTCCTTGGCCTTCCGGACGACGTTCTCCACTGTGAGCCCTAACTCCTGATAGATCCGCTGGTACGGAGCCGACGCGCCGAACCGCTCAATCCCAAGTACAGCGCCGTGATCCCCCACCCAGCGGTACCACGGCTGCGGCGACGCCGCTTCCACGGCGAGGCGCGCGCCCACCGCGGGCGCCACCACGGCGTCGCGGTACTCCTGGGGTTGCCGCGCGAACAACTCCATGCACGGCATGCTCACGGCGCGCGCCGCGACACCCTCGGCCGTCAATCGCTCGTAGGCGCCGAGCACTAACTCCACCTCGGAGCCACTCGCCATCAGGACCACGGCGGGCTTCCCGTCGGGCGCGTCGGCGAGCACATACGCCCCGAGCCGCAGCCCGTTCGCGGGGGCGTATTTCGCGCGGTCGATCACCGCGACTTCTTGCCGGGTGAGCACCAGCGCCACGGGCCCGTCGCGGTGCAGGATGGCGACGCGCCATGCCTCGATCACCTCGGTCGGATCGGCCGGCCGGATCACCGTCAGGTTTGGAATGGCGCGCAACGAGGCGAGCTGCTCGATCGGCTGATGCGTGGGACGATCGTGCCCATCCCGTGCTCGCGGACGCCGAAGTGGATGTTCCAGGCTCCCCAGCTGCCCGCCGCGACGTCGCCGCCGCTCTTGAACACGAGATGCGTCGAGCCCGCAAGGTCCGCCGAGCCGCCGATCAGCTCGGGGAGCTTGGGCGCGATCGCGTTCAGCACCCTGCCCGACGCCACACGGGTCGCCTGGGCGTCCCGGGGGGTGAAGTCGGGGAGCGCGGCGTCCCAGTCGCTGGGGAGCCGGCCCGCGAGGCGGCGCTCGAGCTCCGCTGCCAGGTCGGGATACGCCTTCCGGTAGGCGTCGTAGTGGGTCCGCCACTCGGCTTCGAGCCGCGCGCCCCGCTCCCGCGCGCGCCGCCACTGCGCCAGCGCATCCTCCGGCACGTAGAACGGCTCGAGACTGGGCCAGCCCAGGTGCTGCTTCGTGAGCTTCACCTCTTCGGCGCCGAGCGGCGCGCCGTGCGCCTCGGGGGTATCCTGCTTGTGCGGGCTCCCCCAGGCGATGTGGGTGCGCACGATGATGAGCGACGGCCGGTCGGTCACGCGCCGCGCGGCCGCGAGCGCCGCGTCGAGCGCGCCGAGGTCGTTCCCATCCGCCACCCGCTCCACGTGCCAGGCGTAGCTCTCGAACCGCCGGGCGGTGTCGTCCGAGAACGTGAGATCGGTCTTGCCGTCGATGGTGATGCGGTTGTCGTCGTAGATGCCGATCAGGCGGCCGAGCTTCAGGTGCCCGGCGAGCGAGCAAACCTCATGCGACACACCCTCCATCAGATCGCCGTCCGAGGCGAGGAAGTACGTATGATGGTCGCCGATCGCGTGGCCGGGGCGGTGGAACTGCGCCGCGAGGTGCGCCTGGGCCAGGGCCATGCCGACGGCGTTCCCCACGCCCTGGCCGAGCGGGCCGGTGGTGGCCTCCACCCCGGGCGTGAGCCCGTGCTCGGAGTGGCCTGGCGTGCGGCTGCCCCACTGGCGGAACTGCTTGATGTCATCGAGGGAGAGGTCGTACCCCGTGAGGTACAGCACCGCGTACAGCAGCATGCACGCGTGGCCGGCCGACAGCACGAAGCGGTCGCGCCCGAACCAGTCGGGGTTCGCCGGATTGTAGCGGAGGTGCCGCTGCCAGAGGATGTAGGCGAGGGGCGCGAGCGCCATCGCGGTGCCGGGGTGGCCGGAGTCCGCCTGCTGCACCGCGTCCATCGCGAGCGTGCGGACGGTGTTGATGCAGAGCTGGTCGAGGGCCGCGGCGCGGTCCGCGGCGGCCGCGGGTCCGGGCGCAGCCCCGGTCGTGCGCGGCGTCACAACAATCCGGACTTCGCCGCCTGCCACAGGCGGACGAGCCGGTCGAAGCCGCTCACCAGCACGTCCACCTGCTGCGGACTGGGAGTCGCCTTGGCGGCGGTCCGCAGCTCGTCGCAGATCTTCGGCATCTCCCTGCGGCCCTGCTTCGTGCTCTCCGCCGCGATCTGATCGATGATGCCGAGGATCGTCTGGCGCGCACCGGCGTCATTGGGCACCTGCCACAGGTAACCGGCCAGCTCCTTGCCCTCGGTGCACAGCTTACCGAGGGCGTCCATCAACGGCGGCTGCGAGCGGCGCGGCGCGTCGGGTTGGCTCATGCGAGGTTCAATAATACCCAGAAACGCGCCGCAACGGGCGGTTGCCCGAACTCCCGGGCGTCTCTAGCTTGCGGGTTCCATGACGCCCCTGTTGCTCCTGCACGGCCGGGTGCCGCACGAGACGAACATCTTCATCGCCGACTGGGTGGACCGGCCCTGATGCTTGCGGAGATGCGCGCGTTCCGCGCGAAGCTCAAGGGGTGGGACACGTCGATCGCCGTCGCGGTCGTCATCTGGATCGTGCTGCGCTCCTACCTCATCGAAGCATTCCGGATCCCGTCGGCGAGCATGGAGAACACGCTGCTCATCGGCGACTTCCTGTTCGTCAACAAGGCCATCTACGGCGGCGAGCTCGAGATCCCCTTCACGGGGATCCGCTTCTGGCAGCTGCCGGGCTACGCCGAACCGCAGCGGGATGGGATCGTGGTGTTCCGCTCCGTCGAGGACTCGACACCCGACCTGAACATCGTGAAGCGGGTGATCGGCGCCGCCGGCGACACGCTGCGGATGGCGCACGACACGGTGTATCGCAACGGCAAGGGGCTCGAGGAGCCGTACGCCCTGCATCTCGCCGGCGGCGCGACGCTCGATCCCGACTTCCGCCTCCAGCAGATCCGGGCGTGGCAGCTGCCGTACTACAGCGGCCGGGACGCCGCGCACTACCGTCCCACCACGCACGACTGGGGACCGATCGTGGTGCCGCCCCGCCACTTCTTCGTGATGGGCGACAACCGCGACGAGTCGTATGACAGCCGCTTCTGGGGCTTTCTGCCGCGATCGCACATCGTGGGCCAGCCGGTGATCATCTACCTGAGCGTGGCCAACGATCCGTGGCGCCATCCTCAGTAGGACTGGCAAGAGACAACTTTCTCCTCGAACCCAATCCCTGACTCGGTCACCGTCGTAGCAGTTAAAGGGCGCGTTGCGGTATTCCCGAGGTGGGACCAAGTTCGAAACCGTGGTCAGCGAACCGGACCGCGCGCTCGTGGAGCGCATGATGGGGGGCGAGGAGCGCGCGCTGGCGGAGGTGTACGACCGGCACGGCGCCGCGGCCTACGCGCTCGCGCTCGCCATCGTCGGCGAGCGCGCCGACGCCGAGGAGGTCGTGGCGGACGCGTTCGGCCAGGCGTGGCGTACGGCGGCGCAGTTCGATCCCAGCCGCGGGAGCGTCGCCGCCTGGTTGGCGACCATCACGCGGACGCGCGCCCTCGACCTGCTGCGGAGCCGGCGCCGCCGCGCGCGCGCGCTGGAGCGGGCGGCCCGCGCGGACACGGACGGTCTCGCGGCGCCACTGGGCGCAGCCGATGCCCCCGATCGCGGCGTCCAGCGCCAGGACGCGCGCCGGCTCGTGACCCGCTCGCTCGCGGAGCTACCGGAGCCGCAACGCCGCGTGATCGAGCTGGCGTATTTCGGCGGCCTCACCCACACGGAGATCGCCGCCGAGCTGCAGGAGCCGTTGGGGACGGTCAAGACGCGCATGCGCGCCGGAATGGAGAAGCTGCGCGGCTCGCTCGCCGGCTTGCTCGCGGGAGGAGAGGCATGACCGACCACCGGTGGCTGGAGCTGGCGGCGCCGTACGCGCTCGGCGCCCTGGCGCCGGCGGAGCGTGCCGACTTCGAGGCGCACCTCGCCGAATGCGCGACGTGCCGGGCCGAGGTCCAGGCGCTCCGCGAAGTGACCGGCCTGCTGGCGCAAGCGGCGCCCGCCGCGCCGCCGCCGCCCGCGCTGCGCGAGCGCGTCCTGCGCGATGCCCGGGCGGTGCGGCCGCTCGGCACCCGGCGTCGGGGTCGCCCGTGGATCGCCGCGGCCGCAGCGGGGGCACTCGCCCTCGCGGCCGGGTACGGCTACTGGAGCGCCCGGGTCGCCCAGACCGCGCTGCGCACCGCCCTGGACTCCGCGCAGGTCCGCCTCGACAGCGCGAGCCAGCTCGTCACCGCGATCCTCGATTCCACGGTGGGGACGGCCGATCTCGCTGCCACCGGGAAGCCGCCCTCGATGCGGCTGTTCTGGAACCGCGCCCGCAACGTGATCGTCGTCGCGGCCTTCGACTTGCCGCCCGCCCCCGCAGGCCGGACGTATCAGCTCTGGGCCATCAAGAAGGGTCAAGCCCCGGTGAGCGTCGGCACATTCAACACGCCGCCTAGCGGCCGGGCCGTGGTCACCCTACGGATGCCCGCCGGATTCAAGCCCGATCTGAGCGCCGTGACCGAGGAGCCCGCGGGCGGCTCGCCGCAGCCCACCCAGCAACCGTTCCTCGTCGGAGCCTGGCAGGGCGTCTAGCGCGCAGCAATCCGAGCGTCCGGGGCGGGCGTAGAGACGATGTAGCTCTGCGCCCGTTCTCTTTTTCCAGGAGGAGTGAACCATGCTCCGTCTTATTGCGCCCCGGTCGCGCGGCCGCGTGATCGCGTGGGGCCTGCTGCTCGCGACCGCTGCGGCGCTCGGCGTCACGCGGTGGATCACGGCGTCCGACCACAAGGACAGCGCGCTCCTCGCCGCGGATCACGCCGCCGACATCGCCGACGTGTACACGTTCCGGAGCCCCGTGAATCCGGACAATGTCGTCCTGGCGATGACCGTGTCCGGCTTCATTCCGCCGCCCGAAGCGAGCACGACGTTCTTCGACCCCAACGTGCTGTACCAGTGGAAGATCGACAACAACGGGGACGCGGTCGAAGATCTGGTGATTCAGGCGTTCGTGACGGGCACCGGCGGAAAGCAGGTGATGCACTTCCGCGGCCCGGCCGCGCCGCCCGTGACCGGCGCCACGAGCCGCGTCATCGAGGGACCCGAAACGGCCACGGTCCGCGTCAGCAACGGCGAAGTCCCGACCATCGCCTCCCGCCGCGGCATGACGGTGTTTGCCGGGGTGCGCGACGACCCGTTTTTCTTCGACCTCGCGCAGTTCAAGAAGATCATCGCCGGTGAGGCCACCTCGTTCCGGAGTCCCGGCATCGACTCCTTCGCGGGCACCGACGTGCTCGCGATCGTCATCGAGCTTCCGAGCGCGCGGCTCGGCGGCACGAAGCTGGGCGTCTGGGGCACCACCAGCCGGTCGCAGTTCTAAACGGCCGGCCTCTCGAGGAGAATGAACCATGGAACGCATTGCAAGAATTCTCGGGCCGCTGTCGCTCGTTGCGCTGGGGGCGCTCGCGGCGGTCGGCTGCGAAAGCGCCTCTTCCCCCGTGTCGGGCCCGCGGGTGGACGCCAGCGTCCTGATGCACCAGGAGCTGCGGCAAGAAGACCGCTTCGGGTTGCCGGCGATCGCCACCGTGTTCATCCCGACCGATCTGAAGGACGCCTACAATGAGGCGGCTCCGGCCGGAGACGAGGCGAACTTCAAGAGCCTGATCGTGGCCAAGTTGGAGGCGTTCGGGCAGGATGCCACGTCCGCCAGCGCCCTCGCGGATGCCCTGACGCCGGACATCGAGCCGATCGACGTATCACAGCCCAGCGGCTTCCTCAACGGCCGCAAGCTGGACGACGATGTGATCACGGCGGAGCTGCACCTCATCTTCGGATCCAACGCCGCCTTGAACGACGACCATGTGGACGGGAACGACAAGCCATTCCTGGCGGCGTTCCCTTACCTCGCGGGACCGCACGTCCAGTGACGCGCGCCCGATGGTTGTGGCTCGGCGGTGCGACGGCGCTCGGAGTCGCGCTCGCGATGGCGCGCGCCGGCGCACCGCACGGCGCGACGGTGGCCGCGAGCGATACGGCCATCACATCGAAGAGCATCGCGTTCTTCGAGCGCCGTCTGGCGCAGGACCCTGACAACTTCATGATCGGTGGGCAGCTCGTCGCCCGCTATCTCATGCGCTTTCAAGTCGCCGCGAACCTCGCAGACGTGCGCCGCGCCGAGGCCATTGCACGGTCGGTCCTCCCGCTGGTCTCGGATACCGCGGGCGCCTACGCCCGGCTTGGGGTCGTCTATCTCACCCAGCACAAGTTCGCCGCGGCCTATGACGCCGCGCGTCGAGCCGTGGCCTGGAATCCGCGGAACGAAGACGCGCTCGGGTTGCTGTTCGACGCGAGCGTCGCCACGAGCCGCTATCCGTTGGTCGAGGCGACGCTGCGCCGTCTCACGCCGGGGCGTTTGTCGTATCAGCTCCGGCTCGCGCACTTCCTCACCGCCCAAGGCCGCATGGATGGCGCCTATCACGCGATGGATCACGCCTGCCGCCAGCTCGCGCGCGCCCAGGTCAGGCCCCAGGCGGTGGCGTGGTGTCTCACCGAGCTGGCCAAGATCCAGCACGCGCGAGACGGCGCGGCGGCCGCTGCTGCATTGTACCGGCGCGCCCTCCAGGTGCAGCCGCAGTACCGGGCTGCCCTCGAAGGACTCGCCGACCTGGCGTACTCTCGCCGCGACTGGGCGGAGGCGGCCGGCCTGTTCCGACAGATCGCGGTCGACGCTCATCCCGATCTCTACCTCCGGCTCGCCGAGGTGTACGGCGCGCTGGGCGAGCCGGGCACGGCGGAGAGGTGGGAACGAGCGTTTCTACGGGTCGCGCGTGCGCCCGGCGCCGAAGCGCTGTACGCCCATCCGCTCGCGTTGTACTACGCGGCCCGGCCGCTGACCTTCGATTCCGCGCTGGCGATTGCCCGGCGGGACGTCGCCCGGCGCCCCGCCGTCGAGAGCTATGACGTGCTCAGTTGGGTGTTGTTCCGGCGCGGAGACCTGGCCCCGGCGCTCGCCGCGTCGGATCGGGCGCGACGCTGGGGCGTGCCGAGCCCGACCATGGAGTATCACCGTGCACGAATCCTCAGAGCGCTCGGCCGAGAGGCCGAGGCGGCGGGGTTCCTGCGACTCGCCCTGGCACGGCCGAGCCTCCTGGAACCCCACGTACAGTCGGAGCGGCGCGGCGCGCGCTAGGGGCTGTTTCGCGGAGTTCCCTTGTCCCTTGACGGGTCCCGGGGGACCGGTTAAAACCCAACTCCCGTCCCCACATGACTCCGAGACTCCCGCTGGTTTCGCAGCTCGCCACCCTGTGCGCCGTACCCGCGGCCGTGGCTGGCGCCCAACAGCGCGATACGACCACCCGGCCGACCGACAGCCTGAGAGTCTACACGCTGCCCCCCGCCGTCGTCTCGGTCACCCGCGCCAACCCCCCGATCAACCGCATCCCCCAGGCGGTCCAACTCGTCGACAAGCGCGAGATCAGCGCCGGCCGGCCCACCTGGGGCCTGGATGAGGCGCTCGCGACGGTGCCCGGGGTGTACGCGGCCAACCGGTTCAACTTCTCGCTCGACCAGCGGATCTCGATCCGCGGGTTCGGGGCCCGCTCGGCGTTCGCCGTGCGGGGGATCAAAGTGCTGCTCGACGGGATCCCCCAGACGCTCCCTGACGGCCAGGGCCAGCTTACCAATGTGGAGCTCACCGCGGCCGACCACATCGAGGTGCTGCGCGGCTCCTCGTCCGCCCTGTTCGGCAACGCCGCGGGGGGCGTGATCAGCATCTGGAGCGACCCCGCCGCACCCCGCCAGGTCGTGCAGGAGATCCGGTTCACGGGCGGCACCTTCGACCGGCACGATCTGAACGTGTTCGATCCCTACAGCGGCCGCACCTGGTACAAGTGGGAGACGAGCACCCAGTTCCGCGCGGGCTCCGGCAGCGGGCTCGTCACCATGTCGCAGCTCGCGTACAACGGGGAGCGCCACCACAGCCGCACCGACATCCGCAACTTCAACTCGCGGTTCCACATGCCGCTCGCGCCCGACTGGTCGCTCGCCGTGGTGGCGGATTACGGAGACGATCCCCGCGCCGATAACCCCGGGTCGTTGACCGCGACCGAGCTGGCAGCCAACCCCGACGCCGCGGCTGCGTTGAACGTCACGAAGCGGGCGGGCAAGGACGTCTGGCAGGGGCAGGGTGGAGCGACGCTGCAGCACCAGTTCGCGACGGGCGGCGCAGCGGCGGTCACCCTGTTCGGTCTGAAGCGCGACCTCACGAATCCCACCACGTTCGCCCACATCGACCTGAAGCGCTGGGCCTACGGGGCGCGTCTCACGCTGACGCGCCCCGTCCCGCTCGGCATCCTGCCGCAGCGGATCACGGCGGGGTTGGACTTCCAGCGGCAGCGGGACGATCGGCTCAACCTCCAGTATCGCACGGATACGGTCTGGTTGCCCGACACGGTGCGGTCCCTCGACCAGCTCGAGCACGTGACCGAAATCGGCCCGTTCGTGCAGAGCGCGGTGCAGGTGACGCCCCAGGTGTCGGTCACCGGCGGCCTGCGCTACGACTGGGTGAACTTTCAGGTGCACGACCGGCTCGTCACCGCCACCAACCCGGACGATTCGGGGCGGCGGCTGCTGAGCGCGCTGTCCGGCTCGGTCGGGGTCGCCGTGACGCCGTCCGACGCGGTCACCGTCTATGGCAACGTCGGAACCTCGTTCGAAACGCCGACCACCACCGAGCTCACCAACCGCCCCGGGAGTGCGGGAGGCTTCAATCCCGACCTGCAGCCCCAGAAGGCCACGACTTTCGAAGTCGGGGTACGCGGCGATTGGCGCGGTCGCTTGAACTACTCCCTGGCCGGATTCCAGGCCTCCGTGAGAGATCAGCTCATCCCGTTCCCCGACACCCTGCAACGCGTCTACTATCAGAACGCCGGACGATCGATCCATCGCGGCATCGAAATCGGCGCCGACATCGCGCTCAGTGCCGGGCTCAACGTGCTGGGCGCGTACACCTTCGCGGACTACCGGTATGACCGGTTTCAGGTGATCTCGGTGAACAAGGGGGTCACGCCCCCCGATACGACGATCCACGACCTGCACGACCGCGCGCTCCCGGGCATTCCGAAGCACTGGTTGCATCTCATCGTGCAGGCGCGGCCCGAGTGGGGCCGCGGGGGTTGGGCCGAGCTGGAAGAGACGCATTCGTCCAGCTTCTTCGTGGACGATACCCTGCCGATGCGGACCAGTCCGTGGTGGACGACCAACGTGCGGGTGGGGTGGGATGGTTCGCTCGGAAGCGTGCGGTTCCGCCCCTTCGTGGGCTTCAATAACGTTTTCAACCGCACGTACGTCGGGTCCGTGTCGATCAACGCGGCGCCGGTTCGCGTGAGTGGCAACTTCGTGCCGGGGCGCTACTATGAGCCGGCTCCCGGCCGCAACATGTATATCGGGTTCTCGCTGGGTGCTGGGGAGTAGGCTTCGACCTTCAACGGAGGTGGGTATGACGCATTGGGCTCGATGGTGCGCGACGGTGATGGTCGCGTGTTTCGTCGCGGCACCGCTGTGCGCACAAGGGTCGGGCGGAACGGGCGACCCGACGGCCGCGCCACGCGGCGTGGTCACGAACGACATGCTGCTCAACGCCGCGGCGAGCGGCGACTGGCTGATGTACGGCCACAACTACTGGAACAACCGCTTCTCCCCCCTGAAGACCATCAACACGGCGAACGTCAAGAGTCTGGTCCCGCGCGCGGTCTATACGCACGGCGCCGAGCGGCTGGGCAGCTTCGAGACCACGCCGATCGTGGTGAGCGGGATCATGTACATCACATCGCCCGCGACGCCCAACAACATCGTGCGCGCGTTCGACCTGCGGACGCAGAAGAAGCTGTGGGAGTACGAGCACAAGAACGCCCCGGTCAGCACGGCGTGCTGCGGCCCCAATAACCGGGGCGTGGCCGTGGCCGGCGGCGCGGTCTTCGTCGGCACGCTCGACGACTATCTGGTGGCGCTCGACGCGACGACCGGGAAGGTGAAGTGGGAGGTGAAGGTGGGCGACGGCCCCGAGGCCGGCTACACCGAGACGATGGCCCCCCTGGTGATCGGCGACAACGTGATCATCGGTACGTCGGGCGCCGAGTACGGCATTCGCGGCTACGTGAAGGCCTTCAGCGCCTCGACCGGCGCGCCCGTCTGGACGTGGTACGCGCTCCCCTCGCCTGAAGAGGGCGGCTGGTGGGGCCCCTGGTCCAGGACCACGCCCGAGGGCGACGATCTGAAGCGCAACATCGCGCAGGAGAAGGCCGACTCCGCGAAGTACGCCGACGCCTGGAAGACCGGCGGCGGCTCGATGTGGATGACGCCGGCCTACGACGAAACCACGAGGACGTTGTTCGTCGCGATCGGCAATCCATCGCCCGACCTGGACGGCTCCATCCGTCCGGGAGACAACCGCTGGACCGAGTCGATCGTCGCGATCGACGCGACCAACGGCAAGTTCAAGTGGGGTTACCAGGAAGTGCCGCACGACGTGTGGGACCTGGACGCCGTGAGCCCGCCGGTGATTGCGACCGTCGGCGGCAAGAAGGCGGTGGTCGAGGCGGGCAAGACCGGCTTCGTCTACGTGCTCGACGCGGCGACCGGCAAGCTGATCCGCCGCTCGGCGGCGTTCGTGCCGCAGCAGAACATGTACACGCAGCCGACGGCCGACGGCGTATTCATGCTCCCGGGCGCCAACGGCGGCCAGGAGTGGTCGCCGATCGCCGTGCACCCCGACCTGGGCTACGCCTACACCGTGGGCCTGCATCAGCCGATGCACTACAAGGTCCATTACGCGCCGTGGGAGAAAGGCCGGTTGTGGCTCGGGAGCGCGTTCGTGCGCATCCCCGATGAGAAGGGCGGCTTCTCGGGTGAGTACGGCAACGTCAACGCGATCGACCTGAACACGGGCAAGATCGCCTGGACGGTGAAGACCGAGCTGCCGATGATGGGCGGTGCCACCGCCACGGCGGGCGGCCTGGTGTTCACGGGTGAGGGCAACGGCTGGTTCAAGGCGTACGATGCCAAGACCGGCGCGGTGCTGTGGAAGTTCTACTGCGGGGCTGGCGTGAACGCCGCACCGTCCGTCTTCGAAGTGGACGGCGAGGAGTTCGTCGCCGTGGCCGCGGGCGGCAACTTCCAGATCAGCTATCCGCTGGGCAATGCGGTGTTCGTGTTCGGGCTGCCGAAGTAGTCGGTAGGACCTGGACCGGGAGCCGCCGCACGGTGACGTTCATCGTGCGGCGGTTCCTGTCTGGAACGATCCGCTTGAAGTTCACTTGAGACGTGCAGCGCAATCTTATCCGACACACTTCCGAGGAGCACGCGCTGTGTGCAAGCTGTGTTTCGCCATCTCGGTCGCCGGACTGGTCACCTTTGCGAGCCCGCCGGCGTGGGCCCAAGCGCGTGATACGCTCAGCGCCGCGCAGCGAGTCGGCTTTGCCCTCGCGCACCTCGGGGGAGGACAACGGGTGCGCATCTGGCAGAGGCGAGTCTTCTTCGAACGCCAGGGGCAGGTCGTGAGCAGTTCGGGGGACCTCCTCACCCTCCGCGTGGAGGGCTCGAGAATCGAAGTCCCGGCCTCCGACGTCGACTCGCTCTGGGTGCGCCGCGGCAACCATGCGGGAAGCGGTGCACTGATCGGCGGCGTGGTGGCCGGGCTTGCAGTGGGCGCATTCGGCGCTGCGCTCAGCAAGGCGAACTGCGAGGGTGGGTACCCCTGCCATGAGGCGAGCGCCTTCTTCGGAGGGCTGCTCATCGGAGGCGTCATGGGCAGCGGGGTCGGTGCGCTCATCGGTGCTGCCGTTCCAAGGTGGCAGCGGTGGGTGCCGTGAGGCGTCGGTACCCCTCATTCGTGCTGCTCGTCCCCGAGCGGCGAATGTAACTTTCACTCTCCCGAGCGGGTCTCCCAGTCCGAGAAGGCGCCGGCAGTCGTTCGTTCCCCACACGAGGTGCATGCATGCCCAGGTTTTTGTTAGTCGCAACCACGGTGGCGGTGGCGACGGCTCCAGCGCCCGATCGCCTTGTCGGAATGCAAGCCGCGAGCGCGCCCCAGGCGATCGACTCCAGCTGGTTGAGTGCGGACACGGCGTCTCATACGGCGACGTTCGAGCTGATCGCGGGTCTCACGGGGCTGAACGGGGCCTTGAACTTCAACGGGTTCCGGGACGGGGAGTTCACGCTGACCGTCCCGTTGGGGTGGACGGTGGTGATGCATTTCCGCAATCACGATGGCATGCTGCCGCACTCCGCCGAGGTGATCGAGGACGTGCATCCCCTGCCAACGCAGCCGGTTACGCCCGCCTTCCCGCGCGCGTCCACGATTCGGTTGGCCGAGGGACTTCCCTCCGAAGGGCGGGACGACATCCGGTTCATTGCGGATAAGGGGGGGTCCTACCTAATATTTTGCGGGGTTCCGGGCC
>WNGG01011827.1_pt1 | contig 17970 bp, 22 predicted proteins | sample 5400661 | NCBI WGS metagenome assembly WNGG01 (sample SAMN13153372, study PRJNA577476) | soil metagenome | isolation source: 100 cm soil or saprolite under Garry oak tree replicate 1 | place: USA:California | collected 2016-06-15
CACTGCTGCATCTCTACTTGCCGCAGAGGCTGTCCTGCATTCTGTGTCATTATATATTCCCTTTCTCTTTCGGTCGCTTGCGATGGATAGGTATTCCCATTCAGCAAGTTCTGAAGGGGTAAGAAAAGCGGCTGTGGCAGGGCATCCCATGTAAACCAGCCCACCTCCGACTCCTCCTTTGGTGACTTCACCGTTGCCTCACCAGAAACATAATTTGCATCGAACCAGACCGTTATATAGTGTACACGCTCCGCTTCAAAAATATCGTTCGTAATCACACGAAACTTCAAATCAGTGATACTGATACCTGTCTCTTCCTGCGTCTCACGTATAGCTGTTTGCTCCGGCGATTCACCATAATCAATATGACCGCTCGGTGGTCCCCACGTCCCATTGCCATGTGTCGTACCCTGGCGTTTTTCCAGCAGGATGCGATCCCCCTTTTTAACGAGAATTGATACGCTAAGCTCCTCTGTCTATTATCTATTCAATAAAATAGTTTCTAGCTTATACACGCTCAAAACCAGAAAGAGGACACACATCAGCCGTTTAAACTCTTGTCCATCAGCCACCTGAGCGCAAAATCTATCTACAATCTCTTTTTCCCGCATAGCAAAAGGACTCTCATATTGGCTCTATCTCAAGAAATGTCTCATCATCGTCGGCATATTCCTCTGAAGAACTCATCTCATATTCATCACCATATTTACTGGCTAAGAGTGCATTGGCATATGGATGTTCAGTAGTCGGCAACTCACGGGCGTAAGCCTCGATCTGCTCTCCCAACACTCTCCCACTTACATCACATGGTGCCAACAAGACACGCCTGTTGTTGTGAACACGTTTCACTTTCCCTGCCATCCTCTCCGTCACCATATACAACTTGCCTTGCTCATGGGCAAACCACATAGCCGTCGGTACCCCTGCCCCGTTTTTACGAAACGTCGTCAAGAGTACAAACTCATATGGATACAGGTAGGCAAACGAATCATCTGGCTTTCCTTCAACTGTCACGAACTACTGCTCCTTTTTTTCTGCTGCCAGGGCCTTTAACGCCTCTTCAAAGCATTCCATAGGCGGATGAACTATACCTGCTCCCACCTGTCCTACCCCTGGCAAGCGATGGGCAATGCCTGTATTAATCACGGGCGGCCTATGCAAACGGCATACTTTACGCACATCGATCCCTGTCGGCACTCCTTGAAAATCCAGTGCTGGCAAACCGAAGAGTGGATTGCTCGTTACCGTAATCTCGTACATCTCACGTGTATACCGCAGAGCATCAGCAGGTGTTCCTCCAATAAACTGCACAATGGCAGGCGCACCCGCCATAGCAAAAGCACCTACACCGCTTGTCTCCGTAATCGCACTATCACCGATATCAGGATTCGCATCTTCCTGTCCATAACCTGCAAAATAGAGACCCTGAATATATTGAGCAGGCCCCACAAACCAGCGATTCCCCAACCCACTCACGCGAATGCCAAAATCTACACCATTGCGTGCCATGGTCACCACCACACTGCTGCGAGGTACATCGGCTCCCGCTAGCGTGATCGCCTTGGCCGCCGCCATCGAGGGGTTGAGATGAAAATGATCATTCTCTGCCATGAAACGCAACACTGCGGCCGTCTCCACACTCGACGTACTCGTCTCAACCAGGGCGGCTCCCACTTGCCGCACAAAGAGCGAGGTCGCCGCCTTATTGCGATTATGGCACTCATCGCCCATCTGTAAAGCCTGGGCCATAATTGCTCGCACATCGACGCTCCCTAGATGACGAATAGCCCGTCCCCGGGCTGGTCCCAACACCTCCTGCATCCAGTGCAACCGTTCCAGCACCTCCGGCGCCACCGCATTATAGTGATGACACGGCTCAAAATCGAGCTTGCCAGCCTCCGCCAGAGCTATCGCCTCCTCTTCATCCTTCGCCCACCCCTCATAAATACACGCTCCTATCACCGCCCCACGCATCGGCCCACACATACGTTTCCACTCAATCGGCGGCCCCGCGTGCAACAACTTATACTCTCGTAACACAGGCATACCTTCATGAGCCGGTCGCACATCCACAATCACCGGATGCGCCGCCAGCATCCGTCCCACCGCTACGTTATTGGCCTCATCCACCTCTCTATCCGCCAGCAACTGCCGCAAGGCCTCCACATCTCCCGCCGGTGGCCTCCACGCTACCCGACTCACCTCCACTCCCTGGATCTCTAGTGCATCCGCAAAAAGATCAGCACCTACATTGATCACTGACATCGGAGCTTGCATAAAATTCACCATCATTTTTCACCTCGTGTATATTTGCATAATCCACATGAAAATTCCCGGAGAATAAGGGGAAGCGGGTCGAGGCAAGCTCGGCCCCTACAGCGTGTGCGGCTGGCTTCGCTCGGCGCTCTCTGGCCTGCTGGACGAGCGAAGCGATGTCCAGTCTCTGTAGGGGTCGAGCTTGCCTCGACCCTCTCCCTCCCTGGAACTCAACTCTCGTTCACCTTACAGAACCAGCGCGGGAAAGCCCCCGTCATTCATGCGGGGGATGAGAGCGCCGGTCCTTATTTGGGGCTCTTGATGGGGGTTCTCCTTTAATCACCCGTTTCAGTTCACGAAGAGCTATGCGAATAGCATCAGCGTCTGTCCGTACCCCAAAATGCTCACGTATAACTTTGATTGCTTCTTTATCCTCTTCATAGAGAGGAAATGTTGTCCTTGACGTTTTCATGGGTATATGCTATCATACCAATAGCACATTTGACAACTGAATCATGTTTGTGGGTTCCAAAGTAAATCGCTCCTTTGGGTAAAAGCATGAGCGTACAACTGTCAAGGAACTACCAGATGTACGGCGTAGCATCTCGCAAGAGAGCGTCATACACACCTAGCGGTCTGTGAACATCTGGTTCAGAGAACATCAAAAAACTCTCTGCCGTACCGTGGGGCACACGGGAACGGGTACGAGGCAACTCGTACGAACGCTTGGGGAGAGATGGCCTCTACTGTCCTATTCGAGAGGGTAGGAGGGCAAGCCAGCTCAAAGAACCAAGAACCCCCCGCATTCTCTGCGGGGGAGTGTCAGAAGCTCCACACAGCGCATCGCCGCCTCCGCATTGCTCACCTCCGCTCCTGCCTCTCGAAATTTCTCCGCCTGCACTGATAGCCGCTGTGGATCACCTTCGGTGCCGCACAGCGAAATCACCACCGTTAAGTTTCTACCGTCTCGCTTCGCCTTTAGTAAAGCTTCCCTAATCATAGGTACATGCACCGATGCAGGATCAGCATGAGCACAGTATCCCAAGATTACATCCAGCAAAATCACTGCCGTCTCTGCCTTGCCTGCCTCCTCTTGCAAACGCCTCAAACGCAAGCTCGGATCGATCATGGGATGTGGTCGCCCCCGCGTATACTCATCGGCACCAAAGTCAATTGCACAATGCCCCTCCTGCCCTTGCTCCAATTGCCATGCAGGCTTCAGGGGAAAGTTGGAATACACAAGCCCAACCTGCTCAGCCCAGATATGCATTGCCTCATCGCACAGCGTTCCTCCCGCAAACAACCCTACCATCCTGCCCCTCGTTTCCAGCATAGTTCTCGGAGCAACCGACGCAACTACCCGCCCATCTTCTCCTTGTAGCGATCCTTTATTTCCATTGACAGCCAGTTGAGCCGCCTCTGTCAACGTGCGAGCCAGCACTACTTTATCTCCATAGCGATGCTGCCAATGCTCATAGTTCGCCTTATCCAGCCCCACAAATATCACCACTACCGGCTTTTTGCCTGCCGACACTGCTTCCAACACGCGTTCGGCTACACTAGCTGCTGGAGGCTTCGAGATCAACACAATGCCTTGTGTCTGCTCATCCTCCTGCAACAGTTGCAGCCCTTGCAGCGCCGTTATCGCTCCCACAGCCTCCGATAGATCTCGCCCACCACAACCAATCACCTGCGAAACGCCTTTCCCCTGCTGGGCAATCAACGACATCACCTGCTGAATCCCTGTTCCCGAAGCTCCCACAATGCCAATATTCCCTCGCGGCACCACATTCACAAAGCCTAAACCCACGCCGTTGAGCATGGCCGTCCCACAATCCGGCCCCATCAGCAGCAACCCACGCTCCTGCGCTAACCGCTTCAGCGCAATCTCACTTTCCAACGGCACATTATCGCTAAACACAAATACATGCAAACCCGCACGTAAAGCCTGCTCAGCTTCCAGCGCAGCATACGGCCCCGGCACCGAAATAACCGCCACCTGTGCATCTGCATGCAGCCGTACCGCCTCTTCCAACGAGCGTGGCTGTCTCCCCCTCTGTCCACTCTCCTCATTTCTCTCACTACCCACATATGCAGGAGTTCGCTGCCCCAACTGCTCCTCAGCTGCCTGCAAAGCCGCTTGCGCCCCCTCTTCATCGCTGGCCCGTACCACCAGCAGCACATCCGCCGGACCAGCCTTCCCCTTCAACTCTGCAGGCAGCATCAACCCTGCCTCCGCCAGCAACTGCACATTCGCCTCTGTCCCCATGATGGCCGCCGCATCCTCCACACCCTCCCTATCCATAAGCGTACGTGCAATCTTCATCAATGTAATCGAATCAAAATATGTGTTGCGCTTCACCCGCGCCTGGATGACCATAGGCTGCCTCCTTACGAATCACTCTAACCTCTTACAGGGAAATCCACATTGTCCAAGGACAATTTTCTCCCATAAACCTCTGAAAAGGCCAGAAGTAATCTATTGGCGGTGCTTCGCCGGGCAATAGACTCTCCATCCCGTATCCTCGCAATGGTCACTTCATTGACCTTACTTCTCCGTGCCAGTTCAGCGATAGATACCGGCAGATGATCGAAGAGTTCTCGAAAGGTATATCTCTTCTTTTCTTCCATACGCTGCGCTCCTGCTAGAAGATGATTTGTAGTCAAAACGCTACGCTCACCTCCATAGTACCATTGACTGCATATGTTTGTAAACCATTACAGAAGAAAGCAATAGGTAGCAAAAGTACCAAAATATTGATTTTCGTTTGCATACTACTTAAAATAGCTGAGAATGCTATTACTTTATAATAGATATATTTCCATATTCAACATGATTTTGTAGGAGGATGCCATGGAACCATCGAAACCAAAACAGAACCCAAAAGCGATAGGGGAACGAAGTCAGCTACATATTACGGCGAAGCTGATAGAAGTTGGCTATGATGTGCTTATGCCTTTTGGTGATAATCTTCGATACGATTTAGCGATTGAAGATGCTGATGGAAAATTCTACCGCTTTCAGTGCAAGACAGGCTGGATGGATGAAGAACAAACGGTTATTAGCTTTGCTACAGCAAGCAGCTACAACCATACTATGCAGAACAAGGGCTGGAAACACTATAGGGGACAAATTGAGTATTTTGCAGTGTATTGCCCTAACACCAGAGGAGTGTACCTTGTCCCTGTGAATGCTGTCGGTGTAACTCAGGCAAACTTGAGACTAATTCAACCAAAGAATGGGCAAGAGAAGAATATACGTTGGGCGAAGGATTACGAAATTTAAGTGACCGCGGTGGGAATCGAACCCACGGCCCAGCGCTTAAAAGGCGCTTGCTCTACCCCTGAGCTACGCGGTCTTGCACTTATGATATAATTCGATTATATCACCTTTATGAAAGGTAACATACCGAACCATCAGGCCGATTTGCTCTACCACCTGAGCTACATGGTCATGTGCCTAGTATAGCACTGGCTGTCAAGAGGCTTTGCCCCGTAGTACCGCAACAAATCCAGCAATTTCTGTATCACATATCTCATTTGCCGACGTAATATATGCAGAACTTTGGGAAAAACCCAGAAATAGGCTTCATAGAGACTTGTCTCTTGTTGGAGAACGTGATACACTACCATTGGTACTCAACCAATAGCTGAAACGGTGCTGAGAGGAGGCGGCGTTCTTTCCCTAAACCTGCGAGTATGGGTTATTGCGCCGGTAACAATGACAAAACGTATACTTGTTGTTGATGATAAGAACGAATTACTTCATCTTATGCGTCGTGTGCTGGAAGATGAAGAGTATCAGGTGTCTATCCTGCAAGAGGGTAAAGATACCTATACTCGTGTCACAACCCAGTTACCCGACCTGCTCATCCTTGACCTGAAACTGGGCGACGTTTCGGGCCAGGATATCTTGAAGCAGTTAAAGGACGATCGCATCACCGCCGAAATTCCGATCATCGTCTATACTGCTGCTGTCCTTGAGGCAGAAGAGGTTACACGTCTCGTATCGGGTGATCCATACCGCTATCAAGCCGTGCATGTCGTCCAGAAACCCTTTGAACTGGAAAGTTTGCTGGCCCTGGTGCAGCAGGTTCTCCACGAACCTGTGAGCTAAGCGGTCAGTCAAACGATAGATTGCGACCCGGCCGGACACATGCCGGTCATTTTCATGCCGTATTCTATTTCATTACTATGGCCTAATGGCCAGGAAAGGTTAAGGTGAACTATGAAATTTATCCTGGGTCTCCTTTTGGGTTTTGCCGCAGGAGTAGTCGTCGGGCTACTGCTGGCTCCTCAGTCCGGTGAAACAACTCGCTCTCAGCTTGGCGAACAGAGTGTTAGCCTTACCGACCAGATCCGCTCTCGCGCTAATTCCGTGAGCGGTGATCTGCGTACTCGTGCTAACGATGCCATGGCACAGGGACGCGAAGTGTACAATCGTACCAAAGGTGAGTTAAGCGAACGCTACACTCAGGCCAAGAGCGGCAATCTCTCCTAAGAGATTACGCAACACAAAAATGGCGTGCCCAGACATGGCACGCCATTTTTGTGTTGCGCTATTCCTCAAATATCGACAATATTGAGGATCTATTGGTCGTGCTTCTTGACCAGCTTTTCGACCATATTGCCGATTTCATGCCACACATGATGCTGATAGTCCAGCATCGTCGCCTGCCGTAAGTCGAACTCACGATTCCCGCTATCGCGCTTGGCGTTCTCCTCAAACTGCTTTGCCAGCTTCAGCGTCTTTTCTCCACGGCTATGTAAATACCCGGCCAGTTCATACAAATCTGCCATCAATGCCTGAAACTTTTCCTCGGAAGTAGCCATCTCTTCTGTTCCTCTTACTTACCTGACGTTTGTATCCGACGGTGGTAGAATCTGTAAGGCATCCGCAAAACGATTGAAGAAGTTAAACAGTCCAATCACCGTGGCAATCTCCACAATCTCCCCATCGTCAAAATGCACCTGCAATTCGTCCCACAATGCCTCATCTACATCTCGTGCTCCCGTTGTCATAATCTCCGCAAAACGCAACGCTACCCTCTCACGTTCCGTAAACAGATGGGCGTGTTGATCGATATGGTAGAGCGCATCCAACAATGCCTCGCTCACCCCTAACTGCCCTGCCAGGGCAGTATGCGCGGCCATTCAATAAAAACAGTGATTCACCTGCGAGACCCGCACCGCCAACAGTTCTTTCAAGCGGGCATCCACCGTTCCCGAGCACATAGCCGTCTCTAGCAGGCGCATACTTTCTTGTGCCAGTTGCGGTCGCTGCCCCATCACCCGAAATAGCATGCCCATGTCAGTCACTCCCGACCCTTCATGCCCTTGCAGTTCCATACCCTCAACTGGTGGAATACGCGACATAGACATATCTCCTTCGAATGTGTTTTTGCTTTCGATCACATTCTAATGGAGACCACGACAATCTGCAAGCCGACAGGGCGTTTATGATCACCTACTCAGAACATTCTCACCTACATCTCATCGGTTTCTAAGGTCGGATCGGCTTCTTCTGTGTAGTCGCTATCTACTTCATCGTCTGTACTTGTTACAAGTGTCTTTCTGGATATCCAACTTACCTTCTCTTTTCCGCTATTGAAGCGTAGTAGCTTCTCCCAATCAATCGAGCCATCTTCAGTACCAAAGTTGATGAAAAAGTCCGCAACTTCAGATACCTTCTCAAGACCAATAGCACGAAAAAGATAGGGGTTCTTTTTACGAAGAACATCACGGAGTTCAAGCTCTGAAAGCTTCTTCATTCGCCTCCTATAAAAATCATCCAGGCTTTGGCGTATCAAATCCTCAAGTTCCGACGGATTCATAATATTCGTTATCCCCTTCATCCATCACATGTTCATTATTTTCTGCTGGATCATTCTCCAAAAACAGAGGCATAGGAAGCTGTAAAGCATCTGTCCGTTGTTTTGCTACCTGGAAATATGCTGGACTCATCTCAATACCAATACAACGTCGTCCCAACTGCATGGCTGCTATTGCTGTAGTTCCAGAACCAATGAAGGGATCAAGCACAACATCCCCTGTTTGCGTAAATAGTTTGATAAACCATTCGGGTCATAAACCACTCAACGTACTTATCTGGATGTACGCCACCATAAGTATCCTTACGTTGATCCGCATAAGGTGGAGATGTGACAATCAGGTCAACCGAGCCATCATGTAACGTAGGCAAAATATCTAAGCAATTACCCTCAAAGAGTTGTACTTGCCATATAGATTCATCACTCATTGTAGTCCTCGCATCATTCTTTACTTCTGAAGTAGGCTGGACATCCTCATTATAACACGGTTGCATCTGCATTTGAATGGAAGTTCAAGTCATTTAACCATATATAACCATGCCATTATGCAAGGATATACCTCTACCTCATAATATACACGTCGACCTCTACCTCATAATATACACGTCGTGACAGAAAAAGCGGAAAATATCAGAAAATTTGGTCATGAATACAGCTTCTTCAAAAAAACAATAGACCTCTCCCCCCATTTCTGCTATAATGTCACCAGGGAATTATAGAACACCAGTTTCATCCATACACATACAGGAGCAGACATAGCATGAGTGATCGACTCGTCTCACCTACTATGACCGAAGAGGAGCAGGCTATTGAGACCAGCTTGCGTCCACGTCGCTTGAAAGAATATATTGGACAGGAAAAAATTAAAGAGAACCTGAGCATCTTATTGGAGGCAGCACGTCGCCGCAAGGAGTCAGTTGATCATGTTCTCCTGTATGGACCACCGGGACTGGGCAAGACGACGCTGTGTAACATCATTGCCGCCGAAATGAGCGTCTCTATGAAGACAACGTCTGGACCTGCCATCGAACATGCAGGCGATCTGGCTGCCATTCTTACCTCACTTCAGCCCGGGGAAGTGCTCTTCATTGACGAAATTCATCGTCTTGCCCGTGCTGTGGAAGAGCGTCTCTATTCCTCTATGGAAGATTTTGCTCTCGATGTTATGATCGGTAAAGGTCCCAGTGCGCGGGCTTTGCGTCTCCCACTGCCACCCTTTACCGTCGTCGGTGCCACTACCCGTGTCGGCTCGCTTACCGCTCCTCTGCGTGACAGATTCGGAGCCATCTACCGCATGGAATACTACGATGCTGCCGCGCTCAAACAAATACTCATTCGCTCGGCACGTATCCTCAAAGCACCGGCTGAGATCGATGGCATCGAAGAGATAGCCGGTCGCGCCCGTGGCACGCCGCGTATCGTCAACCGTCTGCTCAAACGGGTGCGTGACTATGCTCAGGTCAAAGCCAACGGTATCATTACCAAAGATGTCGCCCAAGCGGCCCTTGATGGCTTAGAGATCGACGCCATTGGTCTTGACCAGACCGACCGCAACCTGTTGCTCGCCATTATCCAAAAATTTGGTGGTGGCCCGGTTGGCCTCGATACGCTGGCGGCCAGCACGAGTGAAGACACGGAGACGATTGAGGATGTCTACGAGCCATACCTCTTGCAACTGGGTTTCCTGGCACGCACACCACGCGGACGCCTCGCCATGCCAGCTGCCTATACACATCTGGGACTGACACCGCCGAGCGGGGGAAATGGAACGGGCTTGTGGACAAGCATAGCTTAAAAATTAGCGACTTCGATTATGATCTACCGCCAGAGTTGATCGCCCAGACGCCGCTTGAACGTCGCGACGCCTCACGACTCCTCGTTGTTTCGCGTACCTCTGGCAAACTAGAACACCGGCACTTTCGCGATATTGGGGCATACCTGCGCCCCGGCGACCTGCTCATCGCCAATCAGAGCCGCGTCATTCCCGCACGTCTGCTGGGCCACCGTGCCGAAACCGGCGGAGCCGTAGAAGTGCTGCTGCTGGCCGAACGCTCCGACCTCGGCCCCGACCACTGGGAAACTTTGGTACGTCCCGGACGTCGCCTGCACGAAGGTTCGCATATTCTCTTTGGCGACCCCAACCAACCGGATGTTACACTGCACGCTGAAATCCTCTCTCGTACCGAAGCTGGGGGACGCATCGTGCGCCTCTTCATACCAGAAACAGCTCATCCTGGCACCCTCAGTGTGCATCAACTCATCGAGCAGTTGGGACGTATGCCCCTGCCACCTTATATTCATGAGACACTGAGCGACCCTGAACGTTACCAGACGGTCTATGCCCGTATTCGTGGCTCAGCGGCCGCTCCTACCGCCGGCCTACACTTCACACCTCATCTTTTGCAGCAGTTACGTCAACAGGGAGTGCGTATCGGTTTCGTGACTTTGCATGTTGGCCTGGACACCTTCCGCCCTGTCGAGACCGAAGATGTCAGTGAACATAAAATGCATAGTGAAGAGATCGAGCTGGATGCACCCACTGCCGAACTGATAAACGAGACGCGTAAAGCAGGTGGGCGTATTTTCGCCGTTGGCACCACTTCCGTGCGTGTCCTGGAAAGCCTTGCCAGCCTCTATCCTGGAAATATTCCGCCTTACCACGGCTATACACGTCTCTTCATCACCCCTGGCTATCGCTTCCGGCTTGTCGATGCCCTGATCACCAACTTCCACTTGCCTCGCTCAACCCTGTTGCTCCTGGTCAGTGCTTTTGCCAACAAAGCACTCATCGAAAAAGCTTATCAAGAGGCCATTCGCGAACGCTACCGTTTCTTCAGCTTCGGCGATGCTATGCTTATTCTCTAAAAGAGAAGCACTGACGAACGTTAGTGCCTCTGTCTATCCTCGTTAATAATAGCCTCGGCCTCTATCTCTACCAGCATACGTCGATCAATCAAACGAGTCACCTCAACCATACTGGTTGCCGGTAATATAGTATGAAAAAACTCACCATGCGCCTTGCCAACTTCCTCCCAATCGCCAATGTTTGTGACATAGATTCGAGTACGCACGACGTCCTGCATACTCGCCCCCACCTTGCGCAGGGCCGCCTCGATGTTTTTGAGAGCTTGTACCGCCTGGGCATAGGGGTCTTTCAAGCCCACCAGATGTCCCTGGTCGTCTGTGGCCGCTGTCCCGGATACATGCACAATGTTGCCCATACGCACTGCCCGTGAATAGCCCACAATCGGCTCCCACTTTGTTCCCGTTGCTATGTTTTGTCTTTCCATAGTTATCCCCTAACAAACATTTCTATCATAGAAGGGCACATAGATTGCGCCCTGACCTTTCCTCATTAGTGGTACGTCGAGAAGCATAGAAGGGATACACAAGCGCGTTCTTAATTCACCCCCTGATGTTCCAACAATAGTGGTACGCTGGTCTGATAAAACGCTGGTCTGCTCTGTTCAAACCATTTCAATGGAGCCAGCAAGACTGGTGGCAGACCTAGTTCCAATGCCTGCTTAACCCCATGAATAGCTTCCTCATCTTTCTCCAAAGAGGCTAAGGTCATGCCTTTCCAAAAATGCACATCCCATCGATGCGGCTCTAACAGTACAGCTTGCCCTAACGTTACCAGTGCCTTGTCAAAATTGCTCTGGAGCCATAATGTCACTCCTTGACAGACAAGGGTCAGGTAGTCTGGCTGGTCTGCTGCTGCCAATGTCTCCAGTTGTTTGATTGCCTCTACATCATCTCTTTGGAGACACATTTCAATCCAGGTACTTACCCAGCTGTAACTTATGTTTTTAGTATCTATTTCCTGGCTGTGAACATAGTCAGACTTTGCTTGGGCGAGGTCTTTCATCCAAAGGAAGGCAAGACCACGTTGGGCATAGGCCCATGCATCCTGAGCATCCAGGCTAATAGCATTGTTGAAATCCTCGACAGCCTGTGAATAGTTTTTAAGCAGACGGTGTACCTTTCCACGTTGACCATAGACCCAGGAAGATTTAGAGTTGAACGTAATAGCCGCATTAAAATCAGCCAATGCTTCTGCATACTGACTAATATGCCTGTATGCCAGACCGCGTTCAGCATACACCTGGGTAGAGTTAGGATTTTTTGTAAGAGCTGTGCCAAAATCCTCGATAGCATGCTGATAATCACCCAAGAGACGAGAGGCGATGCCGCGACAGATGTACTCAAAGGCATCTTTATCATAGAGGGCAATGGCCTGGTTAAGGTCCTGAATGGCCTGTCTATATTCATGCAGAGCGGTGTACGCCTGACCGCGCATACGGTAGATAACGGCTAACACTTCTTTGGGGAATGAAGGTTCGCGTGCTGCTCGCTCTAATAAGTAGCTGTTGGCATTTATAAATTCTCGACTCGTTAGATCGGCCTGTAAGCATATGAGCAGATTCTTAGCAATTATACGCGCCTTCGTATCGGTCAGAGCGTTGTCCTGATCTTGCGCTAGATCCCGAAGAACCTTGATAATTTCTTCAGTCCTCCTTACGTTAGCGTACGCTCTTATAACGTAGCCAATCGCTCCGCAATAATATACATCATTGGGTGCCTGCAATAACAGCAGTTGTGACACCAATGCCAGCACGAGCGGTAACCAATCATTAGAAGAGTAATTCTCCAGGCCCACCCTGTTCTTTTGATTTTCTCCTCTCTGGGTATGCGACGTAGCACATTCTCCACCACACTAGCCCCTGGATCAATATCACCCTCTGTTCCCTGTGCTGTCAACAGGTACAAATAGTACGGTAGTCCTTGCGAAACCTGCCGATACGATTGAATTTTATCGTCGTCAGTAATACCCCGTGCATTCAAATATGCTTTTGTCTCTTCCGGACTGAAGTTTCCCAAAGAGGTAGTATAAAGAGTGCCATTGTCTTGATACCTCTGCCAGCGACTATATCCATCGGGCGTAACATCCTCGATGCTCTTACGTCCAGCTATCACTAATCCCACATTGCACTCCAAGCGCGGGAGTAGATAATCCAGCAGCCAGGGAACAATGGTAGGAGCTAAGCGGCCAAAGGCATCAAGGAAGAGAATTACCCGTTGTAGCTTGTCCTGCTCATATAAGAGCGCAAAGTGAGGTTGAGCCACAGCATTAAGATCGGCGACAAATGCTACCGTTAGGGGAACGTGCGGTTCTTGCGACATCTCTATTTCTTTAGCATACTGATGTTCTTCGTATTTTTTCGTCATAAAAGTGAGGGCAACTTTAGCTCCATCACCGGTTATCGGGCCCACAACGCTACCCACTCCTGGCATACCATAGCGTGTAGCAATAGCATCTGTCGCTGAGCTGGCTACTGAGCCAAGTGTTTTTGATACAGTATCGATGATTTCCCTTTGCTGTTCTTCCTGCTTTGCTTGTTGTTGTTGGGTTATATCCCTGTATTTTTTCCATTCATCCTCAAACTTTTTCAGATGAAAGCCAGCCCTACTCAGTTGATCTGCAAACTGCCTCATCACATCCATAGGTGTTAACCACCGTTCATTAACAAGTGCTGTCAGGCAGTCATCCTTAAAATCAGGAGACTGTGCCACCTTGATAAACTGGTTGAGCAAGGTCGTTTTGCCCACGCCTGCGCCTCCTGAAATAGCAAAAATATTGCAGGCAGGCGTTTCTGGGGCAAGGATCTTTTCTACGAAAAGCCTGATCTCTTCCCTGCGGCCAATAAAGTCTTTTGAAATATAGGCGAAATATGCCGGAGCTTGCGATTCGACTTGTGACACGCTTTACCTCCATATCCAGTCACCATTGCACTGTCTACAACGGGTAAATCCTCTGCAACTTTCGCACAATATGCTTTACATGCTGCGTTTTTTACGAGATTTGAGATACCTGTTCAGTACTCCGTGCCAAAAGCATCGATATGCACCATCCATCCAAACATTTGCGGAACAAACGTTCCCCCCACTTTCGTACACACTGCCTTCGTCGTGATCCAGCCATCTAAGCCGAATGGTGAATTAGCCGGAAACAAAGTTCTACCGCTATCTCCACCTGGCAAGCATACATTTACATGTAAATGCCAGGGAGCTGCACCCAGAGGAAACAGTTGGTTCAACTGATCCTCCGTCAAGTCGGCAGGCGCACTGAACATCACACCTACTAACTGGTAGCTTTTCCCTATCGGTTTGTATAAGAGGGCCGTTGGGTGGGTTGGATCAAAAATTGTCTGAGCATTTCCAAAGTTTCGCACATTGGCAAAGTGATAGACATCCTGCGGCACATCGGGGGTGAAAATCTGGTAGCCGTCATGAAGAGCCAGCCGGTAATCCTTATACTTTGCCATGCATGTCGTGACCATATGCACAATTGCCTCTGCACGCTGTACCTCAGCCGTTGTTGGCTTGCGATAAGCAGTCATCTTCATATGGGGCCCCATGTTCATACGGATAGCATTACTCGCTGTTGAAGAAGTAGAGGCCCCTGCTGGCACTTGTGGAGGCAGGGAAGTTGTCCATGTCTTCGACGCACATAACGTAGCTGGGGAGGGTGTAGACACAACTTTCTGGGGTGATGCCGCCTGGGTTTGCATACCACAGCCGGCCAGGGCAAATAGCAAAATTAGCACAGGTATCAGTTTAGCTCGCATGGTCGTCCCTCTTCATGGCTATGCTCATCCAAGAGCGTTATTCCTGCCTACTGCTTCCTTCTTTGATAATTTTATCATATAACGAAGCAAGATATCTTCGTTTGCCAAATATCTATGCATCTTTCTTCCAGGTGGCAGCATCCCTGGCATCATTGTGGTATAACAATAGTGGAGAAGGTGATAATCACTGTTTACAGTGAACCCACGCAAAAATGAAAGGCATCACACACCGCTATGCATCCATCACCTGAACAACCAAAAGAAGGTCTCAGTAACCAGAAAAAAACTCTCACCGACGCGACACAACAACGTCGCCAATCCTTCTCGTACTTACGTATCAAGGACACAGATGCAAATTCCACACTTGGTGATATCCTCCTGCCTTTCCTGTTCGCGGCAATGGAGACATGCTGGCTCGATGCCATCTTCATCGGCCCTTTTCAATCTTATCAGCCACTGATGCCCCTCTGGGCTCCTTTCGTACTCATTATCGGCTCCCAATGGATTCTCAGTCGGCTTGAGCAACGCGCTAACCTCACCTCAACTTCTTCCACTTCGACCACTACACCGCCTACTCCCGCAGAGAGTGGAGGTACCCTCCCCGGCTCATCGCTCTTCATCCTCTTCGTTACCCTCACTACACTCTTTATCACCTGGATCACGCTCTATGCACCCTCCGCATTCTTCCTCGATCCCCGCTGGCTTTTCGCGCTGTTCAACGACATTCTGCTACTCGACCTGCAAGCCTATCACGTCTTCTTCATCATCGCTATCACCCTCTATCTGTGCTGGCGCAGCGTGCGCTTCCTGCACCGCGCATATGAACCCTCGCAAGTCTTCGGCACTCTACGTCTTGGTATGGGCATTATTGTGGCTATCATTCTGCTCCGTGCAGGTCAGAACAGTACGAGTACAGGGCTCATGAGCAACGACTTCATATTACTCATGCTTATTCCTATCTTCCTCTTTCTATCGCTCACTGCCCATTCGCTGGCCCGTATCAGCTTTCTTCGTCGCACGCACCCGTTCCACCTCGGAGGCGATATCTCTAGCAACGAACGCTCCATCCTCCTCACGATTGCCATGATCGGTCTCATCCTGTTCCTCATCTCCTGGCTAACCGAGGCTTTCGCCAGCCCCACCATTTTTACAACCACACGGCAACTCTTCACTCTGTTAGGCTATGTCTATGACTGGTTGATCATCATCGTGGCAGCCATCCTCAGTTTCCTTACCATACCCGTACTCTGGCTCATTACCTGGTTGCTCTCTCTTTTTCGACCTCATCTTTCGTCACCTTCAACTCACCCACCTTCTTACACGCCCTCTACTTCGCCATCACTATCAACAGCTACCATCTCCGCATTGATTCCTTTTCTAAAGGTACTTGTCCCTATCCTGCTTGCTCTTGCTGCAGTCCTCCTCATACGCTGGATTGTGCGCCGTCGCAAACGTGGCAAAGTCATCACCAATCGCCCTCACCTCGAAGAATTTCACGAAAGTCTCTGGTCATGGTCACTCTTCTGGACACAACTGCGAGCCTTATTCCGTACCCTTTTTGGTCGTTTCTTCCCCTCAAAAACTCCAGCCATAGCACAAACGAGTAGTGAAAGTGTCATCACTGGCGAACCCGGTGTGCGTACCATCCGTGAAATGTACCGTGCCCTACTCCAACGCGCTGCCGCCCGTGGCTACCCTCGTAGAAAAGACGAAACTCCCTACGAATTTAACCAACGCCTCCACGACAATACCCCTCTCGCTCAGCCACAACTCGTCTCCATCACCGAGTCCTACACATCCACGCGCTACGGAGACCATATTCCTGATGAAGCAGAGGTTACTGATATTCGGCAAGAATGGACTATACTAGAGCAAAAATGGCGTGAAGGGGTGAACTAAACTGTCTTCTGTTCCCGCGAGTCACTCCCGTGAAGATATTGACAAATGCAGGCTATATCGTACAATGCTCATGAAACATCTCTGGAGAAAATCAGCAACAGCTCATTCTCTGCGAGCGAGGGAGGAAGCAGATATGTCTATTACCCTTCATGATGTAGAAAGACTTCAGGCTCTCTACCCTAACCATCAAATCGAATTGCGAGAAGGAAACATTGTTATTATGAGTCCCTCCGATAGCGTCTCTGGCGAAGTAGGAGTCCAATTTAGTACGCTGCTCAACGTGTGGGTTCGCAAGCATAATTTAGGACGAGTCTTCGATGCAAGTACGGGTTTTCGTCTGCCTAATGGCGACTTGCTCTCCCCTGACGTCTCTTTTGTCTCACGGGAGCGACTCAAACAAAATCCTCGCACATATCTTTCTGTGGTTCCTGAGCTGATCGTCGAGATCAAATCGAGCCGCGATCGTCTTCGTACCCTAGAAGAGAAAATCACACTTTTTTTGAGTCAAGGTGTACAGGTAGGTCTTCTCATTGATCCTGATACCCAAACTGTCTCCATCTACCGCTTTGATAGGTCAAGTACAACTGCTGAGAGCGCAGCATTCCTTCCTCAGAGAACAACTTTGCACAATGGAGAGACCCTAAGCATTCCTGAACTCTTTCCTAGCTGGGAAATCCCAATTACGAGCCTCTGGCCACCCGTATACGAGTAGCAAGGGCCAATCCATTTCAAAGACGAGACCATCTCGCTGTGTCATCCTGAGCGCAGTGAAGGATCTCTCGTCGGCGAGAGATCCTTCACTGCGCTCAGGATGACACTCGTGAATCGGCTTCGTTTGACTCGCAACATGTCTTCTTTGAAATGGATTGGTAGCAAGGGCATTGTCAACATCCAGAACGTACTCGCCTTTGCTATATCGTTACAGGATTGGTCTTTCTCACGCTAGAGGTAGCTGTGCCCCATTGGTGATCGTTTGGCTCCTCACTATATTAGAATCTTGTCAACACAGAGGGATAGCATGGCTGCTATCCCTCTGTGTTGACAAGCATAGAGAGCTAATGCGTCATCTCCTGTCCCGGCCTCCAGCGTAAATTTGGCTTACGTGCTGCCAACGCCTGATCCAGTCGCCCCACAGGCGTTGTATGCGGAGCCGTCTTCACAATCTCAGGGTTGGTACGGGACTCCTCGGCAATCTGCTTCATCACACTCACGAAGGAGTCCAGCGTCTCGCGAGTCTCCGTCTCCGTCGGCTCGATCATCATAGCCTCATGAACGATTAAGGGGAAGTAGATTGTTGGCGCGTACATACCAAAGTCCAGGATACGTTTGGCAATATCCAACGCTGTGACGCCACT
>WNGG01011792.1_pt1 | contig 17950 bp, 14 predicted proteins | sample 5400661 | NCBI WGS metagenome assembly WNGG01 (sample SAMN13153372, study PRJNA577476) | soil metagenome | isolation source: 100 cm soil or saprolite under Garry oak tree replicate 1 | place: USA:California | collected 2016-06-15
CATGCCGTTAGTCAGGACCGTATGGCTGCGGCAGGTGAGATGCTTACTGCAATTCTCAGCCACGCGGCGCATCAAAGCGGACTGCGAGCGGACTGAGGAAGAATCTGTTCGACCTAAGTCCTTCAACACGATGCGGCTACAGCGACCGTCTTCCCCGCGTCTAGGAATGCGGACTGAGAGCGGACAGGAACCACCAAGAGAATTTGGCTAAGTGCTTTGAAATGATGGTGGCCAGGGACGGAGTTGAACCGCCGACGCCAGCCTTTTCAGGGCTGCGCTCTACCACCTGAGCTACCTGGCCACTTCCACTGCATCTCCCCGGGTTGAAAAGCCGCCCTTGGTGTTGGGATACGCCAGAAATCTTGGCAGGACCTGACGGCACTGCGATTAAACATTAAACAATGGGAGCGTGTAAGTCGTTTTCGATTATAACAAAGCGCGTTGTTCTCAACGGCGCTTTCACCTTTGGGATCGCAGAACCCGCCGAGAGAATTCTGGGAACGTTTCGTCTCAGCAGACTCCGTGAGGTTTTGCTGTCAAGCTAGTTGCAAGCCTGCTTCACAGCCGTTTAGGAGCGGATCTCTCCGCCGGACCCGATCGAATGATTGCTCCGCCGGCGATCACCGTGTCACATCGGTTCGCCGCCACCCAGTATGGGATCTCGCGGTAGTCTGCCAGATCGAAGACTGCCAAGTCAGCGTCTTTCCCCGGCTCGATTGAACCCTTGTCGTGGAGGCGGAGCGCCCACGCGCCATTGACGGTCGCCGCTGCGATTGCCTCCGCAGGTGACATCTTCATTTGAGTGCAGGCCAGCGAGATCACAAATGGAATGCTCGCAGTGGGAGAAGAACCTGGGTTGTAGTCGGTCGCCAGCGCCACGGCCACTCCGGCATCAATCAGACTGCGGGCAGGCGGATATTCTTCTGTGCCGAGGAAGAAGTTTGCACCCGGGACAAGCGTCGCAAGCGTGTCGCTCTTAGCCAGAAGCGCAATGTCTGCATCGTTCACATGGTCCACGTGATCGAGCGATGCAGGAGTGAACCGCAGCAACCTTTCCAGTGGCGTTCGCGTGAGTTGGGAAACGTGGGCGCGAACCGACAGGCCATGCTTCTGCGCAGCTTGAAATACTTTTAGGGAATCTTCCTCGCTGAACGCGCCGCTATCGCAAAATACATCTACAAATCGCGCCAGCTTGCGTTTCGCGGCTTGCGGAATCATTTGCTCACAAACCAGCGCCACGTATTCTTGCGGCTTGTCCTGAAATTCTTGCGACACCACATGTGCGCCAAGCAGCGTCGGGACCACTGTTCCTGGCCACTTTGCCGCGGCGGCGCGGAGCGCTTCCAGAGATTTCAGTTCCGCATCGAGCGATAATCCATATCCTGACTTCGCTTCGACCGTGGTCGTGCCGTGAAAGGACATCTCGCTCAAAGCGGCCAGAACTTTGTCTGCAAGCAACCTCTTCCCTGCTTGGCGCACTGCGTCGACGCTTGAGCGGATTCCGCCACCAGACTCAGCGATATCCTCGTAAGTCGCTCCAGCAATCCGCTTTTCAAAATCCACCAGCCGTGGAGAGATGAATGCGGGATGTGTGTGCGAGTCCACAAACCCTGGCACGACGACTTTTCCCGAGCAGTCAATTTCTACGAGTTTCTTCCGATGCTTCTTCACCCAGGGATCGCGAAGCGCGTCATTGCTTTTGCCGACCGAAACAATCTTTCCGCTTACACACAGCACGGCGCCGCCTTCGATAATTCCCAGCTCTCGGAGTTCCTCGCCACGACGAGGACCAGATCTGCCAGGGTGAGACCGGAGGGTGAGGAGCTGGCCGATGTTGACCAGTAGCAGAGACTTCGGAGGAACGATCTGATTGTGACGTTTCATCATTGCCCATGGCCGGCAGCATCCTGAATGATACAATCCCTGCGATCATTCAGAGTTTCTCATTCGCGTGAGGTCGGCTTTTCCTCACGGAGGATTTTTCGCGTGCCTTCCATCGCGGCGTTTCTACTACTGGCTTCCATGTTCGCTTGTGGAGGTGGAAGTAGCACCACGACAACTCCGGCGCCGCCACCGACTCTCCGTCAAGTTGCTGCGGCCCACAACATCAAAGTAGGCGCCGCCGCCGATTCCCCTTGCCTGAGCGACAGCCATTATGCGACGATCCTCGGCTCCGAGTTCAGCCAGTTGCAGGCTGAGAACGAGATGAAGTTTTCGTTTATCCATCCCGGCGCTAACACCTACGATTTCAGTGGTGGCGACGCTCTGGTTTCATTCGCACAAACGCACACTATGGTGGTGCGCGGACATACTCTGGTTTGGCACAACCAGGTGCCGTCATGGGTGACTTCAGGAAGCTACGCTTCGTCTCAGCTCTCGACGATTTGCAAGACCACATCACGACTGTCATGGGCCACTACGCCGGCAAAGTCTATGCCTGGGACGTCGTCAATGAAGCCTTCAACGACGACGGCACCATGCGCGACACCATCTGGTACGACCAACCGGGGATTGGTTTTGCCGGGATGGGCACGCAGTACATCGAGCTGGCGCTGGGTTGGGCACACGCGGCAGACCCGAATGCACAATTGTTTTACAACGATTACAACGCTGAGCCGATGAACGTGAAGTCGGACGCAATCTACGCCATGGCCCAAGACTTCAAGAACCGCGGCGTGCCGCTGGATGGCGTCGGCTTTCAGTTGCACATTGATCTGAGCTTCGATGACCCCACCACGCTCGCATCGTTTACCAGCAACCTGCAGCGATTCGCCGCGCTTGGACTCAACCTGCACATCCCCGAACTGGACATCCGGCTGTCGGATTCCAGCGCGGCATCGTTCAACGCCCAGGCAAAGCTATATGGCGAAATCGCTAGAATCTGTGTTCAGCAACCTGCGTGCAAGCTGTTCCAGACCTGGGGATTCACCGACAAGCATTCCTGGATTCCAGGCGCCTTTCCGGGATGGGGTTGGGCGCTGCCGTGGGACGCGAACTACCAGAAGAAGCCGGCGTACTTCAGCATCAGGAATGCGCTGTAGTAGCCGTCACCATCGCCGAGCTTTGCTCGGCCTGGACGGGCGAGAGCCTGCCCTGAGCTTGCCGAAGGGGCGCGTGTCCCCACATGCCCATTGCTAACGCTAGCTCATCGGTACTTTCACGCCATTGTGCTTGGCAAACCCCTTGGCCTCTTCATACCCCGCATCGGCGTGGCGGATAATTCCCATGCCCGGGTCTGTCGTCAGCACGCGCTCGATGCGCTTCGCCATGGCTTCAGTTCCATCCGCAACCGTGACTTGTCCGGCGTGAAGCGAATAACCAATTCCCACACCACCGCCATTGTGGATTGAGACCCACGACGCCCCCGCCGCTGTATTCAGCAAAGCATTCAGCAGCGGCCAATCGGCGACCGCGTCGCTGCCGTCTTTCATGCTTTCGGTTTCGCGAAAGGGCGAGGCGACTGAGCCGCAGTCCAGGTGATCGCGTCCCATTACGACTGGAGCTTTGAGCTTTCCTTTTTTCACCAGATCGTTAATCGCCAGCCCGAACTGTGCGCGCTCGCCGTATCCCAGCCAGCAGATACGCGCCGGCAGCCCCTGGAATTTGATTCGCTTGCGCGCAAGATCAATCCAGCGGCGCAGAATTTGATTCTCCGGAAAAAGCTCGAGCACCAGATCGTCGGTAACGTGAATGTCCGACGGCTCGCCCGAAAGCGCCACCCAGCGGAAAGGCCCGCGCCCTTCGCAAAACAGAGGACGGATGTACTCCGGAACAAATCCTGGAAAATCGTAGGCGTCTTTCACGCCACGCTGGAAGGCAAATGTCCGGATGTTGTTTCCATAGTCGAACGTGACTGCGCCCATTTTTTTTAGCCGCAGCATGCCTTCCACATGACGCGCGATTGCGTCCAGCGATTTTTCCTCATACGCTTTCGGATCGCGTTTCCGCAGTTCGAGCGCGCCGGCAAGCGACATCCCATTGGGTACATATCCATTCAGGGGATCGTGCGCGGAAGTCTGATCGGTCAAAATGTCCGGCACCACGCCGCGCTCGGCTAGTTCCGGAATGACGTCGGCGCAGTTCCCTACCAGCCCGACGGATACATTTTCCTTTTTCCGGACCGAGTTCTTCAGGATGCGCAGCGCTTCATCGAGCGTGTTGACCATGAAGTCGCAATATCCAGTCTTGAGCCGCTTCTTGATGCGTTCGGGGTCAACGTCAATTCCCAGGAACGCCGCGCCGGTCATGGTGGCTGCAAGGGGCTGCGCTCCACCCATGCCACCCATGCCGCCGCTCACGATCAGCTTGCCAGAAAGGTCTCCGCCGAAATGTTTCTCTCCGGCTGCCGCGAAAGTCTCGAATGTACCCTGCACAATTCCTTGTGAGCCGATATATATCCACGAGCCGGCGGTCATCTGGCCATACATCATCAATCCGGCACGTTCGAGTTCATTGAATTTCTCCCAGTTGGACCACTGTCCGACCAGATTTGAGTTCGCGATCAATACTCGCGGCGCGTATTCCTGCGTCTTGAAAACTCCCACCGGCTTTCCCGACTGCACCAGCAGGGTTTCGTCATTTTCCAGTTGCTTCAGCGAGCGCACGATGGCGTGGTAACAATCCCAATTGCGCGCGGCTTTTCCAGTCCCGCCATACACCACCAGATCGCGAGGACGCTCACCGACTTCTTCGTCGAGGTTGTTCATCAGCATGCGCATGGCGGCTTCCTGCTGCCATCCTTTGCAGGAAAGAGTGGTGCCGCGAGGCGCGCGGATGGGAGAGTAAGTGGATGGGGAGATTTCAGTTTCGACGGGCATGGATAAATGGTAGTGCTTAATGCGACGGCACGCCAGGGAGAGGTCAGTGCAATCATGGCGAGACACACGGAATCCATGTCATCGGTGGATTAGAAGCAGAAGCTCGTGAAACCCGAGGGCTGATAGATCAGAACCAACGACTGCTTCACCACGTGTTATATGCGCTTCCGTTCGTCCCAATCTGCGATGACGAACTATGAACGTCATCAATGCCACCCTCGTCCTGTTGATCTGGCGAACTGATCGTGTCCTCGGCTTGCTCGACCGTCCAGTCTGCCTGGCCGGTCATGGGATCTACGGGAATCTGCTTCATGTAATTCGCCTGAATCAGGTCGTCAAGTGATTGCGGGGCTTTTTGCTTGTCGAGGGTGTACTGAGAAATCAGCGAACGCAAGGTGAAGAGGTCTTGCCGCATTACCGACTCACGCGCACGCTTGATCGACGAAGTGTATTGCGGCACCGCGATCGAGACCAGGATCAGCATGATACTGATCACAATCATCAACTCCAGCAGCGTAAAGCCGCGGCTCCGGTTGCTCTTCGATCCAGATCTTGATCTCATTTACCAGTCCTTGTACTTGGTGCCGTCGAGCCCGGTCGCGTTCGATTTCGTGTAAACATCAAAAACGTTGTTCCCGTCCCAGGAGTCGGATTTGGGATCGTCCTGCATGGAGCGAAGCCCCCAATCGGTATCTCCAGTCATCGGATCTATCGGAATCCGGCGCAGAAACTTCAGCTTCTTGGTGGCGACGTCGACTCCGTTGACTAGCGTGTCCAGGTCGGGCGGATATCCTTCCGACCCGACTTTGATCTGGAATGCCCTCCGGTCTGCCGCATCCTTGTAGCGGTCAATGGCGTCGCGCATCATCCACAGATCGTGGCGCAGTTCGCGTTCTTTTTCCCGCTTGATGGTCACTCGCGCCATGGGAATGGCCATTCCGGTCAGGATGAGCAGGATGGTCGTGGCCACGATCAGTTCAATGAGCGTAAATCCGCGTGTATTTCGCATCTTCTCTTTGAACGGTTTGGATGTCAGGAGTTGCATAGAAATTAGCTGTCAGCTCTTAGCTATTAGCGCTTAGCCAAAACGGGCTTCTTACAGGAAGCAAACAGTGTGGCCGTCTAGTGGCCTTGATTTTGCTAATAGCTAAGAGCGAGTGGCTAAAGGCTGCTCTTATTGAATTGTAACCGTTGCAGTGGCGCCATTCACGGGCAGCGCCTGCATGGCAGGATCGCGCGCTCCGCCTTTGGAAATCGTGAGCGAGCCCTGCCCTGCCGCCTTCGCCACGAAGGTCAGGGTCACCACCGCTCCCTGTCCGGAAACTCCGGAAGCGCCGGGTGGACGTGTCGCCGTCACCTGTAGCGTCCCTGCGGTGTCGTCATCGCGATGCACCAGTGCAACCGCTTGCCCATCCTGCGAAAGCAAATTCCCATTCGAGACGTTTGCCACCTGCAGAAGTTTCGGGTCATAGGAAAGCTGGAGCGGTACTGAGTAGACGTTTTGTGCGCCATTCAGCAGCACGTTTACGGTGAATGTGGAACCTACCGGCTGGGTCATGCTCGGCGGATCGAAGGCAAAGCTGGCCTGCGCTCCCCCTCGCTCAGTCAACTGAGGCATCGCCGGAGCAGAGCTCACCGGCGGAGGCTGCGGGACCGCGACTGAGCCGGCCCCGGAAGCAGGGCCCGGGGTCTGCGCCGCTGGAGCAGTGTGGCTGGTGCGATGCAACCCGATGGCGCTGGCCGTCCCCACATCAATCGCTTCTTCATTCAACGTGCTGAGCACCTGGCGACGAACAATATGCGGGATCAGAACGAAAACCGTTTCGGTTTCGGAATGCTCGGTGGCAGTTTGCCCGAAGAGATATTTAAGCAGCGGAATTTGCGCGAGTCCAGGAATTCCGGTCAGGCTCTTGCTCTCAAGTTCCTCCAGCATTCCGCCCATCAAGTTCGCTTCTCCTTCGCGCAGGCGCACTTCGTGCTCGATCTTTCTCTGGCCAATAATGGGCTGAGAAATGCCACCAATATTGGAGTTCCCGGTCACGGAGGAGATATCCATCGCCACTTTCAACGTGACGTCGCCGTTGGCATGGACCCGCGGGGTGACGTCAACGTTCACGCCCACATCCAGGTACTGGAATTGAGTATTGACCAGAGGATTGATCCCGACTCCGCCTATGCCTGGCTGAAACGAGCCTGTCGCCACGGGTACCCGGTCGCCGATTTTAAGCGAGGCCTTCTGTCCATCTACGGCACGAATTTGCGGGTTCTGAATTAGCTTGGTGTTGCTGTCGGAAAACAATGCGGTGATTGTCGCAGGCGTGATGGTCACCTGGAAATCCGTCGCGTTGAGATTTGCCAATGAGTTCAGGTTGATGGAACCGTTACCGCTCGTCGAACCCGTGTTGGTCGGATTCGTGGTGGTCGTGCCATTGGTAGTGGTCGTAGCAGTCGTCGTATTGACGTTGGGCTGCAACTGCACCGTCATGCTGGTTGGCGGACTAACTCCGAGTGTGCGCTTTTTGTCGCGGCTGATCTGCATCACCGCCACATCGACCACAACTTCCGGCTTGGACTTATCGAGGTCACTGACCAATTTTTGCGCCAGCGCAACCTGGTCAGGAGTACCGCGCACCACGATGGCGCCTTCGGACGGCAGTGGTTGAATGCGGGAAATTTCCAGGATCTGACGCAGCGCGTTCACCACGTCTTGCAATTCAGTAGGCTGCGAGAGGTTGGAGAGATAAAAAGTCTTGATGACGCTTTGTTCCAGGTCCTTGCGCTTGGCCGGGTTGTCGGCAGCTACAAAAATCGTATTAGGCGTGACCGGACGCCAGAAGGTCTTCGATTCAAGCGCAACAATCTCTAATGCTTCTTCCAGCGAAACCGAGTTCAGCTCAGCCTTGATCCGGCGCGACGTGTAGTCCGGATCAAACAGCACGTTGATTCCCGCCAGCTTTCCGATGGTCTCGTAAATCACTTTGCTGTCTTCTGTGATTTTCAGATTGATGGGAACGTTGGGGATTGCTCCAAGCTCGACCGGACCGCTGGCTTGCTGCAATCTTCTTTCCAGTACGCTGGGTTCGCGGACCGTAGCGCTCGGCCCCGGAGCCTGGGCCGCCTGCATCATCTGTTTGGTGACCTGGATTTCCTGTTTTGCGATCGCACTGGCGGGATCAATCTCGGCGGCTTTCTGGAACTCAGCTAGAGCTTCTTCCAGCCTTCCCGCCTCCCGCAGCAATTGGCCGCGATGGACGTGCGAAGCGCCGGCCAGGAACCTGAGGCGCTCGTAGGCTGACCGATAGGAAACATCCTGCGGCTTCTGGTCGTAGGCCTGCTTGAAGAAGTCGTACGCCTGTTCATAGTTCTGGCGTGCTTCGGCAATCTTGCCCTTGGCGTAAAGCGACTTCGCGCTTTCCGCTGCGGCAGAAAGGACAAGTGTTAATAAAAGAGAGCAAATCAGCGCCGGGTGGATTGCGCGTTTCATCAATAAGTCCTCACAAGACATTCTTCTCGCAGGGGTTGGGCAAACCCTGGGCGGTCCAGTTGTCGAGAAAGCGCGATTATAGCATCGCTTGGTAACCATGCCGAAGTTACTGTTTCGCATGCGTTTACACGATGGTGCTAGTACCTTAGGTGCTCTACTAGCTCCTAGCCTGTAGCTCTGAGCGAAACCAACCCTGCTTGCTGGAAGCTAGTGGCTAGGAGCTATCCCCTCCGTGCGATACCCTATCCGCCGCGATCCCACCGCCGCCGGGCAGAGAGATGCCGCTGTCAATAGGATCGCCTCACATAACTACTTCTTGCTGGAAAAATTTGAGACAGGGGTTGCCTTAACTGGTACCGAGGTCAAGGCGGTCCGTGCCGGGACAGTCAACTTAAAAGACGCCTACGGTTTGATCAAAGATGGCGAAATATGGCTGCTGAACTGCCATATCGGAGCGTATGAGCATGGCAACATCTTCAACCATGCCCCTCTGCGGACCCGAAAATTACTCATGCACAAAGAGGAGATCCGCAAGCTGATCGGCAAGACCCAGCAGAAGGGCCTGACGCTGATTCCTACCCGCATGTACTTCAAGAACGGCAGAGTAAAAGTTGAACTTGCCCTGGCTAAAGGCAAGCAGCTCTGGGACAAACGGGAAACCGAGCGCCGCCGAACCGCCGACCGGGAAGCAAGAGAAGCCATGGCGCGATCACGGAAGCAGTGAAAGTACACTTTTCTTGTGAGCAACGTCTTCCAACACTCACTGTTTGACTAGTTAAACGCTAATCCGTAAATACGACCGACTGCAGACCTGAGATTTCAAAGCGCTTCCGGCAGCGCACGTTCTTGCATCCCATGACATCATCCTTGCGCATCATGTAAGAACGGGCTTTAGCGAAGCGGGCGCGGTCGCGCTCATCGGCGCGTCCCGAGAGCTGGCGCTTCTTGGTACGTACCAACCAGGTGACCTCGTAGTCGGCCGACTGGTGGCAGTGCGGACAATTCAACGTAGCAGGCTTCTTCTCCGCTCGTTCGTCAAAAAACTCTCGCTCGTCCATCGCTTCAGCTCTCTTCGTATGGCTGAAGCAATTATGGCATAAGCCGGCATAGCGGATCAGGTTACACTTCGAGCGATGGCCAAAAAGAAGAAGCAGAAGAAGTTTTCCGTCGTGCAGGCGGTAAAAGAGCTGGCACGAGAACGGATTGGCGCACCTGGGACCGAACAGGTTGTCCCCGACCTGAAGAGGAAAAGGAAGTCCTCCGAGAAACACAAACCTACCCTGGGGCAGATGCTGCAGGAGGGCGAGTAGCTCACAACGAGCTTTTGCGTGGTCTCTCTTAATCCGATTTCGAAAAAATCGAGTAGAGGCCCATATTTTGGCGTATAAGGGAGGCCACGGTATGCCAGCGTTAAACCGGATAGCGACTGGTCCGCTTCCTCAGCCAGGGGCAAAGACCAATGGTGCCCGTGACGACGTAGTGGCAATCCCGTTGTGAAGAAGAACTCGTGCCACTGCACCACTCGCAGTCGAGGCAAGATCTCTTTCCGCTGCTCCTTTTTCAACACCCACAGACGATGACACCAACTATTTCGAGTGACTCTGCGAGGAGCCATTTAGAGGAACACCCGGCTCCCGTCCCCACTCTTTTACGCTGCCTGCAGTTCCTCCAGAAGATCCGCCTTCAGCTCTTCCTGCTTAGCGGGCGCGAGCTTGGCGCCGCCCGAGGTGAGATAAAAAACGTCAATCGCCATCTGCCCTTCGGTGTCAATCAGAGCGATCTCGATATTGCAGTCCTGATGTGAAAACCGGGAGCTGATTCTGTGGAGCAGGCCGCGGCGGTCCTGAGCAATGACCTGTATCAGTGTGCTGCCGGCGGAACACTCATCATCAAATTCAATCCGGGTCTCTATCTTCACTCTGGCTACACTCTTCGATTCCGAGCGCACGCGGTCGCGCAACATGCGGTCGAGGTCGGCCTCGCCATTGACGACATCCGCAATGCTGCGCTGAAAGCGGTCCCACTCGGGGAGGTTTAACTCCAGCGTGCGAAAGCGGTCAGTAAAGTAGAAAGTGTCCACCACCACTCCGGCCGCATCCGAGAAGGCGTCCGCCTTCACAATATTCATTCCCCAAGCGGCCAGCGACCCGGCGATTTTCGCGAAGAGGAAGGGGCGGTCTTGGGTCACGACGGTCAGCTCATACCAATGACGGCCGCGCGCCAGATGAAGCTGGACTGGCTCCTCAGACAATTGTCCAGCCATCTCCAAGTGTTGCAGCACTTCTTCGGCGCGATAAGTCCGGAGATAACGTCTGGGCAGCCCTTCCAGAAACGACTTGATCTTCTTGGCCGACTTCGGAGCCAGCGCCTGCAGACGCGCGATGCTTTCGTCCTTCTCTGTCTCGGCATGCAAGCGCCGGTCGGCGGTCCGGCTCAGGCTGTTCGATGCCGCAATGTAGAGTTGCCAAACATTCTCCGCCTTCCAGGGAGTGAGCGCTTCCGGATTGACCGCTTTAATGTCAGCGTAGGTAAGCAGGGAGAGCATCTTCAAACGCTCCGGCGTGCCCACCTTCTCTGAAAACGACTGAACGGTCGCGGGATCATAAATGTCGCGTCGCAGGGTCGCTGAGATTTCCAAGTGGCTGCCGATTAAGAAAGAAATCGTCTCGCGATCGGCGGCCTCGAGTCCCAGCCGCTCCATGCACTTGCTTGCGATCTCCAGGCTGGTCACCACATGGTTTTCGCCGGGCACGCCCTTGCCAACGTCATGCAGCAGGAGAGCGAGATAGAGAAGCTCAGGCCTCTCCAACTCCTCCAGCAGGCGGCCGTACCTCTGGTCCCACTCGGAATTTGCCTGGCGGGCACGGTGCAGGCACTCAATGGCGAGGAAGGAATGTTCGTCAACCGTAAAGCGGTGATAGAAATCGCGTACTACGAGTGAATCAATCAGCTTGAGCTCGGGCAAAAGAATCGTGAGCAGTCCGAGAGAATGCATGGCCCGCAGAGCATCGGCGGCATGCGGCTCAACCAGCACCGACTGCAGGTAACGCCAGCTCTGGGGCCCTGAAGGAGGCGCCTCCGCCAACGCCGGCAAAACGTGCTCGATGCGGCTTTCGGTGGACATCGCGAGCTTTAAACCGTGATGCGCAGCAAAGCTGAATATCCGGAAAAGAAGCTCAGGATCACGAATCGCGGAAGGCTGTTGCAAGTAAATCAGGCCATCGACAACCGAGAAGTCGACATTGGAAAGCCGCGAGCGCCAGTTCTGAAAATGGCGATAGAGTGACGATCGCGCGGCCGGGACAGACTCCAGCAAGCGTAAACACTCGTAATGCACGGCGCGAGCATGGCGAAAATAAATTCTCATCCAAGCGGCCGCATCCAGCTTCTCTGCGCCATTTATGCCAATGCCGCGCGCGGCGGCTTCGTCCTGCGACTCCCATGCGAGCATGTTGTCATCGCGGCCCTGGCGGTAATGGAGGAACGCGCGAACCGAACTGAGGAACTCCAGTGCCGGCGCAAATTTGTGTTGCGCGGAATCTGGCAGCAGCGATTCCGGTGCCGGCCATCTCCGCTCCTTGTCAATAGCCGCAAGCAGCGCCATCCAGCAGGCCACGTTGTAGTCACGCAGGCCTCCGGGAGCCTCTTTGACATTCGGTTCCAGGTGAAACACTGTGTTTCCGTACTTCGCGTGGCGGGAACGGGTCACTTCCGCAAGCTGCTGAATGATGTAGTTCCCTTCCCGCAGAAAGAATTTCGGCAGGAGCTTGTCGTGCAAGCGGAGAAACAACTCAGGGTCTCCAGCCACAGGCCGGCAATCGAGCAGCGAAATAGTGAACTCCACGTTCTGGGGATCGAATTGCTCGCACTCCGACAGCGTGCGTGTGGTCGGCCCCAGCTTCATGCGCAAGTCCCAAAGTTCCTGGCAAAAAGTCCTGATTGGATCTCGCAAGCCATCTTCAGTGCTTCGGTCGGCATGCAAAAAGAGGATGTCAACATCCGAATGAGGAAACAAAACGCGCCTGCCGAAGCCGCCGAGCGCCACCAGCGCAAAGTTTTTGGGATCTCCGCCCCCGGGGCAAATGATTTCGCTCCACAGGCGGAGCAAGATCTTTTCCACCAACTCGGTTCGCTGGGCAATGGCGGCCAAACCGTCGCCCCCAGCGGCAAATTCCTGCTGAATGCGTGTGGATTCGCTCAAGTAAAGTTCGCGGAGTTCAGTGCGCAACCTGGCTGCTGTTGTACTCATCTCTTGAGGCAGTATCCGGCCTGAATGGAAAGCACCCGCACCGAGGCAGGGCTCATCTCCACTCTACCTGCCACTCCAATACTATTGAAATCGAAACTATTTATGGGGGCAATCAGGTTTGGTTATTCGCCACTGGGACACGATGCAGCAACACCAAAAATGCTGTCGCTGAGAGCATCGCGCAAGGGATGGCGATCAAAAAGTTTAATCTTTAATCAATGACCGGGCTGATTTCTACCTTACTTCTTTTGTGCGACTTCGATGCGCGCCTGTGCAGCTCTTATCTTCGCTGTCGCGTGCGCAAAGTCCTCTTCGGTTTGCGCTGATTTCAGCGATTCCTCTGCCCGCTCCAGGGATCGCTGCGCCCGGGAGACATCGATCTCATCGGCGCGCTCCACCGTCTCAGCGAGCACCGTCACGCGGTCCGGGAGTACTTCCGCAAATCCCCAGGCCACGGCGAACCGATGGGATTGGCCGCTGGCGCGATAGGTAATTTCGCCCGCGCCCAACTCTGTGATCAGCGGAGCATGACCTGGCAGGACACCAAGGTAGCCATTCCGTCCGGGAATTTGAATTTCCTCGGCAACGTCGCGAACGACCATCTTCTCTGGCGTCACAATTTCGAGTTGGAAAGAATCAGTCATTGCGGTAATTCGGCTCTAGGCTTTAGGCTTTAGGAACCGGGCGATGAGTTCTCGGCACGCCCGAAGCCCAGAGCCTGAAGCCTAAAGCCGCTTTTCTACGCTGCCACCTTCATCTTCTCCGCTGCTTCGAGCACTTCGTCTATCGTGCCTTTCATGTAAAACGCCTGCTCGGGTATCTCGTCGTGCTCGCCATCGACGATTTCCTTGAAGCTTTTCACCGTGTCGGCAACCTTCACGTAGCGTCCTTGGGCGCCGGTGAACTGTTCGGCGACGTGGAACGGCTGCGACAAGAAGCGCTGGATCTTACGAGCGCGCGTGACCGTGAGCTTCTGGTCTTCGCTCAATTCGTCGATTCCAAGAATCGCGATGATGTCCTGCAGATCTTTGTAAGTCTGCAAGGTCTTCTTAACCGATTGCGTGACGTCGTAGTGTTCCTGACCGACAATTCGTGGATCGAGGATACGAGAAGTCGAAGCCAGAGGATCGACTGCGGGATAGATTCCAATCTCAGTCAAAGCACGGGAAAGCACGGTGGTCGCGTCCAAGTGAGCGAACGTGGTTGCGGGCGCTGGATCGGTAAGATCGTCGGCGGGCACGTAGATTGCCTGCACCGAAGTCACCGATCCTTTTTTCGTTGATGTAATCCGTTCCTGCAGCTCTCCCATTTCGGTGGCAAGGTTGGGCTGATATCCGACCGCGCTGGGCATGCGGCCCAACAGCGCGGATACTTCCGATCCGGCCTGCGTGAAGCGGAAGATATTGTCGATGAAGAGCAGCGTGTCTGCCCCTTCGACGTCGCGGAAATATTCAGCAACGGTCAGGCCTGTCAAAGCCACGCGCAGGCGCGCTCCGGGCGGCTCCGTCATTTGGCCATAGATCAGCGCGGCCTTGGAGTGGTCCGGGTCGCCTGGCTTGATCACGCCGGACTCGGTCATTTCCAGCCACAGATCGTTGCCCTCGCGGGTGCGCTCGCCAACGCCCGCGAAAACGGAGAAACCGCCATGCTGCTTGGCGACGTTGTTGATGAGTTCCATGATGACAACGGTCTTGCCGACTCCGGCGCCACCAAACAATCCGATCTTGCCGCCTTTCAAAAAAGGCTGGATAAGATCAATGACTTTTACGCCGGTCTCGAACATTTCCGCCGTCGTGGCCTGATCTTCAAACGAAGGCGCAGGACGATGGATGGGGTGTCTCTCTTTGAAGCTAATCGGACCCAGGTTATCGACAGGCTCGCCGATCACGTTCATCACCCGGCCCAGCGTACCGTGGCCGACCGGGACAGAGATCGGACCGCCAAGGTCGATGGCTTTCATGCCGCGGACCATGCCGTCGGTCGCCTCCATAGCGATGCAGCGCACCCGCCCTTCGCCCAGATGTTGCTGGACTTCCAGAATTACGCTGATAGGGTTCGGCACCTTGAAGCCGTCGCTGACGACGCGAAGCGCCTCGTAAATAGGCGGCATGGCCGCCGCAGTGAATTGCACGTCCACAGCGGGACCGGTGATTTGAATGACTTTTCCGACATTTTCTGGCATAAATTCTTCTTATAGAGACGTAGCTGGCTACGTCTCGGTTCTCACCTTCTGTATTTGTAGAGCCGCGTACGGGAGACGTTGCAAGCAACGTCTCTACGACGCTGCTGCTCCACTCACAATTTCAATAATCTCTCTTGTGATCTTCGCCTGACGGGCCCGGTTCATGGCCAGGGTCAGCGAATCGATCATCTCGCTTGCATTATTTGTCGCCGACTCCATCGCCGTCATGCGCGCGGCATGTTCGGCGGCAACCGACTCCAACAGTGCGTGAAAAATCTGTATACCGACGTACTTGGGCAGAAGCGCGCGGAACAGCTCCTGCGGAGGCTGCTCATAGATGTAATCCACCGGGGCCGTCGCAAACCCAGCCGCGTGGGCATCCACTTCTCGCGTATCTGCGGGGCGGATCGAGACTCCCGCGCCTTTTGCGGCCTCAAGCGCCCGCTGCTTTTCTTCCAAATCCATCTCTTTTGCCTGCGCAATCTCCGGAGCGCCAATGTGCTCGATGGGCAACAACTGCTCGACCACAAGGCGTTGCGCGATCACCGACTTGAACTCGTTATAGACCAGGTAAACCGAATCAATCGCGGCATGCGAGTAGCGTTCGATCAAACGCTCGGCGAGGTCGGAAGCCACGCTGTAATCGATTTTGTTAAGGACTCCAACTTGCTCGTCCACTAGCGTAGTGCGAGGACCCTCGGTCGAATCGGCTTTCCTGGGTTCTGCCGCGCTGAACCGTCTGCGCAGAAAGTCGCGGCCCTTGCGGCCAATGGCCTCGATCTCAATATTCTTACCCGACTTGGAATCCAAAAAACGGGTGGCAGCTTTCAGGATGTTCGAGTTGAACGCCCCGGCAAGGCCCTTGTCTCCGGTGACGATGATCAAGAGCACATTGCGCTCAGGCCGCTTCACCAGAAGTGGGTGCAGCAACTCGCCGGTGGCCGAGTCGTAGATGTCCGCGCGCGAGACTAGAGACTTCAAGACATTAGTGAGCATCTGCGCATAAGGACGTGATGCAAGGGCCCTCTCTTGAGCACGGCGAAGCCTGGCCGCAGAAACCATCTTCATGGCGCGCGTGATCTGGCGTGTGTTGATCACGCTGCGAATGCGCCGCCGAATATCGAGAATGTTGGCCATTGTTTTGTCGAGACGTAACTTGTTACGTCTCCCACTACCACGGAACCCAGCAGACGTAGCAAGCTACGTCTCTACAGACACTACCTTGCCGCCACTGCTTGTTGCTCCGCCACGAAGGCTCCCTTGCAATCCTTGATTATCTTCGTCATCTCAGCCTTGAGGGCGTCATCCAGGACCTTCTTCTCCATGATCGTGTTCAGCAACGCCGGGTGGGTCGCATCAACATAGCGATACAGCTCGGCTTCGAAGTCGCGCACCTGTTCGACAGCCATATCGTCCAGAACGCCGCCGGTTCCCGCAAAGATCATCAAGATTTGTTTTGAAAACGGCAGAGGTGAAAATTGTTTTTGCTTCAACACTTCCACCAAACGTTGTCCGCGATTAAGCTGTGCCTGCGTGGCTTTATCTAGATCGCTGCCAAACTGCGCGAAGGCCGCCAGCTCACGATACTGTGCCAGCTCCAGCTTCAGGCTGCCGGCCACCTGGCGCATGGCCTTGATCTGCGCGCTGCCACCCACGCGGCTCACCGACAATCCCACGTTCACGGCGGGACGAACGCCCTGGTTGAACAGGTCGGTCTCGAGATAAATCTGCCCGTCAGTAATAGAGATGACATTGGTCGGAATGTACGCCGATACGTCGCCTGCTTGGGTTTCGATGACTGGCAGCGCCGTGAGCGATCCACCGCCCTTTTCGTTGCTCAATTTCGCTGCGCGCTCCAGCAAACGCGAGTGAAGATAGAAAACGTCTCCGGGATAAGCTTCACGCCCCGGAGGACGGCGCAGCAGCAGCGAAATTTCGCGATACGAAGCCGCGTGCTTCGAAAGATCGTCGTATATGACCAGTGCGTGACGTTTGTTGTCGCGGAAATACTCGCCCATTGCGCAGGCCGCATAAGGAGCGATGTACTGCATGGGCGCGGGCTCGGATGCCGACGCCGCGACCACAATCGTATACTCCATGGCGCCGTAATCGCTTAGCAGCTTCACTACCTGGGCAATGGACGAGCGCTTCTGCCCGATGGCGCAGTAAATACAGATAAGGTCGTTGCCCTTGTTGTTGATGATGGTGTCAATCGCAATCGCGGTCTTGCCGGTCTGACGGTCGCCGATGATGAGCTCGCGCTGCCCGCGGCCAATCGGGATCATACTGTCGATCGCTTTCAGTCCGGTGGCCATCGGCTCGCGCACGGGTTGGCGTTCGATTACGCCGGGAGCAAGACGCTCCAGCGCGATGAACTGGGACGTTGCGACTGGTCCCTTGTCGTCGATTGGTTGGCCAAGCGAATTCACTACGCGCCCGATCATCGCCTCACCCACGGGCACGCTCATGATGCGCCCGGTGCGCTTGACCTCGTCGCCCTCTTTGATTTCCGTGTACTCGCCAAGCAGCACTACGCCGACCTGGTCTTCTTCCAGGTTCATGGCAATCCCGGCAAGACCGTGCGGGAAGGAAAGAAGCTCTCCCGCCATCGCCTTGTCCAAACCATGCACGCGGGCTATGCCGTCGCCTATCGTGAGGACGGTCCCGACTTCATCGACAGCAATCTTCGATTCGTAATTCTCAATCTGCTGCCGGATTAATTGCGTAATTTCGTCTGCTTTGATTTGGGCCATAAGTCGCTCTCAGCCTTCAGCCATCAGCTTTCAGCCAAACCCGATAGGTTCAGGTTTTAAGCATTCGGCTCCTGGCTTCTCCCGAACCTACGTACATTTGTTCATTCCGAACCCGCCGAAGGCGGGTGAGGAACCTGCTTTTCTGACAGCTGACAGCTAACCCATCAACTGCTGCCGAATCCTTTCCAACTGCCCTTTCACCGAGCCGTCATACACCGTGCTGCCGACGCGGGCAATCGCACCGCCCAGGATCGCCCGGTCCTGCGAATATCGCGCGCGGATTTTCTTGCCTGTCACTCGTGCCAAGTCGCCTTCAAGTCCGTTCCGCTCGTCCTTGCTCAACTCGCGCGCGCTGGTAATTTCGGCTTCGGCGAATCCCAGACGCTGGTTCAATTCTTGCGCGAACTGCGCCACGATCTCGCCGAGAAATCTGGTGCGGCGATGGTCAATGAGCACGGCCACAAA
>WNGG01003403.1_pt1 | contig 17943 bp, 17 predicted proteins | sample 5400661 | NCBI WGS metagenome assembly WNGG01 (sample SAMN13153372, study PRJNA577476) | soil metagenome | isolation source: 100 cm soil or saprolite under Garry oak tree replicate 1 | place: USA:California | collected 2016-06-15
CGACGGGTACGCGCTGGTCGAGGCGTGCTACCGCGCAGACACGCCGGGCTGGCGGCGCGAGGTCGAGGCGGTGCAGGTGCTGCGGATCGTGCTGCTGCAAAACGCCACGCGCACGGTCACCGAGGCCGGGACGGAGGTGCAGGCCAACCGCGCCGACCAAGACGCCGCGGACTGGCAGGCACGCTACGCCATCCGCGCGGGCGTCGAAGGGACCATCCACCAGGCCATCGCCGTCACCGGCACCCGCAACGCCCGCTACAAGGGCCTGCCCAAGACACACCTCGAACACGTCTACGCAGCGGTCGCCCTCAACCTCATCCGCCTACACGCCTGGTGGAACGGCCACCCCCTGGACCGGACACGCACAGCCATCTCGCCCGACCAGAACTCGCGCTGGCCGCGTAGCCGCGAATTAACCACCAGGGTCACAGTGCGAGGCAAACGAGCCTTGAGCGCACCCGGGATGGCCTGCACAGTCGCCGCAGCAGGGGCGCAACCATACTACCGAGCACACCTGGTGCGAACCCAGCTCAGGGCCACGCATGAGTTTGCGCACCCGACATCCACCAGGACCGGATACGGGAGCGCCGGGATCCGGCACGCCCGCGATCACGCAACGCAACAGACCCACCGTAGGTACCAGCGGACCGCCAGCACGATCACATCAGGAGGAAGCAGAACCGGCGAAGGCGGACCGTGCAATGGGATCGGCGGACGCGGCGAGTTCTCATGACACTCGTCTGGCTGCTCGGGTCCGGTTGCAGCAGATGCAACGGCGCCGGGGACAGTACCCGTCACCTGAGCCTACCGCGGGGGTCAGGCGGCCCGCAGACGCGCCGGGTCGATCCGGAGAATGGACCGGCCGCTCGCCGCCCAGACCGCATCGGGCGTCACGGCGAGCGAGCCGAGCGAGCCGACCTCCGGCAGCTGAAGGCTGGCAGCTACGCGTCCCGTTGCCGGATCGACCCGGACGAGCGCGCCGGTGTCGGTGCTGACCCAGACGGCGTCCAGACCAAGCGCCAGGCCAACCGGCCTCCCCGGGAGCCCGATCGTGGCCAGCACTCGCCCGGTGCCAGGGTCGATCTTCAGCAGCTCGTCCGGGTTGCCGATCCACAGCGCCCCCAGCCCGGCCGCCATACGCAGCGTGGTGCTCCGGGCATACCCCTCCTTTACCGTCGACACGGTCTGGCGGGCCGGGTCGATCCGCCACATCGAGTTGGGCAGGCTACCCGCCACCCAGACCGAGTTCCCGGCCACGGCTGCCGTGTACGGGTTGCCCTTGATCCCTATCTTCGCGGTCACGCGCCTGGTGGCCAGGTCGACCCTTGTCACGCGGCCGCTGCTCTTGGGCCGCTCGGTCTCGCAGCAGGGACTCCAGAGCGCTCCGTCGCCGACCGCGAACGAGCCGATGTTCAGCACCGGCAGCTTGTCGGTCACCTTGCCGGTACGCGAGTCTATCCGCCAGACGGTCCCCTCTTCGAAGCTGGCCCACACGCCGCCGCCGGCGGCCACCATCCCCCAGGGCCCGGCCTGTGGCTCGCCCATCCGGATGCGACTGACGACCCGGTTCGCTTCAGGATCCACGCGCAGCAGCGCGCCGCCCGCTTGGTCGGCCACCCAGACGCTGCCGCCGTCGAAGGCCAGGGCCGCGATCTCGCCCTCCGCCGCCGGCAGGCGGACTGTGGCGACGATCGGCGAGGGCCGGGTCGTGGCCGTAGTGGCTGTCGTGGGCTTGGGCGCGACCGGCGCCCGCTCGCGCGGGGCAGGGCTCGCAAGCCAGCGGCCGACGAGGACGAGCACGAGCAGTGCTCCCGCCACGGCCGCCACCGGTGTGACGCGCTGCCACTTCGCCATGCCCGGGTCCCTCCCTCCAACGAGCCGTGCGTTCAGGTGACGCGGTCTGTCACGACCGCCATGAGCTCGGTCACGACGAGCACCAGCGCCATGGCGGCGACGACGATCCCGAGCCAGCGACCTCGCCGCCGGTTCGCTTCGACCATCACCGCGACGACGTCCGACGGCCGCAGGCCCTCGCTACGATGCAGCGCCGCCACCCACGCGGGCGCAGACCGGCCAACCCCGAAGGCCGCGCCATACCACTGTGATGATGTTGCCGTGGTGGTCGTGGTGAGGGCCTGACCCTCCATACCACCGGCCTCGTGCCTTGTGCCTGATCTGTCGGCTCAAGCCGCGGCCACCACGGGTAGATCACTTGGTGGTTGCGGCGAGGGTCTGACCCGCTCATCCACCGGCTTGGTGCCTTGAATCTGACCTGTCGGCCCGAGCTGTGACCACCACCGGCACGCCAACCGGACGAACGTGACCTGATACGAGCCTGTCACAAGACCCATCACAGTGCTGTCCGCCCGGCCGGCGCGCGTGCCATCCCGCCCTGTCACGGAGAGGAGACGGCCATCACCAGCATGGCACACCCCACTACGACCCGGCCCCGGATCACTGTCGGGGTCGACACCCACCTTGACGTCCATGTCGCCCACGCATGCGACCAGCTCGGCCGCCGTGTGGCCACCGTCCAGGTTCCCACCACCCCCGCCGGCTACCAGGACCTGCTCGCCTGGGCCCGCGGGCTCGGCGAGGTCGAGGCCTGGGGCGTGGAGGGTACCGGCTCCTACGGCGCCGCTCTGGCCCGCTTCCTCCACGCCGAGGGCCAGGTCGTGCTGGAAGTCAACCGGCCCGACCGGGCCGCCCGGCGCCGCCACGGCAAGTCCGACCCGCTGGACGCCCAAGCCGCCGCCAGGGCCGTGCAGGCCGGCCAGGTCACGGTGGTGCCCAAGGCAGGCGATGGCCAGGTGGAGATGATCCGCTCGCTGCGGGTCGGCCGCCAGACCGCGATGCGCGCCCGCACCCAGACCATCAACGCGCTGCATGCGCTGCTGGTCACCGCCCCCGCCGAGCTCCGCGAGCAGCTCCGGGGCCTGTCGGTGACCTGGCTGGTCCGCGCCGCGGCCGAACTGGAGCCGGGCCCGATCACCAGCCCCCTGGCCGCGGCCATGCTCGCGCTGCGCATCCTCGCCGGCCGCTACCAGGCCCTGTCGGCCGAGATCACCACGCTCACCACCGAGCTGGACCGGCTCACCCGTGCGGCGGCGCCCAGGCTGGTGGCGCTGTTCGGGGTCGGCCAGGACAGCGCCGGCGCGCTGCTGGTCGCCGCCGGCGACAACCCCGGCCGGCTCCGCAGCGACGCCTGCTTCTCGATGCTGTGCGGCGCCTCCCCGATCCAGGCGTCCTCCGGCAAGACCACCCGCCACCGGCTCAACCGCGGCGGTGACCGCCAGGCCAACGCCGCGCTGTACCGGATCGTGCTGGTGCGGTTGTGCCACGACCAGCAGACCAAGGACTACATGGCGCGGCGTCTCAAGCAAGGCAAGTCCAAGAAGGAGATCATCCGCTGTTTGAAGCGCTACGTCGCCCGGGAGGTGTTCGCCGCGCTGAACCAGATGGGCCAAGACGCCCTCACCGCAGCCGCTTGACATCTATACGAGCGTCAGGCACCACAGCACGCCCTGCGCGGCCGCCATGACCGCACCGGCGAGCACCAACGGCGTCGCCATCTCGGTCAAAAGCCCTACGCCAAGCAAGGCGCCGAAGTATAGCAGGCCTGGCCAGCCGCGCTCGGCCGTCGGGCGGCGTGCCTGCACGCTCTCCCGGCCCCAGGGGATCCGGTGCCGGCCGCACACGTGCCAGACCAGCGCGCCCAGCAGGGCGGCAAGCGCGAGCCCGTGGAGGGGCCACGACGGCGAGAGCAGCAGCCGCAGCGTCCCGAACGCCGCGTAGACGAGGGCGCCGGCGGCAACCGCGCCGACCGTGAAGGTCAACGCTCGCTTGATCCTCAGGGGGTGACCACCCCACGCCGCGATGAAGAACGCGTTCGTGCCTCACCCGGAGCTTGTATCGAGCAGGCCAACCAAGCCGCCGATGGCCAGGGCGCTGACGAATTGCATAGCGGTCATCCTCACGGGCGACTCCGCTTCCCGTGCCTGCACCGGACAGGTGCCGCCTACCCCGTGGGGGCGCAGCCGAGCAGCTGAGTGGTGACGTACCAGGAGATGCAGCGGCCGCTGCTGTCGCCGCAGCCACTGGTCGCGCAGTCACAGCAGGTGATCTTGAGTCGGCAGTAGCAGCCCGTCGTCTTGCAGGCGAAGGCGGGACCGGTGCAGCTCCAGCAACCGCTCGAGAGTAGTACGCGCGGCCGTGGCAGTGCGTGGTCCCGCTCGTACAGCTCCCGCCGCTGCCGCAGTTGCAGGTGCTCGGGTAGCCGGACCGGATGTAGCTGCAGCACCTGCTCGGTCCGCATGGGGCGGTCCCGTAATGGCCGCCGGTCGGGCAGCCAAGCCCGTTGGCCGTCGCGCCGCAGCCGGCTCTGGCCGGCGAGGCCACCAGAGCGTCCAGCGCCCCACCTGCCGCCAGCACCGCCAGAGTCATGAAGCCCGACCGGGCGGCCTTGCGGAAGAACCGGCGACGGTCGATCCGCTCGGCCACGCCTTCCGCGAAGCGCTGCGCCGTGGTCGGCTCCGGACGCGCCCGCGCGGGTGCGGGGTCCGGCGCCAACGTCAACTCGCTGGGTTCCTCCCGTATGGTGCCTGCCATCGTGCACCTCACCTTCCTTCCGGTCGCCCCGTTGCCGACGGTTCGCCTGTCTGCCGCATCGGCACGACCTCGCCGTCCTGCGTGAGCACGCCGCCGTCCATCGGCAGCACCCACGACGTGGTCTCCGGCGGCCCAAAGCCCTCCATGAGCAGCGAGCTCAACTCGCTCGCGTTGTTGACCAGACCCTTGGCCCCCACCGTGGCGTCCGGCTTGATGCAGTAGACGAAGGGCGACCCGGGAACCTCCATCGCCTCGTGCGCCTGCTGCCCGTCGCCCAGGGCCAGCCGCCAGCCTCCCGGTCGGGCCAGCAGTGGAGGTGGGGCCTCACCGATCCAGATGAACTCCACGTCCGACCAGACCGACGGCAGCACGCCGACCGTCCCTGGCCGGCGCCCTGCCCGGAGACGCCGCGCGGACGGTCCGAACCTCGCATCTGGCCGAGGCGGTCGGCGGATCCGACGACGCCCTGGCCGACGAGCTGGTCGCGGTCGCCGAGGAGGACCGCACCCGCCGGGGGTTCGCGGCCGCCGCGGCCGCCCTGGAGCGCGCGGCCCTGCTCACCACCGACCCCGGCCGGGCGGCCGAGCGGCTGGCCGCCGCCGTGGGCGACGCCTTCCTGGCCGGGGACGTGGAGCGGACCAGGGCCCTGGCGGCCAGGGTCCTGGACGGGCCCGCCGGCCGGGCCGCCCGCGCCCAGGTGCTCTCCACCCTCGGAGTGCTCGAGCAGTACGCCGGGTCGGTCCCCCGGGCCGCCGAGCTGCTGGCCACCGCGGCCGAGCTGGCCGACGGCTCCCAGCGGGTCTGGGCGCTGGCCGAGCTGGGGCACACCCGGTTCCGGCTGGGCGACCTGGCCGGCATCGGCGATGTCGCCGACCGGCTCGCCGAGGCCGCCGACCCCGGCGACCCCGGGCAGCGGGCCCTGGCCGAGTTCGCGCGCGGGATCGCCCTGACGGTCGGCGGCGACCCGGCGGCCGGCCGGCCGCTACTCGCCGACGTCCTGGAGCTGCTGCAGTCGCCACCGCTCCGCGACGACCCGCGGTACCTTATCCACCTGGGGTTGGCAGCCGGCTTCCTGGGCGATGTCCGCGATGTCGTGGCCCTGGGCGAACGCCGGCTGGCCGAGACGCGCGAGCGCGGCGCTCTTGGCGTGCTGGTCCCCGGGCTGGCCCTGATGGCCGCCGGCCGCGCCTGGCTCGGGGACCACGCCGGCGCGTTCGCCGACGCCGGCGAGGCGGCCGAGCTCGGCGAGCAGCTGGGCTACGCGGCCGACACCGCCGTGGCCGTGGAGATGCTGGCCTGGCAGTCGGCCGCCCGCGGCCTCCACGACGACGCGCGCCGGGCCTTGGAGCGGGCCAGAGCGCTCACCGACCAGGCGGGCACCACCAGCGTCCACGCCCACCAGGCCATCACCGCCGCGTTCTGCGCGCTGTGCCGCGGGGACCTGGCCGAGACGGCGGCGCTGCTGGAGGCGCGCATCGCCGCCGACGGTGGCCTGGGATCACTTGGCGAGCCCTCGGGGGTCGCCCCCACCCTGGTCGAGGCCTACCTCGGGCTGGGCCGGACGGCCGACGCCGCCGCCCTGCCCCAGCGGTACGCCACCGTCACCCCCCAGCCGCCACCGCCGCCGACCGCCGCCCTGGTCGCCCGCTGCCGGGCGCTCACTGCCGCCGCCGAGGGCGCCGAGGCCGCCCTGGCCGCCCACGCCCAGGCCCCTGACGCCTTCGAGGCGGCCCGGACCCGCTTGCTGTACGGCGCCAGGCTACGGCGGGCCGGGCGGCGGGTCGCCGCCCGCGAGCAGCTCCGGGCCGCCCTGGACGCCTTCGCGGCCATGGACCTCACCGCCTGGGCGCGCGCCGCCGACGAGCTGGGCGCCACCGGGGCGACCGCCCGGCCCCGCCGGCCGCTGGCCTCCGAGCCGCTGACCTCCCAAGAGACCCGCGTGGCCCTGCTGGTGGCCCGCGGGCTGTCCAACCGCGAGGTCGCCGCCGCCCTGTTCCTCAGCCCCAAGACCATCGAGCACCACCTGGCCAGCGTCTTCCGCAAGCGCGGCTTCCGCTCCCGGACGGAGCTGGCCAGCGCCTTCGCAACGGCCGCAGAGCAGGCTGAGGAGCGGGAGGGCGCCGGACTCTAGGAACCTCTCCTCATCCCTGGGCCACGACAAGCGGCGAGAGGTGCGCGGAGCTTGGGAGCAGCAATCGTGAAGTGTGCGCGGGCAGCAGACGGGCAGCGATGACGAGCAGATGACCGATGGCGAGGCACTTCGCTTCCTCCCGTGGAGGAGCTGCTTGAGCGTGATCCTCGCCGATGACCCGCTGCGGGAGTCCTTCATTCTGGTGGGACAGCATTACCCGCTCGGATGCCATCAGCATCTCGGTGGCGGCCATGGCCGGTGGGTCATACCTCATCCGCGGTTCGGGAACCAAATGACCCACGGAGACCGGGCCTCCAGCAGGACCGGCCCTCGGCCTTGGTAGCGCCTTCCAAGCTGGAGAAGAAACCGGTGCCTTGAGCAGGCTTGTCACTCTATGATGCGCCCGGGGACAGAATAGGGATGACGAGATGGGGACCATGGCTGAATCCCCTCCGGCGGCTCCGGGTCGGATCTTCATCAGCTACCGGCGGGAGGAGACCGCCTACCCGGCCGGCTGGCTGTTCGACCGGCTCGCCGACCACCTCGGCCGCGGCCAGGTCTTCAAGGACGTCGACTCGATCCAGCTGGGCGACGACTTCGTCGAGGTGATCACCAGAGCAGTCGGGTCCTGCGATGTGCTGTTGGCGCTGATCGGCGATGAGTGGCTGACGATCACCGACGAGCATGGGCGGCGCCGCCTCGACAATCCCGATGACTTCGTGCGGCTGGAGATCGAGGCTGCCTTGGCCCGCCACGTACGCGTCATCCCAATTCTGGTGGACGGGGCGAGGATGCCCCGGACTGATGAGCTGCCGCCCAGCCTGGCCGCGCTGGTACGCCGCCAAGCCTTGGAGCTCAGCCCGACACGCTTCGACTTCGATACCAGCCGGCTGCTCAGGGTACTGGACGGGACCCTCGCCGAGGTGCAGGCACAACCGGCGGCGGTGACGGCACCGGCGCCGCCAAGGCTTGAGTTGTCGGCTGCCACCAGCGCCGGGGCCGCCGCAAACGCTGATATAGAGGCCGACAAGGCTCCGCAAGGAGCCCCGAGTGAGGCTGCGCCCAGCCAGCTCGCGGTGACGTCAGGCGCGTCCCTGGCACGCGACCCGCGCGGCAGGCGGGACACACCTCAGAAACCAGAGCACCCCGCGACCTCGACGCGGGTCCTTCCCCGCGGGGAGCGACCGGGCGGCAAGCCACGCCTCCCGAAGTGGCTGGCCAAACCGCCCCGCATCGTCAGTGCGGCAGCGGTCGTCGTCATCATGGTGATCGTGGCCTTGATCATCCTCGCTCAGACCCACAACCCGAACGTCGCTACCACCGGTCAGACGCAGAACCCGAACGTCGCCACCATCCCCGTGGAAGCGTTCCCGGCCAATATCGCGGTCGGCGAGGGGGCCGTCTGGGTCGCCAACAAGCGGCACGGCAGCGTGTCGCGCATCGATCCAGGCACCAGGAAGGTCATCACCATCAAGGTCGGACAGACGCCTTCGGGTGTCGCGGTCGGCGAGGGGGCCGTGTGGGCCGCCAACAACGGCGACGACACTGTGTCGCGCATCGATCCAGCCACCAACCGGGTAAAGGCCACCATCCCTGTTGAAGCACTCCCGGCTGGTGTCGCGGTCGGGGAGGGGGCCGTCTGGGTCGTCAGCAACGGGCCGACGCCCGGCATCGTGTCGCGCATCGATCCGGCGACCAACCGGGTGGTCGCCACCATCCCTGTTGAGTCGCGCCCACAGAACGTCGCGGTCGGCGCTGGGTACGTCTGGGTCGCCAACGGTGGACATGAAGGGTCGCGCATCGATCCGGCCAGCAACCGGGTGGCGGCCGGTTTCACAGCGTTTCCGCAGGCCGGACTGCCTTCGGGTGTCGCGGTCGGCGCCGGGTACGTCTGGGTCGCCAACACCGGTGACAACACCGTGTCGCTTATCAATCCGACCAACGGCTCGCAGCTTGGCTCGCTGGTTGGCACCATCTCGGTTGGACAACGCCCGCAGGGCGTCGCGGTCGGCGCGGAAGCCGTATGGGTGGCCAACAGCGGCGACAACACCGTGTCGCGCATCAATCCGACCAGCCGCCGGGTGGTCGCCACCATTACAGTTGGACCTCGCCCACGGGCTGTCGCGGTCGGCGCGGGGGCTGTGTGGGTCGCCAACGACGGCGACGACACCGTCTCGCGCATCGATCCAGCCACCGGGGAGGTCACCACCATCAAGGTTGGACCTCGCCCATAGAGCGTCGCGGCCGCCACCTCACCGCCGACCAGCCAGCGGCGGCTCCGCCTGGTCGGCACCGCCAGCTCGCCGCGCAGCGACCGCACCAGGCCTTGGACGTCCTGGTCCCAGGTTTCGTCATGCAGTACCAGAGCCTGGCGCTGGACCAGCCCCTGGAGCTGGTCGGGGCAGATCAGCAAGGACGCGCCGCCGACGGGACGACACGGACGTTGCGGCGCAGCGCCCCGGCCAGCTCCAGGCGTACGTCGTCGTCAGACGCGGGGCGCCCTGCGGGGCTGCCGCGGTAAGCCAGCCCGAGCCGATGACCGCCAGGACCGCGTCACTCATCGAGAGCGTGGTCGATTGCCGCCGTGTGGGGAGGAGCGTTGCAGCTACTTAGCCCACGGTGATACTGCCCTGCATCCAGGCGTGTATCGCGCAGAAGTACGACAGCGTCGTACCCGACGGGGCGGTGACGGGGACACTGATGGACGTGCCCGCCGGCAGCCACAACGTGTCGAGCCGGCCATCGAGGCCGGACCCGCCGGCCACGTTGATGAACTGGGACTTGGTCTCGTCGGTGATCTGGGGACCGACGGTGGTGAACACCTCGTCACACAACGTTCCAGGCGCGCCGCACCCGAACACCCCCTCGACGTCGGAGGGACCCTCACCGGCGTTCACGATCGTCAGGGTGTGCGGCTCGTCGGTCGCATCGTCATGGCTCAGGGTGAGCTGGTCGCCGCTCTTGACCGTCGTGTGCCCCGGGCTGAACCGCAGGTTCGAGAAAATCTTCGAGTTGATATGGACGTCCTCGGTGCCCGCCGTGCGGATCGTCTTGTCCTGCGCGGCACTGCTCGCGGTAAACGCGAACACGCTGCCGAGGGCGATCGCGGCTATCGCCGCTATCCGAGCGACGCGTGAGGTGGTCAGTGCATGGATTGCTCCCGGCATATCGTCTCCTTCGTCCTGGTGAGGGGGTTCGTCTGTCAACTGGCCGGTATCCGGGCTCTCGCCCCCGGCTCCTTTCCCGGGCCGCGCCCAACCATGGCCGTCGGTCTGCTTGCGCCTCACATTTGCTTCTCATGTGAGCAGTGACAGAGCAGGCAGACGCCGTATTGAGGGATAGCGCGGATCGCTGAAATTCCCCTACTGCTCCGGGCGTACCGGCTGCTCGGCGGGCAGCGTGCTGGCCCAGGACATCGAGGTGGCTGCTGGCGCTGACCGCTCACCGTGTCGGGGGGTCGCCTCCCGCTGATGTTTCGGACGCGGAGCGCATCACGTCCAAGAGCGCGGCCGCGGGTTCGACGGCGCTGAAGAGAGCGTTGATCTGGGCATGGTCGCGATCCAGGTGGGTGAGCGTCTCCAGGCCGAGGTAGAGGGCGACCACAGCGCGGGCTAGCTCGTGGGCGGGGACCAACTGCTCCAACGGGGTGCCGGCGAGCAAGCGCCGCGTGGCCGCCTCGGTGAAGTCGATCCAGGGCTGGACCTGCTCGAGGATCCCCCTGGCCAGCCGGGGTGAGGACGAGGCACCGGCGAAGAGTTCTTGTACGGCGCTGGTGTGGCCTTCGGCGACGTCCTCCGCATAGAGCGCTCGGAGCCGTTGGAGCAGGTCGGTGGCGCTGGGTGCGGCGTCGACCTCGGCGCGGTAGCGCATCAGCCGGTTGGTGCTGGTGTACTCGAGCGCGGCAAGGAGCAGGTCTTGGAGGTCGTCGAAGTGGTAGTAGATCACGCCGGGCGCGAATCCACCGGCGCGAGCGATGGCACGGGCGCTGGTTGCGGCGAAGCCCTCCGTCGCAAGGGTTCGCAGCGCCGCCTGCACGATCCGCTCCCTGGTCTCGGTGCGCTGGCCCATGCACTCAACGATAGCCAAGCAGCAGCTGCTCTGGGCCAGCTCGCGGGTGGGCTCGGTCTCTGGCGCATCAGATGACATGCCGAGCCTGTACCCCGGCACGCTCGAAGAACGGGTCGAGGCGCCGGGCGAGCTCGGGGAGGTTGTGGCTCGGGACCTGCGGATAGAGATGGTGCTCCAAGTGATAGGTCAGCTCGAGGAAGATCGTGGGGATGACCCGGCCCCGGAGCGTTCGGGTCTGTGTGAGCGGTGTGTCGCCGTAGTCGTGGTGCGGAAGGTAGACCGTGAGCAGCGGGTAGACCCAGCTCCCCACGATCATCATCGTGGCGTACAGGAGCACTGCGGGTGTGAACGGCCACACGAGAATTCCGCTGATGATGGCGGCGAGCGGCGCGAGCGCCTCGACGATCATCCAGCTGCGCTCGTTGGACCTCGACCGGTTGTGGCGGAACGCCCACCACCACAAGCGGGTGATGAAGACCGGTCCGTAGCAGATGGCGCCGAGTAGGCTGAGGTTGGCCGGATAGCCCTCGGGGTCGTCGTCGTGGGGGAACAGCCGGTGGTGCTGGATGTGTGTGGCGCGGTATGCGTGGCCGCTCTCCAGCAGTACCAACCCCATGAGGAACAGTGCCCAGTCCGTCTGCCGGGGGGTGAGCCCAAGGGATCGGTGTACGACGTCGTGGGTCACGGTGACGACTGCGACGAAGATCACGAACGCTACCATCGGTGTTGCCCACCACCAGCCCGCCCAGGCGGCGATCGTGAAGAGGGCCGCTGCGGCATAGGGCCGAAGGAGCGCGATCCATCGCTGCCGGGCTGCCGTGGTGCGCAGCCCCGGTCCGAGTTGCTCGAGCGTCGGCAGGCGCAGGTCGTCAGGCGTGAGCAAGCGTTCTGCGGCCACGGTCTCTCCTTCCATGAGCCTGCGGGATCCTATGGGCTTCGCGCAGTACCCCGTCGGCGACGATGCGGCTGCCGAGGACGCAGGCGACGGTGCCGAGGCCTGGCCAGGTCGTGTCGCCGGCGAGCCAGAATCCGGGAACGCCGAGGTTGTGGGGAATGGCTCGATGGTTGGCGTTCCCCAACGTCAGACGCACGCCGCCGACCGCGCCACGGGGCCGGCCAGCGTAGCGCTCGTAGGTTCGCGGCGTGCCGACCTCCCGGACGAGTGCCCGCTCTCCAAGCCGCGGATAGACGCGGCGGGCCAGGCGTATGAGCCGAGCGCCGATCGCGTGCTTTCGCGCCTGGTACTCGGTAGGGTCAAGGCCCTCCCAGTCCTCCAGCTCGCAGTGGGTCGAGATCATCACCGCGCGATGGCCTTGGGGGGCGCTGTCGGTGTCGCCGGCGGCCGAGACCGAGACGAACATGTTGTTGCCGTTGCCGAGCGGGGCAGCGTAGTCCTGAAGCAACTGGTGATGAGTGAAGACGTGCCCGTCGACCTCTGCCTCCGGGACACCGAGGAAGACGACGACCGCGCCGGCGACAGCGTCAGCGTCGCGCCGCAGGAATCGAGCCAGCCCGCCGGCGACCGGCGCCGGCGCGATGCGGGCTGTCTCGCCGGCGGGCAGGGAGCTCACCACCTGTGCGGCGCGCAGCAGGCCACCCGTGGTCTCGACCCGGAACCTGCCGGCGCTCCCGTCGACGCGCTCGGCGCGGCAGCCGACGCACAACTCGCCGCCCAGCGCGCGGTACTGGGCGGCGAAGCAGCGCCAGAAGCCGCGCATGCCACCACGAGCCCGTGTCAGGCCGGCGCCCCGGATGGTGATCCCCAGGGCCGCGTTGATCAGCGGCGCCTGATCCACGATGTTGTGGACAGTATCCTCGACCAGCATCGAGAGCAGCCCAACCAGCGGCGTGTCATGCCGCAGCCCAAACCGGCGCAATGCGTCGCCCAGCGTCGAGCCGAGATGGCGACCGAGCAGGAGGTTGTGCGGGCCGAGCGCTTGCAGATCGTGCACCACGTCCCCCAGCCCGCGGAGCGGCAGCCTGATGCCGGTGCGGCTTGCCTCCCAGAACACCAGCGCAAGGCGGTCGAGGAAGGCCCAGAACGCCTTGTGGGCCTGGCTGTCCCCGAACGCGCGCAGCCGCTCGCGATGCCAGGCGTCCAGGTCCCGGTGCAGCGTCACCACGCGGTCGGGAAGCCAGGCGACGTAGCCGGGAAGCGCCTCCCCCTCCACCGGGGGCAAGCCCACCGAAGTGAGCAGCTCGGCGCCCACACCCCCCGGGGCGAAGTCCACCAGGGTCGTCGCGCCGACGTCGAACGAGAACCCCCTGCGCCGGTAGAAACCGGCGCAACCGCCAGGCGTGGTGTGGCCCTCCAGCACCACGGTCGACACCCCGCGAGCCTGGAGGCGGGCTGCCGTCGCCATCCCCGCCATGCCGCCGCCGATGACCGCGACATCGCAAGTGGCGGGGAGATCCTTGCGCATCGCGTCGCCTCCTCGGGAGGAGCTTCAGAGCGGCAGTCTGAACGATCGTTCTGAACGTGCGTTCAGATCATCACCGTTGGAGGCCGTCTCGTCAAGCCGGCAGCAACCCTCCGCGCTACCTACGAGGACACCGCCCGCTTCCTCACCGCGCTCATGCGGGACAGGCTGCTCGGCCCGGCCGCGGCGACAAGGCCAACGTGCGGGTCAGCAGCGACGCCAGCCGGGTTGCTGTGCTGCTTCTGAACGGGCGTGCCGACAACCAGGCCACAGGTGACATGCGGGCCGAGCAGGCCCTGGCCGAGCTGTACTGCTCCGCTTGACCGTGGACTCGCCGATCCGGATGGCCGGCAAGCTGGGATTCGCGTCAGTCGATGTGGCTCTGTGGTGTGACGCGGCGTGGCGGTTGCGTCGTCTTCGAGTCCCCCTCGATGTCTGGCCCGGCACGGGAGGTCGGGCAGGGCTAAGATCCGGCTTTCGCCCGTTGATCTCGAGGAGGATGGGATGGCGCGCAAGACCGCGGACGCCGATGTGGTGGCGAAGCAGTCCGACGACGTCGAGCACAAGCGCAAGCCGCGCGGCAAGCGCAGGCTCGCCATGCTGCTGGCGGTCGCCGGCGGGGTCTTCTACCTGATGCGGCGCAACCAGCGGCGCGCCAAGATCGATGAGGGCGTCTGGCACGAGGCTCCGAGCGGCTGAGCCGCGGAGCCTGCCCGGCGTGAGCCGGGTCCGGGTGCTCGCGCTCGAAGCAGCGCTGCAACTTCGTCTACTCTGTGGTCGCAACGCCGCCCGCCGCTCGTGAGCGGAGGTGCCGCGCGAGGGGCTGTAGCTCAGTTGGAAGAGCACCTGCTTTGCAAGCAGGGGGTCGTGGGTTCGAGTCCCATCAGCTCCACAACGTTCCCTTGCTGGTCAGGCGCCCTGTTGGGTGCTCGCCGCCGCGCCTTCCGCTTGCCGCGTGCCACGGTGCCACTTCGGTCGCGCTTCGGCTTGGCCTTGAGCGGCCTGACGTTGCCGAGGCCCTCCAGGGCGTCGGCGATGGCGGCGTCGCGTTCGGCGACGACGTGCTGGTAGCGGATGGCCGCCTCGTACGAGGAGTGCCCGATCCGCGCCATCAGCTCCTTCGTGGTTGCCCCGGCCGCGGCGGCGAGGGTGGCCGCGCTGTGGCGAAGGTCGTGGAAGCGGAGGCCCTCGACGCCTACCGCCTCGACCGCAGGCAGCCAGACGCGACGGCGGAAGTTGCTCCGCCGGAGGAGCCCGCCCTCGGGCGCCGGGAACACGAGCCCTCTGGCGCCCTCCTCCGCCCAGGTCCGGAGGTGCTCATTCAGCGCGTCGGCGACGAAGCGCGGCATGGTGACTATGCGCTTGCCGGCCTCGCTCTTGGGTGAGCCGGGCCGGAGGTGGCCGTCGATCTCGGTCATCTGCTCGACCACGGCCACTGTCCGCGCTTCCAGGTCGACCCGGTGGCGCCGCAGGCCGACCAGCTCGCCCCAGCGCAGCCCGCAGTAGCCGGCCAGCAGGACCAGGGCGCGGTAGCGCGGCGCGACCTCGGCGGCGAGCGCGTTGATCTGCGCCGGTGAGGCGAAGCGCATCTCTGGCGAGCGCTCCCGGCCGGCGCCCTTGACCTTCCAGGTGGTGTGCAGGATGTAGCGGTTCTCGACCGCGGCGCCCATGATCCGCGCGAGCAGCCGGTAGGCCTTGGCGACGGCCGCCGCGCTGATGTTCCGCAGCCCGCGGGGCTGGTCGAGCCAGTCGACCGCGAGGGTGTCGTCGATGTCGTTCAGGGCGATGTCAGCGAATGTCGGCTTGATGAAGCGGCGGAGCAGGTAGTTGTACAGGTCGCGCGTGGTCGGGCGCAGGGTGGCGCCCTTCAGCCACTGGTCGGCCCACACCCCGAACGGTGTCTCGCCGCGCTTGGGGTCATGGAAGGAGCCGCGGAGCTGGTCGGCCTCGACCACGGCGAGGTAGCGCGTGGCGTCGGTCTTGGTCGGGAACGTGTGCGGCGACGCGATGAGGCGACCGCGCTTGTCCCGGTAGCGGGCCTGCCAGCGGCCCGACGGGAGCTGACGGACGGCGCCGAACGCGTGCCGGCGCCGGCGCTTGCTGCTGGATTGCCTGTCGTTCGCGGTGGTCATGGTGGCCACTGCCGAGGGAGAGCCGAGGGAGCTGGTCGCCAACTACTTCCCGCTCGTGCAGAAGCCGCCGCAGCGGACCGCGGACCGGCTGGCCTCGGTCATCTCAGCGCGGATGCCGTCGCGCGACGAGGCCGCGGCGCTGGCTACCCCGCCCGGCGTGCCGCTCCTGGCGATGCTCCTCGCCTCTTACGACGAGGACGGCGACCCGATCCAGGTCATGGAAACGGTCTGGCCGGCCGACCGCTACGCCATCTACGACGAGTACCCGTCCGGTCAGCCGGTCCCCACGCAGGCCCTCGACCCCGACGCCGAGCGGCATCTCTGCATGGTGACCGAGGCTGCTCTGGACGAGCCCGAAGAAACGAGCCACCCCAGGTAGGGCGAACATCTCGACCGCTCGGCCATCCGCCAATTTAAGTGCTTCATGTCGAGCGGTGCAATCATGACGGTCTCGACAGTGAGGAAGTCGTAGGCAAAGATCGTCTCGCCGTGGTGGCGCTGGCCGTGCTGGGCGCGGGCCGAACACCAACTACCCTGAGCAGGCTGGGGGAGCCAGCCCGTCAGCAAGGATGGTGTCACCCCCGCACTGGAGGGGCCTGAATCAGCCCGGACCCGGCGCATACGCCAGCGGGCCTGCCATATGGGCCGGCCTTTTACCAAACGGAGGACATATGCCGTCAAGCGCTCACATGTATGACGTGGCCGTCGTCGGCGGCGGGGCCGCCGGAACGGCCGCTGCGGTCGGTGCCGCCCAGGCTGGCGCCCGTACCGCGCTGTTCGAGTCGTTCGGCTGCCTGGGCGGAGCGGCCACCATGAAGAGCGTCACCACTTACTGCGGCCTGTATACGGAGGCGGAAGACTCGCGGCAGGTGGTGTTCGGCGTCGCGGAGCAACTCTTGGCCGAACTGCGGGCCATCGGGGGTGTCGTGGAACGGGTGCGCTTCCGTGGTGTCGCGGCCCTTCACGATCCGGAGGCGGTCAAACGCTGCCTCGACGTGGTAGCCAAGCGCTCCGGCGTGGACGTCTTCTTCCACAGCACGATCACGGACGCGGCGCGCGACGGAGGCCAGGTGGTGTCGGCAGCAGTGCATGACCACAACGGCACGGCGACCGTTACGGCGAGTACCTGGGTGGACGGCAGCGGCGAATGCGACCTCGCCGCCTTTGCTGGCGCGTCGACCCAGTACGGGACGCACGGTGCCGTGGAGGCAGGCACCCTGGGCATGCGCTTCGGTGGGGTGCCGGCCGGCCTGACGCTGTCGCACGACGACCTGATCCAGGCCGTGCGGGCGGCGAAACGCAAGGGTGACCCGCTACTGGATAAAGAGGACAGCCTGATGGCGCGGCTTCCGCTGTCCGGCGATATCGGGATCTTCATCGTTGACGCGGATTACAACGCCCTGCAAGCGCGCAGCATCTCCGATGCCGAACACTCGCCCGCGAGAAGGCCTGGGCGTACCTCGCCGCCTGCCAGACCATGCCCGGCTGGGAGAACGCCTATCTCAGCGTCACTGGACCCATCCTGGGCACCCGCGAGTCGCGGCACGTCAACGCCGCTTACCAGCTCACTACCGAGGACATCACGTCCGGCCGGCGCTTCGACGACGTCGTCGCGCTCGGGGCGTGGGCGATGGAGTACCACCACGCCGCCGGAGCGCCGAGCACGTGGATGCCGGTCAAAGACAAAGAGACCTACGACATCCCGCTGCGGACGCTGATCAGTGTCGACACCCCCAACCTGTACGCGGCTGGGCGCGCTGCCGACGGCGACAAGTACGCCGGCGGCTCGTTGAGAGTCATGGGCACCGCACTGGCCACTGGCCACGCCGCCGGCGTCGCGGCTGCCCTGCATGCCGCGGCGGGCAACCCAGTGCCCGCCCGCCAAGTGCAGCAAGAACTGCAAAAGCAGGACGCCCGGCTGACCGGCTGCTGAAGGACCCGCCCGGCTTGGGTTCTTCACCCCGCGCCCAGTCGTCGAAGCCGGCCACCTGGGTAGATCGCCCATCCCGATGGCCATCAGGGCTACTTGATGGTCGTGGTGGCGGCCGACCGCGGCTTCTCCTACCCCGCCGCCGACCGAGTTCGCCCCGACAGTGGGGCACGCAGCTCGGCTGGGTTCGAATAAGACACCGTCTTCACCGCATGGTGGGATTGCGAGCCTCTTCGTGCCTCGCCGTCAAGCACCCCAGCTCCGAGATCGACGCCCATCTCTTGAACGCCGTCAGTGAGCGGCACGATCGCGCGGTCCTGGACGGCCACGTCGAGTCATGGCAGGCCAGACATCCCCGTGCGTCGGTCACATTCCTCGGGTCGTAGTGTCAAGCTGACGTCCTTCCCTTCATCTGATGGTCTCTCTCAGGTTGGTGTGGCTGGGGACGGAAGCGCGCCTCCGCGGGACGCCTCCCAGATCCGCCAGTCGAGCTCGAAGGCCTCAATTTAATTTATCGGTAGTTTGTTGATCATGGTGGAAGGTAGAGGTACAACGGCTGTCCAGCCCTGACCCACTCAAGCGCCTGCTGCAACTGCGGGGGCGGCGGGCCCGTCGACCATCCGCGCCAGCAGCGCCCAAGCCACACCCACGGGG
>WNGG01003558.1_pt1 | contig 17938 bp, 12 predicted proteins | sample 5400661 | NCBI WGS metagenome assembly WNGG01 (sample SAMN13153372, study PRJNA577476) | soil metagenome | isolation source: 100 cm soil or saprolite under Garry oak tree replicate 1 | place: USA:California | collected 2016-06-15
CTCGCGAGCAGGGCGGGTCGGCTCGATGTCCGTGGCGACCGCGGGGCTCGCGTTCGTGGCCGGCCTGTCCCTGATCTTCATCGCCTTCTTCTATCTGTTATCTCTCGCGGTGCAGCCGATTCGCGGGTACGTGCCGGTTGTTGCGGGCGTGATCGTGATCGTGATGGCCGCGCATGTCGCGGGCTTGATCCGAATTCCGTTCCTGGATCGCGATTATCGAGTCATGGCGACGGCGCCGTCGGGCGGTGGCGCCGCGGGTGGTTTCTTGCTCGGCATGGGCTTCGCGAGCGGCTGGACGCCATGCATCGGAGTCACGCTCAGCGCGGTGCTGAGCTCCGCCGTCACAGCGGGCAGCAGCGCCCAGGGTCTGGCGCTGATGGTCGCCTACTGTCTCGGGCTTGGCGTCCCATTCCTGGCGGTGGCTTTGGTGCTGGAGAAAGCCCGACCGCTGGTTCTCTACGTCAACAGCCATCGCCGAGTCATCGACTACGCGTCGGCCGCGGTGCTGGTTGTGATGGGATTGCTGCTGCTGACCAACCAGCTGTACATCCTGTCGACCGGCATCACGCAGCTGGTGCCATCGTGGCCCTCGCCAACGCTCTAAGCGCCGACGATTCGCAGCACGAGCAGCACGAGCGCCACCGCGATGAGCGCTACGCCGGCGACCCATTCTGCGCGCTCGCGGATCTTCTCGCCGACCCGCGCGCCGATGCGCAGCCCCACCTGTGAGGCGACGAACGCCTGCAAGCCCACCCAGATCACGGTGACGAACAGCGACAGGCCGAGCAGTCCGGCGCTGAAGCCGATGGTGAGCTCGTCGACGCTGATGCTGAGGCCCAGGTCCAGGATGGCGAGGCCGCGGGCTCGGGCAAGCAGCTTGAGCCGGCGTTCTTCGCCTTCTTCGTCGGCCGAGGGTCGCAGCAGCAACGCGCCCGCCACGAACAGGAACGCGATCCCGACGTAGCCGGCCCAATGGCCGAGGAAGCCGCCCGCGACGCGCCCGACGAGGACGCCGAGGATCGGCATGCCGGCTTCGAACGCCGTGAAGACGAGCGCGACACGAAGGCGGTCCCGCCCGGTCAGTCCCGCCAGCCCGAGTGCGGCGGCCAGCGCGAAGGTATCGAGCCCCAACGGCACCAGGAGGCCGGCGGTGATCAGCGCCTGCCGCATCAGAGGGGTCGATATTCGCGGCGGCTGAAGACCATCGGTTTGACGCCCGGCCGGTGACCGCCGTCGACCACGCCGCCGATGAGGATCCAGTGGTCGCCCGCCTCGATCGTCTGCTGCAGCGTGCACACGGCGTAGGCGGCCGCGTCCTCTTCCATGACCGGGCCGCCGAGTCCTGACTTTGTGTGCGCCCAGGCGATGCCGTCGAACTTGTCAGAGAGCTTCGTGGCCATCCGCCGCGCGAGCTGTTCTCGCCCCACGGCCAGGATGTTGGCGGTGAAACCGTTCGTGTGCTGCACCGCGGGCAGCGTGTTGGAGGTTTTGGCGATGCACGCCAGGGCCAGCGGAGGGTCCAGTGACACGGCGCAGAAAGCGCTGACGGTAAGGCCGCGTGGAAGGCCGTCAGGCCCGTAGGCCGTGACGACCACCACCCCTGAGGGGAAGCTGGCCATGACGTTCAGATAGAGCTGCGGGTCGATCAAGCGGCGTCCCAGATCGTATGCGCCCGGGCTGTTAACGAACACTTGTTTGTAGATTCGAAAGTGGTCAGACTTGTCTGCGTGGGGACGTCTCTTGACCTCTTTTCGGCGCCTACTCGGGACTGGTTCCGCTCCGCCTTCGCCCAGCCCACGGACGTCCAGGAGCGGGGCTGGCAGCAGGTGGCCGGCGGGCGCCACGCGCTCATGGCCGCGCCGACGGGCAGCGGCAAGACGTTGGCCGCCTTCCTCTGGTGCCTCGATCGCCTCATGTCGGAGCCGGTGCCGCCTGAGGCGGAGCGGTGCCGCGTCCTGTATGTGTCGCCGCTGAAAGCCCTCGCCCATGACGTGGACCGCAACCTGCGTTCGCCCCTGGTGGGCATCGGCAGGCAGCTCGAGGCGTCAGGCGCAGCGCCTGCGGATATCAACGCGGCCATTCGCACGGGCGACACGCCTCCCGACGCGCGCCGCTCGATGGAGCGCCATCCGCCGGACATCCTCATCACCACGCCGGAATCTCTCTTCCTTCTGCTCACCAGCGCGGCGCGCCGCATCCTCGCATCGGTCCGCTGGGTCATCGTCGACGAGATCCATTCCGTCGCCGCCACCAAGCGAGGCTCGCACCTGGCGCTGAGCCTCGAGCGGCTGTGCGCGATCACGAAAGTGGAGCCGCAGCGCATCGGCCTGTCGGCGACGCAGCGGCCGCTGGAGGAGGTCGCGCGATTCCTCGGCGGCGCCGGCCGCGAGGTGGCCATCGTCGACGCCGGCCGGCTGAAGACGATGGAGGTGCGCGTCGAGGTCCCGGTCGAGGACATGTCGCGACTCTCCGCGGAGGAGGAGACGGGCCGCACCCTCAACAGCATCTGGCCCGCGATCTACCCGCGGCTGCTCGAGCTGATCCAGGCGCATCGCTCGACGATCGTCTTTGTCAACTCGCGACGCCTGTCGGAGCGCCTGGCGGCCCGCATCAACGAGCTGGCGGGCGAAGACCTCGTACGAGCGCACCACGGGTCGATCGCGCGCGAGCAGCGACTGCTCATCGAGGACCAGCTGAAAGCAGGAACGCTTCGCGGCCTCGTCGCCACGTCGACGCTCGAGCTCGGCATCGACATGGGCGCGGTCGACCTGGTCCTGCAGGTCGAAGCCCCGCCGAGTGTCGCGTCCGGCATCCAGCGCATCGGGCGCGCCGGTCACTCCGTGGGCGAGGTCTCGAAGGGAGTCGTGATTCCGAAGTTCCGCGGCGACCTGCTGGAGGCCGCGGCCGTCGTGGAGGGCATGCTCGACGGACGCATCGAGTCGACGGTCGTGCCGCGGCGGGCGCTGGACGTGCTCGCGCAGCAGATCGTGGCGATGTGCGCGATGGACGAATGGAAGGTCGACGAGCTGGCGGCGGTAGTGCGACGCGCCTATCCGTACAGCGAGCTCGGGCCGCGTGCATTCGAGTCTGTGCTGGACATGCTCAGCGGCCGCTATCCATCGGACGAGTTCATCGAGCTGAGGCCGCGCATCGTGTGGGACCGCATCGCGGCCACCGTCCGCGGTCGCGCGGGAGCGCAGAAGCTGGCTGTCACCAACCCCGGCACGATCCCCGACCGCGGCCTGTACACGGTGAACCTGCTCGACGACGGCCGGCGCGTGGGCGAGCTCGACGAGGAGATGGTGTACGAGAGCCGTGTCGGCGAGACGTTCGTGCTCGGCGCCTCCACCTGGCGAATCGCCGAGATCACACCCTCCCAGGTGCTGGTCACGCCTGCGCCTGGCGAGCCGGGCAAGATCGCGTTCTGGAAGGCGGACGCGCCCAGCCGCCCGGCCGAGCTCGGCCTCGCGCTGGGCAAGATGGTGCGCGAGCTGAGGAGCTCCGATGCGGCCACCGCGCAGAAACGGCTGCGCGAGCGTGCCGGCTTCGACGACCGCGCGGTCAAGAACCTGCTCGCGTATCTGGACGAGCAGGCAGCGGCAACAGGATCCGTACCCGACGATCGCACAGTCGTCGTCGAGCGCTTTCGCGACGAGATCGGCGACTGGCGCGTCTGTTTGCACACGCCGCTCGGCAGTCGCGTGCACGCACCGCTGGCACTGGCTCTCGAGGCTCGCCTCCATGAGCGCCTGTCGGTCAACGTCCGCGCGCTGTGGACCGATGACGGCATCGCCCTCCACCTCCCTGACGTCGAATCGCCGCCGTCGCTCGAGGAGCTGATCCTGGAGCCGGAAGAGGTGCAGGAGCTCGTCTCCGCCCAGCTGCCGGCGTCGGCGCTGTTCGCCGCGCACTTCCGAGAGAACGCGGCGCGGTCGCTGCTGCTCCCGCGACGGCGGCCTGGCCAGCGCACGCCGCTCTGGCAGCAGCGCATGCGCAGCGCGGGCTTGCTGCAGGTTGCCGGCAAGTACCCGGACTTCCCGATCCTGGCCGAGACGTGGCGCGAGGTGATGAGCGATCACTTCGACATGCCCGCGCTCACCGATTTCCTCCGGCGCATCCGCTCACGCGAGGTGCGCGTGGTCGCCGTCGACACCGAGCGCGCTTCGCCATTCGCGTCGTCTCTCCTCTTCTCGTATGTGGCGGTGTTCATGTACGAGGGCGACGCGCCGCTGGCCGAGCGCCGAGCCCAGGCACTCACACTCGACCGCGACCTGCTAGCCGAGCTGCTCGGCAGCGAGGACCTTCGCGAGCTGCTCGACCCCGAGTCGATAGCCCAGGTCGAGCTCGAGCTGCAAGGCCTGCTGTCCGAGCGCTTTCCGCGTGACGTCGACGAGGCTCACGACCTGCTGGTCCGGCTCGGCGACCTCAGCGACGCCGAAGCGGCCGCTCGCGGCGTCAGCGATGAGTGGCTGGGCCAGCTCGAGCGCGCGCGGCGCGCGGTCTCGGTGCGCGTGGCGGGCGAGTCTCGGTGGGTCGCCGCGGAGGATGCAGGCAAATACCGCGAGGCGTTGGGGGTCAGCCTGCCCATCGGACTCCCGGAAGCGTTTCTCGATCCCGGCAAGGATCCAATGCAGTCGCTGATCCGCCGCTACGCGCGGACGCATGTTCCATTCGTTGCGGCGGACGTGGCCGCGCGGTGGGGGGTGCCCGAATCGAGCCTTGTGCCGGCTCTGGGCGAGCTGGTGGCTCGCGGCGATGTCATCGCGGGCGAGTTCCGGCCAGCCGCGCATGGACGCGAGCATTGCCATCCCGATGTGCTTCGCATGCTCCGCAGGCGATCGCTCGCGGCGCTGCGACGCGAGGTGGAGTCGGTGCCGCCGGAAGCGCTGGCGCGTTTCCTGCCCGAGTGGCACGGAATCGGCTCGCGCGCATCTGGAAGCGACCGGCTGCTCGAGGTCGTGTTCCAGCTCCAGGGCCTGGCGTTGCCGGCAAGCGTCATCGAGCGCGACGTGATCGCAAGCCGAGTCGCCAACTACAACCCACGCCTGCTGGACGAGCTCGTGTCGATGGGCGACGTGGTGTGGTTTGGACGCGGTTCGCTCGGTACAAACGATGGGCGCGTCGCGCTGTACCTGCGCGGCGATGCTCCGCGGCTGGCGCCCGAGCCTGCCCCCGATCGACCGACCACCGCGCTGCACGAGCGCATCCGCGAGCACCTTGGCGCGCGTGGCGCGAGCTTCTTCCGCGATGTCTACAACGCATGCGGTGGAGGCAACGAAGACGAGGTCCTCGACGCGCTGTGGGACCTGGTCTGGTCGGGTGAGGTCACCAACGACACGTTCGCCCCACTGCGCCTGATCGGCCCGGCGAGCCGGCGGCCGGCGCGCCGTCCGCGTCTGCCCCGGCTCACGCAGCCGCGCGCCGCCGGTCGCTGGTCGCTCGTGTCGACCCTCGTGGGCGCAGGCGCGAGCCCCACAGAGCGCCTGCATTCCGAGGCCGGCGTGCTGCTGCAGCGGCACGGAGTGCTGACCCGCGACGCGGTAGTGGTCGAGGGATGGCCCGGCGGATTCGCTGGGTTGTACCCGGTCCTGCGGGCGATGGAGGAGTCGGGCCGCATCCGGCGCGGTTACTTCGTGGAAGGGCTTGGAGGCTCGCAGTTCGCGCTGCCAGGCGCGGTGGATCGCCTGCGAACGCTGCGCGAGTCGGGCGGCCGCATCGTCGCGCTCGCGGCCACGGACCCGGCGAACGGCTACGGCCTGGTGCTGCCGTGGCCGGACTCCGACGGCCGCATGGCGCGAGCCGCCGGCGCGTACTGCGTGCTCGACGGCGGCGCTCTGGTCCTTTACCTGGAGCGCGGCGGCAAGAGCTTGCTGACGCACGGGAATGCCGGCGTCGAGCACGTGCAGGCGCTCATCGGCGTCGCCACCGCGGGCGGGCGCGTCGAGATCCAGAAGGTGGATGGAATGCCGGTCACGGAATCGCGCCTGGCGCCGCTGCTGCGAGAAGCGGGTTTCTCGTCGACGCATCGCGGGCTCGTGGCCTACGGCGGCGGGTAGCGATCACGGGCCCCGGGTACGATTACTAATTCCGTCGGGGAGTGGCGTAGCCCGGAAGCGCACCTGGCTGGGGGCCAGGGGGTCGCGGGTTCAAATCCCGCCTCCCCGACCATTTCCAACTGTCTAAGGTCAGGACCGCTGCAGGACCAGCACGGATCGACCGGCCGTCCGCACCACATCGCTGACGGTTCGCGCTTCAGGCTCGGGCTGCAGCCGCTCGGTGTCGTAGAGAAGCTTCCAGGGACCGCCGTACTGCTTGGGCAGGGTCCACTTGACCTCCCGTGAATGGGCGTTGAACACGAGGAGAAACGAATCATCTGAGACAGGCTGCCCGCGTTCGTCGTGGCCCGGGATCCCTCTTCCGTTCAAAAAGACCCCGAGCGAGCGCTCATGCCCGGCTACCCAGTCCTTGTCGGTCATCACCTTTCCGCTCGGCTTGAACCAACCAATATCCACAGTGCCGCGAATCGGACGCCCCTGGAACCAGCGACGCCGGCGAAACACGGGGTGCTCGCGTCGCAGCCCGATCAACCAGCGCATGACCTCCAGCAGCTCCCCGTCGACCTGATCCCAGTTGACCCAGGACAGTTCGTTGTCCTGGCAGTAAGCATTGTTGTTTCCCTTCTGCGTCCTGCCGAGCTCGTCACCCATGAGCAGCATCGGCACGCCCTGCGCGAGGAAAAGTGTGGTCAGGCAGTTACGTTCCTGCTTCGCGCGCAACCTGATGACGGCGGGGTTGTCCGTGTCGCCCTCCACGCCGCAGTTCCACGCGCGGTTATGCGACTCACCGTCGGCGTTGTCCTCGCCGTTCGCCTCGTTGTGCTTCTCGTTGTAGGAGACAAGATCGCGGAGTGTAAAACCATCGTGCGCGGTTACGAAGTTGATGCTGGCCACCGGCCGGCGTGAGTCACTCTGGTAGAGGTCGGAGCTGCCGGTGAGCCGCGACGCGAGCTCCGCGACGGTCGACGGGGCACCACGCCAGAAGTCTCGCACCGCGTCTCTGAATCTGCCGTTCCATTCCGACCACAGGGCTGGAAAGTTCCCGACCTGGTAGCCACCTTCGCCGATGTCCCATGGCTCGGCGATGAGCTTGGCACGGCTTACGACGGGGTCCTGGTGGATCAGATCGAAGAATGTCGAAAGCCTATCGACTTCGTGAAACTCCCGGGCCAGCGTTGCCGCCAGGTCAAACCGAAAACCGTCGACATGCACCTCGGTGATCCAGTACCGGAGCGAATCCATGATCAGCTGCAGCGTGCGTGGATGCTGCACGCTGAGGCTGTTTCCGGTGCCTGTGGTGTCGTAATAGAACTGCGGGTCCTCGGCGACGAGCCGGTAGTACGCGGCGTTGTCTATGCCGCGGAAGCAGAGAGTCGGCCCGAGGTGGTTGCCCTCCGCCGTGTGGTTGTACACGACGTCGAGGATGACTTCGATGCCCGCTTCGTGCAGCGTGCGGACCATGGCCTTGAACTCGTTGACCTGCTGTCCACTCTGGCCGCTGCTGGCGTATCCGTTATGCGGCGCAAAGAATCCGATCGTGTTGTATCCCCAGTAGTTGCGGAGCGACATGTCGAGCAATCGCTGGTCCTGAACAAACTGGTGGATCGGCATGAGCTCGACAGCCGTGACGCCCAACATCTGAAGGTGCTCGATCACGGCCGGATGCGCAATGCCGGCATACGTGCCGCGCAACTCTTCCTCCACATCTGGATGACCACGCGTCATTCCCTTCACATGCGCTTCATAGATGACCGTTTCGTGCAGTGGCGTTTCCGGGGGACGGTCATTGCCCCACTCGAAATACGGGTTGTGCACCACAGATCGGAAGACGTACGGAGCGCTGTCGGTGGTGTTGATGGAATCCTCGTTGCCTAGCTCGTACGAGTAGCAGGCTGGGTTCCACCGGACCTCTCCTTCTATCGCTCGGGCGTATGGATCCAGCAGCAGCTTGCTCGGGTTGCAGCGCGCGCCTCGCTCCGGCGCATATGGACCTCTGACGCGGTAGCCATAGCGCTGGCCGGGCTCGATATTGGGCAGGTAGGCGTGCCACGAGAACGCGTCGACCTCCTCCAGGGCCACTCTGCGTTCCTGTGCCTCGTCATCGAACAGACAGAGGTCCACCGCCTCGGCGACCTCGCTGTAGAGAGCAAAGTTCGTCCCGGTACCGTCGAAGTTGGCGCCTAGCGGATAGGCGCGGCCAGGCCAGACCTCGACGTCATGCATGCTCGACCACCTCGACCTCGGTGCAGTCGGGCTCGCAGAGGTTCACGCGGACGACGACGCCGTCTCGCTCGAAGACGATTCGGTCTCCATCCACGTGCGCCCTGACTTCCTGCGCAACCGCGGGCATACGGCGACGCAGCGCGATCAGGTCGCGGTACCAACCGAGCATGCGCCGATGGTAAGGCTCGTCCAGGTCCTCCCATTTCAGCTTCGACTGCTCGAATGTGCCCGGGTCTTGCGGGTCCGGCACCTCGTCTGGGTTCCAGCCGAAAGCGGCGAATTCGCGCCGCCGTCCTTCCGACACGGCGTTGCCCAGCGCCGGATCGGCGTGGGCGGTGAAGTAAAGGAAGGGCGTGCTCGCCGCCCATTCCTCTCCCTGGAACAAGAGCGGCGTGAAGGGCGTGGTCAGGAGAAGCGCGGCCGCTGCTTTTACTCTGCCTTCGTCCACCAGCGCCGCGAGCCGATCACCCGCGGCCCGGTTCCCCACCTGATCGTGGTTTTGAGCCGCGACCACGAAAGCGTTGGGAGCAACACCGGCCGATTTGGCGCCGCGCATCTTCTGCCGGTGGTGTGACCACCTCCCGTCGTAGACCCATGCCTGGCGCAGCGCCTTCGCGAGCACTCCTGGAAACGTGAAGTCCTCGTAATAGCCGGTGCGCTCGCCGGTCAACGCGACGTGAAGCGCGTGATGCCAGTCGTCCGCCCACGCCGCGTCGAGTCCGTACCCACCCGCATCGCGGGCGCGAACCAGGCGAGGGTCGTTGGCTTCAGTTTCGGCGAACAGCAGCACCGACCGATGCAGCGCCGCCGATGCAGCATGCACTTCGGCGGCCAGCTGTTCGAGGATGTTCAGCGGCGAATCGTCGACGATCGTGTGCACCGCGTCCAGTCTCAGGCCGTCGATGTGGTAGTCACGAATCCACATCAACGCGTTCTCAACGACGAAGCGACGGACCTCGTGGCTGCGGTCCCCGTCGAAATTGAAAGGAGTCCCCCAGGCGGTCCGATTTCGATCGGTGAAGTAAGGGCCGAAATCGCCAAGGTAGTTGCCCACCGGGCCCGCGTGGTTGTAGACGACGTCGAGAACGACGCCGAGACCGGCGGCATGACAGTTGTCGACCAGCTTCTTGAGACCGGCTGGACCCCCATAGGCGTGGTGCGGAGCGAAGAAATCCACACCGTCATACCCCCACCCGCGATCGCCCGAGAACTCGGCGACCGGCATGAGCTCGATGGCGTCGACGCCGAGCGCGACGAGGTGGGGAAGATGGTCGATCACGCCGTCGAAGGTGCCCGCGGGCGAGAAGGTCCCGACGTGCAGCTCATAAAGGACGAGGCGAGAGGGTGACAGGCCGCGCCATCTCGCATCAGTCCACGAGTGCTGGTCATGATCGACGACCTGGGACAGGCCGAGCACACCGTCGGGTTGCGAAGCGGAGCGCGGGTCGGGCCGCGCGTCACCGCCCTCGACCGCAAAGCCATAACGCGTCCCTGGACCGGCCGCCGCATCGGCGCCTTCCCACCAGCCGCCTTCGAGCTCGGTCATTGGAGCGCGACTCCCGCCGGACAAGAGGTCGACGCGTTGTTTGCCGGGCGCCCAGACCCTGAACCGATGCATCGCCGCTAGCGAGATGCGGCGCGCCGCGCCAGGACGGCCACCGGAAACCGCCGCGTCAGCTGGGCGACCGGCACGCCAAGTCCGCCCTCCTGTTCATCGCCTGTGAGCAGACTTCTCCAGTTGCCGTCAGGAATGTCGATCGCGGTGTCGGCCCAATCGCCGCCCAGCCCAACCACGAGCCGGGGTGCCACGACCAGCAGGCGATCGCGGACAAAGCCCACGGCATGGCGTGCCTTGGCTCCGGACGCGATGAGCGGTGTGTAGCTCGAGCTGCCGAAGAGCTTGGGGTCAGTCCTGCGTTGCTCGAGGAGGCGATTGATGAGCCACAGCTTCGGAGCGCCTTCGTCCGTCCGCGCAATGACGTCGCTCAATGCGGCGCCACGAATTTCCGACAGTAGCCTGGCGAGATGCTCAAAGTCCGCCGAACGCCGGTTGTCCGGGTCGACGAGGCTCAGGTTCCAAACTTCCGTACTCTGGTAAAGGTCGGGCACTCCTGGCGAGGTCATCAGGAGGGTAGTCTGGGCGAGCGACGCAAGCCGCCCCAGGGCCACCAGTTGGTGACGGCCGATGAACGACTCGAGGTCGGTCTTGAACTCAGCGTCCGCCATCACGCTGCCGGCGAATTGAGTCAGCGCGTCCTCGAATGCCTGAACCGGGTCGATCCATGAGGTGTGGACCTTGGCTTCGCGGGCGGCCTTCTGCAGGAACGCCACCAGCCGCTGCTCGTCGACAGGCCAGGCGCCGACCATCGTCTGGTACATGAGGTATTCGAGGTTTCGGTCCGGGAATCCCTGCGCCCGGTGGCGCTCGTTATGCTCGGCCCAACGCCGGACCGCTGACTCCCACTCCGCCGGGATTTCCGACAACAGGTTTGTCCTCGCCCGCACGTCGCCACTGCGCTTGGTGTCGTGGGTGGACAGCGTGAGCATCGTGGCGGGCCACTTTTCGGCGGTTATGAGGCAGTGCGCGTGGAACGCCTCGACTGACCGTCCGAACGAGCCTGGATCACCGCCGACCTCGTTGAGTGAGACGAGGCGGTTGTAGCGATAGAACGCTGTGTCCTCGACTCCTTTGGCCATCACCGCGGGCGTAACCTGCTGGAATCTCGCTGAGAACTCGGCCTCGTTGGCGCCTTCATACCGCATGAGCAATAGGTCGCCCACAAACGAAAGGAGCTCGGCGTCGATGTCCGGCCGGCGGCGCGTGGCTTCCTGAACGGCGATCGAAACGTGATGCCGGTCTTGTTCAGATGGCGGTGAACCGCGACGGACGTAGGTTCTGTATACGCCCAGGCAAGCGGCGATCTCGCGGACAGCCTCGCGCAGCTCGCGGCGTGTGCGATCGCGGTGGCGCCGGTTGACATCGCAGACGTCGACCAGCAGGTTCGTCAGGCGTTCGAAGTCGGGCGCCAGCTCGGTGGTTATGATCTCGTGCTTACACGTCCGAACCACCTCGGAGAAAAGCTGCGACTCGCCGGTAAACGCGTGATAGAGGGCGGTCAAAGATCCTTCGTTGGCAGAGTCGACGAATAGGCCGTCGACATATGCGATGAAGTCATAGCCGGTCGTGCCCTGCACGGGAAAGGTGTCCGGCACCTCTTCACCGGCGGCCAGGATGTCTTCGACCACCATGTATGTGTCCGGAGCTGCCGACCGCAACCGTCCCAGGTAGGCGACCGGGTCTCTCAAGCCGTCGACGTGATCGATGCGGAGGCCGGCCAGGCTGTCGTCTGCGACCAGTCGGAGGATCACGCCGTGACTGTCGTCGAGAACTTGTTGGTCCTCGACGCGCACGCCGACAAGGCTGTCAATCGTGAAGAAGCGCCGGTAGTTGAGCTGCTCTTGCGCGCTGCGCCAGTAAGCAAGGCGATAGTGCTGGCGCTCGAGGACCGCGTCGAGCGCGTCGAAGTCTCGGTTCACCGAGTCCAGTTCGAAACCGTTGACGCTCCCAGGCGAGACCGGAAACACGAGATCGTGATAGCGGACCACTATCTCGGAGCCCTGCCTTTCAAGTGTCAAAGCGCCATTTTCGAGCTCTCGGCCGTAACGATCTCGCAGCACGCCGAGCAGCACCTTGCCCTTCATGGCCGAGATCGGAGATGCCCAGTCGACGTCGAAGTAGTTCACGTACTGGCTCGACGGGCCGTTCCGCAGCAGGTCCCACCACCATGGGTTCTCGCGTCCGGCGGTGGCCATGTGGTTGGGCACGATGTCCACCATCAGCTGCATCCCGTGCTCGTGCAGTGCAGTGACGAGCCGCCGGAACGCGACCTCTCCCCCGAGATCCTCATTGACCCGCGTCGGGTCGACAACGTCGTACCCGTGACTGCTCCCACGCGCGGCTTGAAGGATTGGTGAGCAGTAAACGCGCGTCACTCCGAGGGAGGCAAGATAGCCGGCGCAGGCGGCCGCGTCGTCAAACGTGAACTGTTTCGAGAGTTGAAGCCGGTAGGTGGAAGCGATCTGCACCCGAAAGCTTCCCACAAGCGCGCGACTCCTGGCGCTGAGACCGGAGTCTTAGAAGTCCGGAAAAAGAAATGACCCAACAAACTGGGTCGCTCCCGAGTTCCTCCCGATTCCCTTCTCCTTGCGGAGCCGAGCCCCGGTCGTCCCTCAGTCGCTTCTCAGCCCGTTGGGCCGCAGCGAACGTTAGGGGCTCATGGCGTCACGGTCAATGTGAATTTGCGCGTGATAGGCAAGCGAGCTTCCGTAGCCGGTCCCTCCCTCCCTCCCAGCGTCGCGGGGAGGTCAGGTGGGGACGTCAGATATCGATGAGTTTCGGGCACATGTAGGGTCTTAGGAGCATGAACATGAGCAGCGGCCAGTACGCAGACGTCAACGGCATCAAGCTCTACTACGAGATCCATGGCACCGGCCGGCCGATCGTCGCCCTGCACGGCGGACTTGGGTCGGGCGAGATGTTCGCGCAGGTGATGCCTCAGCTCACCGCGCATCACCAGGTCATCGCCGTCGACCTGCAGGGACACGGCCGCACCGCGGACATCGATCGGCCGATGGACGTGCGGCTGATGGCCGACGACGTGGCCGCGCTGATCGACCACCTCGAGCTCGTCAAGCCCGACGTTGTGGGCTACTCGCTAGGGGGCGGGGTGGCGCTGCAAGTCGCGGTGAGGCACCCGGACAAGGTTGGCCGGCTGGTCGTGGTCTCAGCGAACGTCAGGCGCGACGCGATCCCGGCGGAGATGCTCGCTCAGCAGGGCCAGGTGACCGGGGCCGCGGCCGAGCTCATGAAAGACACCCCTATGTACGAGGTGTACCACCGGGTCGCGCCGCGGCCGGAGGACTTTCCAAAGCTGCTCGACAAGATCGGCGCGTCAATGGCCAAGGACTTCGACTTCAGCGAGGACGTGCGCGGCCTGCAGATGCCGACGCTGATCATGGCCGCGGACGCCGACATGGCGCCGCCAAGCCACCACGTCGAGGTGTTCAAGCTGCTCGATGGCGGCCTGCGCGACGGCGGCTGGATGGGCGAGGGGCGGCCGAAGGGCGGTCACGCGCTGGCGATCCTGCCCGGGCTGACGCACTACAACATCGTCTACTCGCCGCTGTTCGCCGAGACCACGCTTGCCTTTCTCGACAAGGACCGCAGCTGATCGGAGCGCCTCAGTTGCGGTTGAGGTGCTCGTTCAGGACGTCGTCGCGGGCAGCCTCGAGTAGTGCCTCGTATCCGGGCCATGACGCGGGTCCGTGCGGGCCAGCCGCTTGGATTGCGGAACCAATCTCGAAGAACATCTCCTCCTCGAGCCAACTATCGAGCGTCCACAGGGCCCTGTGCTCGGAATCCGTTCGATGAGTCCAGGCCGAAAGGACGAGCGCCCGCGAGCGAGTCATGCTCAGTCGAGGGTCGCCCTGGGACGTTTCCATGCTTCCTTCAAGGCTGCGGCGAGTTGCGCGGACGGCCATGAGCTCGGTATCGTGCTGCCACAGCTCCTCGGAATCGACGTTCTCGATGCGCCGCAGGAATTGACGCAGCGTCTCGGCGTCAGAACGCGGGAGGTGGATGTGCACGAGCTCTTGCAGGCGGCGGCGGTCGGCGTCCGTCAGCGGGTCCCTGCGGTGCGGCATCGCCGCCATGGTATGTGCTGATTCAATAGGAGTCTCACCGGTCGTTTCAGAGGAGCTCTCCCATGCCGAAGGTCACCATGGTCGGGGCAGGAAGCGCGGTTTTCGCACGCCAGATCATCACCGACGTCCTTGCGGTCGACGGTCTCGATAGCGGCACGTTCGCCCTCGTTGACATCGACGCCAAGCGCCTCGAGCTGGCGAGAGCCATCGCGCAGAAGCTGGTCGATCTGTCCGGCAAGAAGTGGAACGTCGAGGCTTCGACCGACCGCACGGAGGTGCTTGCCGGCACCGACTACGTCGTGAACTCGATCGAGGTCGCCGGCCTGCAGAACGTCCGCGCCGACTACGACATCCCGATGAAATACGGCGTCGACCAGTGCATCGGCGACACCATCGGTCCCGGCGGGATCTTCAAAGCGCTGCGCACCGGCCCGGCCTGGCTCGAAATCGTGGCGGATACGGAGCGTCTCGCGCCCAAGGCGATGATCCTCAACTACACCAACCCGATGTCGATCCTCACGCTGGCCGCGGCGCGGTCGACGTCGCTGCCGGTGGTGGGCCTGTGCCACAGCGTGCAGGGCACGTCGCGGCAGCTCGCGGACTACCTGAACATCCCGTACGAGGAGCTGGAGTGGAGCTGCGCCGGCATCAACCACAACGCCTGGTTCACGAAGCTGGAGCACCGCGGCGTGGACCAGTACCCGCGCCTGCGCGAGCTGGCCGCGAACAACCTGCGGGTATACGAGCGTGACCCGGTCCGCTTCGAGGTGATGCTCCATCTCGGTGCTTTCGTGACCGAGTCGAGCGGCCACTTCTCCGAGTACGTGCCGTACTTCCGAAAGCGCCCTGAACTGATCAAGAAGTACGCTCGCCCTGGCTACCTGGGCGAGAGCGGCTTCTACGCCAACAACTGGCCCGAGTGGCGGCGCGCCAACGACGAGCGGATCCAGGCGATGCTGGACGGCAAGACCGAGATCCCTCGCGCGCGCAGCCTCGAATACGGCGCCGACATCATCGAGGCGGCCGAGAAGGACAAGCCCGTGAGCATCTGGGGCAACGTGGTCAACGACGGCGCCATCGCGAACCTCCCCGAGGGCGGGTGCGTCGAGGTCGAGTGCAAGGTCGACCGCAAGGGCTTTCACCCGGAGCCGTTCGGCAAGATCCCCGAACAGCTCGCTGCGCTCAACCGCTCGCACATGGCTGTGCACGAGCTGGTCGTGCAATCGCTGATGCATCACGACCGCCAGAGCGCTCTCTACGCGCTTTCGATCGATCCGCTCACGGCGGCCGTGTGCTCGCTCGAAGAGATAGAGAAGATGTTCGACGAGATGTGGGAGGCGCAGCGCCAGTTCCTCACGCCGTTCGAGCAACCGGTGGAGGCCTGAGATGGCGACGTTCAAAGGATGGCCCGAAGACTTTCAGCGGTTCTTCATCGGGCTCGAGCTGGACAACTCGAAGAAGTATTTCGAGGCCAACCGCGGCACCTACGAGGATTCGGTCAAGGGCCCGATGGTCGCGCTGCTCGAATCGCTGGAGCCCGACTTCGGTCCGGGCAAGGTTTTCCGCGCGAACCGCGACATTCGGTTCAGCAAGGACAAATCGCCGTACAAGACGAACATCGCGGCCGATGTCGGCATGGGGGCCAAGGGGGGCTACCTGTCGCTCGACGCGCGCAGCTTCACGGTCGCGACGGGCCGCTACATGATGAGCCCGGACGAGATCGCAAAGTTTCGCAAGAAGGTCGCGGCGGACACCTCAGGCACGCAGCTGGCCGCGATCGTGTCCAGGCTCGAGAAGTCGGGCTACGACATCGGCGGCGATGAGCTCAAGCGCGTTCCGGCGCCGTGGCCACCGGACCACCCGCGCGCCGAGCTGCTGCGGCGGAAGAGCCTCTACGTCTGGAAGAACTACGGCCTGAAGCCCTGGCTCGGCAGCTCGTCCGCGCGCAGGTACGTCGTGAAGATGTGGACTGACGCGCAGCCGCTGAACGACTGGTTCAAGAAGAACCTTTGACCAGGCGCCGCCAGAACTCTTCCAGCGTCGGGCCGCCCTGCGCGCTGCGCCGGATCGCATGAATCGGTCGCTCGAACGCCGGTATCGGCAGCCGTTTGAGCTGGCCGGCGTCGATGTCTTCGCGCACGGCCAGTAGAGGCAAAGCGGCGTAGCCGAGACCCGCCAGAGCCGCGGCGCGCACGTACTCCGGATGGCCGAGGTTCATCACCTCCGACCGCTCGTACGCGTCTCCGATCATCGTCCGCACCGTCAACTCGGCGGACCACTCGCGCCCCCGACCCAGGTAGCGGTGCTTCGAGAGCTGCCCGGGGCCCACACGCTTCAGCGCCGCAAGCGGGTGGTCGCGGTGAACGACCACCACCAGCTCATCATGGGCGAGCACTACGTTCACAAGGTCAGGGAGCGGTTCGCCCTCTATGAGCGCACAGTCGAGGGCGCCGGCCTTCACCTGGTTGTTGATCTCGTGTGACGGCTCGACCAGCACGTTGAGCGTGACGTTCGGAAACTGGCGGTTGAAGGTGGCCAGGCGCGGAGGCAGGTAGTGCGTCGCGCAGGTCGGGCTTGCGCCGAGGTGCAGCGAACCCGCCTCGAGCATCTTCAGGGCGCGCGCCGAGTCCTCAACGACCTCGAACGCACGTAGCGCAGCCCGGCAGCTGATCGCCAGCCCGCGGCCGGCATCGGTCAGCCGCACGCCGCGGCCGTCGCGCTCCAGCAGGCGGACGCCTACCGCCCGCTCGAAGTTGTGGACCTGCTGGGTGACCGCACCCTGGGTGAGGTGCAGCGAGACGGCCGCCCGCGAAACGTGCTCGTGCTCGGCCACCGCGAGGAACGACCTGACCTGCTCGACGGTGAAGGCCGGCTTGCTCACCGGCACATATTAGTACGACTGATTGGAACGATTACGAATCGTCGTAACACTGCGAGCGCTCAATGGGGTGCGTTGCCGCGTTGCAAGGGTACGGTAGCCGTCTCAGGGAGGGGAAAGGAGGCGAATAAGTTGGTCTGGCAGTCGATGGTCGGCGCCAACCGTCAGCGCGGCCAGGGCATGGTCGAATATGCCCTGATCCTGGTTCTCGTTTCGATCGTGGTCATCGTGATCCTTCTAACCATGGGAAACCAGATTCAGAACGTCTTCTCCAACGTCGTGGCAGCACTCGGCTAGACCCTTGCGACGAGGACCGGGCCGCCATTCATGGCGTGCCCGGTCTTTTGGTTCCGGCGAGCTGAGGTGGGGTATCTTGGCGGGCCGTGCGATCTTCGTGGTGGCGCAACGCCGTCTTCTACCAGGTTTACGTGCGCAGCTTTGCCGACTCGAACAACGACGGAGTCGGCGACCTGCCCGGGATCACGTCCCGACTCGACTACCTGAGATCGCTTGGCGTCGACGGACTCTGGCTCACGCCGTTCTATCCGTCGCCTCAGAAAGATCACGGCTACGACGTCGCCGACTACTACGGCGTCAACCCCGAGTACGGCACGCTCGACGACTTCGGCCGCCTGGTGGATGAAGCGCATCGACGCGGCATCAAGGTGCTGATCGACATCGTGCCCAACCACACGTCAAGCCGGCATCCATGGTTCGAGGCCGCCTTGAGTGGTACCAAGCCGGCATCCATGGTTCGAGGCCGCCTTGAGTGGTACCGACGATCCGCACCGCACCAGGTATTACTTCGTGCCCGGCAGGGACGGCGCGCCGCCCAACAACTGGCAGTCGGCTTTCGGGGGCCCGGCGTGGACCCAGCTCGAAGGCGTGCCCGAGTGGTACATGCACCTCTTCGCACCGGAGCAGCCCGATCTCAACTGGTGGAACCCTGTGGTGCCGGCCGAGTTTCGCAAGATCATCACGTACTGGCTCGATCGCGGTGCCGACGGCTTTCGGATCGACGTGGCAGTCTCGCTGCACAAGCGGCGCGAGCTGGCTGACCGGCCGCTCGTACCGCATC
>WNGG01003966.1_pt1 | contig 17938 bp, 19 predicted proteins | sample 5400661 | NCBI WGS metagenome assembly WNGG01 (sample SAMN13153372, study PRJNA577476) | soil metagenome | isolation source: 100 cm soil or saprolite under Garry oak tree replicate 1 | place: USA:California | collected 2016-06-15
TGGCGTCATAGCTCCACGTGGCGGTCGGAGCCCGATGCTACCGCTCATGATTGCAGCGGAAGATGTTCTGGGCAGGGCCTGTAGGTGACCCCCTCACCCCTGCCCTCTCCCGGAGAGAGAGGGAGGAGGAGGGCCTGGAACTCGTCAGGTAAACGTGGGCGGACCGCTAGCCCCCAGAGACCTCAGCGCTCGGAGCCGTGGACGTGATAGGTGTGGCCTGGGCTGTCGACTCCTCCGCCTGCGCCACGATGACTTGCGCGGGCGCAAGCAAGCGGCCATCGATGCGATAGCCAGCCTTCACCTCGGTCACAACCGTATTGGCTGGCGTCTCCACTGTTGCCGGGACAGTCGATAATACCTCATGGTAGGCGGGGTCAAAGACCTGCCCGATGGTCGGGATGGGCTCCACCCCCTGGTCGCGTAGGAACCCTTCGAACTGCTGCCAGATCATCTGCACGCCCTGACGCACCGCGTTGGCGTCCTGGTCGGCATGCTGGAGCGCCAGGCGAAAGTTGGTCAGCACCGGGACGAGAGCACGCAAGACGTCCTCCTTGCCCCGACTGACGGCCTCCGACTTCTCCTGCATCATACGCCGGCGATAGTTCTGAAACTCCGCCTGCAGGCGCTGTAAATGGTCCACGTACTCCTCGGTCTTCTGGCGCTGCTGCGCTAACTGCTCCTGTAGCGCCTCTAGTGTAAGCCCCTGTTCCTGCCCCGGCGCCTCCGCGGCCGCGCCGTTGTCTGACGCGGCCGTGGGATACTCTTGAGGCCTGGCATCGGTAGGCTCAACATCTGGAGCTTCAGACGTGGTGTACTGATCCCGTGTTGCCATAGTTGTATCCTAACGCGCGCCCGCCCGTTGGGCGGGATCTGCTAGTGGAAGAGATCGCGAACACCGTGAGCGTGGTGTTACTATCATTTCACGTCCTCAAACTCCGCATCCACCACCTCGCCGTCCCGCTTGTGAGCCCCAGAGGCTCCCCCGGGCTGCTGCTGGCCATCGGGGCCTGCGGCGGACCCGCCCGCGGTCTGTTTGTACATCGCTTCCGCCAGCTTGTGGGCGGCCTGGTTGATGCGATCACGCGCCCGTTCCATGGCCGCGATGTCTTCGCCCTTCAACGCTTCCCGGCCTTCGTTCAGCGCCGCCTCCACCGTCCCAATGTCAGCCGCCGGCAGGTTATCGCGCTGCTCACGCAAGGTCTTCTCCGTCTGGTAGACCAGCGAGTCGAGCTGATTGCGCGTCTCGACGGCCTTGCGCCGCTCGGCATCCTCCTTGGCATGCGCGTCGGCATCCTTCACCATGCGGTCGACATCGTCTTTGGCGAGACCACTCGAACCACTAATCGTAATCGTCTGCTCCTTGCTGGTGCCCAGATCTTTGGCCTTGACGCTGACGATACCATTGGCGTCAATGTCGAACGTCACTTCAATCTGCGGCACGCCACGCGGGGCCGGGGGAATGCCCTCGAGGGTAAAACGCCCGAGCGTCCGGTTGTCCCGCGCCATTTCGCGCTCGCCCTGCAGTACGTGGATTTCTACACTGGGCTGTTGTTAAACAGCCGTTTCACCACCTGCTGCACCAGCGGCACGCGGGTTGAGCCACCCACCAGGACCACTTCATCAATGTCACTGGGCGTGAGATTGGCATCGCGCAGCGCCTGCTTACACGGGTCGACGCTGCGCTCCACCAGATCCTCGATCATTTGCTCGAACTTGGCGCGCGTCAGCTTCATCAGCAGATGCTTGGGGCCACTCGCATCGGCAGTAATAAAGGGCAGGTTAATCTCCGTCTCGACCACGGTGGAGAGCTCACACTTGGCCTTCTCTCCTGCCTCCTTGAGGCGTTGCATGGCCATGGGATCACGGCTCAGGTCGATGCCCTGCTCGCGCTTAAACTCGCTTACCAACCAGTCGATGATGCGCTGATCGAAGTTGTCGCCACCGAGGTGCGTATCGCCATTGGTGGCCTTGACCTCAACGACATTGTCTCCCACTTCCAGGATAGAAATATCAAAGGTACCACCGCCAAAATCGTACACTGCGATGGTCTCGTCTTTCTTCTTATCGAGCCCGTACGCCAGGGCCGCCGCCGTGGGTTCATTGATGATGCGCTTGACGTCCAGCCCGGCGATGCGGCCGGCATCCTTGGTGGCCTGACGCTGGCTGTCGTTGAAGTAGGCCGGCACCGTGATCACCGCTTCGGTGACTTTCTCACCCAGGTAATCCTCTGCAGCTTCCTTGAGCTTTTGCAGGACCAGGGCGGAAATCTCCGGCGGGGCGAACTCTTTGTCGTCGACCCGCACCCAGGCGTCGCCGTTTTTCTGCACGACCTTATAGGGCACCATGGAAATTTCTTCCCGCACCTCATTATAACGGCGCCCCATAAAGCGTTTGATCGAATAGACGGTCTTCTCGGGGTTGGTCACGGCCTGCCGCCGGGCAATCTGCCCTACCAGACGCTCCCCGTCTTTGGTGAATGCCACCACTGACGGTGTCAGTCTGTTACCTTCACGGTTAGTGATGACGACCGGCTCCCCACCCTCCATAACGGCGACTACCGAGTTGGTCGTTCCCAGATCAATACCGATGATCTTACCCATAAGGCCCTATCCTCCTTCGCTCATGCGTAGCCAGTCTGCCTGACGTCCCGCTGCATGTATAGTTCCGAGGTGCTAGACATCTCTTCTACAGGGCTCATCCCAGCACAGTACTTACAGATTGTTGCGTATACGATGTGTAAAAGTATATTTGTTGAGTCTTATATTGTCAAGTCAGTGCCACCAAAACCCTCGCCGCTGTGGCAAGCCCGGTGCGGGCTTGTAAGGTCAGCAGAGTAGCGTAGTGAGAGAGGAAGGTGGACCTATGCACGGGTGAGAGACTCCACAGGCCCTAGCAAAAGCCCCTCACCCTGTGATAAAACCCTCTCCCAGTGGGAGAGGGAACAGCATCCGTCCAAACACATGTGGTCAACCACTAGTACAGCTCAGCGGAAGTCTGTACCCAGTTCTTTCCACCAGATCGCGTGCAAAAACAATGCGTTCTCCCGCGCCAAACTGGGTACTGCGTACCGCAATTGGCCCCGCCATACTGGTGGGGCAACTCGCCGTGCGCAGCACCGGTGCGCAGCACTAGCTTGGACGCAGGAGCTCTTTGATTTGGTCCAGATAATAACCGCGGAACTCGGCCAGCATCATCAACAGCATGAGCAGGGCCAGCAGCAGGATGAAGCCGAAAGCCAGCAGACCAGGCAGGGTCTGCCGGAGATTTTGCAGCTTGCGCTCGCGCGCCGCCGCTATCTCTTCCGTGCGTGTACTCCCTTTCCCCGCCGTATAGCTCCAGAAACGGCGGGGCATTTTACTCGAGGTCATGATGAGATCTCCTGTCGCAGCGATCGCTTCTTTGTCCAGGCCAGTGGACTCGGCGCCGAGCCCGCCGCTCTAGGGAGAGTACCAAAGCTCTCAGGGTACGTGCAATGCGACCAGATTATAGGGACGCTGCTGGCTTGGCAAGCGTTCGACGTGCGCCTCTGGCACGGCCTCACGCAACAAGGCCAACAGTTCTCGGCACGTGTAGAGCGTATACTCCTCAATGCCGCACCACTCGAGTGCCCGCGAGATAGTGCGGTTGATCAGATGGAGAAGTGTATAAGAGGTGAGGCCGAACGGTGGTGCGAAGGCATAGCGCCACAGCGAACGTTCCGGGTGCACCACGACGATCACCCCACGGGCGCGCAGAGCCGCCGCCGCATGCCGCAGGGTCAGCAGCGCCCGCTGGCGGGGCATATACAGGCTCCGTTTAAACAGCACAATGTCGAATCCATGCCCGCCAAGGGCCTGTTGGCATATGCCGGCAAGGGTCCTGGCTTCATGCGACGTCTGACACACAATGACCTTGCCGGTGGCGACCCGTTTCGCCAGACGTGCTTTGGCACGCTCGATCATGCTGGCGTTGGCGTCAATTGCCACCACCCTGGCGGCACCGGCCTGCAGCAGTTTCTCCGTGACCACCCCCGGGCCACAGCCACAGTCGGCCACCACGGCTCCCACCGCGCGCTCGCCAAGGTAATCCAGGAAATCCTCGTCAATTTGATGCGCCACCTGGATGTATGACCACTCATACACCAGCGCCGACAGATGCCAGGCCCAGAGGTGTCGCTGCTCTGCTAGACTCATGTCACTATCCTTCTCAGCGTGCCTGGAACACACGTGCGACGAATCTGCACACTATAACGCGTTGTGCTACCCTTGTACTTCCCTCCTTATGAATACGGCGCTGCCGCGCATGGTATACTCCTGCATCTGCTGGCGTCAGAGAAGTCTTGTTCAGGATGATAGTCTATGGACGTTTTTGTGCTCAAAGCCCTGGTTGACGAGTTGCGACAGCGTCTGTGTGGGGCGGTGGTGTCAAAAGTGTTTCAGATGAGCCCCGAGGATCTGCTGTTGCGGCTCTGGCGGCACCAGGATCTACGTCTGCTGCTCTCTACCCAGGCATCAGGACCGCGTCTGCACCTGACCACGGCGCGTTTTCGCAACCCGCCACATCTGCCCCGTTTCGCCGCCTTGTTGCGGGCCCATCTGACGCAAGTACGGCTATGCGATATCACTGTGCAACCCTACGACCGAGTCGTGTCGCTGTGCTGGGCGCGCCCCGGAGCATCTGTGCCCGTGCTGCGGCTAGTCCACGAATTGCAGGGGCAGCAGGCCAATATTCTCCTTTTAGACGCCCACGAGGTCATCCTGGGTGCGTTAAAGCATGTGCCAGCAGAGGGAACGCGACGTGGCCCAGTCCTGCCGGGCCAGCCGTATCGCCCTGTGCCTCTCCCGCCGCACCGTTGCCTCGTCTCGGACCTGACCGTCGTGGCGTTAGAGCAGCTCCAGCAGCAGGGCGCCTTTGATGCCGTGCATGTGCAGCGTCTGGTGGTGGGGCTTGCGCCGGTGCTGGCGACGGAGTTGGTACACCGCAGTCAGGGGGAGCCACAGCGGTGCTGGGAGCTGCTGCAAGAGCTGCGGCAGCACTACGAGCAGGGGACGCTGGCGCTCTCTATCTGTACGACACCGCAGGGGACCAGGCATCTCAGTGCCCTGCCGTTGACGCATTGCCCCGGTACTATCGAGTCCTTTGCGAGCGCCCAGGACGCGGTGGCAGCATTTTACGGACCCTACATAGACGCCACAGCACTCACACACCTGCGCCACACGGTGCAGAAAACCGTGCGACAGCGGCTCCAGAAGCTGCGCCACAAGATGACCAATCTCGCCCAGGACCGCGGCAAACTGGAGGGCTACCTGCCCTACCAACGCTATGGCACCCTGCTGGTAGCGCAGCGTGTGCCACGTGGGGCAACGAGTGTTACCGTGGTGGACTACTACAGTCCCGACCAGGCCACAGTGACCATTCCTCTTGACTCACGTCTGTCGCTGCACGACAATGCCCAGGTATACTTCAACAAGCATCGCAAGGCGAAACATGGTCTGGGGAAAGTGCAGGAACTCCTCGCGCAGTGTGCCGAGGAAGAGCACTACCTGGAGGGCCTGGAACAGCAGATTGCCCAGGCTGAGGAGTGGGAGATCCTGGATGCGGTGGCGCTGGAGCTTGGCGCCGCGTCCTCCCGCGGCGCTGTGTCTCCCCAGCCCATGGCACCGCGTCGTGTGGCGGTCCCAACATCGGTAGCGCTGCCGTATCGGACGTTCGTGCTGCGTGACGGCTCGACGTTATACTGTGGGAAGCACAACCAGGGCAACGATGTGTTATTGCGGCAGGTCGCCACCCCAGAGGATCTCTGGTTGCATGCCTACCAGCAGGCTGGGGCTCATGTCGTCCTCAAGGTCCGCCCAGGCCAGGAGGTGCCGCACCAGACCCTGCTGCAAGCTGCAGCCCTGGCGGCTTTCTACAGCAAGGGCAAGGACGCTGCGTCGGTCGCAGTGATGTATACGCCAGCCAAATATGTGCGCAAGTTTCGCGGGGCGCGCCCCGGTCAGGTACAGGTTACCGAGTACCGCACCGTGGAGGTCGCCCCGCATCTCCCCGAGGGTTTCTAAGGGATAGGACTGGTCATGAAGTACGCCATCATTTCTGATGTACACGCCAATCTTGAGGCCCTCGAAGCAGTATTGGCGGCTATGCGGCCGCATGCTGATACGGTGATTTGCCTGGGGGATATTGTTGGCTATAATGCCAACCCCAACGAATGCCTGGAGCTGGTGCGGAACGTCTGCGACGTGGTCATCGCCGGCAATCATGATCAGGCGGCCTGTGGTCTACGTCCGTACGACGATTTTAGCGAGTACGCCAGGGAGGCGATGGATTGGACGCGCCAGCAGCTCACACCGGCGTGGCAACACTATCTGCGCAGCCTGCCCACCACAGCCATATTCAGTGACCAGTGGCTGGCAGCACACGGCTCCCCATGGGATACGGATGAGTACCTCTTTCACGTCTGGCACTTCCAGACCGCCTTTCTCTATGTGCAAGAATACCTGCCGCAGGTGCGGGGGTGTTTCATTGGTCATACGCATTTGCCGATGATGTGGGAGCACACGCTCGACGGCGTTGTTGCTCCTGTCGATATCACCTCGCTCACCGTGGCGCTGCAACCGGCGCGACGCTATATCATCAATCCTGGCAGCGTTGGCCAACCACGCTCTGGGAGTCCGGCAGCCTCATACGTCTTGCTGGATGATCAGGCCCTCACCGTGGAATTTTGCTTTGTGACCTACGATGTCGCCGCGGCCCAGGACAAAATCTACGACGCCATGTTGCCCCTGCCGCTGGCAGAGCGACTGGCGCTGGGCCAATAGTGCTGCGCCCGGGTGCTGCGCCCGGCGAGTTGCCCCGTCAGTATGGCGGGGCGTGCTGCGCACCGCAGGTGCCACCGGGGTGGCGGGGTGGGTTGACACCTGTCGTGCTGGCGCACAGAAGCCTGCAACATGGAGGAGCGTATGGCCGGCTGCGTGGTAGCCGTTGATGTTGGTGGCACGTTCACCGATATTGCCTTGGCTGATCTGGATGCCGGACAGTTATGGACCACCAAAACACCCACGACGCCGCAGGAACAGTCACAGGGCTTTGCCGCTGGCGTGGCCAAAGTGTTACAGCAGGCTGGCAAGGCTCCTGGGGATGTCGTCGCGACGCTGCACGGGTCGACCGTTGCGACCAACATGATCATCGAGCGCAAGGGCTCGTCCCTCGCCCTCCTGACCACGACCGGGTGCCGCTACGTGTTGCATATTGGGCGCCATGACGTGCCCAAAAGCGCCCATATGTATCTCTGGGTGAAGCCGTCGCGTCTGGTGACCCCAGAGCACATTTACGAGATCCCTGAGCGCCTGGATCACACCGGGGCGGTGCAACAGCCGCTCGATGAAGCGGCCTGCGTGGCGCTCCTGCGGCGTCTGCAGGAGCAGCGTTTTCCGGTCCTGGCCATCAGTCTCTTGCACGCCTATGCCAACCCCATCCATGAGCAACGTCTCAAGGTGCTCTGTGAGCATTACCTGCCGGACACGCCGCTGTCGATCTCCTCAGAAGTGCTGCCGCAGTTTCGCGAATACGAGCGCACCATGGCCACGGTGTTGAACGCCTATGTCTTGCCACACGTCGGCAGCTACTATGGCCGTCTCGAACGCCGCCTGCACGACATGCAGGTGCGTGCGCCGCTACTCATTATGAAGTCCAATGGCGGCATGGCCAGCGCCGCGGCGGCGGCCACCCAACCGGTGCTCACGGTGCTGTCAGGCCCTGCCGCAGCAGTCGTGGGGGCCATTGCGGTAGCGCGCCAGGCTGGCTTCACCCGCTGTATATCGATCGATGTCGGTGGTACGTCCGCCGATGTCTGTCTCGCTGAGGAGGAGAAACCCACGCTGACCACCGAGGGCGAGGTCGCCGACCTGCCCCTGCCGTTCCCCATGATCGACGTCCACAGTATTGGTGCAGGGGGAGGGAGCATCGCCCGCCTCACCAGCAGTGGCGGCTTGCAGGTTGGACCAGAGTCCGCCGGTGCCGACCCAGGACCCGTGTGTTACGACAATGGGGGGCGTGAACCGACGATCACCGATGCCCATGTCGTGCTCGGACGTCTTGGGGAGGCCCTGTTGGGGGGTGAAGTGCGCCTGCACCGCGACAAAGCCTATGCGGCTATTGCGGAGCGCATTGCCGGCCCGCTCAACTTAAGTGTCGAGGCGGCGGCCTACGGCATGCTGGAAATTTTAAATAACACCATGGCTGGTGCGATGCGGGCCATTTCTATTGAGCGCGGCTATGACCCACGCGATTTTGTGCTCCTGGCGTGTGGTGGCGCCGGACCACTGCATGCCGGACGCCTGGCAGAACTGCTCGAGATGCCTACGGTGATTATTCCACGCTACTCCGGCGTCCTTTCCACGCTCGGTCTGCTGCATAGTGACATCAAAAATGACTACGTCCGCACCGTGCTGCAGCGCCACAACGCCTTCGATCTGACGGCGCTCAACACGGCGTGTAGCGACCTCGAGGACCAGGCGCGTCGTTGGCTCACGGAGGAAGGGATTGCCCCCGCCACACAGTCCCTGCAGCGCTGTGCTGACCTGCGTTACGCCAACCAGGGGTATGAAATGACGGTGCCGGTCCCAGACGGACCGGTGACCGCAACGACGCTCGCCCAGACCATAGCGGCCTTCCATCAGGAGCACCAACGCCTGTACACCTATGCCTCACCTGAACTCTCGGTGGAACTCGTCAACCTGCGCGTCTCGGCCAGTGGTCCGGCGCGGCCCTTTGTCCTAAAACCCCTGCCAGCCGCACCTGACATGCCCCTGCCACAGCCCACGACGCGGGCAGTGTATTTCCCCAACGCCGGGGGCTTCGTGGCGTGTCCCGTCTATGAGTATGCCTCTCTGCCACCAGGCGCTCGTCTGACTGGCCCTGCCATCATCACCCAAGACCTGTCGACCATCGTCGTGCAACCGCAGCACCAGGTGCATTTAGACCGCTACGGCAACCTGATTATGGCTATTCCATACTACCATTAACAGAGGAGACCACGCATGTTCGAGACCAGCCGCCTGGAACGGGCAGGGTTTGCCGCCCGGCGTTCCGTCGTCATGGCGCGCAACGGCATGGTTGCCACCAGCCAGCCATTGGCCGCCGAGGCCGGTGTGGCGATCCTGAAAAAGGGTGGCAATGCGTTCGACGCGGCCATCGCCACAGCCCTGACCCTGGGCGTGGTGGAGCCGATGTCTACGAATATTGGGGGCGATGCCTTTGTGTTATATCACTGGGCTGCAGATGGCAAGCTCTACGGTGTCAATGGCAGTGGCCGCTGCCCCCAGCACCTCACGCTTGACGCCTTACGACGTCAGGGCATCCAGGGTATCCCGCGGTATGGCTGGGGCTCGGTGACTGTCCCTGGCGCTATCGATGCCTTTGTGGAGGTGCAACGGCGGCATGGCAAGCTGACCTTCGCGGAGGTGCTGGAACCAGCGATATATTATGCCAGCGAAGGGTTTCCAGTCAGTGAGATCATTGCCCAGCAGTGGCGGGCCGCAGAGCCGGTGCTGTCGCAGTTTCCCACCAGCACCCAGACCTATCTCGTTGACGGGAAGGCGCCGCAGGCCGGGGACGTGCATCGCCAACCCAATCTGGCGCGCACCCTGCAACTGCTCGCGTCAGAGGGCAAGGAGGCGTTTTATCGGGGTGATATCGCCCGCCGTATCGTGCAGTTCGCACAGGCGACCGGGGGCTTTTTGACCCTGGAAGACTTGGCGTCGCATACGACCGAGTGGGTGGAACCCCTGCGCACCGACTACCGGGGCTACAGCGTTCTGGAATTGCCTCCCAATGGCCAGGGCATCACGGCGCTGATGGCACTCAATGTCCTCGAAGGGTTCAACGTGGGGGCGCTAGAATACGGCTCGGCGGCATATTACCATCTGCTTATTGAGGCCACGAAGCAGGCTTTCGCGGACCGCAACCGCTACATTGCTGATCCGGCCTATGCTACGATGCCAGTGGCTGGTCTGCTGTCGAAGGCGTATGCTGCCGCACAGCGATGCGACCTCACCCTGGATCGTGCCAGTGATTACGTGCCTGGGAACCCGGCAGCGTTCGGCAATACGGTGTACGTGACCTGTGTCGATAGTGAACGCAATGTCGTTTCCTTGATCCATAGCTTATTCGAATCCATCAGCTTTGGCTCCGGCGTGGTGGCCGGAGATACAGGCATTTGCCTGCAAAATCGCGCTGCCAGTTTTGTCGCTGATCCGGCTCATCCAAACGCCCTGGCGCCTGGCAAACGGCCTTTCCACACCATCATTCCAGCGATGATTCTGAAGGATGAGCGGCCATGGCTGTGTTACGGGGTCATGGGTGGTGATATGCAAGTCCAGGGCCATATCCAGGTGGCGCTCAATATGATTGACTTTGCCATGAACGTGCAAGAAGCCATCGAAGCGCCGCGCTATCGTATTATGGGCGGCCGACGAGTTGCTCTCGAACAGGCGATTCCTCATGCTGTGCGTGATACACTCGCAGCCATGGGCCATGCCCTGGCTCCCTATGGGGACCAGAGCGTCTCCTATGGTGGTGGCCAGGGCATCCTGATTGATTACGAGCGTGGGGTGCTGCAGGGAGGGAGTGATTATCGTAAGGATGGTTGTGCCATAGGGTATTAAAACACAACGCCCTCTCCCCGTGGGAGAGGGCGCCGTGGAGGGAACCCGTGGCTTACAGGGTTTTCTTCAGGCTGGGCGCTGGTTTGAAACCAACCGTCTTGCTGGCTTTGATACGAATTTCAGTACCCGTGCGCGGGTTGCGGCCTTTGCGAGCCGCACGTTTCTTCATCGTAAAGGTGCCGAAACCAGGGTACGAGAAGCGACCATCTTTTTTGATGGCTCTCCCAACGATCCCAAAGATGCCGTCGATGAGCTCGCCGGCAGCCTTCTTGGTGAGATCCGAACCTTCGCTGGATTTGACGACCTGATCAATGAACTCAGCCTTGGTCATGTGTCTGTCTCCCCTTCTCGTGCTCGTAGAGAGCGCACTCGCCAACCCTGCGGTAACCATTACCGCACATATTTGCAATAGAGTTTACCCGCTCAGAATCAGACGTCAAGGGTTTTGTAGGGCAAAATCACCAGGAAAATGCAAAATTTTTGCACTAAGCACATGTGCTGGACGTATAGAGAGAGCATTAAGGCCACCCTCATACAGTTTGCACAAGTGAGAGGAGGCGAAAGCCATGTATACATATATGACATGCACGCATCACTCTTGCTGAGGGGAGGGGAGGACAGCAACTTTGAGCGCCTGACGGGTGAGCATCAAGTCAAAGGCATCACAGAGGCGTGCCAGCGGGACGGCGGTCGTGATCAGTGCTGCTCCGGGCAGGATTCCTGAGACCAGGACATCGAGCGCTAAGCGCACGTGATAGGGGGTATTATGGAACACACCCTGGAGGGTCAGTTGGTCATAGTGCAACGCTTGCGTGTCCAGGCGTATACTGGTGCCGCGACGACAGCCACCATAAAAGATGGCCTGGCCCCCTTTGCGCACCATGGCCACCGTGGTTTCCCAGACTTCCGGACGACCAACGGCCTCGATGGCCACCTCGGCCCCGCGACCACCAGCGGTGAGCGCCCGTACGGCCTCGACCTGGTCTGGGACTGCGGCATAGTTGACGACCGCCTGCACGCCGAATTGCTCCGCCAACCCCAGGCGCTGGGGGGCACGGCCGCAGAGAATCACCCGCGCCCCACGCCACGCCGCCATTGCCGCCAGCATCAAACCGCTCGGACCATCCCCGTTGACCACGACTGTATCGCCAGGATAGAGTTTCGCCTGGTCAAGACAGTGCAGCACACAGGCCAGCGGTTCGGTTAAACAGGCGACTGTATAGGGAAGAGAGGCGGGGAGTTCGAGCAGGTTCGTGTGCACCACCCGTTCGGGCACCACGATATACTCGGCATAGGCGCCATTGATGAACAGTAGATCGTCGCAGAGATTCGGCAGATTACGCCGACAGTAGTAACACCGATAGCACGGCGCCGAGTTGTTCGCTACGACCCGCATGCCCGCGCGAAAATTTTTCACTCTGGTCCCTACTGCAGCGACCGTCCCACTGAACTCGTGCCCAAACACGGCGGGCGGGGTGATCATGCGGGCGTGTCCACCCTGTAAGAAGACCTTGAGATCAGTGCCACAGGTGGTCGCGGCCTCGATGCGCACCAGGACGTCTGTGTCTCCGAGGGCAGGGATGGGAATGGTTTCGAAGGCCACCTGACGCGGTCCGTAGAGTAAGGCCGCCTGCATACTGCCGCGGGGTGTGCTCATAGCGTGTTCCCTGGCGAAGGTTTACGACACTGGAGTAGCACTGCTTCCAGCCAGATGTACGCAACTACCCACAACGCCAGAAGGATTTTGTGTGCCGTTGGCAGGCTGGTACGCCCACGAAAGACGTTGTACTGGCGACGGGCGATTTTACGCAGTGTGGTGCGATAGATGGCAGCCATAATTTCTGGCGTGACTAAGCGCGCGCGATCACCGGGCAGGAGAGACGCTGCAGCTTTGCGGTAGTACTCCATGGCGCGCTGCTGCTGAAAACGCATCAACGCCACGAATGCCGCTGTATACCGCTGTTGCAGGAGGTCGGTTTCGGGATACTGAAAGGCGCGCAGGTCTTCAATGGGCAGATAAATCCGTCCGCGTTCGGCGTCCTCCTTGACATCGCGCATGATATTGGTGAGCTGGAGGGCAATGCCCAGATTACGCGCGTAGCTCTGCACCCCAGGATGGGTTGCACCAAAGATCGGTAGACAGGCCAAACCAACCACAGACGCAACGCGGTAGCAGTACTGTTCCAACTCGGAGAACGTGGCGTAGCGCTGGACTGTCAGGTCCATCTCCACACCGCAGATGAGTTCCTCGAAGTGATGCTTGGCAATGGCGTAGTGCGCCACGGTCTGTTGCAGGGCCTGGGTGATGCGATGCGTCGGCTTGCCAGCGTAGCAGTTGTCGAGTTCCCGCCGCCAGTCCTCCAGGAGGGTCTGTTGGGTCGTCAGCGCCTGACCGTCATCAGCAATATCGTCACAGTAGCGACAGAAGGCATACACTGTGTACATGGCGTCGCGCTGTGCTTTGGGCAAAAAGAGAAAAGCATAGTAAAAATTCTTCGCGTGTTGTCTCGTGACCTCTCGACAGTATGCATATGCCTCCTGTGCGTCTGTGTTCACGCTGTGCTCCTCGTCCTCCCGCCTGCCGCCCTGGGCCTACCTCCCCCGACGGCCAGGCTGCGCTGCTTCCTGTGGGGCGCACATCACATCCGGCGCGGTGATGTATTGTCGCAAATCTTGTCCACTGACACAACCGTGTGTGCAGGAGCTGCAGGACGTCGTGATGGTCCTCACGCTGATGGCGCTGCGCTTATTTCGTCACGATATCTTTCCGTATAGGCCCCAAGACCGCCAGGAGCTCATTCTTCTCTTTTTCTGGTATCCAGAACTTGAACTTATCTAACGTGGTGACGAGATCTTCGACCACGGCATCATAGTCTGCGTTCGTAACGCCCAGGCCCTGGTGGGCAGTCTTCATGTCTCTGCCGGTGTATTTGCAGGGACCACCGCTGGCCTCGCAGATCTGGTCCACGAGTTTGGCTTTAAAGGAGAGCACATCAGTAGTAGCAAAGAAACGATTCACACGGCGGTCCACCGCAACGCGGGCGGTGAAGTCATCGACGATGGCTGTGATCGCTGGTTTGCTTCCCAGACGTTCGTACAAGGACTTCTCCTTGCTGGCTATTTGTCCCCCGGTCGTCGCACAGCCAGTGAGGCCTACTACGCTCAACATGCCTAACGCCAGCCAGCGCTGCCAGCGCATCTGCTGTCCTCCTGTGGTCGTAGGGTGGTTGGGCATCGACCTGTCTACAGGGGCTCCCCAGATAGTCTGTCGTACCAGTGTACTCTATGTCGTCTTAGGGAATCCAGAAGAACTCCAGGTATCGGCTCTGTCCTCTCTACGACCCGTGAGGGCCAGGGGCATCTGTGCGTTACAGCACACAGATGCCGCAGGCTGTGAGACACGCTACAATATCTTCTCAGTGCCGCACTTACTGGCAGTATAAGGGGTGAAACAGGCATAGACATATTGTACAATATATTATATATCTAGGAGTATTATGTATCCAGGAGTACAGGATGCAGCCGGTACGATGGCTGCTTGTGTCAGAGAGACGTCAGCAATGTAAGGATGTTGGTATGGGGAGTCGATGGGGAGTTTTCTGCTGTGTCCTCACCCTTGTGCTGCTATGGAGCACACGCGGGGTGCAGGCGGCCACTGAGCCTGAAGGTCCTACGCAGCTCGTGCAGCGCCTGATGAAGGCCATCAGCAGTATCAAGCCAACGAACAATGGCGGCCTGGCAGCCACCGATCAAGCCACCAACAGCGCCGCCGCAAAGGAGGCGAACGCCATCCTGGACATTCCTGCGGTAGGACAGCGGACCTTGGGGAAGCATTGGCAAGCCCGCACTCCCACTGAGCAACAGGAATTTATCGCGCTGCTCGAACAGCTCTTCACCAGGGTGGCGTACCCCAAATCGGCGGAGTTTTTCCACGGGTTGGACGTTAGCGTCGCCAAAGAGAACATCGCGGGACCACGCGCCACGGTGAAAACCACCGTGAAACATCCCAAAGAAGGGCTAGTGTCGGTCGATTACCGGCTGGTACAAGAAAATGGCACGTGGCGCGTGCAGGACATTCTGCTCGACGATGTCAGCCTGGCCGCCAACCTGCAGTCGCAGTTCAACAAGATCATCACCGAACATTCGTATGCGGAATTGCTCCGCCGCATGCGCGACAAACTGCACGAGTGAGCCAGCCCTCTCAGACACCATTCGCCGTCAGGAACGCCGCATAGCCGGTGCGGAAGCTGCGATAACGAAACGCATAGCCGGCCGCTATCAGCCGGTCGTTGCGACACCGCTTGTTGCTACGCAAACCCTGCCGTATGGCATCAGACATCACCTCAAGGGGCGGCGACGGCACCGCAAGCTTGGCTGCCAGCCAACGTAAGAGGGTGCCCCTGTCCACCGGATGGTGATCAACGCCAAGATACAGCGGGGCCGGAGAGGCTAAGCGCATCAGGTGGTACAAGGCGCCGACACAGTCGTCACGGTGAATGAGGTTCATGTAGATCGGTTCCCCTGCCGGACAGAGGGCGGTGCCCTGACGGACGCTGTCGATTAAACGGCTGCGACCTGGGCCGTAAATGCCGGCCAGGCGCACGACCGTGGCGGGAAACGGACTCTCCCGCAGCAGGGCTTCTCCCTCCAGCAGGCGTATACCGGAGAAGTGCGTGGGTTCTGCAGGCCAGGTCTCGTCTACCCATTCACCGTGGCATTGGGCATAGACGCCCGTACTGGACGTAAAGAAGATCCGACGCGGCTGCTGGTGCTGTTGTTGCAGTGCCTCAAGCAGATGCCGTACGCCATCAACGTACACCGCACAGTAGGCTGCATCCGTGCGACCATGCGCGGCGGCTGTGTAGAAGACGACGTCGATCCCACGCGGTAAGGCGCGTAACGACTCAGGGAGCGTCAGATCGGCCTCGACGGGGTGCAGGCCGGGGGGTAACTCTCTGGCCTGACGCCGCAACCCCCAGACCGTATACCCCTCCGCCGCCAGGCGGGCTCCCAACGCGGTCCCGATATAACCACAACCAGCAATGAGGACGTTCGGTGTCGACATAGGTATATGCTCAACTATAAACACGAGATCGTTCGGAGGTTTAACGCCCTACTAAGCGCGCAGCTTTTGCAGGATTTTGGCGCGGTAGCGCTGCTCGGTCGGCCTCTGCGCGCGCTTTTCCATCATCATGTTGTAGCGCAGTATTTTCTCGTTCATGTGCTTCTGGATGGCGCCTCTTTCTGTCGTATCGTAACAGGCGTCCAGCAGATCTTGCAGCGAGACAATGGCTTTTTTCAGCTGCATTTCCTCAGGCAGAATGCCAGCGTTTTTGAGGATTTTGTAACCCATACGCAAATGCGCCGGCACACCCGTCAGGTCATCGAGTTTGAGAGGTTTCCCATGATACGCGAGGTTATCGAATTCCCCTCGCTCCATGGCCTCGCGGATCTTTTGTTCAGCGATCTTGGCCAGGATGTCCATCCATGCTACCTTCAGCCAGAGCCGGCATGGCCGTTAGACGATCTACGGCAGCGCGGCGTAGAGATAGCACCGCCACTATCCCTACGCGCTGTGACCATGCCTTACTTTTCGTGCGACAACACCAGCGTGCCAGCAGCTGACAGCATGCCACCCATGCCATTCACCAGCGACAGTCTGGCATTGGGCACCTGACGTGCGCCGCACTCGCCGCGCTGTTGGCGCGTCGCCTCGATGATCGGAAAGACGCCGTACATGCCGGAGTGCGTGTACGACAGGCCACCGCCGTTGGTGTTGATCGGTAACGAGCCGCCCGGGGTGGACTTGCCCTCTGCAAAAAAGTATACCCCCTCGCCCGGTTTGGCAAAGCCGAGCGATTCGAGCATGATGGGTGGCCCAGAGGTGAAGGCGTCGTAGAGCATGATGTGGTCGAAATCGCTGTGCTTCACCCCAGCCATGGCAAACGCTCTCTGACCCGAGATACGCGTCGCCTCACTCAGGGGGAGGCCTTTCATCTGCGTCACCGAGACATGCTCGGTGCCCTCGCCAGTGCCCCGCACGTAGACCGGTTTTTTGGCGCAGTCCTGGGCACGATCAGCACGCGTCAGCACCACGGCGCCGCCGGCATCGGTGACCAGACAGATGTTGAGGATGGTGAACGGGTAGCAAATCGGTCGGGCGTTCAGCACCTCCGCAATGGTCAGCGGATCGCGATACATCGCTTTGGGATTGAGACCGGCCCATTTACGTGTGGACACCGCGACCTGGGCCCACTGCTCCAGCGTCGTGCCATATTCGTGCATGTGGCGCGTCGTAATCAAGCCAAAGTACGTCGGTGCCGCCCCAAAGCCATACGGGATTTCATACTGACCGCTGATGCTGGTATCGCGCGTGCGCGTCACGCCAACCCCCGAGCGGCCACTCTCACCGTGCGACACGACGGCCACATCGCACAGATGATGGTGCAAGGCCGCTACCGCATGTTCGACCAGAATCATGAACGAGCACCCGCCGACGCTCGTGCCATCGACGTAGCGTGGCGTAATGCCCAGCGCCTCGCCCAGCAGGGCCGGCGAATGCTGGCCAGCCGTGAAGATGCCATCCACGTCACTGATCTTGAGGCCGGCGTCCCGGACGGCATTGGTAATAGCTTCCAGGTGCAACGCCAGCTGGCTTTTGTGGGGTAACGTGCCAATCTCGTCGCTCTCGTCTACCCCCACAATGCATACTGAATTCGACAGTTCTCGCAGTGTGTCGCGCTCTGCCATAGGTCTCGTTCCCTCCCTACCTGGCCGGTTGGAAAAGTGGAATGGTGATGTCGTCGGTGAGCTTTGAATAGACAATTTCCACGGGCATATCGCACTTAACGACTTTGGGATCTGGCTCCACATTGACCAGATTGGACAGCATGCGTGGCCCTTCCTCGAGTTCGACCATGGCGAGGACGTAGGGCGTTGGCACCTTCACCGCGCGATTGAACGGGCGATGCAGGATTTCAAACGAGTAGAGCTTGCCCTTGCCGCTGGCCTGCACCCAGGTGAGGTTATGGGAGTGGCAGTGCGGACAGAAAGCCCGCGGATAAAAGTGGACCTTACCGCAGTCCTGGCATTGAGGGAGCATGAGTTTGCCTTCCTTCATGCCATCCCAGTAGGGTCTGGATTCCGGCGTAATCGGTTGTGGAATTGGACGTTCGGGTTCCATGTGACTCCTTTCACGTGGGCCGCGTTGATTACAGCGGCCAGCCGAGCCACGCGGCGATGCCGCAGCCCATAATCCAGGTTTTGTCGATGTCGGAGAGGCAAGCGAGTTCCTC
>WNGG01003407.1_pt1 | contig 17934 bp, 19 predicted proteins | sample 5400661 | NCBI WGS metagenome assembly WNGG01 (sample SAMN13153372, study PRJNA577476) | soil metagenome | isolation source: 100 cm soil or saprolite under Garry oak tree replicate 1 | place: USA:California | collected 2016-06-15
GAAGCGGACGGCGACCAAGCCGAGCCAGACGACGACGGTTGTGACGGAGTACTGGGCCGCGACGAGGCCGAGTCCCCGCTGCCACAGCGGCGCCCAGAGTGGAAGCGCGGTGGCGAGCGCGCAGCCCCAAAACAGGCGGGCCGCATCGCGCCGCCGGTCGCCGGCACCATAGTTCCCGGTGACGATGAGACCGAGGATGAGGGCGAGGGCGTATTGCCAGCCGTCCAGATAACCGGCGGGGAGGAGCTGCTGCACAGTCTTGCCGATCCAGTCGCCGAGCAAGGCTCCTTCCCCGACGGACCGGTACAGCTCGCGAAGGATCGCGAAGGCTGCGAGGTCGGCGGTGAGGAGGACGGCGAAACGCCCGACGGCGCGGGCGAGGTGGCGGCGCAGCGTGGAGGGCGCGCGACGCTGAAGGGAGAGCCGGTCGTGTTGGACCTGACGCGGCGTGTAGTGCGGGGCGTTTAACGCCGCGTTCGGCCCCCCGGACCTGATGACCAGGGACGCCTCGGCGGGAGACACGCTATCAGTCTGTACGGGATCCATAGCGTGCTCGAAACTCCTCAAGGGCGAAGGACGAGCGCAGAACGAAGGGAAAAAGATACGGGCGAGAGGGCGACTTGCCTAGGCCTTTACGCCTTGCTCCCAAACGCTTTAGCGCACAACTTTTGAGCCCGCGGACGCGGCGATCGGACGCACCTTGAGGTTCGGCAAACGGTCACCACGCCCGCGGGCAAGGTCGGTACAACACGACGGTACCGCCGAGACTGGGACAGCTACGGCTGGCAGGTGATACCACCGGGAGGGATCCTTCATGAAGCACGCAGTGGTTTGTGGCGCAGGTGGCTTCATCGGTAGCCACTTGGTCAAGCGCCTTAAGGGTGAGGGCTACCAGGTGCGCGGCGTCGACATCAAGCGCCCAGAATTCTCTCCCTCTACCGCCGATGAGTTCCTCCTCCTGGATCTCCGCGACCCAGCCGCTTGCCGGCAAGCGCTACTCGTTGGCGATTCGCTCTCGTGTCGATTCGATGAGGTTTATCAGCTAGCTGCTGACATGGGCGGCATGGGATTCATCCATTCCGCCGAATGCGAAATCATGCGAAACAGCGCGCTGATCAACAGCAACATGATTGACGCCGCTGGGACCCTCGGCGCAAAGCGGTACTTCTTCTCATCCTCGGTTTGTATCTATCGAGATATGGTTCCTGGAGAAGCAGAGCTCACCGAGGAACAAGGCTATCCCGCGGCGCCGGACAACGAGTACGGATGGGAAAAGCTATATGCGGAACGCATGGCCATAGCCTATGGTCGGCGGTACAAAATGGCGATCCGAATTGCGCGGTTTCAGAACTGCTACGGACCCGAAGGGACCTGGACTGGGGGACGGGAAAAAGCGCCCGCGGCCATTTGCCGCAAAGTCGCCGAAGCGCCCGACGGTGGCAGAATCGACGTGTGGGGAGACGGGACCGCTATCCGATCATACACGTACGTTGACGACATGGTAGATGGCATCCGGAGGCTCATTCTGTCAGATCTTGAGGGCCCCGCGAACATCGGCTGCCCGGAGTACGTGTCGGTGAGGGAGCTGGTCGAAACCGTTGCTGATGTTGCTGGGAAACGGGTAAACGTGAGGTGGGTGGAAGGTCCAGTGGGCGTGCGTTCAAGAAACTTCAGCAACGCAAAGATCTATTCGACGGGTTGGAACGCGCGTTTCTCGCTTCGCGACGGCATCGCCCAGACGTACCCCTGGGTGGAAAAGCAAGTGAAAGCGGCACGCCAATCGGCTGGGCATAGGCCCGCGGCAGTAACCAGGTAGCGCCGGAGAACCTTGCAGAGGTGACTCACGCTAGGGAGGGCTTTCCCGCCTTCAGCCAGAGCGACGCCGCGACGATTGGCGTGTAAGCGATGAACACGCCTAGACGCCGTCCAACGACCCCACCGCAACCATCAATGCGATGGGGAGGAGCCAGCAGAGATTGATCGCCCCGACGGCGAGGGTTAGCGGCAGGTGCGCGCCCCGTCGCTGAGCAGCGTGCTGGTAGGCATGGCTCCGATGCGCCTCGTAGAACCTGTCGCCGCGCACCACTCGACGAAACAGCGTCACGGTCGTGTCCACGACGAACGCACCAAGGAGAATGAGCAAACTCCACAAGAGCGTGGGCGCCAGCCAACCTGCCTGTAGCGAAAACGCGGCGAAGCATCAGTCCGAGGAACCCGCTTCTCGCATGGCCCATGAAGATCCTTGCGGGGGGCCAGTTCCAGACGAGGAAACCCAGGGTCGCCGCTGCCAAGACGAGAGGAGCAAGCCGCCGCCTGCTTCCCGGTACTGTGACCAGGTACAACCTTGCGCCGGCGTAGCAGCATGCTCCGGCTAGCAGCAAGGATGGGGGCACGGGAATTAGTCGGGCCGGCCGCCCGATGGCGCGGGCCAGACGACGGATCAGATCAGTTTTTGAGAGATCCTCGCCATCGCTGACCAGAAACGTCTCGTTCGCGGCAGCTGGGTGTTCGATGCAAGTCAGGATGAAATCCACGAGGTTATCCAACGCCACTAGACTGCGTGGTTGTGAATGTCGCCCAGTGGGAGCGGAACTCCCCGCGCTACCGCGTGCATCAAAGCCTGAAAATTTGCCTTCACCCCCGGCCCCTACACGAGCGGTGACCGAATGATCACCACCTCCATGCCCGTTTCGGTGGCGAGCCAGCGCAAGCCCAACTCTGCTTCGGATTTGCTGATGCCGTACGCGTCTACAGGGGCTGGCGGAGCGGCTTCGGAGTAGACCCCCCGCTCACCGTTCACCTTCACAGAACTCAAGAATACAAACCGCTTCACACCGGCCTGTGCTGCCTGGCTCGCAAGATTCAGGCTTCCGAGAACGTTCACCCGCCGAGCCGGCGCGAGCGGATCAGGAGCCGTGTCTCGCATCGCGTGCACTCGCGCGGACAGATGGATCACGAACTCTGCGCCGGGCAGCGCGTGCCGCCAGTCCGTGTCCGGACCCAGGTCGCCGACAAGCACGTACTCGACTCCCGCACGAGATTCACCTGGGCTGCGCCGAACGGCGGCGCGCACTTCAAAGCGCCCATCGTCGACGAGTCGCGGGAGCGATGCGGTACCGACGAAGCCGGTGGCGCCAGTAACAAGAACTACCGGTCTCGTGGTAATCCAGGCCTAGCGGCCTGCGCGGTCCTGCCCATTCCCGTGGGCAGGAGGGTGCGGGCCTGAAGCACCTCTCAGGCGTGCCTTCAACACGTGCCACATGAATACCGGTGCGGACACGAGGGTTCGCCGCCACAAGCGTCGAGGTTGCTGTAGGAGACGGGGCAGCCATTCCAGCCCATGTCGCCGGAAGAATGACGGAGAAGGCTTGACGGTACCCGCGTAGAAATCAAAGGCCGCACCGACGGCGCCGATAAACCTTACGTTCAAGGCGTGCTTATGCTCGCAAATCCACGTCTCCTGCTTCGGAGCTGTCAGGCCGACCCACAAGACATCCGCCTTCGAAGCGTTCACGGCGTCGGTCATATGTCGGCTGTCTTGCACTGAGTAGTAGGGCTTGAAAGGCGGCGAGTACATGCCAGCCACGCGAATACTGGGGCACTCGGCCTCCAATCGCCGCTCAATACGAATGAGTGCTTCCGTGGTTCCACCCAAGAAGAATATCCGCACACCGCCAACCCGATTCAGCCGCTGATGCAGAGCCGCAAACACATCAGGTCCGCTCACACGCTCCCGAATGGCGCCTCCCAGGATCCGTGAAGCAAGCACGATGCCGATGCCGTCAGGGATCAACCAATCCGAGTCCCGCAGCGCCCTTGCGAACTGCCGGTCCTTCAGCGCCACGACGTAGGAGTGTGGGTTTAGACACGCGAGCCACCTGCACGATTGAGCAGTAGCAATGCCAGCTGCCACCGCATCAACGATGTCGGCCACCGAGCCGGTGTCGACTCTATACCCAAGCAATAGCTGCTTCACGCCGGACTAGCCTTCGGCCCGGATGATATCCCTCAGATATCGACCGTATTCATTCTGCTGGAGCCTGGCGGCCGCGCGCTCCAGATCAGACGCGGTCAGCCGGCGGTTACGCCAGGCGATTTCTGCAAGGTAGGCGATATCTTGTAGCCCTGACCCTTTCCAGGTCTCCACAGCCTGGGTCAAGTCCCTCTTTGAGCGCAGAAACCCCTCCCGTGTAGGGTACCGATGTTGGGCGACGGCCTGCACCACCACGGGCAGGCGCTGTTCTGACCGCAACGCATCGAGCTCACGGCGTCATCCAGATCCCCCGTCACGTCGATGGGGCATCAGGCCTTGCGAAGAACAGGGCCAGGCACGACTGCTCGGTCGGGACCGGGCGATGACCTTGGTGCGCCGACAACCCTCCCCGAACGCACGCTCCAAGAGGTTAGTCGTCCGGATCCGCTTCCGATGTTCGGCCCGGAACCAGCAGGTACGTGAGACACTCGTCCACGTATTTCTCCGGGCACTCCATTGCCGAGGGGTACGGATTCCGGAACCGCGTGATGAGTGCGCGCCCGCGGCGGAAGCCGTCGTGTGATCGGGCGCCATGTGAGAATACGGCATCGCAGCAATCCTCGACCGACCACGCCACGACTGGGTACGCGAGAAATCTCCCCCTTCATGCCATCGACCCCCGAGCGCTACGCCGTCGTTCACGAATCGCTGCCTCATAGACCTGCATCACTCGCGAGTAGTTAGCATCCTCCGTGTATTTCGTTTCAAACTCTGCACGAGCACCCTGCCCGAGCCTCTCCAGCAGCTCCGGCGTTTGCCATGCAGCGCTCACCTCCCGCAGTAACGACTCCGGGTTTCCCGCCTCGAAAACAATACCGTTTCGACCTGCCGCAACAATAGCAGGCAACGGTCCCAGATTGGACACGCCCACCGGCGTGCCAAACGCAAACGCCTCAAGGGCAACCATTGGAGATCCCTCGAAACACTCCGACGGCAACAAAAGGAGCCTTGCCCTGGCGATCTCTGCCTGCGCGAGGGTCGGCGACTTCTGTCCTAGAAACCGCACCGGCAGCCCTGAACCCATCCGCTCCAGTTCCGCGCGCACCTCACCTCCCCCGACCAGCCGAAGCTCTGGGGCGTTCGCACCCCATGCCGCCCAGGCACGCAGCAGGCTCACCACTCCCTTTTCGGCCGACAATCGTCCCACGAAGACCACATGCGCCCCGCGCCCCGACCAGGGAATCACGGCCGGATTACCAGGATAAAAGTTTGGCTTCAGGTACACCTTACGCGCAGGCAAACCCGCCGTGACCAAACGGTCGCGTTGGAAGCCTGAAAGGGCAATGAACGCTTCCACCTGATGGCGCCACGTGCCCAGCGCCTGGTGCAGCGCCACACTGGTCGCCACCGGAGCCGTCGCCAACCGGCTCGCCCGGTAGCAGCCATGTACCAGCGCGGGCACGACCGTCCGCCCATCTGCACACTTGGTACACACCTTACCCTCGCGCAAGAAGAGCCCTGCCGCGCAAAGCACCCGGTAGTTGTGCAGCGTCAGGACTCGCGCTGCCCGTGGTCCGATGGCGTAAAAGATGGCCGGTGAAATCAGCGGGAAAGTGTTGTGCACGTGCACCACATCAGGGCGGAAGTGCTCCACGGCACGTCGGACCAACCGCGCCGTCCACGGGTTCCAGGGCGTGGCCAGCGCCGCTTTGATTATGCCCCAAACCCCCCCACTGCGAATCTCGTCGCTGTGGCGCGTAAACGTTGCAACTTCGTGGCCACGCGAGACGAGTAAGACTCGCTCTGCCTCGAACGCTTGGTTTTCTCCGGACGGTGCGGCCGAACCGTAGAAATTGTGGATCAGCAACACTCGCATCAGCCGATCCTGAGACAACGATATATGCCCGATGCAACATTCCTCACCATGTTCTCCACCGTGTATCGTCCACTAGCAGCCCTTGCTCCCCGCCGCAGTGATTGCAGGACCATGTCGTTCAAAATGAGTCTCTCGACGCCCTCCGCGAATGCGCGTAACTCGAGCGGCAGCAGCAAGCCGTTGTGTCCGTGCTCCAAGTATGCGATTTCTGGGCTGTGTCCCTCATAAGTCGACGTAACAAATGGCAGTCCCGCCGCGAAACTGTCGAGGATGGCCAAGCCTACCAGGCCGGGGTTTATGAACACGTCGGCGGCCGCGAACAGCCTTGCTTTCTCCAGACCAAATTGCGGTCCGCAGTAGTAAAGCCAGGTCCGCGAGTTGACAGCATCGCGCATGAGGCCGCTCTCTGGACCGCCGCCGATTACGATCATCCGGAAATTGGGGTGCTTTTGGTAAAGATCGTCTCCGACACGGATCAGGAAGTCCAGTTTCTTCTCGGCGTAGAGCGAGCCACAGAAGAGTCCTACGCAAGCCTCGTCCGGTATGCCAAGCACACGGCGCGTTTCGCGCGTGTCTGCGCGACCCACGCTAGCAACCTCACGTGCGAAGGATCGCGTATCGGGAGCATTCTCTATCACCGTGATTCGGTCTGCGGGAAATCCCAGATCGATAAGATACCCGCCAGTGGCCTGCGTATAGGTGAACCACCAATGAACTTTTGTTGCTAGTAGACGCTTGAGGCGCTCGGTAAGCGACCGTCTGTCGCCTTGATGATTGAATCCGTGGCCCCAGAAAGCAACCGACTTGATGCCGAACCATGCCATCGGGAGCAAGAAGTAATTCAGCAAGTAACTGCTGGCCTGAACCACTATAACGAGATCAGCACGAGCCAGGAGTCGCAGGGGGGGAATCTGGACCAGTGCTCTATTCCCGAACAGATACCGCGCTTTGACCCTCACTCCGACCGGTGCCGGAAGGTCCACACTGTCACACTTGAGCGCTTCAACCGAGTCAGGGTCGCTGTACACGACCTTCAAGTCAACGCCGCGCGTGAGGAGCTCCTCGGCCAGCAACCGGTAGAAGGGAAGCCTGAATCGCTTGACATTGGCGACAACAGCCACTACCGATTTCGTCATTGCGCAATGCGATTGTTGAATTCTGTGGCATTATCTAAATGGGCCGACGTTACTGCCTCAGCCAGGGTCCGCGATTCTGAAGCCAACCCTGCTAGAAGGTGCAGGACGCTCCGCAAGCTGGGCCACAGCTGGTGCCGTTCAATCTCCCAGCTGTGTCCCCATAAGTGAAAGACGCCACCGAAGCGGGCGCAGATCTCTGCAGATCGCAGGACAAAGGCTACGAAATCTCTTTCGCTGATCCGCCGCACCACTGTCCAAAGTTTGGATGGTGCCGGACGGCGCAGCGCATTCCTGGCTAACACGAACGCGCCGTGAGGATAGAACTGCATCGTGGTCGGCACGCGCCAGCGATCCTTGCCTAGGTCGAATCGGAGATTCTCTGTCGTCCGAGCACAGCTGAAACCTGACGCCTTGACCGCACGCACCACTTCGCGATCGGATCGCCCGCCCGGATAGGAGAACGCGGTAATCTCGTGGCCAATCCGATCCTCTATCAATCGCTTTCCCTCAACGATCTCATGGAGTATTGCATCGAACCCAATGTCCCTGCGCAGGTATCGATGGGTCATCGTGTGGCCTCCGATCTCGAAGCCTCGGTCAAGCTCCCGGAGTGCCGCGGACTGCATCACAGGTCTGCCCTCACGGTTCTCGGCTGGGACGAAAAAAGTACCGGCCAATCCGTATCTGGTCAGTAAATCCGCCACCCGCAGGTCACACGGATGCCCGTCATCCCACGAGGTTATTACCAACACGCCTAATCACTCTGACTTCTTGCGTGAGCAGAATTGGACGCCGGCCTGGCCGCCATGGCGATGCCACCCATGTAGCAACCCTTGTTCGGTAGCAGGCGATCGATCCCAAGCATTGCCCACTGTAAAGCGGTGGTCGGCATCGTCAGCAGATGCACTAACGCCACACGTAGAATGCCAAGCGTTGAACGCCTCGCTCGCCAGCTTTCCCGTTGACCCGGCACCATGTGCTGCGCGATCCAATTCAGACCACAGGCAAACGCGAAGAATCGTCCACCGCGCTGCTCCATCCTGATGACCTCAAGCCCTTGGTCGGTGATTTCCCGCTCCATGCCGGCCAAGGTCCAACGCCGGAAGTCTTGCACATCGCACTCGCAGTAGTTGAAGGGAAAAGTCACCAGCAAGATTCCCCCTGGAGCGAGCACACGCGTCACCTCGGCCAGCAACGCCTTGCTCTCCGGAACGTGCTGAATTACGTCAAAGCACACAATGAATTGGGCGCAGCCGCTCCGGAATGGCATCTCCATGGCGTTGCCAATGACACTCGTGCTCTCGCTCGCGACAATGTCTAACGCGACGTAAGAGCGAACATGGAGATGCTTCTCGGCGTCCCGCCCGTAAGGAGCAGTACCTGCACCCACGTCGATACACAGTCCCCCCGGTGGTGATTGCAGGTTTACTGTATCAGCGAGCTTTTTGATAGATCTGCGTGCAATGAACGTGATGGGGTTGGTTGCTCGCGCATAGGATCGAGCCAACCGCAACCAGCTCGGAATGTTTGTTGGCATCGCCGCTCATCGACGAGCCGTTACGCACAGGGTCCCACCCAGCCTGAGGCACTGGCACACACGGCCGTAAAGCCAGAACAGTCGGCCAGGTTTCGGAACTGGGCTGAAGTGCACAACTTCAACACTCGAAAACCCGGCGCGCAGTAGTATGTGCTTTAGACTATGGCGATCGAAAAGGAATAGATGGAACTTCTTGCGTGCCTCGCGCCAATAACCCTTCTCCATTCTTGCCCGCAGGCCAACTCGGTTAGGCGTCGTCACGAATAGCATCCCTCCACGCTGCATCGCCTTGCGAATCGCCATAAGTTCCTCCATGAGATTGGCAAGGTGTTCGATGACCTCGATCATCGTCACGAGATCATAAACGCCCTCTGGCAGCTCGGCAGGCCTCGCAAAGAGGGTGATACCGCGGTATTCCAGGCCATGACGCCTCGCAGCATGCGCGAACTCCAAACCATCCGCCTGAAACCCCGCTTCCCTGAACAACTCGACCAGTCTTCCTGTGCCCGCTCCGTAGTCGAGCACTCTGGTCAGGCGGGGCTCCAATCTGCGCCGGAGAAACTGGCAATACGCGGTCAGCGCGAATTCCCCAGACTCCTGTTCCGTGCAACCTCGTACAATATTGGTCGCCTCGTAGTGGGACGCATATATGGACGCCAATTCAGACGTCGAGGGCAGGCATTCCCTGAAAACAAGCCCACAATGTTGACAAATCAAAAAGTCGGTCTCGCCCTCGACATATGCCCGTCGCTTCTCCGTGGATCGCCGGCACCCAGGACAGACGACCTGTTTTCCTTCACATTCCACGATCATCGTCTTGGCCGAGCTCCTAGCGGGAGAGGTATGAGAGCACAAAATAGCCAGGGAGTGCGCCGAACGGACCATACACCTCCCACGGCAGAAACTCGCGCGCTGCGTCAACGACGTAGAGAGTCCGGCCCCTCCATAGGTTTAGCGCAATGATTAGTGCCGCACCGACTACCGCGAGGTACCGGTTGGGGAATCGACGTGTGAAATACGCGAAGAACCAACCTGCCATTACCGCGTGTACCACAAGAAACAGTCTGAACGGACCCAACGTCAAACCCATCGTCAACAGATACACCACGACCACGCCAATCAACAGCAGCATGGTTCGTTTCTCCTGCGACGATATCTGCGCGCGGGCCGCCTTCACCGCAAGCAGACTCATCACTCCTGCCATGGCAACACCAAGGACGATAAGGAAGCTCATGCGGTTCGATTCGCCATTCGTTAGCGTTAAGTAATAGCCCACTCTAGGGACACCGTAACGAGTGACCCAAGACTCAGCCGCTTCCACATCGACCAGATTCGCGAGGACGACCGCCGATAAGAGCGCAATCACCAACAGCAGGAACCTGCCTTGCAACATCCTGAGGACCGCATATACCGGAATGGCAGCAAGGTGGAACAACGATGCTACGAGCAGCGACAAGCGCCTCGCCGTTGCCCTCACACAGAAAAATGCATTCACCAGAAGGACACTCGAGAGCATCTGTCTCGTGAGCTGGGTCGTAAGGACAAAGGAAAAGAACAGAAAGACCATGGCGAGACAATATGCCCGCTTCTCTCTGGGGAACTCCCGCAGTCCGAAGCGTTCAACGCAGAACAACAGGATCAGCCCCGTCACTGTCGTCGACACAAACATCAAGCCGTTCGGGGTCAGGTCGGGCAACGCGACGCTGACGATCCTGAAAAACATTGGCAATCCCAGTTCATAAGGCGGTATTCTCTCCGTCGTCCACTCAAGGTGGTCGATGCGAGTGTACATGTCGTAATACGAGGCAAAGTCATCGGACACACTCAGACCAACCTGGCGGGACGCCCAGATCGACGCACCAGATAGTATCACGATCGCACTTGTGGCGATTCTTACGTTCGCGTTCAGTCGACTGCTGAACAGGGTCAAAAACAGTAGTGCGCCAATGTACGACGCCAACGGCGAGAACATGTACAGCACACCCAGCAGGGGCACCGCCGCCGCGACGAAGTACTGATCGGAACGGTCAACCTGTTTCGAAGCAGGCTCAAGGCTGCTCACACAGTTTCCCCTGTCATTCACTGCCATTAAGTTGCGCCAGCGTGCCCCGTCCTCCCCCCAACAGACTGAATACCGGAGCCCCGGGGCGAACGGCGACAATGTTCTGGAAGGCGAAGACGTTCTCAATCGGCCGATCTGTGATTGGAATCCAACCGGCAGGGAGCAAACGATAAAACGCGAATCCCGGTAGGACAGCGAAGAAGTCTGACAGGAACACTCTCGTGATGACGTTCATCTCGTTGAACTCGAACTGAACGACGTCTACCTTGCCGTCACGGATCACCTTCGAGGCGCCCCTCAACACCTCCAACTCGTGCCCCTCCACATCAACCTTCAAGAGAAAGATCGCATCTATGCCTTGCTCTTCGACGAAATCATCGATCGTGGTCACCTTCACACATAGCGATTGATGCGGTTGCTGATGAATCTTCTCGAAGACGTCCTTGTGCAGAGAGGCGTGAGACGACCCTGTTGATCCCTCATAGTCAAACAACTCAAGAGTGCCTGGCGTCGAGCCCACGGCAACGGCTACCACCGTCACTCTGGTTCCGAGGGCCGATTCGAGCAGCCTCGCATTGCCGGGATGCGGCTCAAAACAGTAGATCTGAGCCGCCGGAGCGATACTGAGGATCGCACTGCTGTAATTCCCTACGTTTGCCCCGACGTCGAAAATGACGCCCGGCGCCTTGACCTCCGATCCCGAGGAGCAAGCCAGAACCTGCTCGAGGAAGTACTTCTCACCGCTCTCTTTGGAATTCCTGTAGTTCAGAATCCCAAGTCCTCTGATGCTCACATGGAACAGGAATCTGTTCAATTTCTCAAATCTGGCCCGCGCCAGAAGCCGCACCAACAGAGTGGCGATCTGAGCCGCGATCATCCTCACCTTCTCAACGCCCGGACCTGCAACAGTGACGATATCTGCATGACAAAGATCCTTGGTGCCAGCACGAGATTCGAGAACATTGCCGCAACCAGCTGCGCACCGACGCTCGCGATGGCTGCCCCTAGAGCCCCGTGAAGCGGGATCAACAGCAAGTTCAGTATCACGTTGGAAACTGCTCCCAGGGCCGTTCTGTACAGGGAGATCATGTTCTGCTTCTCATTCACGATCCAAGTGGTCTGTGCGATGCCCAATGCGATGGGCACGTTCGCGAAGACATGGATAGCGATGACTCCCGCGCTCGCGGAATAGGCGTCACCATACAGAAACGCCACTATCGGTCCAGCGGCCAACGCGACCGCCACGCTAAGTGGGAGCATCACCCACCACATGAGACTGAAGAGCTGTGCGATCGCCCGTTCGTACGCCACTGGGTCGCTCTGCTTCCGACGTGCGATAGTGGGTCCCACACTTACCGAGATGGCCATCGGAATGAAAGACCAAGCCGTCGAGACCGGCAATGCTGCCGAATAGATCCCCAACTCATGCTCACTTACCATTCCGCGTAGCATGACTTGATCGATCCGCATGTAGATGCTGATGGCAAGCCCCGCGAGCAGATAGGGCCACGACTCGCGCATCATCTGACTTGCCCACTGAGGCTCCCAGCGCCACCGCGATGGTGCGGGGAAGCGCCGATAGGCTACCCCGAGCGCAACCGCAGCCAACGCCACCTCGAGGAGGCCAACCACAGCGAAAGCGAAGAGACTGGCCTGGGCGAGGATGAGTAGAACCTTCAGTCCGTTCGCTACGAGATACGACACTCCTTTGGCCGCAATCGTACGTCTGCTTTGCATCTGGCTCTGGAACCACAGATCGCACGTGTCCACGGCCTGGAATACCACGGTGCCTGCGACAATGGCGGTGAGTACCACGGCTCGCGCGTCACCCGGCCGCAGGAGCGCCATGCCGCCGATCGCGGCACCATAGGCGCCAAAGCCAGTGATCAGCCTGAGGCGCAGGGCGGTCCCGAGGATTGCTGGAGCGGCGTGCTCATCCCGCGCTATGTCCCGAATCGCGACCGCATCGAGACCCAGCTGACATATCACGCTGAAGAACGCGACGAAAGCCAGCACATATGCGAGCTCGCCATACAGACTGGGTCCCAAATAGCGCGCCACCCAGGCCCCTACGAGAACACCCATGACCATTCGCATCGTCTTGTCGGCGAACAGCCAGCCGGTGTTATGAATGACGGCGAGCAGATTCGTTCGACCCTCGAGGCGTCGGCGCAGAAAAGCCGGGGCTGATCGGAGCCAGGCGGGCGACGGAGCGGTCACTTCAGGAGGTCTAAATACGCGGGACTGCGCCGAGTTGCCAGGCTCGTGAGGGCGATGAAGAGCGGTGCCCACGGCGTCGTAGAGTGGCTGACGAGGGCACCTTCACCGCCCCCGTCGCTTGAGAAACCGCGGAGTAGCCTCCCCCATCAACTCGAAGAACTCCCGCGCGTCACCACTCGCCTCGCGCCGTGCACCGGCCACTCCCTGCGCGAGAAACGCGATCAGCACCCCGACCATCAACCCGGTCAGCCCACCAAGGACGCCCTTCAGGACGGATCTTCGGGACTCAGAAACCACTGGGAGTCGTGGCTCCTCGAGCACCGTGATCACGGGTGTGTCCCGGACCTCGCGGATCCGCGCTTCCTCTCGGTTTTGCACGAGAGACGTGTATACCTGCTGGCGCAAGGTGACCTGACGTTGCAGCCGGTCATGTTCGAAATCGAGTTGGGGAGAGCTTATCACGCGGTTTCGCTGCAGGAAGGCTTGGAGCCGGTCCTCTGCGTCGCGAAGAGCACGTTCGGCCTCCACGGCCTGTGCTTCGACGAACTGCCGCTCCGCTGCGGCCTGCGTTTTGCGCACCTCGACATTGAACTGGTTCACCCCGTGCACCAGTCGCTCCGCAAGGGCCAGCGAGACGCTCGGCCACCGGGTTGTTACGGTGACCTCCACCGCACCGAGGGCCCTCACCTCGCGGCTCTTCACTATCCTCCCGAGTGTGTGCATGGTGCCCTCGGCACGACGCTCAGGCGTCGGGGCTTCGACCTCGAGCAGATCCATCAACGCGACGCGCCGCCCTCCTTCCTCGGCGACGACGACCGTGTCCAAGGCGATCGGCTCCAGCAGGGCTCGCGATCGTAGCAGCTCCACATACACAGGGGAGCCCCAGCCGCCCCCGTTACTCGGCATCCGGATACCGAACTGGCTCGCCAGGAGTGCAAGCCCGGAGGAGCTCACATCTGACACCTGAGGTAGGAATTTCGCAGAGGACATGTACACCCGTGTCGTCAACAGTCCGGTCGCCACGCCTGCCGCGGCACCGACTACGCCCAGCGCGATGATCGCGCGACGCCAGCGAAGCAATGTGGTCCCTAAGGCCAGTAGGGAGATCTCCTCGCCGCCCTGGTAGGCCGGCCCCGGTCCCGCAGATGCGTGTGTCATCGTCTCTAGAGCTCCCATACCTCGACTGAGGCGCGTAGCGAAGGGTCCATCTCGAGCTGCAGCTCCTCGGCGTGGCGCATCGTGGTTATGAGCACTGCATCGGGCTCAAGGTCGTTTATCGCGCTTGGAGGCTCAACAACCAGCCCACTCTTTCGTGCCCCATGCTTCGTATTATCGTCATCAACCACTCCCACGACTTGGAGGCCCACGCCGATCGCGACACGATAGCTCGCCTCCATGACCTCCCCAGCCCCGTAGAAGACGACACGCTCCACTCCCCGAGCCTTCAACTCAACTAGCTTGCGTCGAATCCGCTGCTCGAGTTGCCGCAAGCTGCCTAGCACCCACGAGTAATGTTCGAGTCCCAACCGTCTTTGGTAGCGCTGACCGTCGTCAGTCACCTTGTAGGCGAACGGCCGCACGCCCCTGTTAAACACTTGAACGTAGCCAGCGTCGACCATGTCGCTCAGGAGACGGTTAATGGTGCCGACCGCCACGCCGAGTCGACGTGCCAGTGCACGCTGGGACACGTTTGACCCGCGCTCGAGCTCGACAATCAAGCGTTGACGGAGGTCGCGAAGCTCGCTGCTCAGCCGCGGCTCTACGCGCTTCAGGCCGGCCACTCGACGAAGTCCGGTCGGAGGCTTTCAACCGCGTGACAGTTCACCGCGCGAACTCTTGTTCGAAGGGCGAACATCGATCACAAAAGGAGATCCCTCGTGTGTAATGAGAAGGCCCGATGTACGTTGTGGGGTGTCTCAGGACTGCGTGGAGTAGCTACACCTTGACCCTGTCAGTCACAGGGCGTTTCCGACGAAGCCCGCGTCCGGCGATCTGCCGCCGGCGTCCAACCTATCTTTTTTCGATGCGTTTGATCCTTCTACTGCCCCACCGCCCGCAACATTCCTCGAGGTAACTCCACACTCAACGCACGCTTGAGGGCGCGGAGGCACACAACCACGCGCGTGCGCCCGCGATCTCCTATTACCATGCCGCGTACTCCACTAAACGGACCATCGCGCACGAGAACCTCGTGTCCAAGCTCGACGAACTCGACAGGCTGCGGCGGAGGATGACCCGCGTTTGCGCAGGCGAGCAGGATTCGCACGGACTCGAGCTCTTCCTCGCGAACCGGCACAGGGGCGCCGCCGGAGCGAACAATCGTCACGACCCCCGGCGCCAGCAGCACTTGATGCATCTGTTCGGGTCCAAAACGTGCGAAGACGTACCCCGGGAACAGCGGGAATTCCACGCGTTTCTTGCGATCTGTCCACTGCCGTACTTGTGCGAGGAGCGGCAGATATCCCTCCACCCCCCGAAGCTTCAGCATGCGATTGACCTGCTTCTCGGCACGCGGACGGGTTTGGCAGACGTACCACCGCTCCTCAAGCCACAAACGCCGGAGTGTTACCGTCACTGGGCAACCGCCCGCCAGGCTCCCGAACTCGCGGAGCCATGGTCGACGTGCCGTTGGACAACCTCCGGGCGAGGAGTCGAGGCCGAGTTCACCTGGGAGGCCGTCTGGTCGCGTGCCTGCGTCGCGAGCAGGAAGGTGAAATCGAATTCAATCACATCAAGATTGTAGCAGGCCCCGAATGCTCCAACCGCTGCTTTGATCTCGCGTGATAGCTTGCTTGTACCGATCAAGATCTTCCGAACGCCGAAGCGCTGCACTGCCGTCGCCAGGCTCTCGTACCCTCCGAAAACAGGGATTCCGTGGATGCGCGCACCCTGTTTGCGCCGGTCGTCATCGAGGAAGCACACCGGCCGCAACCCGATCGTGCCGTTCTTCACTGCCAGCGTGCGCACGACCAGCTCGCCGACATCCCCCGCTCCATAGATCAGCGTGGCCTCACCATGCGCACTGAGCGCCCGTCGCACGACCTCCACCGATCGGAAGGACAGGCGCGACGTAAGGATGAGCGCAGCCACAAGCAAGGCGTCGATGTAGACAATCGAGTGCGACCGTGCCAGCGGCGGAACGTACTGGTCGGCCACCAAGAACAGCGCCGCGCTGCTCACCACGATCGCACCGATGATCCGATACACGTCGACGATCCCCGCGTAGCGCCAAGCCCCGCCGTAAACGCCGAACAGCGAGAACGCCACCAGCCGCGCCGCAATGACCCACGCGACCGTGTTCTGAAATGCAGCGACGTATTCAGCGGACAATTCGCCATCGAAGCGCAAACGGAACGCGCCGTAGTAAGCGATCGCAACCAGAGCGATGTCGAGCAACATTTCGCCCATGCGGCGCTGGTACAGAAGCTTCGTAAACAACTCGCCGATGAGACGGGACCCACGCGGTTCACCCGCGTACCCGACCCGCGTCTGGCCCAAATACGCCGCCAGAAGCGACAGCGCAGTCAGGAACGTCGCCCCGATCAACATCCCGAGTCCGTGATCGAGTCGCATCAGAAGGAGACCTACACTCCCACCAACGAACGCAAAGCCACACAACAGCAGCGCGGTTTGACGTTCCGTCAATCCGAGGGCCAACAGTCGATAAGTGCTATGGTCGAGCCCGCCCTGCGTGATCGCTCGTCCCGCCACAGTTCGCGTCACCGTCACCAATGCCGTATCCAGAATCGGAACGGCCACAATGAGAATTGGAACGATGATGATGGACACCAGGCTGTGCGACGGCGAAATCGGTGCCGATGCTACCAAAGACGCCAGGACTGCACCGATAAACAGACTTCCGCCGTCGCCCATGAAAATGGATGCGGGATGGAAGTTGTAGCGGAGAAATCCCAGCGCAGCGCCACCGAGCGCCCATGCTCCGATGGCGTGCAGCCACGCTCCGTCTCTGGCGAAGGCGAGACCCAAGAAGAAGCCGCCCAAAGCGGCAACGCCCGCCGCGACACCGTCGAGTCCGTCGAGCAGATTGAACGCGTTCGTGACGCCGACAAACCAAAACAATGTCACAACCACATTTACGACATACAACGGTGTAACAGGCAGGATGGCACCAAAACTGACCAGCACGACACCCGCCACCACTTGGAAGAGGAGCTTCACCTGCGGACGCAGCGGTGAAACGTCGTCGAACACTCCCACGGCAAGCATCAACGCTGCGCTCGTTAGGACACTGAGTCCCGCCCTAATCGCAGACCCGAGCGCGAAGCCAAACACGGCAACCGTGATCGAAAAGGCGACGGCGGCCCCGAGAGCAATGGCCACACCTCCCAGCAATGGCGTCGGCGTCTTGCTCCAACGGTCGGCTCTAGGCTCCGAGACAATGCTGAGCCGGAGCGCGGCGCTGCGTGCGAGGCGGGTGAGAAGCGCTGTCGCGAACGCGGCAGCGACCAGCGTAATGCCGAGGGCAAGGATCATCGCCTGCGGTCGGATGTGGCTGGACCAGGGCTCCATAAAGACTCAGCACCCTCCCTCGACGAGAACGACCCGAAACAACGCCCGTCAACTCCGCGTGGCGGACGTAACGGTTTCACCGTGGCGCACCGATGCCGGCGATACCTGACCAGTGCTCCACGAAAATCGAAATCTCCCGTGCGCTAAGGGTTACTTCGCCGTTAGCCGTTAGCCGGGAGGTCAGTTCTTGGGGTGGAAAGGTTCGACGACTGCGATCCTCGCGCCCAACAAAAAACGACCGCTCAGCCTCCCTCTTCCCGAAGTAGCTCCAAGGGTCCGGCGAATATGTCCCGACTTAGAACGATTGGCTAGGGGCCTAACCCTTGTGACTGTGACACTTCTCACTTGTCGGCAGTGCCAGTGTTATGACTTTTGGCGCGCAGAATGGGAACCTTTCCCGAAGGGTGGTGTGCGCGCTTGACCTGGCCCCCGAGCCCGGCGTACCGTGGTCCGTGCTCAAAGGGAGATTCTGGGCTTGGGCGGCCGCCGCAGCCTCCATCCTCGGGATTTGCATAGCTACCCTCCACTCGCGTGGCGGCGGCTCGACGCCTGCGGGGTGGTCCCTTTATTTGACGACCGGCGACGCCGCTTTTGCTGAGC
>WNGG01005202.1_pt1 | contig 17934 bp, 10 predicted proteins | sample 5400661 | NCBI WGS metagenome assembly WNGG01 (sample SAMN13153372, study PRJNA577476) | soil metagenome | isolation source: 100 cm soil or saprolite under Garry oak tree replicate 1 | place: USA:California | collected 2016-06-15
CCTTGTGGGCGTGGATGCACCCCGTCGCCCCAGAGCAGGTAGGTGCGGTGCTCGATCGCGGTGACCCAGTTGGCGAGAATCACGTTTGGATACGTGCGGGCGGCAGCAGCGAGAACACTGTCAACCTCGTGCTCCCACGGACGGTCCTCGAACGTGTTGACCAGCACGAGCGCGCGAGACGAGCCCATTTCACGCACGAGTTCGTGGATCTGCCCGCTGGTCACGGTGCCATTCGTGCCGAGGCCGACTATCACGACGGGGCGCAGTTTGCTGCGCGACGCGAGGGTGCGCACGACCGTCAGACCGGCCGCCATCTGGCGGCTGACCTGTGCATTGATAGAGATGCCTGGCATGGCGGCGGCGAGTTGCGGGGCGGATGCCAGCATCACGGAGTCACCGACCGCGGTGATCTGCGATCCTGGGACATTTCGTGGGGCAACCACACCACCGGGCGGCACCGCACACGAAACAGCGCGGCTTGCCACGAATGGATAGCGGACGCCCAGGTTGGCCGGTCGTGTCGCAGTCCGGGCAGCGCTGCTTGCTGCGCTTACCTGCTCCCCATGTGCCACCTGTTGTTGCAGGCCAGAGGCGGCAGGGGGATGGATGACCCCGTACCCGGCTGTGCAGGCAACGGTGATCGCGGCCGTGGCGGTCACGGCGGGCAGCGCCCGCATGGGTGATTTCCGGGCTGCGGAGACCGACTCCGCCAGTGTCCGGTACGCCATGCGGCAGGTGGCAGCGAAGCCATTGCGGAGGATCGGGGCCTCGATCCATCGCCAAGATGCGGCCGCGAGCATGATGGCGGCACCGGACTCGGCCAGCCAGAGCCAGGGAGTGCGCGGCCCCGGCCCGGTCATGGCTGTTGTCAGCGTGATCACCGGCCAGTGCCACAGATAGATTCCGTAGGAACGGATGCCAAGCCAGCGCAACGGGGGCTGACTGAGCAGCGCACTCACCGTTCCCGGGCTGGCCGCAGCGGCGGTGAGGCCAGCGGCAGCCACTGCGGCAATGGTGAGGCCCGCCGGGTAGAGGGCCGGATCGGGCCCAGAGAAGTGCCCGATCGCCCACGCCAGCACTCCCAGCCCTGCGATACCCAGGAAATCCAGGCGGGTGACCAGGTTGTGAGAAGCAGCAGCCAGCCGGGCCAGCGGCCAGGTCAGTGCCAGCGCTGCCCCAATCAGCAGGGCCGTGGCGTGGGTGTCGGTGCCGTAGTACACCCGAGAAGGGTCCGCGCCGGGTGCGTAGAGAAAGGCCATGATCAGTGCCGAGGCCACCGCGCCCAGCCATGCCACCAGCGCCCGGTCCCGGCGGCTGCGCACCCGGGTGAGCATCAGGCCCAGGACCAACGGCCACACCAGGTAGAACTGTTCCTCGATCGCGAGTGACCACAGATGCTGCAACGGCGGTGGCGGACCGAAACTCGCGAAGTACGGCACATGATGTACGGCCTGATACCAGTTGCTGGAATAGGTGGCCGCCGCCACCAGCGCTGGCCGCAGGGCCGCCAGTTGGTTTGGATCGAGTACTGCCATGGCGGCGGTCACGGTGACCAGCACGACCCCGAGCGCGGGCAGCAATCGTCGCGCCCGCCGGATCCAGAATCCGCGCAAATCCAGACGTCCATGCGCGTCGCTGTGCGCCGTAAGGAGATCGGTGATCAGGTACCCGCTGAGCACGAAGAAGACATCGACGCCGAGGAAGCCTCCCGGTATCGCGCGAACGCCCTCATGGAAGGCCATGACCGCGAGAACCGCAAGCGCTCGCACCCCATCGAGGCCTGGTGAGCGCGTCTTTGTGGCCATGGCCGGTGCGGCGTGCCGTGCCGTCAAACGATCATCACCCCCGCCCTCCGCATTGAGGAGATCTTCGCCCCGCCGCGCCGGGCGAAACGTCGCGGCGGGTAAAAGGACGGAAGATACCATTAGGCCCACTGTGCCCCATGAACCTCCGCTTACGGATCCCTTGGGTCAACTCGCGACGGCGTGCCGGGTAGCGCTTGCCGGGAGGCACGTACGCCCATGGTTGGTGGGCGGTGGGCTCCCTACGGCTGCTGGCCTGGCGAGTTCACCCCTTCTGCGGTTACCGCGAGTTGATCATCAGCGAACCTCACGGTTAGCCTTTCCCCGGCAGTCACCTGGGTAGCCTGGCGAACCACGCTACCGTTTTGCTGCTGGATAATGGCGTAGCCCCGCCGCAGAGTCGCTGCGGGAGACAGCGCGAACAGGCGAGCCCGGAGATGCCCCACATCGTCAGTGCCCCGGTCGAGCCCAGCGGCCAGACACCGGCGGGCGCGCTCGGTCAGGGCCATCACCTGTTCCTGCCGGCGGTCGATCTCTCGCAGCGGTTCGGCGAGCGCCGGCCGCGAAGTGATCGCCTCCAGCCAAGACCCCTCGCGGTCCAGCCTGCCCGCCAGAATCCGGCGCGCCCGCGCCCGGAGCTGGGAAATGAGCATGAGCTGTTCCGCCACGTCCGGCACGACCCGCCGGGCGGCATCAGTGGGAGTTGAGGCCCGGACATCCGCCACTAGATCAAGCAACGGGACGTCCTGTTCGTGGCCGATCGCGCTCACCACAGGGGTCTGGCACCCGGCCACCGTGCGCACGAGCGACTCGTCAGAGAAAGGCAGCAGGTCCTCCACCGATCCGCCGCCCCGGGTAACGATGATGACGTCCACTGCCTGGTCGGAGTCCAGGCGGTGAAGTGCGTCGGTGATCTCCGCCACCGCGTACGGCCCCTGCACGGCGACCTGCTCAACGCGGAAGCGGACCGCGGGCCATCTCCTGGCCGCATTTCGCTGCACGTCCCGCTGAGCAGCCGAATCACGGCCGCAGATCAGGCCGACCGTGGCGGGCAGGAACGGTATGGGACGCTTGCGTTCGGCTGCGAACAGGCCTTCTGCTGCCAGCGAGCGGCGGAGTCTTTCCAGCCGGGCCAGCAGTTCGCCGATGCCTACGGCGCGGATCTCGGTCGCAGCCAGGCAGAACGAGCCTCGGGCGGTATTGAAGTCAGGTTTGGCCCACACCACGACACGGGCACCCTCCGCAGGGGGCGGGTCGTTGGCGTCGAGCACCTTCCTGGCGCACACGACGCGGACGGAGACGGCAGCCACCGGGTCACGCAAGGTGAGGAACGCTGTCCCACCGCGCCTGGTGAGTTCAGCCACCTGGCCCTCGACCCACACCCGGCCCAGCCGCCCGATCCACTCGGCCACGAGGCGCAGCACAGTGCGGACTGGGACAGGGGACTCTGCGGTCGTCTGAAGGGGCATGTCAGCAGCGGCTCCGGGCCTCGATCCTAACGGGCGTCAGCCGGCGTCGGTGCCGAGCTTGGAAAGGCGCCGCTCGAACATCGTGATCACCGCGTCCCGGCCAGCGTGACCTTTCTCATACGCAAGCAGAGCCCGCACGGTGACCGGGTCGAGGACACGCAGCCGGGCTCGCAGGGAAGCAACAGAAAGGTCATCGTACTGGGGGATCGGTGGGGTGTCGGAGGCCTTCTTAGCAGCGGTGGCGGCTGCTGGCTTGAGTGGGGTGCTCGGTTTGCCCGCCCGGGCGGTGCTGGGCCTGGTCTGGGTGGTGGCTGGTTTCTCGGCGGCGGATGCCGATGTTGTGGGTTTCGCGGGGACAGGCGCGGGTTTTCTGGCGGCTGTTCCGGCTCGGGTGGCGGTCTTCCCGGTCTGTGGTGTGCGCTTCTTGGCTGTTGGGGGTGGGGGGGCGGCTTTCCGCGCTGGTGCGGCAGGCGCTGGTGGGGAAGGCGGGGGCGCTGCTGTGGCGGCTGGCTGTTCGGCCGGCCTGGCGGCAGGTGTTTTGGCCGTGGCCACCCGCTGCGGTTGCGCGCCGTCCGGCGGCGATGACGCTGGCTGGTCGGCCGGCTCCTGTGGCCGGGTGCGGAGCTTGTCGGCCGCGAGCAGCAACTGGCCGATCCCGGCGAACAGCGCGCGCAGCACCACTGCCGGGGCCTCCTTGATGCGGTCAGTGACCTGCGGGATAGGCATGATCATCTCTCCCTGTGGTGCTTGCCTTGGCGCGTCCTCCCTTGATTCCCTCGGACGAGCCATCTGCTGGTGCCGGAGGGCACCTGCTTTATTCTCGTCCTCGGCTGCGCTGGCTCTGGCAGCGGGCAGGGTGCTACAAGGCCGCGTGTGCGGTACTTGCGGGGCTTGGGTGGACGGCCAGGATGCGCGACGGGCCGGCTGGGCCGTGACCGGAGTCGTGCCAGGGGCGCTGCGCCGGTAAGGGCGTGAGTGGGCTCCCTTACCATGAGAGCATGTCAGTGAAGACCCGACGTGTCTTGCTCGCAAAGCCCCGCGGCTATTGCGCCGGGGTCGACCGGGCGGTGCAGACCGTCGAAGTGGCGCTGGAGCGATTCGGCGCCCCGGTCTATGTGCGCAAGCAGATCGTTCACAACAAGCACGTCGTTGCTTCGCTGGAGAATCGCGGTGCGATCTTCGTAGAGGAAGCCGATGAGGTGCCGGAGGGCGCGGTCGTCGTTTTCTCCGCGCATGGAGTGGCGCCGCAGGTTCGCCAGGCTGCGAAGCAGCGCAACCTGCGTACCATCGACGCGACCTGCCCGCTGGTGACCAAGGTGCACAACGAGGCCCGCCGCTTCGCGGCGCAAGGCTACGACATTCTGCTCATCGGGCATGAGGGACACGAGGAAGTGATCGGGACCACCGGGGAGGCGCCAGCACACGTCCACCTGGTGGATGGGCCCGCGGGCAGCGGTGGTGTCGAGGTGCGCGACCCTGACCGGGTGGCCTGGCTCTCCCAGACCACGCTGTCGGTCGACGAGACCAGGGAAACCGTTGAGGCGCTGCGGAAACGCTTCCCTGACCTGGTGGACCCGCCCAGCGACGACATCTGTTATGCCACCCAGAACCGGCAAGCGGCGGTGAAACAGATCGCCAGCGAGTCGGATGTAGTCATCGTCGTGGGGTCACAGAATTCCTCCAACTCGGTCCGGCTGGTCGAGGTCGCGCGCGACGCCGGCGCCCCGGCGGCGTTCCTGGTGGACGACGCGCGGTCGATCAAGCCGGAGTGGCTCGATGGAGTCACCACGATCGGGCTCACAAGCGGGGCCTCCGTTCCCGAGGATCTGGTCGCCGGTGTCATCGCCCACCTGGCCGAAAGTGGCTTTGACACCGTCGAGGAGGTCGAGGCGGTAGCTGAGAAGATGGCGTTCGCGCTGCCGCGGGAACTGCGCCGGTTAGCGCGGGTCGGCGGCGGTTAACGTCAGCGGTTCCTGGTGCTGTGGGGCGGTTAACGTCAGCGGTTCCCTGGTGCTGTGCGGATGTGTTTGGGGTGGGCGGCACCGCGCAGTTCTGCGAGGCACCCGGACAGGCCGCGGAACCAGCCAATTATCAAGTTCAACGCCATGCCCCCAAACAGCCACGGGGCGACGCTGGCCAGCGTGAGCAAGCTTGCGCCGAACACGGACAGCAGCGAACTCGCGGCAGCCGTGACCAGCTTGACCCCGATCAGCGCGCAGAAAAACAGCAGCGGGGGGGTGGCCGCCACTATCAGGAGATCCGCTCGTTTGGTGTACCGGGCAGCAGCGGCGGCACCGAGCAGGAAGGTGATGCCTGCCAGCGCGGTCCAGCCCAGCCAGGACGCACCGAGCAAGCCGATCGTGAAAACGGTCACCATGAGCAGCACAGCCCCGCGTCCCGTTAGGATCACCGGCCTGAGCTCCCGGACCTGCGATCGGGCCGCTGCGCTTGGCACCGGAGTGCGGGAGGGTACCGGGCTGGTGCTTGACCGCGAATTTCGCCCGGAGGTTGGCTCACCTGGGTGTGAAGCAGGTTGCCAGCGCGGGCTCACCGCACCACCGCGGTCCAGCGTTCCCGCCCGCGGCTGCGCTTGCTGGCCATCGTGCCACCCGTGCCGAGACACCACCGCCTCCCCCCGTTGTGCCGCGGATACCGCTCGCCCCTCAGCCACCTGTGCCCCACGTCCTCCTCCGGTCGGTCTACATTCTCACCTGGCGGCGAGTCTGGTGCCGGGGGCCTGGAAGTCGGGCGATTCCGCCCGCCGTCTGCGGGATACCCGCCCTCCGTCCTGTTTTGCTATTTGGCCGCGCCATTGCGGTGTGCTGCGAGCAGCACAGCGGCCGGGCGGCGGTGTTCCGTCGCGGCCGTGGTGGTGAGATTGGTGGGGATCTCGCCGGCCGGTTCCGTCGCGGCCGTGGTGGTGAGCCCGGACGGAAGGTCGGTGGTGAGCTCCGGGGCCGTAGCGGTGGTGAGCTCCGGGGCGGACAGCATCCGGACGCTCTCCTCAATCAGTTGGGGTGTCTCCAGCTCGGCATCGACAAGGCCGACCTGGTTGAGACGGCGTGCGCTCACCAGCACGCGGCTCTCCAGCGAGCCGACCGCTTGGTTGTAGGTCTTCACGGCGCTCGTCAGCGCCCGCCCCAGCCGGTCCACGTGCTGGCCCATGCCGGAGAGCCGGTCATACAGCTCGCGGCCGAGCTCGAAGACAGCCCGGGCGTTATCTGACAGTGCGGCCTGCTGCCAGGCATACTGCGCGGTCCGCAGCATCGAAACCAGGGTGGTTGGGGTGGCAATGTGCACCCGGCGCGACACCGCATACTCCAGCAGGCCCGGGTCACGCTCCAGTGCGGGAGCAAGGAATGCCTCACCAGGGATGAAAAGGACCACAAACTCCGGCGCTGGGGACAGCGCCGCCCAGTACGCCTTGGCGGCCAGCCGGTCCACGTGCTCGCGCACGTGGCGGGCATGTGCGCCGAGACGGGCGTCACGGATTGCCTCGTCCGACGACTCAGCCGCCTCGAGGTAGGCAGCAAGCGACACCTTGGAATCCACCACGATGTTCTTGCCGCCGGCCAGCCGGACCACCATGTCGGGGCGCAACAGCCCGTCAGCGCTGGCCACGGCGACTTGCTCGTCAAAGTCACACCGCGGGCTCATGCCCGCGAGTTCCACCACCCGCCGCAGCTGCATCTCACCCCAGCGTCCCCGCGCCTCCGGCCGTCGCAGGGCCGTGACGAGGGCCTGGGTCTGCCGCTTGAGCTCTTCCGAGCTCTGCCGGGCAATGCTCACCTGTTCGGTGAGGGCTGCGTGGGACGCCCTGCGCTGCGCATCCGACTCGCGTAGCTGCGTTTCGACCCGTGCGAGTGTCTCCTTCAGCGGGCTGACCAGGTTCTCCACGGCCGCCCGGCGCGTTTCCAGTTCGCCCGCAGCCTTGGCGTTGGCCACGCCGAGCCGCCCTTCCGCCATCTCTAGAAAACGCCGGGTGCTGGCATCAACCGCCTGTACGGACAACGCCTGAAGACGCTCGGCCAGCTGCCCGTCGACGAGCGCCGCCCGCTGCTCGGCAGCCCGGGTGCGTTCCTCAGCAGCGGCGGCGCGAGCGGTCAGATCGGTCCGTGCCGCCGCCTCCCGGTTCCTGGCGGACAGGAAGCCGACCACGGCACCCAGAAGAATCCCGAGAAGCAGCGTCAGCAGAGATGTCAGGGTCATGTGTGGAAATACTCGCACCAAGTGCGGGCGGTTTCCGGATGCCACGCTGGTGAACAGTGATGCGACCGGCGCGGTAATCATGCGAAGGCCCCAGTGGCGAAGGGCCTGTGCTCAGCCCCCGGGAGCGGCTTCGCCGCCCGGGCGCGCCACTAGACTCACGCGGGTGAGCCTGTCCATCGGCATCGTCGGGCTGCCCAATGTCGGCAAGTCAACCCTGTTCAATGCACTGACCAGGGCAAGCGCGGTGGCCTCGAACTATCCCTTCGCGACCATTGAGCCAAACGTTGGCATCGTCGGCATCCCGGACCCGCGCTTGGCCGTCCTCGCGGAGCTGCACAACTCCGCCCGGATCGTGCCCGCCACTGCCAGGTTCGTGGACATCGCGGGCCTGGTGCGCGGCGCTTCGGAGGGGCAGGGCCTGGGCAACCAGTTCCTCGGCCATATTCGCGAGACCGACGCGATCTGCCAGGTAGTCCGGGTCTTCACCGATCCAGACGTGAGCCATGTGGATGGCACAATCTCACCGCCCCGCGACGTCGAGACGATCGCGACTGAGCTCATCCTTGCCGACCTGCAAACGCTGGAAAGGGCCGTCCCCAGGCTGGCGAAGGAGGCGAAATTCGCAAAGAGTGCAGAACGATCTCGCGTGGCCACTGCCGCCGCAAGCGCGCAGCCCTTGCTCGGCGGAGGAACCACGTTGTTCGCTGGTGCTGCTGGTACGGGCATTGATCTCGCGGACCTGCGGGAGCTTCACCTGCTCACGGCCAAGCCGTTCCTTTACGTCTTCAACTCCGACGAGGCCGGCCTCGCAGACAAGGAACTGCGCGATCAACTTGCCGCCCTGGTGGCGCCCGCTGACGCGGTCTTCCTCGATGTGAAGACAGAGGCGGAACTGGCCGAACTCCCCGTGGATGAGGCCGCCGAAATGGCGGCTGAACTGGGCCTTGGCGAACCAGGGCTGGCACAGCTGGCCAGGGCCGGTTTCCACGCCCTCAGCCTCACCACCTTCCTGACCGCTGGCCCTAAGGAGACCCGTGCCTGGACCATCCCGGCCGGTGCCACCGCGCCCGAGGCAGCCGGTGTGATCCACAGCGACTTCCAGCGCGGGTTCATCAAGGCTGAAGTGGTGTCATACGACGATCTCGTCGCGGCTGGATCGCTGGCGGCGGCCAAGGCCGTGGGCAAGGTGCGCATCGAGGGCAAGGACTACCTGATGAGAGACGGCGACGTGGTGGAGTTCAGGTTCAACGTCTGAACCCCTGACGTGGGGCACAGCTCACGCCGGGCCATGAGCGAGAAGCCAGCCCACGCGCGGTCGCCGCGCGTGAGGGCAGGGCTACGAAGGCCACCACTCCGGCGACGACGGCAACAGCTGCCCCGGTACGCAGGCCGAGATCCATCCCGCTCAAGTAGAACGCCATGCGGGCCAGGTGCGCCAGCATTGCGCCGGCCGTCCCGCCGGCGAGTGCGGCCACACCCAGCGCGCCGCCCACGGACCCGCGGATTGCATGCCGGGCGGGGTGGCGAGATCCTGCGGGGCTTCAGCACTTCGCGGGGCAGGGGGTGGGCGCGCTCGATCGGACATTCTCCCAGTCCAGTGAGATGCTGCGGCCTCCTGGTAGGTACAGATGGCCCGATCTGAGTCCTGTCAGGAAAGTGATAACCAGCTCCACGCAGGGTGTTACGTAGAGTCACTGACAGGGCATCTTCCCTATGTGGCTGGTGATGTGCGGTCTAACCGCGATGAGACAGTGCGTGGCCGATTGTGACCGAACGCACCAAGCGCCCCAAACGGCGCGTGATCTGGGCCGTCCATTCCGGCATGATCCGTTTGGGGGAAATATCCAGGTGAAGCAGACAATACCCGGCCGTGCCGTGGGCGGTACCCCGCCGGGGCTGCCGTGATCACGGCGCGACATGCCAAGGGCATCGCTAAAGGGCTGACGAGCGAGGCGTTATGACGCAGAATGGTCCACAGACGGACACGGATAGCACCGCAACTCGACGCTGCGCGTGCGCAGGAGTGGGTCGGAGGTGCGATGGTTCGTAGGTCCACCGTTGATCGCAGTCCGCAACCGGCTGTGCACAGTGGAGTGCACAGCGCGGGCTTCGATGCGGCGGCCGGGGACTTGGCGCTGGGCGGCAGGGGAACACAGCGGCGGCGCTCGGCCCCGGGCTGGCGAGGCTCCGGCGGGCGCTGGCTGGTCTGGGTGTTCCGGGCAGTCGCGTGGATTGTCCTGCTCGTCATCGGTTACCTGGGCGTGAAGGCCATCGTCCAGAACGAAACAGCCCCCAGCACAGGGCCTGGCGCCGTGCCTGCGGCGGGCACCAGGTTCCCGGTGGACCTCGCCGCCGCCTACGCGCTGCAGTTCGGTCAGGTCTACCTGAACGCGAGCCCGGCATCCGCCGGGCAGCGCGCCAGTGACTTGGCCCAGTTCGTTAGGGGGGGCTCCGATCCGCAGCTGGGCTGGAACGGCAGTGGGATCCTGCAGTTGCAGTCGGAACAAGTCGCTGGCGTTGACGTGCGTAACGCTCACCACGCAGTAGTGACGCTGCTCGCGCGGGTGAACGGCCGCCTCATGGAACTCGGCGTCCCCGTCTACGCCGGGCGCGGTGGCATGTCGGTCGCGGGCGAGCCGGCCTGGCTGCCTGCCCCGGCGCCGGTGGCGCCGCCATCACCTGCGACGGCAGCATCCGACCAGGCCACGCAGACGGAGATGATGAGTCAGCTGCCAGCCTTCTTCCAGGCGTACGCCAGTGGCAACGAGGTCACGCTGGGGCGCTTCCTGGTGCCTGGCACGGTGATGACTGGCCTGGGTGGCCAGGTGAGTTTTGGATCGCTGATCGCGGTCTATGTGCCGCCAGGCGGGTCGACCCGCCATATCACTGCCACGGTTGCGTGGAAGGTACCCGGGCACCCAGCCACGGGGAGCCGGACTTCCGTGGGTTCGGTTTCGTCAGCAGGGCTCGAGATGAGTTACGCGCTGACGATCACAAAGCAACACGGGACGTGGTACGTCCGGGACGTCAGTCCATCGAGCCAGGTGGGGTCGCCGTGAGGCCCGCGTCGGCTCGGCGGAACTGCCGCTCCGGGCGCGGTTCCCTTTCTCCCGGAGTAGGCCAATGTCGTTCCATTCAGTGATCATGATGGCCCCCATGTCTCTCAACACGAACGGCCTCGTGTCGTACTTGCAGGGTCTCTTCGGGCCGCTGTTCCTCGGGATCGTCGGGATCGTGGCTCTTTTCTTCCTGTTCACTCGCGAGATCATCAGGTTCGTCCAGTTCATCGTTCTCGCCGTCGCGATCGCCGTGGTGTTCTACACGCCGAGCATCGTGCAGACACTCGCTCAGGGCATCGCGAAGGCACTGGGCGTCCACTGACCTCCGCCAGAGCGTAAGGAGAGGACCAGTGGAGCTGCCCACCTACACCAGCATCTGGCGGATCGAGAAACGGCTGTACAAACTGTACGACTTCCGGCTGCCGATGCCGCTGCCTGTGGGCCAGATTGCTGTCTTCGCCACGATTACCGTGCCCTACATCATCCTGCTCCGGGTGTTCGGGCTGCCGTTCACTCACAGCTTGTTCTGGCTGTATGTGCTGCCCCCAGGGGTGCTCACTTGGCTGGCTACCCGGCCGGTCCTGGAGAGCAAGCGCCTGCCTGAACTGATCCTGTCCCAGCTTCGCTATCTCGGGGAGCCATCGGTGTGGTGCCGGATGGCCCCGCTCGCCGAGAAGGATGAGATCACGGTCGTGGGGCGGGTGTGGCGGCGGGCGCGGCCCTTCAGCGTCGACCGCAGTGGGGACGAACTCAGTGGGGCCGAACGCAGGGCCAAGACAATGCGAGGGCGGCTGCGGTCCGTGCTGCGATCGCGGCGGGCAGCGCCAGTTTTTGAGCCCGGGGTTCAGCAAGCTGCCACGGTGGCGGCGGAGGCGGGCGTCGCGCCAGTGGCGTCGTGGGCGTCGCAGGCTCCGCCTCGCCGGCACACCAAGCGGGCCACCGAGCCAGCGGGTTCGCACCAGGTTCAGCGGGCGGCGGAGGCTGCCGGATGGCAGGCGCAGCGGGCCACCGAGCAGGCCCGCCCGGCGCACGTTCACCGGGCCGCCGAGCCGGCGGTTCCCACGGGCCGTCAGGCCGCCGAGCCGGCGGTTCCCACGGGCCGTCAGGCCGCCGAGCCGGCCGCCCCGCCGGTGGAGCGGCCCGCCGAACCGGCCGCCGAGCGGGTGTCTCCCCCGGCGTCCCCGCCGCCGCGGCCCGTGCCCGAAGTTGTCGTCGTCCCGGCACAACGGTCCGTCCCAGATCCAGACAGCGCGCCGCCGGTCAGGCCAGCGCCGTCCCTGGAACGGGCGCTGAGCGGGCCGGGCGAGCACCGCGCGGGCTGGCGCGGTCATGTCTCGATCGTGCCGGGCGGGCGCGGCCCAGGCCGGCCCGACCAGCAAAAGCGTGCCAAGGCACGGGCGGTGCTGCCGGTCGACGGCCCGCGGCTGGTCGTGGTGCTTGGCTGCACCGTCGGCGCTGGTCAGACCGTCACCACGCTCATGCTCGCTGACCTGCTGTCCAGCCTGCGGGGCGAGCCGGTGGCGGCGCTCGATCTCAACGCGGGACCCGCCTCCCTCACCGAACTCGCACGTGTCCCAGCCATCAGCGTCAGCGACCTGCTTGCGGGACGGGCACCAGCCAGCCCGGCCACGCACCGTGGCCATGGCGGGCGCACAGGCCTCGGGCGTGGGCGAGCGGATTCGAACGGATCCCGCGGGCGTTTGGATGTGATCTGCGATGATGCCACGGCATCAGACGGCGGAGCGGCGCGGGCGGTCCAGCACGGAAGGCTGCTCGATGTTCTCGCCAGCCGCTATTCGCTCACCCTGGCTGACCCCGGCGCGCCGGCCGTGGCCAAGCTGCTGGCCGCCGCTGACCAGCTTGTCCTGGTGGCCCCGTCCAGCCCCGACGCGGCCCGCGCGCTGGGCATGACGCTGGAGTGGCTGGGAGCCCACGGGTACAACCCGCTCATCGAGCAGGCGATCACCGTGATCAACGGCGTGAGCCAGCGCAGCACCCCGCACGCGGACCAGGCAGTGGCCGTGGTGAGCGGACGCTGCCGGGCCATCGTCAGGGTCCCCTGGGATGATCACCTGGCCGAACCGGAAACCGAACGTGGCATCCGGGACAGCCTCGCCATGCCCGGTGCCTCCCGGCTGCGGCAGCTGCGGCCGGCCGTGCAGCAGGCATACACCGCCCTCGCCGGGGTGCTGGTCAGACAACTCGCCGCAGGCCAGCAGGAGCGGAGGGCCGCCCCGTGAGCGGGCGGACACAAGGACGCAGCAGGCTGGGAATCAGATACTTCGATGACCGGATCCTGCTCACAGAAACTCACGCCTGGGCCTACTACCGGCTCCCCACGCACGCCTACGAGTTCACCACGCCCGCCGAGCGCGAGGCACTGGCGATCAACATCACGGTCGCGCTGGCCACGATACGGCTGCCCGAGGCCGAGGTGCACCTGCGGGTGGCACACCGGTCCTACCCGGCGGCGGAGTGGGCGGCGCGGCTGGACAGGACCTCCGACGGTGGCCCGGGCTGGCGCGAGTACCTCGATGAGATGTACGGGCATGTGTGGGCGAAGGACTTCTGGTCGAAGGAGGTCTACCTCGGGGTCCGGCTCGGCCAGCGCGGCATGCGGGCACAGTTTTCCGGCGGGATGTTCTCCCAGCTCCTGTCCGCCTACCGGGCCAGCGAGCAGGCACTTGGCCTCACCGACGAGGCGGTCTCGGATTCGGAGATCGCGCGCTGGACCGACCAGGCGGAGCGGCTCGGCCGGGCGCTTGCCGCCAGTGCGCTCCGGGCAAGGCACGCGGCCAGCGAGGACATCGCCTGGCTGTTCCAGCATTCGCTGGCTGGCACGGTGGGCGACCCGGAACCGTCGGCAGCCCGCCGCCGTACCTGGGGGCCAGGCCACATCGAGGCGCTGCTGGAAGGCCAGGTGCACAACGGGCGTACCCTGCTGCGGCTGGATCAGCCGGGCGGGGAGTCGTGGGTGGCTTTCCTGTCGTTCTCCCGTTTTCCCGACGTCATGTCGTTCCCCGATGGTGAGCCGTGGCTGCATTTCGCTGACTCGCTGCCGTTCCCGGTGGAGATCAGCTCGCGGATGCGGCTGATCCCGCCCGCGAAGGCGAGCAAGGACGTCGGGCGCAGACTCGCGCACGCCCGGGACATGGACGCGCACATCAGGGAGGCTGGGGTCGATTTGCCGCTGGCGCTGGCGGAACAGCTTGAGGCCGCCCGCATGCTCGAGCACGGGATCACCAAAGAACGGCTGCCGTTCGTCTACGGGTGGCACCGGCTCAGCGTGGCCGCGCCAACCAGGGACCTGTGCCAGCGCCGCGTGGAGGCGCTGGTCGAGCACTACCGGGATGTCGGCATCGACGTGGTCAACTCCACTGGCGACCAGTTCGCACTGTTGTGCGAATCGCTGCCGGGGGAGGGCGTGCACCTTTCCTCCTACGTGCAGCGGCAGCCGCTGTACACAATCGCCGGCGGGGTGCCGACCGCGACCGTGGACCTCGGTGACCGGACGGCAGGCGGCATGGATGAGGCGTCGGCTGACGGGGACAGCTGGATTGGGCCGTACATCGGGGAGACGCTGGGGCGGGCTCGCAGCATCGTCCATTTCGACCCGCTGCTGGCGGCCGCCCGCAACCGGCCGACCGCGGTCGCCATCACCGGTGAGCCCGGCGGCGGCAAGACCACCCTCGCCTTGCTGCTGATGATGCAGTTGGCGCTGCGGGGCGTGACGGTCGCCGTCATCGACCCCAAGGGTGATGCCGAGTCCCTGGTGGAGGTGCTGCGGGCGCGCGGGCGCAAGGCTCAGGTCCTCCCGCTCGGCGCGGCCGCCCCCGGCCTGCTCGACCCCTTCGCCTTCGGCGACGACCTCGCCGAGAAGCGGACCATGGCCACCGAGACACTCCGGCTGCTGCTGCCACGCATGAGTGAGGAGCGGGAGAGCGCGATGATCCAGGCGGTCGGCTCGGTGGCCAGCCGGGACCGCCCCAGGCAGTCGCCGGATCCCGCATCCAAGAACCTCGGCGCGGTGCTGCGCTCAATGTCGGAAATGCGGCTCGCCCGGCTGTGTTTTGCGCCCACGGGCGGCCAGCGCGTCGAGGCGGCGGGCTGGACCACGGTGTTCACGCTGGCCGGCCTCTCCCTGCCCGACGCGGCCGTGCGCAGGGAGGACTTCTCCTATGAGCAGCGCCTGTCCGTAGCCCTGCTTTACCTGGTATCCCAGTTCGCTCGCAGGCTGCTGAACGGAATGGACCGCCGGCTGCCCAAAGCGATCTTCCTCGATGAGGCGTGGGCAATCACCTCCACGCCGGAGGGCGCCAAGCTCGTGCCGGAAGTTTCCCGTATGGGCAGGTCGCGGAACACCGCGCTGATCCTGGTGTCCCAGAACGCGGGCGACCTGCTCACCGAGCAAGTCACCAACTGCATTTCCAGCGTCTTCGCTTTCCGTTCCTCCGAACGGGTTGAGGTGGCCAACGTCATGGCGCTGCTTGGCGTGGAGGCGTCCGCAGAACACCAGGCGGTGCTGCGGGGCCTCGGCAATGGTGAATGCATTTGCCGCGATCTGGAGGGCAGGGCTGGGCGGATCGGCATTGACCTCATCTCCGACGAGATGCGGCAGTGGCTCGACACCAACCCCACCCGTGCCCGTCCCCGGGCGGCCGGAACGGGCCCGGGCTCGACACCCGTTCCTGTTGCGGCGCCGGCCGGCGCCGCAACGGGGAGTTCGCAGCACGGCGGCGGACCGCCTGGCACCGGCGCCAGCGGTGCGGTTGCGCCACCTTCGGCGGACAGCCCGCAGGACACCGGTTCCAGCAGGCTCGTTCCCCCGGCTTCGGCGGGCAGTCTGGTGGTGCCAAGCCCGGGCGGCCCGCACACCCCGGAAGAAAGCAGCCCGCCCGGGACCGGCCCACCTGGCCCGCCCGGGCCGGACCAGCAGGGGAGCGGCCCACCAGGCAGCGGCCCGCCAGGCCCGGCATCCCCTTATCAGGCCGGTCCCCCTGGTCCTGCCGCGGGCAAAGTCCCGCGCTGACCTGGGACGCCTCGAAATGCTCGCGTCCGCCCACCGCACACCGGCAGCCCCCAAGCCTGGAGCATCCGCGATGTCATTGACCGTCCCCCTGTCCCCCTCAGCTCGCCGGGTCCTGCTGGTCCTCGGCGCGCTGGGTGCGATGGTCGGCCTCCCGGGCCCGGCCCAGGCCGTGGTGGCCCCGGCTGCCGTGGCCCCGGCCCAGGCTGGCATGACTGCGCGGGCGGGAACGGCGGCGCCAAGCGCGGCTGCGCAGGTGTGGACTCTCGCGGACAACGCGACCGCGCACCGTGGTGCCAGCATGGTTGTGTACCGTGGCGCCAGCGCAGTCCGGGGGACAGCTGGGCTGTTCGCGGCGATTCCGCCGACCGGCGTGGTGCTGACCGCGGCGGATTTTCCGGAGCGGGCGTCGGCGCCCGGCGGGATCTGCCAGGTTCCCGGGATTGGGGACATCGGCGGACTGCTCGGGTTCTGCTCGTCCGGGTCCAGCGGGATCGTCGGTGATCTCAACAACGTCTGCCAGCCGTCCGTGCCGACGCCCGAGCCCGCGACCGGCGGCGTCGACGCGCTGATCAGGCCGCCTCTGACCGCGGATGGTCAGTCGCGCACGCTGTATCACAGTTATGGCATGGCCGGGCAGTCCTGGGCTGCCTACGATCTGCAGTGTTCGGACATGGCGTCATTGATCGGCAACAACGTGGCCGGGGTCGTGTTCGATGCGGCGAAGGCGCTGGACCGGGTGACGATCACCGTCTACCAGTCCGCGGCCGGGCCAGGGATCCTTAGCTGGCTCACCGGGTCGGTGGACCGGCTTGTCTCCGCCCTCGGCAACGCCATCTACTTCCCCTACCTCGCCCCGGTGGTGCTGCTTGGCGCGATCTGGCTGGCCTGGCAGGGGCTGATACGCAAGCGGGCAACGCGCACCATTGAGGGAACCCTGTGGATGGTGGTGGCCTGCGCGGCAGCGATCTGGCTCATCGGCCGGCCAGCGGATTTTACCGGGCTCGGCAAGACCATCTCCGATGGCATCACCCAGACCCTCAATGTCGCATTCGCCAAGCTGCCCGTTCCGCAGCAGACCAGTTGTGTCCCGGTCCAGCGCAGCGACCCGCAAGTGCCCCAGGTGTCCAACTTCAACTACACCGCCGGCGGCAGCGTCGTGGACACCAACGCCAACGAACTGTGGACGGTGCTCGTCTGCAAGCCCTGGCTGGACGGGGAGTTCGGGACGACCGCCTACGCCGCGTCCGTGGCGGGGCACCCAACCGTGGTCAACACCTACGCGCGGCAACTGCTGTGGTCACAGGCGATCGCGGCGAACGAGAAACCCACCGCCGCTGTCATCCAGGCCAAACAGGACACTTTCGCCGGCATCGCGGCCTCGATCAAGCAAAACGAGCCGGCGGTGTACCCGCTGTTCCAGGGCAAGCAATGGACCACCAGGCTGCAGATCGCCTTCGCGGCGGTGTTCGCCGCCCTGCTCGCCGGGGTGCTGGTGCTGCTGATCGCGATCACGCTGATCATCTTGAAGCTGGGCTTCCTGCTGCTGCTGATCGCCGGCCCGTTCTTCCTCATCGTGGGCACGCACCCCGGCTTCGGGCGGGTCATCGCGCTGCGCTGGGGAGAACTGCTTGTCGGGGTGCTGCTCAAGCAGGGGGCGGTGGCGCTGGTCCTCAGCGTGCTGCTGTATGCGTACACGCTCATCATGGGAGCCAGTGACGCGGTGCTGCCGTGGGCGCTGAAGATCCTGATGATCTCGCTCGTAACGGTGGCGGTGTTCATTTACCGCAAGCCGTTCGTCCACCTGTTCTCGGCTGTCGGGTACGGGGTGATCGGCTCGCGGGAGCGCGCCGACCTCGCGCTCGCCCGGGCGGGCAGCACCGCGGCCCGCAACACGGTCGACGCGGCCACCGTGGGCGTGCCAGGATTCGCCGCGTACCGGGTGGCACGGTGGGCACGGCGGAACCCGGCACAAGCCGCGGGCCTGGCCGCGCAGGTCGCGACCGCAGGCGCGGCCGGGTCGCTGGCAGGGGCGGCGGCGGTGGGGGCCGCTGGAACGGGATCCGGCGGCGCTGGGCCAGGCGTGAATGGCGAGCCAGGGCCCACCGACGGTGGCCCGGACAGCGACCCGCAGCCGTCGAGTGGCGGCAGCGCAGCCCGGGCGCGGGCGAGACCAGCCGGAACACCGGCCACGGGGAGAACCCCGCCACCCCTCGACCTGCCACCCCGGCAAGGAGAGGACACGCCGCGGCCGCTGTCAGGCTGGGCACGCGGAGGTTCCCGGCGCGGAGGGCGTGCCGCCGTTCGGGCAGGCGGGGCTGGTCCGGTGGGCAACGGCGGGGCACCGGCGGCCGGGCCAGCGGGCAATG
>WNGG01012117.1_pt1 | contig 17934 bp, 22 predicted proteins | sample 5400661 | NCBI WGS metagenome assembly WNGG01 (sample SAMN13153372, study PRJNA577476) | soil metagenome | isolation source: 100 cm soil or saprolite under Garry oak tree replicate 1 | place: USA:California | collected 2016-06-15
ACGGGTACGAGGTGATCCGGGAACTGGAGAAGCGGTTCTCCGGATACTGGCGTCCCAAGACCGGGACGATCTACCCGGCATTTGAGAAGCTCGAAGAAGGCGGTCTCGTGACGAGCCGTATCGAGTTCCGCGATGAGGGACTCGATCGGAAGCACTATGCCCTTACGGAGAAAGGAAGGACCGAGCTCGCTCAGACCATGAGCCATTGGACCAAGATGATGGAAGTCTTGGAAAACTACCGCGAGGTTCACGAATCGATCTTCCGGTACAAGGACAGGCTCAGCAAGGAGGACCTTTCAAAGGCCCTCGTCGAGCTGGGGGAAGGACTGGGCCGGCGTTCGGTCGACCTCTCCAAGGTCCTGCCAGGACGCCAGAAGAAGATCGTGGTTCAGCCGACCGAGCCGGTGACCTTCAAGCTCCTGTACGCCAAAGAGGAGGACGAACTCGAAATCCACATGGAAGTGAAGTGGACTCCGACGGGCCCGCCACGACCTGGAGCCAAGCCCTCCCTGCGTCCGAAGCGTTCGAAGCCCAGCCGCTGAGCGGGGTGGATCTACGGGTCTCGGGGACTGGATCGATCGAGACGGGAAACTTATCTTCCTCGAGAAGACCGTCCGAACGGTCCCCTACGGTTTCCTCGGGGTAATCTTCGGCGTCTACCTGGCGCAACTGGGCTTCACTCCCGTCGCCATAGGAATTGTCCTGACCGCGACCGTGCTCAGCAGCGCCGTCTACACGCTCGTCATCAGTTTCCTCGCGGATCGAATTGGTCGGAGGAAAACGCTCGTCTTCTTCGCGCTGACCGACTTCGTCGCCGGAACCTTGCTTTTTGTCTCGAAGGATTGGTGGGCGCCGGTCCTGGCGGGCATCGTCGGGAACATGACCGTGGGAGCCGGAGAAGTCGGGCCGTTCCTGTCGCTCGAGCAAGCCATTCTCCCGAAGACCTGTCGCCCCGATCGCAGGACCCTGGCATTCAGTGTGTACAACCTGGTCGGATACGGGGCGTCTTCGGCTGGAGCGCTCCTTGCGGGCCTTCCCAATTACATCGGATATTCGCCGCTCTTCCTGGGCTACATGATCTCCGGACTCCTCGGCGCCGCGCTCTACTCCGTCCTGTCGGGCACCGTCGAACCGGACCCCGGTGCCGCGAAACGCTCGGCGCTGTCCCCGCGGGGTCGGCCTATCGTGGCGAAGCTGTCGGCCCTTTTCGCAATCGACTCATTCGGCGGCGGGTTCATTGGACAGAGCCTCCTGTCCTACTACTTCTACCTCCGATTTGGGCTGGATCTGTCCACCCTCGGCGCCATCTTCTTTGCGACCCAGCTTGTGACCGCCTTGTCATTTCTCCTGGCCGAGCGAATCGCACGGAGGATCGGCCTGTTGCGGACGATGGTCTTCACTCACGTGCCTTCGAACGTACTGCTCATCGCCGTGGCGTTCGCTCCGACGGCCTTGAGCGCCGTCGTCGTTCTCCTGTGTCGCCAGTCGTTGTCCCAGATGGACGTGCCGACGAGGCAATCGTACGTCATGTCGATCGTGGACGAGGAGGACCGGACCGCGGCGGCGGGCCTCACGAGCTCCACGCGCACGGTCTCGTCGTCAATCAGTCCGTCGTTGGCGGGTTATGCCCTGGCGAACCTCTGGCTCGGAACACCGTTGGTGGCGGCGGGGTCCCTCAAGTTGGCGTACGACTTGTTGATTTACAGGAACTTCCGAAAGGTCCGTCCTCCGGAGGAGCTCGAGGTTCACGCGAAGTGAACGACGAGCCCGCCGTAACGTGGAGAAGAGCGGGCACGGAGGGATTCGAACCCCCGTCTTAGGCTCCGAAGGCCCATAGCCTAGTCCAAACTAGCCGACGTGCCCGGCGGTCGAACCATGGTCGTTGATAAAAGGGTTGCCAAGGTGAAGCCTTGATCAGTCACCGATGTGACGACGGTACGCCGCGGCATCCATGAGCGCATTCGCTTGCGGAGACTCGGTGGCCTCCACGACGACCATCCATCCTTCGCCGTACGGATCCTTGTTCACGAGCTCGGGCTTGTCGACGAGAGCCTGGTTGACTTCGACGACCTTCCCGCTGATCGGTGCGAAAATCTCGCTGACGGCTTTCACGGACTCGACGGTCCCGACCGGCTCTCCTTGCTTGACGGTCTTCCCGATCGGCGGCAGCTCGACGTACACGACGTCCGTCAGCTGATCCTGAGCGAAGTCCGTAATCCCAATCCGGGCGCGCTTCCCCTCGATCTTCGCCCACTCATGATCCTTCGTGTAGCGGAGCCCTTCCGGGACGTTCGACAAATCGACCCCAACCGGACCGCCTCGATGCGGCCGTACGGTATGAGAGTTTCGCGCGCCCTACCGGCCTTTCCAGTTCGCGCCCCAGGCCTGGTGGACGAAGATCTCTTCGCTATGAATCTTGTGGATGTGATGTGCGACTACCAGGAGAGCGAAGAGTGCGAGCCCGCCGATGGTCAGGAGGAGGTAGACGGGATTCCCCAGGATCGTGGAGAAGAAGCCGTTCACGGTACCGAGCGGATCAGCCATTCGATCGGGCCTGTACGAACCAGTTTCCGGCGCCGGGGAAAAACCTTTCTCCGTGAAGCCCCGATCCGATAATTAATCGCTCCAGCTCGCCTTGTTGAAACAGATGGTAGAACCGCGGGACCGAAGTCTTGTCGGGCATCGTCCACGGCACCTCGACATCGCCATCGTCCTCGGGCGCCGCAAGCCCGAACTCAAACCGCGGTTGTTCTCGCGCCCACACACTCACCAACACCGGCGCTTGTCGGCGCAGGACGCGTTGGAGCTCCGTCAACGCCCCGAGCCGATCCGACTCGAGCGGGAGATGATGCAAGACCGCAATGCACAGGCCCGCGTCGAACGAGGCGTTTCGGAACGGCAGTTTCGTCGCTTCGCCTCCGACCCAGTCGATGCGCACGGCACCCCGCCTTGTTCGTTCGCCTGCGCGCCCAGTCAACAGGAGGCGCCGCGAGAAGTCGAGGGCCACCGTGCGATGGCCTCGGTCCGCGAGGAGTGTCGCGTGTCGTCCGTGGCCCGCTCCGAGGTCGAGGACTCGCGAGCCGCGAGGCAATGACTCGATGAACGACCTGACCTCGGGCCAAGGCTTCCGTCGGCGGGCCGCGAAAGATTCGGCGATCCGATCGTATGTTGCTCGGATGTCCGCTTTCGTTCGGACCATTTGAGTGTAGACGCAACGGCCGCGAGATAAAGGCTCGCTCGTTCACGCCTCGAGGGAGGCTCGTTCCGTCTCGTGAAGCGCTCGCTCCCGGATTGCACCCAGGTCCGGCAAGGGCGCAATCACTCGCCCCTGGTCCAAGTACCGCGTGTACGCCGCGACCATCTTGGCGCCGCACACGGAACACGTCCGCACGCCAATCTCGTAGGCCCCGTCTTTCGGGCAGCGTTGAAGGTCTTTTCGGCCTCCGAACTTGCCCCGCTTCGCCGCGGGCTTGCCATCGACCTCGACGAGGTCCAGCGCGAAATCGATTGTCGGGGCATTGCTCAAACTCGTGCCCACGCCGAAGCCATCGACGCCGGCTTCGAGGAGAGCGGAAATCGACTTCTCGTCCACGGAGCCCGACACGAAAATCTTCACGTCCCGGTGGCCGCGCAGGTCCAGCTCCCAACGGACTTCGCGGACGATCGCGGCGAAGTTGCCACGGCGCGAGGCCGGCGTATCGAGTCGGACGCCCGAGAGATCCGGAATCGCTTCGACCGCCATCAGCGCCTCCGTCTTCTCGTCGTAGTATGTGTCGACGAGGGCGATCCGCGGAATCTTCGCTTCGAGATACTTGTGCACCGCCGCGAATGCCTCGCGCGGTCCACCCATCACGATGACGAGGGCGTGGGGCATCGTGCCGATGGCGGGGACACCGAGGAGATCGGCCCCCAAGGGCGTCGTGATCGCGTCGATCCCGCCAATCGTGACGGACCGCTCGATGAGCGGCGCGATTCCGGGGTGCATGCGACGTACGCCGAACGAGAGGATTTGTTTTCCGTTCGCGAGCTTTCGAATCCGCGCGGCTTTCGTCGCGATGCCGCTCGCCTGACAAATCATGCCGAGGACCGGCGTCTCGTATAACGCCCACTCTTCGTACGGGCCCTCGAGGGTCATCACGGGGAGAGGGATACCTCGGTGCGTCTTCGGTGGGAAGACGCTGCCTTCCGGTAGAGCCCACAGGCTCACGCCCTTTCCCTCCAGGAGATGCACAACCTCCTCGAGGCCGCAGAAGATCCCCCATGGCCAACCGGTCGGAAGTGCGCCGGTCGTCACCTCGGCGACGACGTTCGCGCGGCTCCGGCCCGCCTTCTTCAAAATCTCGAGCGTCCGCACGAAGTAGAGGTCCGTCGTCCGTCCCGCTCGGATTTCCTCCGCCGTTGCGATGTAGAAGTCACGACCCGACGCGGGCTTGGGCATTTCTCCCGCGACGGCTACTTTCTCTGTTTATTAGAGCTTTTGGTCGTTGGTCGCGCGATGAGGCCACAGCATCCGCCCGGGTCACACCCGTCGCCGATCGAGTTCGTTCTGAACGATCACGATCGCGTGGTCCGTGTGCAGGGCCATCGGACCGAGTCCGATCACAAGGGCCCCACGGTCGGTCAAGGCTCGCTCCTCGGCCGTCGTGAGATCCTGGTTGTCCGAGAACACGAACGTCGCGTCTGCGGGTAGACTCGCTTGCCGAATGTCTTTGCCGCCTTCCTTGGCGTAGACGAACGCGGGACCGAGACGATCGAGCGCCTCCCCGAAATTGGTTTGCGAGCCGAACACACCCGGAGACGTCTCCCGCTCGATTCGGGAGACATCCTCCAAGGTCCGTCGCACGAGCGCAGCATTGCTTCGGATGTCCGGCTGGTAATTGCGGAGCCGGAAGCCTTCGAGGCGCACGAACCGCGGCGGATGGGGCGGACCCAGGAGGAGGAGACCGACTTCAACGTCTCGGCGGAGGCCGTGAGCGAGGTGAAGGGCCGCATTCGCTCCGTTCAGGAGGATGTCCATCCGGCCCGCACCTCCCGCCAAGTCGTCCAAGGGAAAGGCCGGGTCCGTGGAAGCTCGATGCCCGACGATCAGGAACCGTCGCACGACGGTCCGATGGATCACTCCCGCTTAAGGATTCGGAGCCACATATTTATCGGGTGGATTCAATATTATCAGGCGCTCCCGAAGGACTCGATTCCCGCGAGGGCCCTGATGGCGTCCCGATGGAACGGCACGAGAGGAAGCCGCAGGGCCTCCGCTCGGAGAACCCAACGGACTGACTCAGTCCCTGTCGGACGCCTGAGCGGCGAGCAGCGGTAGATCGACCCGGACCACTTCCGGTGGGAGAAGCTTCGGTTCACGCGCGACCATCGCGGGCCGACGCGAACTTCGATCCCCGTTTGAAAACGGATCGAACCCTTGAGATCCGCTTTCTCCGAAGGGCCGCTTCTCTCTCCGCCCGGAAGAGCCCACAGTCCGCCGAGTAGTTGCCCTTTCGGTCGGCGCACGAGGAGGACCCGCCCGTTCGCCGTCACGAGCCCGAAGACGACGGTGACCGCGCGCAGGGACCGGGGTCGAGCCGACACGGGCAGCTCGCGTTCCTCGCCTGCGGCACGCGCCAAGCAGAACCGTGCAACAGGACACCTAATGCACGACGGCGCGATTGGCGTGCAGACCGTCGCGCCGAGTTCCATCAAGGCTTGGTTGAGCGCGCCGGGCTGCTCGGGGGACACGAGTCGTGAGGCAATTTCCGCGATCCGCCTCCGGACCGCTCCAGTCGTCACATTCTCACGAATGCGAAACAAGCGAGCGATCACCCGTGTGACGTTTCCGTCCACCGCAGGTGTGGGAATGCCGAAGGCGATGCTTGCCACCGCACCAGCGGTGTACGGGCCGATTCCCGGGAGCGACACCAGCTCATCATACGAGCGAGGGATCTCCCCGCGATGCCGTTTGACAATCGATTGCGCTGCCGCGTGCAGGTTCCGAGCACGTCCGTAGAAACCCAAACCCTCCCAGACGGCGAGGACGTCATCGAGGGGGGCGGCCGCGAGATCGCGCACCGTGGGAAACCGTTCGAGAAACCGCTCGTAGTACGGCGTCCCGCTTGCGATCCGAGTGCGCTGAAGGAGGTATTCGGCGACCAAGATCCGATACGGGTCTCGCGTACGCCGCCAGGGTAGGTCCCGGCGATTCGTATCATACCACGCGAGCAGCCGTGTTCGGACCTCGCCTACGGCGGGATCGCCCATCACCGGTACGATGCGCCGCGAGATACATCAGGATTCGGACCACGCCGTCTTCGCCAACGGATCTTGTGAGTTAACCTTGAATGAGGTTGACCTGACCGCGCCGCAAACGCATGCCTGAATGGCCCCTCACGGGCTCACTTGAATATTTCGCCCGTCTCTCGGCTCCAGAAGAGCAGATCGAGGGCCGACATCGGAATCCCAATCTCGTTCGAGAACCGCTCGGTTCGTGTCTCAATATCCAAGTAACGCCTCGCGGTCAAGGTCTGCGGCAAACGCCGGAGGACGCCGTGGCGGATCAGATTCTTCAGGATATGACGGTCAAGAATGGCCAGATCTTCGCCGCGGCCCGTATTCCGAAGGAAATGACTTGCCTCTTTGAGACCCAAGCCGTGGATTTCGCTGACGAGCCAGCCGCGAGCATCCTTCGAGGACGAGAAGGAATCCAACGTCTTCGCGAGCTCGCCTTGGCCTTCCGGGAAGAATCGCTCACGCGCGCGGACGATGTACGCGGCTTTGTGGTTGTGGAAGCGAGTGCGATGACGCAGGAATGCCGCGATCTCCTCGGGTTCGCCGGACCACAGGAGGTCGGCCTTTCGGAGAGCCGCGACGGCCGCGTCGGACGCGCGGGCCCTGGACTGAATGGCCACGATGCAGAAGCAGAGCTCCTCAAAGAGCCGCTCGTCCGCCAAACGTCCCGCGCGGCGGAACTCCTCCAGTCGGGCCTCGATGGCAGGACGTTTCGCTTTGTACTCGATCAGCAGCTCCCCAACGTTCCTGTAGCTAGGCTTCAAGGAAGACGCAAAGCGAATTGCGGGATGATAAGATTGGCGTGCTTCCCCGCCCTGCCCATCTCGGAGATGGGAGCCCGCCGCACGTTTAAATAACCGAATCCGCTACGAGCCGACCATGTCACTGCTGTACTTGCTGGCCCGCTGGCTCGACCGGATTACTCCGGCTCCGATCGCGTACGCGCACTGCGACATCCCTTGCGGCATCTACGATCCGCAGCACGCGCAACTCGCCGCTCACACGGTCGTCCGAATGGTCGACCTGATCAACCAGCTCGAAAAACCGGGTGCCAGCGCGACGCCGGAGCAGCGCCAGGAGTACACGAACAAGCTCGCGAGGTACATCGCGACGAAAGAGCAACACTCGGAGATCGCCAAGAGCGAGATTCGAATCCTCTGGGGCGACTACTTCAAGCCGGAGCACCTGAAGACGTTCCCGGAACTCCACGACCTCGTGTGGAAAGCGCTGAAGTCCGGTTCGAAGGCGCGCCAGGAAATCAACCTCCAGGCGGCCGAGGACCTCCTGAAGGCGACGAACGACATCGCGTCCATCTATTGGAAGACAAAGGGATTCGAGACCATCACCGCGAAGGCGCCGTACCCGACGGAACGCCTCACCGTCTACCCGAAGTTCAAGTGATTCCGTCCGCGATGTTCCCGCTCCGCCGCTTCCGCGTCGAAGACGACAGCATGCGTCCCGAGTTGGAACCGGGGGATTACGTCCTCGTCAACCGATGGGCGTACAAGTTCCGGCCGCCTGCCAAAGGGGATCTTGTGGTCGTCCGGGACCCGGAGACTCTCGACCGATTTCTGGTGAAACGAGTTTCTGACATTCCCGATGCCGGACAAATCCGCGTAGCCGGCGACAACGCGAACCGAAGCCGAGACAGTCGGACTTTCGGTCCTATCGACCTGCGTGAGATCGTCGGGAAAGTTTGGATCCGATTACGATAGGCCAAGGCGGGACTCAGTCCCACTTCTCGAATCGCACGTAGGCGAAGCCGAGCCGTTGGCAGAGGTTCTTCACGTCCTCGACCATGTCGTGCAAGCCGCAGATGAAGACCTGCTTTTTCCCATAGTCCGTGATCTCGTTCTCGAGGACCTTCTGGACATAGCCGACGCGGCCCTTCCAATCCGGCGTCTCGGGACGCGAGATCGTCGGGTAGAAGTGGAAGTTCGAATGCTCCCGCTCCCACTTCTCGATCAGGCTGCGGTAAATCAAGTCGTGCACGTACCGCACGCCGAACACGACATGGAACTCGTGGCCCTCGTCGAGGCCTTGCGCCCAGATGTGGCCCAACATCGAGATGAACGGCGCGACCCCGGTCCCCGTCGCGACGAACACGGTGTCGTACCGAATCGGCTCCGGGATCACGAAACGGCCCAGCGGGCCGATCGACTGGAGCTTCGTGCCCGGGGAGACGTGGTAGAGATAGTTCGACATGAACCCGCCCTCGACGATCTTGATGCAGAGTTCGAGGTAGTCCTTGTTCTCCGGCCAGGACGCGATCGAATACGGCCGCGAGATGCGCTTGCCGTCTTTCTCCGCGAAGATCGAAATGAACTGACCCGGCTCGAACTCGAACACGGGCTCATTTTCGAACGTGAACCGGATGAGGTACGTCTGCGGATACTTCGGGGCGATGTCGAAAACTTCCTTCACGATGGCGGTGTGTTTGCCGGACCGGAACTTCACCGGGGTCTCTTGAACGACGGGTTTTGGCACCGCCACCGCCTTCGCCGGGGCCGTCCCGCGAATCATAGCAAGTTGGGCACCCAGCGAACCGATTTAAACATTTCTTCACGAATGTGAAACAACGGGAGCCACAGTCACGTGCATCGCGTGCGCGCGGCCCTTCGGGTCGATCCCCGTGCCGTACACGACGAACGCGAGAAAGAACGTCAGGATGGCCTCGACCAGGATGGCCGTTCCCCAGCCGACCGCCGGTCCGAGGGCGGGTGTGCCGAGGTGGTACGTCTGCCACTCGGCAGGCGGGAAGACGCCGAGGAGCGCCACTGCCGCGACGGTCGCCCCGAGCAGTTGCGAGACCCAGTAGACGAGAGCCAACCGAAACGAGATTTGCCGACCGACGAGGGCGCCGAGGGTGACGGCCGGATTAAAATGCCCGCCTGAGATATGCGCGAGCGCGGACGCCATGACGCCGATCGCGAGTCCGTGGGCGAGGGCGATCAGAAGCAGGTCCGTCCCGCCAGTGGAGATAATCGCTCCCGCGCCGATGAAGATCAGCGTAAAGGCCCCGATGAATTCCGCGACTCCCTTCCGCCACGCAGCGACCGCCATCTCCCGCCTCCCCCGGCGGCGTAGCGGCGCCGTCTATTTGTAGTTTATTCGGCGCGGCCCGCGAAACGGTCTCACTTGATGTACGACGCCGAGCCCCGGTCGAAGCCGGGGACGAACTCGAGGGCCAGCTGCGACGGCTGCCACGCGGCGTCCGGGAAGACGAGGTTCGGGAAGAACCGCGCGGTGTCGGCGGAGATCTGCGTGACGAGATGGTCGACCCCGAACAGCGTCTCGAGGACCCGGTGCGCCTGCTCGCGACACACCCGCTCGTCCACGAAGCCGATCGAGTGCAGGTACTCGTGCAAGAGGACGTAGAACGCGTAGGGCTTGTACAGCCGCGGGTTCGTCTCCTGAATTCGAAGGAGGGGGACCTTGTTCATCACGATCACGTTACTCGCGACCGGATAGAACGCGCCGAGGAACCCCTGCGGATGATTGCCGAGATCCGCGAGGGCGAGCATCAAGCCCGCCCGAGTGCGCCCGAGGACCGCCTCGACGGCCCGCTTCACCAGCTCGAAGACGTCGGCGAGGGTCCGCGCCTGGTCGAGCTTCGCGCTGAAGTCCATCGACTGTCTAAACGGCGTCGGTGAGACTTAAGACATTGCTCGGAGTCGCTCGACCCGGGGAGCAACGGGATTGCGTCTACTCAAATCAAGCCCAACGGTAGGCGGCGCTTGTGAATACCACCGCTGGGAAAACCAGTGAAACATTTATCCCAAGGGATATCGACGCAGACACGAAGCCCCCCGGGACTCTCAGGACCACACCCCAATGGTCGCGCCCTCCCCGTATTATGCGGCAACCCCCGTCCGCAGAACGGCCCCGAGCCTTCCGTTCGGCTGGGGCGCCGTGACGGTCCTCCTGGTCGGAGCCGCCCTCCTCATCGTCGGCATCCTGATGATCCTCTACGGCTTCCTCAACTTCCTCACGGGGACGATTGGCCAAGCGACGAGTTCGTCCTTCTCCGTGATGGCCTTCTTCCAATCGTTCTTCGGCGCCGTCATGCTCTTCGTGATCGGAGGCGTCCTCGCGGGAATCGGCGGTTGGCTGGTCCGTCTTTGGTGGATCTTCCTTCTGGTCGGCGTGGTGACCGGTGCGGGGAACATTGGCAACACGGCGCGCGAGCGCGCCGAGCGCACGTCCGATGTTCGCGTCCGCTGCCGCAACTGTGGTCGCCTGAACCCCGAGTTCGTCCAGTTCTGCATGGCCTGCCAGCAGCCCGTGTGATCCGCCCGTTTGGCGGCCAGTTCGGAACCTATTTGAGTCCGCGGCGGGGTTCGCGCCGACCGATGGGGCTCGTCTCCCGGTTTGCCCGACAATGGGTCGCCGGGGAGACGATGGTCGATGCGCTCCGAGTGGCCAAAGAGGCGAACGCGCGAGGAATTGACGCCCTCGTGAACCATCTCGGGGAGCACTACCGCGAGAAAGCACCCGTCGAGGCGACGCGCCGTGAATACCTGAACCTGCTCGCTGCAATGCAGGCCGAGGGCATCCGTGGGGAGGTGAGTCTCAAACCGACCCAGTTCGGCGTCCTGATCGATCGGGCTTACGCGCTGTCCGGGATGATTCCGGTCCTTGACGCAACGAGAGCGACCGGTCGAGTGCTCTGGCTCGACATGGAAACTGCCAACACGACGGACGACACCATCTGGATTTGTGAGCGGCTTATGACTCAGTACGACCGCGTCGGCATCTGCCTGCAGGCGAACCTCAAACGGACGGCGGAGGACCTCGACCGCCTCATCCGGGATGGGGCCCGAGTCCGCCTGGTGAAAGGCGCGTACAAGGAGACGCCGGACATCGCCTACCGGACCCGGTCCGAGATCGATCGAGCCTATCTCGCGCACCTCGAGACCCTGTTCGCGAAAGCCCGGCATTTTGCGGTGGCGAGCCACGACGGGCGAATAATCGACCGAGCCCTCGCCTTGGCGAAAACGCATCCAACTCCGTTCGAGTTCGCCATGCTGCAGGGTGTCCGCGATCCGCTCAAGGCCGAACTCGTCCGCGCAGGACACCGGGTCGCGGAGTACATCCCGTACGGGCCGAATTGGCTCCCCTATTTCACCCGGCGGCTCCGCGAGCGACCGCGCAACGTGATCACGATGGTCCGCTCCTTGGTGAGCGGCTGACACATCTTTTTCTCCCGTCGACCGTTCCGAGGCGTGGACCGTCGGGCCTTCACCCGCACGATGCGAATCCTCGAATCCCGATACCCGGTCGAGGACTGGAGCCGCGGGATGACTCCCTTCGAAATCTTAATCTCGACCATCCTCTCCCAGAGCACGACGGTCGCGAACGAGCGCCGCGGCTTGAAGGACCTCCGCTCGAGAGTCGGGGCAATTACCCCGGAACGACTCGCAGACACACCCGAACAGGAGATCGCAAAGGCGATCTGGCATGCAGGCCTCGCAAAGCAGAAAGCACCGCGAATCCGCGGCATCGCGAGAGCCCTGCTCGACGGCCGCGGGAATCGCCTCGAACGGATCCTCGCGTTGCCAACGGACCGCGCGCGGGAAGAACTGATGGCCCTTCCCGGCGTCGGGCCGAAGACGGCCGATGTCGTCCTCGCGATGGCCGCCGGCCATCCGACGTTCCCGGTCGACACGCACATCGCTCGCATCGCTCGGCGATGGGACCTCGTTCGCCGAACGGATTACGAGTCGATCCGAGCGGCGCTCGAGCGATGGACTTCGCCGGAGAAGCGGAAGGCTTGGCACCTCGCCATCATCGCCCACGGCCGTACGCTCTGCAAGGCCCGGAACCCCCGGTGCGGCGAGTGCCCTGTGCGGCGCGATTGCGATTGGTATCAGCGCAAACGGGCCCGAGAACAACGGACGCGCCGCGGAGTTCGCCGCGCAGCGACAAAGGATTAAGAGCGCTGCGAGATTAGCGCGCGAGAGAATTCTTGATGGCGTTGGTCTCGGACTATCTCCAGCTGATGAAGCTCCGCATCGATGCCCTCCTGCTGCTCGTGGCGGCCGCCGGTTACATCGCGACGAGCGGGGTCGCGATAGACGTCTGGCGATTCGGCCTTCTAATGCTCGCGGGCCTATTGGGGGCCGCGGGCGCGAGCGCGACGAACCATTATCTAGATCGAGACCTCGACTCGGTCATGCACCGTACCCGGACCCGACCGCTGCCGCAGCACCGAATTGAGCCCCCGACGCACGCCCTGGAGTTTGGCGTCGGATTGCTGATCCTGAGCCTCGCCGTCGCGGGGCTCGGCATCAACCTCTTGACGGCCGTGATGATCGGGCTCGGATATGCGGTCTACATCGGCGTTTACACGGTGGGACTCAAGCGCACCCACGTAAGCAACATTGTCATCGGTGGATTCGCGGGTTCGTGCCCTGCGCTCGCCGGCTCAGCCGCTGTGGCGAATTCGATCAGCCTGCAGGCGGTCCTCATCGCCCTCCTGGTCTTCCTGTGGACGCCCGGACACTTTTGGGCCCTCGCATACCGAAGCCGAGAGGACTACCGGAGGGCGCGGCTCCCGATGCTCCCGGCCGTGTGGGGCGAGCGCACGTCCGCATTGGCGATCGCGAGCTCCACGGCGATTGTGGCGATTGCGAGCATCGCATTCTTCTTCACGTCCGCATTCGATGCCGTCTACCTCGCCGTCGCCATCGTCTCCGGCGTCGTGCTCCTCGGCCTCACCGCGAAATTCATCGCACATCCGAGCCCGGAGAACGCCTGGGCGGGCTACAAGTTCTCCGGGATCTACCTGGCACTCGTCCTCATCGGGATGATGGCCGATGCAATCCTCAGGATTCCCCTCTGATGTTCCTCCATCGTCGGACAACCTTCAGCTTTAATATTGCACCGACCTTAGCATCCCGTATCCTCGCGGGCAGCGGTTCCTGAGGCGACGAACATGGTCTCCCCCCTGAAGACGGACCTCGCCGGCCCACGAATCGACAAGGGCCTCGATGATATCTACGTCAAGGAGACGTCGATCTGTTTCATCGACGGCCAACGCGGGCGCCTCCTGTACCGCGGGTACGACATCCGAGATCTCGCGGCACACTCGACATTCGAGGAGACGGTCTTCCTGCTCCTCGAGGGACATCTCCCGAATCGGGAAGAACTCGAGAAGGCAAAGGCCGACCTCGCGACGGCGCGCACCCTACCGCCTTCCGTCTTGCGGCTGCTCCGTTCGATGCCGGAGCACGCTCCTCCGATGGACGTCCTCCGAACGGCCGTCTCGTACATGTCCAGCTTCGATCCCGAACGCGACGACATGACACGCGCCGCGAACATGCGCAAAGCCCGTCGACTCGTCGCCCAGTTCGGGACGATTGTGGCCACGCACGAGCGAATCCGCAAGGGCCAACGGGTCGTCCGTCCCGATCCAGAGCTGGGCCATGCCGAAGACTTCCTTCGAATGATGACGGGCCGAAGGCCCGATGCCGACCACGCGCGGATCATGGACGTGGCGATGATCCTGTACGCGGACCATGCGATGAACGCGTCCACGTTCGCCGCGACGGTCGCGGCGTCGACCCTCGCCGATCTGTACAGTACGATCACCGCGGCGCTCTCGACGCTCAAGGGGCCCCTCCATGGCGGCGCGATCGAGGCGTCCCTCAACACGATCGAGCGGATCGGCCACCCGAAGGCCGCGGAGGAATTTGTCCTGAACACTCTCCGGAACAAAGAGAAGGTCTTCGGATTCGGCCATCGAGTCTACAAGACGTACGACCCGCGGGCGCTCATCCTCAAAGACTTCGCCCGCCGCCTCGCGGAGATGAGCGGGGACGACACGTATTACCGGATCGCGACCGCGATCGAGGACACGGTCGTGCGCCAGCTCGCCTCCAAACACATCTTCCCGAACGTGGACTTCTACGCCGGACTGGTCTTCCACGGCCTCGGGATACCGACGGACCTTTTCACGACGGTCTTCGCGATCGCCCGGATCGCCGGATGGACCGCCCAGGTCATCGAGTACTGGGAGGACAATCGCCTCCTGAGGCCGCTCGACTGGTACGTGGGCCCGAAAGACCTCGTGTACGTGCCCCTCGACGAGCGATCCTGAGGCGTCGGGCATGCCGTCGGAACGCCTCGTCCTCCGGCCCCCCGAGACGGGCCACAAGATCTTGATCGCGGAGAGCGGGCTTCGAGTCCCGGACGACCCGATTATCCCGCTAATCGAGGGCGACGGCATCGGCCCGGAAGTCGTGCGGGCGGCCCGGACCGCGATCGATGCCGCGGTCGCCAGCGCCTTCGCCGGACGTCGTCGGATCGCCTGGTACCCGGTCCCCGCCGGGGAACGAGCGATGTTCCAGTACGGCGACATGCTCCCGGAGGCCACCCTCGGGGCGATCAAAGAGTACGTCGTCGGGCTGAAGGGACCGTTGACCACGCCCGTGAGCGGTGGGTTCCGGTCATTGAATGTGACGCTGCGGAAGGCGCTCGATCTCTACGCCAACGTCAGGCCCGTCTACTGGATCCCTGGCGTCCCGAGCCCCGTCACGCATCCGGAACGCCTCGACATCGTCATCTTCCGCGAAGGCACCGAAGACGTCTACGCCGGGATCGAATGGGAGAAGGGGACTGCGGAGGCGAGGCGGATGATCGAGATCCTCGACAAGGAGTTCCACGCCCGCGTGCGCGCGGACAGCGGAATCGGCGTCAAGCCCGTGAGCGAGACCGGCTCCAAGCGTCTGGTCCGGAAGGCGATCCGGTACGCGATGGACAACGGCCGGAAGTCCGTGACCCTCGTGCACAAGGGGAACATCATGAAGTACACGGAGGGCGCGTTCCGCACCTGGGGTTACGAGGTCGCGAAGATCGAGTTCCGAGAGTCGACGATCCCCTGGGACGACGTCGTGAAGTCGCACGGCGGCACGATACCGGACGGCAAGATCGTGATCAAGGACGTCATCGCGGACAACATGTTCCAGCAGCTCCTCTTGCGGCCGGAAGAATACGACGTCCTTGCGACGACGAACCTGAACGGGGACTACCTGAGCGATGCGGCCGCGGCTCAGATCGGCGGGCTCGGCGTGGCGGCCGGCGGGAACATCGGGGACGCCCACGCGCTGTTCGAGCCCGTCCACGGGAGCGCGCCGAAGTACGCGGGGATGGACAAGGTCAATCCCACCGCGGAAATGCTCGCGGGTGTGATGATGCTCGAATACCTGGGATGGCGGGAAGCCGCGGTCCGTCTGCGCTCGGCGGTCAAGGCGGTCGTCGGATCGAAGGTCGTCACGTACGACCTCGCCCGACTCATGCCGGGGGCCAAGGAAGTCCGCACGTCCGCCTTTGCCCGCGCGGTGGTCGACGCGATGGACGGGGCGGGCCGGTGACCCGCCGCGCCGGTCACGCGTGCCGCACGAACCTCGAGACAGACATCTGCGTCGAGATGGAGCGCCAGGGGCTGCCGCACGAACATCGCTCCCTCCGGTTCCGGGTGTACGATGCGCGGGAAGACTCGACGAAGTATGAGCCGGCCATCGTCGCGCGCCGCGGTCCAATCCTCTTCCTCGTCGAGCCGGTGGCGTCGGCGCGGAGCGGCGCCGTCCGACGTCTCACCGGATTCTTGCAGCAACACTCCCCGGAAATCGTCCTCGTTCTCGTGACAACCGACGCGGCGCTGGCCGAAATCCCTCCCGAAGCGTACGACGAAGTCTGGGGTGCATCCGACATCGGACGATTGACCGTACGAATCCGCGAGCAAGACCCGGAGGGGATTGTGCAGCCGTTCCACAAGCCGCAACGACGCGTCAAGCGGCCTCGCGACACCGCCAAATAAGGCAAGGAACATCGCGAGTCGATGGCCGCCGCCCACTGGACCGAAGATCTGTTCCGCCGACATCCGGAGGTGTTCCTCGCGGTTCACGAGAACGCTTGGTCCACGGGCGAGGAGCAGGCGCGCGACCTGCACGCAATCCTGGAGCGGTTTGGCGTTCCGGCCGGCGGCCGAATCCTCGATGCGCCGTGCGGCATCGGACGGCATGCGACGCGACTCTCGAAAATGGGCTACCGGATGGTCGGGGTAGACCTGTCCCCGATGTTCGTCTCGCGCGCCACCGAACTCGCGCGCCAAGAGGGTGTGGCCAGTCGAGCGACGTACCACATCGGAGACCTTCGGCGACTGACGGAAGCGGTGCCCGCGACCGAAGCGCCGTTCGACGCAGCCCTCAACCTCTGGACGTCGCTCGGGTACTACGATGAAGAGACGGATGTCCGGATCCTCCAGGAATATGCGAAGCTGGTCCGCCCCGGAGGCATCCTGATCATCTACATCGTGAACCGGGACTTCGTGGTGCGGCATTTCGACCCGCAGGGCTACGAGGCCATCGGCGACATCGTGCATATCGAGCAGCGGCACCTGGACCTCGTCACCTCACGGATGCGGAACGAATGGCGGTTCTTCCGCCGAAACGGAGAGGACTTGGATCACATTCTCACGGTGCCAATCGAGCACTGCATCTACAGCCTCCACGAGCTGCGCCGCCTCCTCGTGCGCGGCGGATGGCGTCCGACGGATGCGTTCGGAGGCTTCAAGATGGACGCGCCTTCGATCGACAGCCCGACCCAAATCGTCGTCGGGAGGCGATGAATGCCCCCGGGAATCGTTCGCCCTCCACTGGAGGACGTCGAGGCGATTCGGATGTTCCTCGAAGAGGAAGGCATCGTGCCGGGAGCGCACGTCCTCGATGTGCCGTGCGGGATCGGCCGACGGGCGGTTGGACTCGCGGAAGCCGGGTTCGAGGTCACGGCGGTTGATCCGAATGAGATGGGGATCGCCGCGGCCACTGAGCGAATCCCCGGGGCCGTCGCCAACCGCCTCCACTTCGCGACCGTGCCCCGGGACGCGCTTCCCGGCTTGCCCGCAGGTGCCCGATTCGACGCGATCCTCTGTTTGGACCATGCGCTGGGTCGAGGGCCCGCCGCGGACGACCTCGCATTCCTTCGGCGCCTTGCGGCACACGTCCGCCCCGAAGGTCGGCTGGTGTTGGACCTCCTGAACCGCGACTTCTTCGCATCCCGACGGCGGCCGTTCGCATTCCATACGATCGGGTCCCTCGAGCAACACGAGTTCCGATTGTTCGACCCCGTGACCGGCATGCTCCGACTCGAGTGGAAATTCTACGAGCGAGTCGGCGAGGACCTGAAGCACCGGACCGATTCGTCCGCGGAGCTCACCCTTCTCACGCCGCGGGACGTTGCCGCGAGTCTGGAACACTCGGGTTGGCGCGTGGTCGGCGTCTGGGGTGGATGGCGACGAGAAGCCGTGACCGCGGATCATCGGAAGCTGATTGTCCTCGCAACACCCGCGGGTTGAAAAGGGAAGGGCGCTTTCCACGAGAGAGCATGCTCCTGACCGCCCTCGACACGGTCGCGGTGACCGCCTTCCTCGCGGTCTCGCTGTCGATCTTCGGGCGGAAGATGTACCTCCGGCTCCGGTACCTGTTCACCGCCCAGCGGAAGGAGCCACGGTGGGACCGCCTTCCGACGCGCCTGAAGAACTTCGTCGTGTATGGGATCTTCCAGCGGAAGGTCGCCCGCGAGTGGTACGCGGGCGTGCTCCACTCGTTCATCTTCTGGGCGTTCGTGATCCTCGGGGCGAGCGTCGTGGAGATCACG
>WNGG01012458.1_pt1 | contig 17925 bp, 15 predicted proteins | sample 5400661 | NCBI WGS metagenome assembly WNGG01 (sample SAMN13153372, study PRJNA577476) | soil metagenome | isolation source: 100 cm soil or saprolite under Garry oak tree replicate 1 | place: USA:California | collected 2016-06-15
TATATCTCAGCGTCGACGGCCGCCAATCGATACGCCTGGAAAAGGGCGCCGATCTGACGATTCGAAAGGCCGATCAAGTTCTGCCGCTTGCCGTTATGCCGGATGTGTCTTTTTTCAGTGTCGTTCGGCAGAAATTGAAGTGGAGCGGGAGCAATTTGTAAGACACCGGGGGCAGCAAGGTTTCGTTGCGTGAGTTTGTATGACATATATTTTTGGGAATTTTGCCAGGCCCGCTTTTCGTCAGTAATACGCTCGATACTCCGCGCGCGAAGCGAGTGGCTTGAAAGTGCAACTATGTCCACGAAATCAGGTTGAATGGGGTTGAATGACCATATGGCGAATGCGGTGTCTGTGGAAGTTGGTGGGGGGGCGATTGGTTTCCGAGCGGGAACAAGCGGGAGGATGGCACAACGCCCCATGATAATTTAGTGTGTCTGCTATGCCAGCGTGAAACGCGTATTCAGCGTGAAGTAGATTGGTGGCTGGATGGGGACGAGCGCGGGCGAAAAGTTGCCGTGGCTGGTTAGGCCCCGCCACGAAATGGCCTTACGAGCCGGGAGGCAACTCGCGTTGGAGATGATAGCTTGACGTGATTCATCTGACATATAGCAAGTGAGATTCTATTGGGCATGGTTTTTGCTGGGCGCAGGGAGCAATTATCTCAGCCTCGCGCATTGATCAACTGGCCGTCGTGTCGCGAGCAAGCGAGATGTAAGTGGTCCGCCAAGCCTAACTCGACGCGGCGACCGGCGGGATGAAGTCGCCCTCAGCGCGTTTCCGTAACTGGCGCCGGGGAGGACCTTTCAGACGGCGAGGACGTCGTCGCTACGTTCTTTTTGATCAGGTACCAAAGCATTGTCGCGAGCAGGACGGACATCAACTTCGCGCGCCAGTTTTCCAGGGTCAGTCTGGCGCGCAGGACGGAAAGCAACTTCGCGCGCCAGTTTTTCGAGGTCGGTCTCTTCGATAATTGCTGTGCAGCAAAATTTCCGCGATGCATTGACGAAACGTCTCCGGAGTGAAATTGCGCTCAATTCGCTGCCGATGGCAAATGGAAATGCCGCCCGTCTCTTCGGAGACAAGTTACCGCCACGGCGTCCGATTCCTCGGTGACCCCGAGGCCCGCGCGAGGGACATCCTCGGTGGATAACTTTTAGCATACCGCCTCTCTCGACGCGGTTGTTTCGACTCCGCGAGTAAAAGCTATCTAGGTGGCCGGCATTGGCTTTGCCGCTTTCGCTCGATTCCACCCGCTGGTTTAAGTGTGGTCCCACGATGGGACAGCTTGTGATTTTATATGACATATATTGTCTGATGTCATGAAATATCCACATGAATCGAAGGGATGAAACCGCGATTCCCGGTTTGCACATCATCCCCTGGTAATTCGCTCAAATGCCTCATGATAAAGAGATTGACGGCCAGTAGAATCTAATTCAACGCAGCCAACACTGGTTTACTGGATGGGCAAGGCTTTCATCTAATATTTCTTCTGGTGCGGCTGTAGCAGAATGCCGTGTCCTTTCTAACCGCGATGGCCGTAGAAGTCCAAGGCTGCCGTAATCGCATCTTCTCGTGGGAATTTGAATGGACCCTCCCGGAACGCTTTTTCGGTGAAGTTCGGCACGCTCGAATGCGAAAGGAGCCGGTTCCGGGGGCCTGCGCACCTAAACCCCTTTAGATTCGCTCGATCGATAGTAACGAAGTTGTTCAGTTTCAGATCTAAAGCAATCTTTATACTGCTACACAGCATAAAGTTAAGTTGCGTAAAATGCTAGAATGAAACCCACGAGGGCGATCGGTCTGGGCTCTAGCAGCAATCGTGATCGCTTGGTGCGCCCGGCGTCAGCCTACGACGGTGTGTGTGCCGCAGCGTCGTTGCTTCCGTGGGTCTTGACGTCGCCGCTGCGAGTGTTAGCATCCGCCGAACTTCGGCATTACAACCTGCAAAAATCATGAATATTTCCCGCAATGGCCTCTTAACCTACCTGACGCTTGGCATCCTTCTAATTCTGGGCTTTGGAGAACGGGCGCCTGCGGCACAGGACGAAACGGGTGCCGGCATCCAGCAGATGATGTCGCCGGAGGAATTCAGAGCCGCTGGTCTGAATAAGCTTTCGGCGGACGAGTTGCAAAAGCTTGACGCCTGGTTGCAGGGTTATCGGCAAACCGCCGAAAAGAAAGCCACATCCCGAGCGGAGCGGACAAAGCTCGATCTCATCGCCAGTCGCGTAGACGGTTCCTTCGGCGGATTGACCGGCAGGACCATTATTCGTTTGGAAGATGGGACGGCATGGAAACAGGCAAATGCTGATGACCGTTTCCACGCGCGGGTCACCGATCATCCCGGCGCAGCTGTCGTTCACACTATATTTGGCTACAAGATGCGCATTGAAGGCACGCCGGAATTTTATGTCGATCCGGTGCGCAATCCGTAAGCGATCAACCAATCGGTTGCATCGCGCCGGCTGATGAAGTGAAGCGCGCCAGGCCGAATTCTTTGTGTGTCAATTGCGCGGCGCGCTCCAGGTCTTTTTCGTCGATTATGACCGCGATCTTGATCTCTGAGGTGGACACCAACTGGATGTTGATTCCGCTTCGTCCCAGGCACTCGAACATTCGCGCCGCTACGCCCGAATGCGATCGCATGCCGATTCCCACCACGCTCAACTTGGCCATGCCGCTCGCCGTATTCAGGCGCTTCGCGCCGATCTCGCCGACTACCGGCATTAAGATTTTGCGGGCGTCCTCCAGTTCATCCTCGTGAATCGTGAATGAAATGTCGGTCGTTCCGCCAATCGACGCATTTTGCACAATCATGTCAACGATGATGTGCGCTGCGGCAATATTCGAAAAAATCCGGCCGGCGATTCCCGGTTCGTCCGGCACTCCTGCAATCGTGAGTTTTGCCTGATGGCGATCTAGGCTGATCCCGCGAATCACCACGTCCTCCATGCTAGGGGTCTCTTCCTTCGCGATTGTTCCCCTGCTTCTGTTAAAGCTCGACCGAACCTCGAATTCGACGCCGAATTTTTTCGCAAATTCCACCGCACGCGACTGCATCACTTTCGCGCCGCTACCGGCCATTTCGAGCAACTCGTCGTAAGCGATCTCGCCGAGCTTCTTCGCTTCCGTCACAATATGCGGATCGCAGGTAAAGACGCCATCGACATCTGTAAAGATCTGGCACACATCGGCATTTAATGCCCCGGCTAGCGCGATCGCCGTCAGGTCCGACCCGCCGCGGCCAAGCGTCGTTGTTTCTCCTTCCGGCGTCTGACCCTGGAAGCCGGCAACGATGACGATGTAATCGTCCGACAACAGTTCATGAATTTGTTTCGGACTGATATTTGCGACTCGCGCTTTGGTATGGTTGCGGTCGGTTAAAATTCCAGCCTGGGAGCCCGTCACAGAAATCGCTCTTCCGCCAAGCGCGTTGATCGCCATGGCGGTTAAAGCGACGGCCACGTGCTCGCCCGTCGCGAGTAGAATATCGAGTTCACGCTCGGTCGGATGCGGTGAGATTTCGCCCGCTAGTTTGATCAGCTCATCGGTCATTCCCGCCATCGCCGAGATCACCGCCACCACGCGACATCCTTCGCGTTGCGTCTCAACGAGCCGACGCGCCACGTTGCGGATTCGCTCAGGACTACCGACCGAAGTGCCGCCGTATTTTTGAACAACCAGGCGCATGTCAGGAGTAAATTATGGAGCAACCACACGAACTGCGAAACGGCATGGTTTCCGCCTTAGAATCGAGCGTGTCAACTACGGATGCCCTAGAGTCCAATCGCACGCCGTACATCATTTACCGTCGCCGCGACCGGCTCCACCTTTCCCATTCGCTGCATAATTACATCGGGATCTTTCAATCCGTGTCCGGTAACGGTGCAAACGATCCGGCTTCCTTCCGGAATTTCTTTGAATGAATACGCCGCCTCCTTCGAGTCGCAGCATTTGAAAAATCCAGCAATGGCCGCCGCGCTCGCCGGTTCGACAAGAATTCCTTCGTGCCGTGCCAGCCATATTTGTGCAGCGACAATCTCTTCGTCGGAAACAATATCGACAGCCCCGGCGGATTCGGCGATCGCCACGCGGGCTTGCTTCCAGTTCGCCGGATTGCCGATTCGGATGGCGGACGCAATCGTTTCCGGTTTTTCAATGATTCGGTCGTGAAAAATCGGCGCCGCACCGGCAGCTTGGAAACCGATCATCGCCGGTAACTTCGTCGATCCATTCGACTGGCGCTCAGGACAGGTTCTTTGGCGCGATTGATATTCCCGGTACCCAGTCCAGTACGCGGTGATGTTTCCGGCGTTACCGAGCGGCAGCAAATGAAAATCGGGCGCATCCCCTAGTGCATCGACAATCTCAAACGCGGCGGTTTTCTGCCCGGCGATCCGATCGGGATTGATCGAGTTCACGACGATAAAATCACCGCGCTCTCCGAGCTCACACACGATTCGAAGTGCGTCATCAAAGTTGCCGTGAATAGCGACGATCTTTGCGCCGTAAGCAAAAGCCTGCAGCAATTTACCGCTCGCAATTTTTCCCGCAGGTAAAACCACCACGCACGAAATTCCGGCGCGCGCCGCATACGCCGCCGCGGAAGCCGAAGTATTTCCCGTTGAAGCGCAGATGAGCGCGCTTGCGCCCTGCTCCATCGCTTTGGAGACAGCCAAGGTCATGCCGCGATCTTTAAAGGAACACGTCGGATTAATTCCTTCGTTCTTCACAAAAACATCGCAGCCGCAACCGATCCGTTTGCTTAATCGTGAAGAATAGATGAACGGCGTGTCTCCCTCGCCTAAAGAAACGATCGGCGTTGATTCACAAACCGGCAGATATTCGCGGTAATGCTCGATCACTCCCCTGCCCCGCCCCACTTTTGATCTTGTCGCATTCATCAACATTTTCTATTCGAAGCAATTCCGCGCGATTGTCGATCTGTAAGTGCGGTTGTAAGATCTAGGTCGTATGCCTGTGCTCAGCAAAGAAGATAAGCTGCGACTCTTAACCACGATTTTGGAGAGCCGGCATGCAGACCTGCGCGAGCAGAATTTGAATCGCCAGGGCAAAGGACACTTTCACGTGTCCGGAATGGGCCACGAAGCGCTTGCGGCGATTTCATTTCTCATGGAACCGGATGACTACATGGTCCCGTATTATCGGGATCGCGGTCTTATTCTCGGACGCGGGATGACGACCCGCCAGCTTGGTTTCGAATATTTTGCCAAACGCGACACGGGAAGCGGCGGCCGACAGATGCCATCGCATTACAGCCACGCGGATTTACATATTTGGAGCGTGCCGACGCCGACCGGTTCACAGCTTCTCCCCGCATGCGGAATTGCGTGGGGCATCAAGCTCGACGGCAATGGATGGTCGCGATGTTCAGAAACTCTACGAGGCGGCAAGCATGGCGATGGAGAAAATCCGCGCCGGCAAAGGCCCGGCATTTTTCTGGATTAAGATGGAACGGCTTTCGAGTCACACGAGTTCCGATGACCAAAAACTCTACCGCAGTCCGGAAGAATTACGGGAGCTCGAAAAATGCGATCCGCTCAAATGCTGGAAAGAGCAAGTGATCGAGGAAGGTGTGCTCACCGCCGAGGAATTCGCGAAGATCGACAATGAAATTAAGGAACGCATTCGCCGTGAGTACAGCGACGCGGAGAAAGCCGGGGACCCGTCGCCCAACGAGCTTCTCGCTAACGTCACGAAACCACCACCAAGGATCGACAACGAGATCTTGCCGCCCGGGAAATACCGCATCGGCGACACCATAAACAAAACGTTGCGCGCTGGCCTACAAGAAGATCCCCGGCGCATCATCTTTGGCGAAGATATCGAAGATCCCAAAGGTGGCGTGTTTCGCCTCACGCAAAAGCTCTCAACTGAGTTTCCGAAGCAGGTCTTCAATTCGCCGCTGGCTGAATCGACGATTCTCGGCGTCGCCTGCGGCCTGGCGTCCTATGGCAAGCGCCCGGTCTTTGAGTTGCAATTTATCGATTTCATTTATCCAGGGTTCAACCAGCTCGTTACCAACATCTCGACCTTGCGCTGGCGATCTTTCGGCAATTGGAAATGTCCCGCGGTGATTTACGCGCCTTATGGTGCTTATCTCCCCGGCGGCAGTTTGTGGCATAGCCAAGCCAATGAATCGGCGCTCGCGCACTATCCTGGTCTAAGCGTCGTCATTCCGAGCACGCCCGAAGACGCGGCTGGATTGCTTTGGACAGCGATGCATAGCGAAGATCCGGTCATCTTCCTGATTCCAAAACATCTGCTTTGGGCGGAGCACGAATCCGCAGAGCCAATTCGCGCCGTGCCTTTTGGCCAAGCGTACAAACGCACGATCGGATCTGACGTCACATTGGTCGCGTGGGGAAACACCATCGAAAAATCTCTCGAGGCGATCGCAGAGATCGAGAACGACGCGAGTGTCGAGTTGATCGATCTGCGCTCAATCGTGCCTTGGGACTACGCTACGATTGAAGAATCGGTCCGAAAGACGCGTCGGCTCGTCGTCGTGCAAGAGGACACGAAAAATTGTAGCGTGGGTCAGATGATCATTTCGCACGTGACAGGCAACCCCGATCTCTGGAATGAGATGATCAGTCCGCCGGTTCTGGTTAGCAAAGCTAACGTTATGATCGGTTACAACCCGATCTACGAATACGCCGCGCTCCCAGACGTGCAGCGCATTGTTGCGGCGATCAAAAAATCTGTTTCAACGACACACGAACGCGCGCCTGTAACCGCGGGCGTTGACCGGGGCCGCGTAAGCGCGCGGGCGGGAGCCGACATGCCGGGGTCAGCGACCCCGGCTACAGTTCCCGAATCCAAGATCGACATGAGCAAACAGCGTGCGCAAAGCATTACTGTTCCCATCATGGGTGAAGGAATTCGCAACGCGAAAATTGTTTCGCTTTTGAAAAAGCCCGGTGACGCCATCGCACTCGACGATCCGCTTTGCGAAGTTGAGACAGACAAAGCGGTTTATCCGATCGAGTCGTCATTCGCCGGCGTGATGGGCGAATGGAAAACCAAGGTGGGCGATACGGTCGAGATCGGCCAGAAGCTCGGATCCATTCTCACCGGCGAAGCTTCCCTTGCCGATCAATTCCAAACTGCTGCAAAAGAATCAGGCGATGGGAAGAAAGAAACTGGAGAGGCAGCCGTGCCGGCTGCAGAATTAGATGATCGCGGGCGGCACGCCCGCCACCACGGGATCGAACCTGCTCTTTCGCCCACCATTACGCGCAAACTGAGCCGCGTCATTCCTGCTAATTTGCAAATCGATGCGCGCTGGGATGCAATTCGAAAAGCGCGCGACGCGGCCAAAAAGAAAAACGGCAAGGATGCCGCTTCCCCTTCCGTCATGATTGCGTGGGCCGTCGTGCGCGCGATGGAAAGGCACGCGCCGTTTCGCCGCTTGATCTTGGAGGACGATCAGATCGTTGAGAATGAAGATTTCGATCTGGGTATTGCTGTGGCCCTGGAAGGTGATCGCCTCGCAACTGCAGTGATAACACAGGCAAACAAGAAACGGTGGTCCGAATTCGTAAAGATCTACAACGAAACTGTCGATGCAACGCGCGGCGGCCGTGTCGATGCGATGAATGCGCCGGTGGTCATCACCAGTCTCGGTGCATTTGGTGTCAGAGCTGGCGCGCCTATCGTCGTGCCGCCGTCCGTTGGCACCTTGTTTGTCGGCTCAGCGCATCATGAACTGGTTGCGAATGGCGAGAAAAGCGAAGCCACAGAAGTCATCACGCTTTCGCTCACCTTCGATCATCGGGTCGTCAACGGCGCCGGCGCCGCCAGTTTCGTCCACGAAATCAAGGAACAAATCGACCAATTCGAGATTCCCGCTGGACAGGCGCGTCCTATCGCATCGACACGAAAGCGCTGAGCGCTTTTCGTCTCTTTCAAGCCGAGTCGAGTAAATCTCTCTCTCTCTCTCTCTCTCTCTCTCTGTCCTCTTATCGTGTCGGTCGCCTTCCGGACAAAGAACTTCGCAATTACATCCAATGTCCGTGTGTGGTTCGTAGCTTTTGTACGGTCAACTTTTTCACGACCGCATCAATATCACTAGGGAGGAAATCCTATGGCACGAAAACTTGATGGAAAAAAAGTAGCGATTCTTGTGGCGGATGGCTTTGAGCAAGTTGAAATGACAAAACCACGCGAGGCGCTCGATGAAGCCGGCGCGGAAACCAAAATCGTTTCGCTGAAGTCGGGCAAAATCCAAGGCATGCATCATGCCGATAAAGGCGACAAATTCGATATCGATCTTACGCTTGACGAGGCGCGCCCGGAGGAATTCGACGCGCTTATGATCCCAGGCGGATTGATCAACCCGGATGCGCTGCGTTTGAATGACGACGCACTGGAATTTACGCGTCATTTCTTCCGCGAGGGCAAACCGGTAGCCGCCATTTGCCACGGACCTCAAGTGCTCATTAGCGCGGGCTTGGTCCGTGGCAGAACCATGACTTCGTGGCCGGCGATCAAGGCCGACTTGCGCCATGCGGGAGCAAATTGGGTCAACGAGGAAGTCGTGGTGGACAACGGACTGGTGACGAGCCGTAAGCCTGATGATATTCCGGCGTTCAACGAGAAGATGATCGAGGAATTCTGTGAAGGCCCTCATGAAGCCATGACCACGGCGGCTTCTGCTGTTCTCGAAACCTAGCAGCGGGATCGCGACGATAAACGGAATGTAGGGCGTCTGTGCCAGGCGCCGATCTAAGATTGGCGTTTCACAGAAACGCCCTACAATTACCTCCCGCCCGCGCTTCCGCATGACGACTGCCAACAAAATCACGGTAGTTCGGATTTTGATGATCCCCGTCTTTGTCACGATGGCAATCTATTACGGCCAAAGTGCGATCTATTACGGCCAAAGCATCGAACGCGGTGCGCCACTGGAATGGATACGCTTCACTGCGATCGCCATTTTCCTAGTCGCGGCAGTCAGCGACGGATTGGATGGATACGTCGCGCGTCGCTACAATCAGAGGAGTTCGCTTGGAGTCATTCTCGATCCGATCGCCGACAAAGGATTGCTTCTGAGCGGCATCATCACATTGAGCATCAGTAATTGGAGCAATATCGATCCTGAGTACGGCAGATTCCCAGCCTGGTTCCCTGTCCTCGTTATCACGCGCGATGCCGTCATTCTCGTCGGCGCGGGCGTGTTACATCTTCTTGTCGGCAAAGTGCACGTGAGACCGAGATGGACCGGTAAAGTCGCGACTGTTTCGCAAATGATCGCGATAGGATGGGTTATGCTGCAATTTCACTTTATTCCTTTGTTCTACATCGTGATTGGTGCTGGATTTTTCACGCTCGTTTCCGGAGTCGTTTACGTGACGGACGGTGTACGTCAATTGCAGGCGGAGGGACACGCAAACGCAAAAAGGGACTAGTGCGTCCGTCACGGCGATGAACGGCAAAAATAAGACGCCGAACGTCGCAATCGTCGGGCGGCCAAACGTCGGCAAATCGGAATTATTTAATCGCCTGATCCGTCGGAAGATCGCGATCGTGCACGATCAACCTGGGATAACGCGCGACCGCATCTCAGCGATTTGCACACGCGGCACTCAACCTTTTGCCGTGTGGGATACTGGCGGTATTGCTGGTGCTGGCGAATCTGAATTGACCGCGCAAGTTCGCGGTGCAGTCCAAGAAGCCATTCAAGAGAGCGACGTTCTGCTTTTCCTTGTCGATGCAAAGCAGGGATTGTCGCCGGTTGATCAAGAACTTGCGCGCATGCTGCGCAGGGCGCAGAGGCCAGTCGTTCTTGTCATTAACAAGATCGACACTGAGAAGCACGAGGATCTCGCGACTGATTTCGCGGCACTCGGATTTTCACACAGCCTTTCCGTCAGCGCGGCGCATGGTCGCGGTATCTCCGAATTGCTCGAGACAATCGAACAACTCCTCCCCTCGCCTTCGACAACCGACCAGTCACCGGTCACTAGTCACCAGTCACTTTCCATCGCGATTATCGGCCGCCCCAACGTCGGCAAGTCTTCGTTGATCAATTCGATTGTGCGCAGCAAGCGCGCCATCGTAAGCGAACTGCCTGGAACAACACGCGATGCCATCGACATTTCGTACCAACGCGATGGTCGGGAGTTTCTCTTTATCGACACTGCCGGAATTCGCCGACGAGGCAAACACTCGAGCTCCGTTGAGGTCTTCAGCGTCATGCGTGCAGAGCGAAGCATTCGCCGCGCCGATCTTTGCATTCTCATTGTCGATCTTACGATGGGCGTAACCGCGCAGGACAAACGGATCGCGGGCTTGATTCAAAAAGCCCGCAAAGCCGCGCTAGTTGTTTTGAACAAATGGGATTTGATCAAACCGAAGCGCAATGAAAAACAAACGATGTCGCAACTTGTCGGCGAAACGCGCTCCCGAATTTTCTTTCTCGATTACGCGCCCGTCTTGATTGCGTCTGCGCTAACGGGAGAAAACATCGACAACTTGTTTGCGCTGATTCAAAAAGTTCAGCGTGCGGCATGGAAGCGCATTGGCACCGGAGTTCTAAACCGATTGCTGCGCGCGGCTTTTGCGTCCAACCCGCCGCCGATGGTTTCCGGCCGACGGCTCAAACTATTTTACGCTGCGCAAGCGAGTGGGAAACAAGATCGAGAATTACAACCTGCGGAGTTCGTCCTTTTCGTAAATGATCCTCGCTTGTTGAGCGAAACTTATCGCCGCTATCTCGAAGCTCGCATCCGCAGAGCCGAGCCATATCCCGGACTGCCCATTATCCTGACCTGTCGTCCGCGTCAGGAAACACGGCGAAAGTAATTATCGAAACCTCGCCTTATGGCGAAGCAATTTGATCGAACGTTCTCCTCGTTGCACGTGTCTCATCACACCGTATGAAATCGACGCAAGAGATCACGCAGGAAGTGCGGGAGCTGGGCCAGTGGATTCCGGCACTCCGCCAACAGGTTGGTCATGTTGTGGTTGGTCAGAAGTATTTGGTCGATCGTCTTTTGCTCGGCCTGCTCGCTAACGGCCACATTCTGCTCGAGGGCGTTCCGGGACTGGCCAAAACGCTAACGGTTAAGACGATGGCCGCGTGCATTCAAACCGGTTTTCAGAGGCTGCAATTTACGCCCGATCTTTTGCCCGCGGATTTGATCGGCACGCTTATCTATAACCCGCGCACCGGGGAATTCACGACGAAACTCGGACCGCTCTTTTCAAACTTAATTCTTGCCGACGAAATCAATCGCGCACCGGCAAAGGTGCAAAGCGCCCTTCTCGAAGCGATGCAAGAAAGACAGGTCACGATCGGCGAAACGACTTATCCCCTTTCCGATCCGTTTTTGGTTCTGGCGACGCAAAACCCTCTCGAACAGGAAGGAACTTACCAGTTGCCGGAGGCCCAACTCGACCGCTTCATGTTGAAATTGAACGTCGGCTATCCGCAGAAATCCGAGGAACGAACGATTCTGGATCTAATGGCGACATCGGCACCCGATTTACGGGTGGATTCCGTGATTGAGCCAAAGCAAATCATCGCCGCCCGCGACGTGGTCAACAGCATTTACATCGATGACCGGGTGAAAGATTACATCGTCGACGTTGTTTGGGCGACGCGCGAGCCAGCAGCCTATAACCTGAGACTTGAGGGCCTTGTCCGCTACGGCGCTTCGCCGCGAGCAACAATCTATCTAGCGCTCGCCGCGCGCGCCCATGCGTTTCTGAACGGCCGCGGATACGTCACACCGCAGGATGTAAAGAGCATCGGGCCGGACGTACTAAGGCATCGCATCATCGTCAGCTACGAAGCTGAGGCGGAGGCGGTCACCAGCGAGACAATTATCGAGAGGATTTTCGCCGGACTTCCGGTTCCATAATTTTTTTGTCAATGGAAGAAAGGCGAAAAACTCCCGCCGAGATCCTGAAGAAAATCCGCGCGCTCGAAATCAAGACCCGCGGATTAGTCGAGACTGCGTTCGCCGGTGATTACCACAGTGTGTTCAAAGGCCGCGGAATGAATTTTGAAGACGTGCGCGAATATCAACCGGGCGACGAAATCCGCGCGATTGACTGGAACGTCACGGCTCGGCTGGGCACAGCATTCGTTAAAAAATTTACCGAGGAACGCGAGCTTACAGTAATTCTTGTTGTCGATGTTAGCGCGTCAGGAAATTTCGGAAGCGTTTCCCAGTCAAAACGCGAGCTGGCCGCGGAAGTTGCGTGCTTGCTGGCCTTCAGCGCGATCCGGAACAACGACAAGGTCGGCCTTATCTTGTTCACCGATCGCGTTGAGCTTTTTATCCCGCCAAAGAAAGGCCGGTCACACACTCTACGGCTCATCCGTGAGATTCTGTTTTTTGAACCGCAGGGCCGCGGGACGGAACCAGCGCTGGCGCTCGATTATCTGAACAAAATTGTTACACGGCGCGCGGTGGTCTTTTTCATCTCGGATTTTCAAGCCCCCGATTTTTCACGAGCGCTTGCGGTGAGTGGGCGACGGCACGATTTTATCGCGATTCATATCCACGATGAACGGGAAAAGGTGTTGCCGAGTATCGGCATCATCACATTGGAAGACGCCGAGACAGGCGAGCAAATCGAGATCAACACGGCTGACCGCACGACGCGAGCGCGTTTCACCGATCTCGCCAACGAAGGCGAAACAGAACTCTCGCGCACCCTCCGCCGGAATAATATCGACGCGATTGCCCTCCGGACTGGCGAGGATTATTTGCCGCCGCTGCGCTCGTTCTTCAAGCAACGTGAGCGACGGCTGGCTGTTCGGTGAATTCAATTATGTCGATCTTTGCCGCCGAAGAATTTCACGATATTGCACCGCCGATCGATTACTCACTCATTGCACCATGGGTCGTATTTGTCGCGGCATTTATCGGACTCTCGATTATCGGCTTAATCGCCTGGCTCATCGTGCGGTCGCGTAGGCGGACGGCTCCGAGACAATCGCCGCGGGAGCGCGCGCTGGAATTGCTCGATCGCATGCAGGGCGACGTTGAGAAGATGCAGCCTTATCGGTTCAGCATTCGCGTCTCGGACATTCTTCGGCGTTACGTGACCGAACAATATAATTTGCCAGTCACTCGACAGACTTCGGTTGAATTCCTGAACGCGCTGACAACGTCGTCGCCGTTTTCCGATGAAGAAAGAACGCTGCTCGAGGATTTCTTGAACCGGTGCGACTTGATTAAGTTCGCACACTATGACGCTACACCTTCGGACAGCCGGCTATTGTTAGAGGAAGCAATTCGTTTTGTGACAGGAGGGCAACTTGCAATTGTTTGATTGGTTTACTGCAAATAGTGCCCTGACGTTCGCGCGTCCTTGGCTACTCTTGTTGTTGCTGGCGATTCCGTTACTCGCCTATTTACGCGGACAACGCGGACCTGCGGCTGCGTTGACCTTTTCTTCAACAGCCAGACTTCATGCAATCGGAAAACGGAGCGCCGCGCGCGCCGGGAAAATTCTGCGGGCTCTGCTGCTCGCGTCACTTGCGATCTTCATCGTTGCACTCGCGCGTCCGCAGCTCGGCAAGAGTCTCACCCAAATCGAAGCAAGCGGGATCGATATTATGCTCGTGCTCGATGTTTCCGGATCGATGCTCACGAAAGATTTCACAATCGGCGGCCAGGAGGCGACACGCGTGGATGCGATCCGCGAAGTGACACGGAAATTTATCGAAGGCCGGCCCAACGATCGCATCGGTATCATTGCATTTGCCGGGCGTCCGTATGTCGTGAGTCCAATGACCCTGGATCACGATTGGCTTCTGCAAAATCTGGAGAGAGTACGAATCGGCCTTGTCGAAGACGGCACCGCCATTGGATCAGCGATGGCGGTGGCGGCCAATCGGCTGAACGATAAGCGCTCAAAGAGCCGCGTGCTCGTGCTTTTGACTGATGGAGAGAATAATGCCGGCAAGGTCCCTCCAAATACCGCCGCGGAAGCAGTGAAAGCACTAAAGATTCATTTCTATGCCATCGGCGCCGGAATAAATGGAATCGCACCGGCCCCGATATTCACTCCCAAAGGTCCATTAACGGACGTTTTGGGCAATATGCTCTACGAAAACCAGCGCGTTGAATTTAACGAAACCGGTCTGAGGGAAGTTACGAAAATCGCCGACGGTCAATTTTTTCGCGCGACGGATACGAAATCACTCGAGCAAATCTATCGCGACATCGATAAGCTCGAAAAATCGACTGTAAGCGTGAAGAAATATCAACAGTATCGCGATCTTTTTCCGCTTTGTCTTATGAGCGGCTGCGGTCTGCTGCTCGCGCAGATTTTATTGTCGCAAACGATCTGGAAAAAATTGCCGTGAGGACATTGTCGATCTTATGAGTTTTGGCGCACCGCAATGGCTTTCGGGACTGCTTCTGATCCCGATGTTGATCGCGCTGTTCATTCGCGCAGAACATCGCGGGGCGCGGCGTTTGCGTGAGTTTGTTTCAGCGCGGTTGCTGCCGCAGCTTGCGGGAACCGTAAATCGGCCGCGCCGTGTGCTGAGATTCGCCTTGCAGCTCCTGGGTCTTGCCCTTGCGATCGCCAGTCTGGCACAGCCCCGCTGGGGTTATACCTTTGAGGATGTGAAGCGCAAAGGTCTCGATTTGCTCATCGCGGTCGACACATCGCGCAGCATGCTTTCTAATGACGTTCAGCCCAATCGGCTCGAACGGGTCAAACTCGCTACCCGAGATTTAGTCAATGAGCTGCAAGGTGACCGTGTTGGCTTGATTGCTTTTGCCGGCCGCGCCTTTTTGCAGGCACCGCTCACGATCGATTATGAAGCTGTGATGGAATCAATCAACGATCTCGATACGAAGACGATTCCCGAAGGAGGCACAAATATCTCGGAGGCCATCACACTGGCCACGCAAAGTTTCGGCAAAAGCGCCGTCGGAAATCGCGCGCTCATCATGTTTACCGACGGCGAAGAGTTGAGCGGTGATGCCATGAAGAGCGCAAAGATGGCGGCTGACGCGGGTGTGCACATTTTCACGATCGGCGTTGGAACGTCGGAAGGCTCGCTCATTCCGATCGCGGGCGAAGAAGGCGGAACATCTTTCGTTAAGGACTCATCGGGACAGGTCGTGAAATCAAAGCTGGACGAAAAGCGATTGCGCGAAATCGCGCAATCAACCGGCGGGTTCTATCTGCATCTGGAAAATGGGCCACGCACGATGCAGCAGATCTACAATGAAGGACTGGCCAAGATGCAAGCGGCCGAGTTTGACGTACGTTTGTCGCGCCGACCGATTGAGCGCTATGAATGGCCGCTGGGCGCAGCGTTAATTGCGCTGGCCTTGTCGATCTTGATTGGTGAGCGCAAGCGCGCGCGTCAAAGAATTCATTCTTTCGTTCCCGCAAAAGTTGCAGCCTCGGCGGCGGCACTCATGATCTGTCTTTGTCAGTTCGCCTTTGCCGCAGCTCCTGGCCTCGACGCCTATCGCGAAGGCAAATTTAACGATGCCTTCAGCCAATTTCAGCAAACGCTCAAAACGCACCCTCAATCGCGCGCTGAGGACAAGTTACAGTTCGATTCTGGCGCGGCCGCTTACAAGCTAAAGGATTACGGCAAGGCGCTGGAGTCGTTTAGCCAGGCGTTGCTCTCGCCCGATACGGGTTTGCAGAGCAGGAGTCATTACAACCTTGGGAACACGCTCTATGAACGTGGCGACACTCAGAAAAGTGACGACAAAATGTTGAGCGATTGGACCAATGCTCTCAACCATTACGAGCAGACCCTCAAGTTTGAACCGGGGAATAAAGAGGCAAAAGACAACTATGATTATGTAAAGAAGAAGATCGATGAACTGAAAAACAAGAAACAACACCAGCAGCAACCCTCGCCTTCACCCTCGCCGCAGCAGAAGAACAAACAGGACCAACAGAATCAGCAATCGCAGCAAGACCAACAAAAAGACCAGCAGCAGCAGCAGCAACAACAACAGCAGGGCCAGGGTCAGCAACAGCAAAAAGATCAGCAGCAGCAGCAATCGCAAAATCGAGAATCTGAGAGCGGCAACGATCAAAAAGAGGAGAAGAAGAACGAGCAATCCCAAGCAAAAAATGAGCCGCAACAACCTAAGCAACAACAGGGCGATCAGCCCTCGCCTTCCCCTTCTCCCGGCGAGAAAAAGCAAGATCAAGAACAATCAGGTGAGGGCGAACAGCCATCTGCCACACCCGGGCCAGGATCACCGACGCCGGCTACGACTCCGGGCGAACACGGAGATGAAATGCCGTCGCCTTCTCCCGGAAACGGAGAAGGGTCGGAGGAAAACACTACTCCATCCGCCACGCCGGTGGAGTCGCCGCAGAAGAAATTGGCCGGTGAGTTGAAGGGAGCAGGCGAGGACAAATCACAGAAACCGCCCGACAAAAATGCGCAGATTGCGGAGGCCGAAGCAGAAAAGGAAGGTCAAATGAGCGAGCGGCAGGCAGAGGCGCTCCTTCAGTCTTTAAAGGATGAGGAGGCGCGCGTCCGGCTTGATGAACGCAAGGCCGTGCGCCATGTCTATAACGACTGGTAGGCAGCGTAGCGTTCTTGGCTGATAGTTGATTGGCTGATAAGGATTTCATGCACAGATCACGGGTTCCAATAGGAGTTTTGTTTGGCACGCTGATTGGATTCTGTGCCGCCAACGCGTTTGCCGATTCGCCGAGTGTCACTGCAGTCCTGAGTAATTCTGAAGCTGCAGTTGGAGCAATGGTACAACTGCAAATTCGAGTGACGGGAGCGCGTGGCGCGGATGCGCCGCAGAAAATCGCGGTGGACGGGCTGGAGATTTATCGAACAGGCACTTCCCAGCACTTCGAGATGAACAATTTTAACGTCACTTCAAGCGTTGTCTACGACTATACCATCATGCCGCTGCAGGCCGGCACATTCATAATCCCGCCTCAAACAATTCGCGTGGGCGGCAATTCATTGCGGACACCTCAGCTGAGGCTGAACGTTACTGATTCGCTAGGCCGCTCATCGCGTTCAAGCCGGGATGTGCAACCAGCAAACGCGAACAAGCTTGTATTCGCAGAATTGATCGTGCCCAAAAAAACTGCCTTCGTCGGGGAAATGGTGCCAGTCGAAATCCGGCTCGGATTCGATCCGCGCGCACACCCAAAGCTAATCGACGGTCCGGAGATAGCTGGGCAAGGATTCACGGCGCAAAAGCTCCAACAATCCGGAGAGAACTTGGAGACGATTAACGGCAGATCTTACGATGTGGTGACGTTCAAGACTGCGGTCGCAGCGGCGCGCGCCGGCAAATTTGAAATCGGTCCCGTTAAAGCAAAGGCACAGGTATTAGTGGCGCGAAGGCCGAGTTCGTCGCGTTCCCACTCACCATTCGATCTGTTCAATCTGGATGATCCATTCTCCGATCCATTCTTTGCGGATCCATTTGGCCAATTCGGCGAGCGACGTGACATAGAGATCAGCAGCGAACCCATCGCGTTTGAAGTAAAACCGTTGCCACAAAACGCGCCACAGAGCTTCTCGGGCGCCACCGGCAATTTCACAATGGCGACAGATGCGAAACCAAAGAGCATGCAAGTGGGCGATCCAATTACTGTCACATCGACAATCTCGGGCCGTGGCAATTTCGATCGCGTCAACGCTCCGGTCCTTGAGGACGAACACGGTTGGCACAAGTATCCGCCGTCTTCCAAGTTCAAGCAGGATGATGAGGTCGGTATTAGCGGAACGAAAAGCTTCGAAACGGTGGTTTCACCCAACGAAAAGAAGCAAAACTTACCCGTACTCGCATTTTCATATTTCGACCCAGCAAAAGAACAATATGTGACGCTGCGCAGCGATCCCATTGCGATCAATGTTCAAGGCGGCGCCGTGGCGCCTGCGACTGCTGCCGAAGTCCCACGTGGGTCGCC
>WNGG01003414.1_pt1 | contig 17921 bp, 19 predicted proteins | sample 5400661 | NCBI WGS metagenome assembly WNGG01 (sample SAMN13153372, study PRJNA577476) | soil metagenome | isolation source: 100 cm soil or saprolite under Garry oak tree replicate 1 | place: USA:California | collected 2016-06-15
ACGTCATTGCGAGCGCAGCGAAGCAATCCATTCTTTCTTTGCGGCGAGATGGATTGCTTCGCTTCGCTCGCAATGACGGCCGGGTCTCGATGGATTGCTCCGCTTGCGCTCGCAATGACGCGATCATTCGATCACCGCGCCACACTCTCAGTCGTCATTGCGACCCGTTGGCTCGCAATGACGATTTGGCTGTTTGACAATTGAATCCTCTTTCGTCGTCCCTGCGAAAGCAGGACCCATGGCCGCCTGTGTTCTATTGAAGCAAAGGACAGCCCACACGTATTTGCCTGGACGCAGGCGTCACGGCGTATGGGTCTCAGCGTGCGCCAGGACGACGTTAAGAAGCCGCGGCTTCGATCCTTGGCGCGCTGCCCTGGGCGCCGCGCACCAGCCGGCCTGGACGCGCTCCGGTGGCAGCACCTCCCCGTTGCGTCACCACGCCGGAGACGATGGTGGCGTCGTAGCCATCGACCTGTTGCAGCAGGCGGCGGCCACCCACCGGAAGATCGTAATGCACCTTCGGCGGATGCAGATGAAGCCCGTCGTAGTCGATGACATTGACATCGCCCTTGTAGCCCGGCGCGATGACGCCGCGATCATAAAGGCCGACTGAAAGTGCCGTCTTGCGCGCCTGCGCCGCCACCACGAACGGGATCGACAGCTTCTCGCCGCGGGTGCGGTCACGGGTCCAGTGTGTCAGCAGGTAGGTCGGGAAGCTGGCATCGCAGATAATGCCGCAATGGGCGCCGCCGTCGCTTAGTCCCGGTACCGAATGTGGATCGCGCAGCATCTCGCGCACGGCATCGAGATTGCCGTCGGCGTAGTTCAGGAATGGCACATAGAGCATGCCGCGCCCTTCATCGGAGAGCATCGCGTCATAAGCCAGTTCTTCCGGCTGCCGTCCCTGACGGCGGGCCTGTGCGCCCAGGGCATTTTCCAGCGGTTGCTCGTAATCCGGGGGATCGCCGAGCAGGTACATCTTGTCGTAGTTCGGCCGGAAGAACAGCGGATCGTCGGTCGAGGTCGGCGTCTCGCTCAGGATGGCCGCGCGCACCTCGGGTTGACGCAGACGCGCCAGACGCTCTGCCAGCGGCAACTTCGCGATCGTCTTGTAGCTCGGATGGGTCTGGAACGGATTGCGCGATAATTCCAGTCCGAGCAATAACCCGACCGGACGCGCGGCGATCTGTGCGGTGATCGACAGGCCGCGGGCGGAAGCTTCATTGATGCTGTCCAGCGTTTGGCGCCAGCGGCGCGGCGCCTTGTCGGCCTGCGCGACCGAGAACGAAATCGGGCACCGGGTATTTTCCGCCACCCGCAACATCATCGGCAGGTCTTCCTCGATGCTGGCCTGATCGAGCACGAATTGCAGCACGCTGCGGCCGACCTTGTGCATGGCGCCCGCGATCGTCGTCAGTTCATCCTCGCCGGCCTTCAGTGTCGGCGTGTAGTCGCCGGTAGAGGTGCGATGATTGAGGGTGCGGGAAGTCGAAAAGCCCAACGCACCCGCCCGTACCGCGTCTCCTGCGAGCGCGGCCATGGCGCGGTTGTCCTCAGGGGTCGCGGGATCGCGCCGCGCGCCGCGTTCGCCCATCACATAGACGCGCAGCGCCGCATGCGGCAATTGCGCGCCGATGTCCATGTCGAAGTCGCGGTGCGACAGCCAGTCCATGTAGTCGGGGAAGCTTTCCCAGGCCCAGGGCAAACCGGCGCTCAGCACCGGCTCGGGGATATCCTCGACGCCTTCCATCAATTGAATCAGCCGCTGATGGTCGGACGGACGGCAGGGCGCGAAGCCTACTCCGCAATTGCCCATCACGGCGGTGGTGACGCCATTCTGCGACGAGGGCGTGATGTCATGGCTCCAGGTGACCTGACCGTCATAATGGGTGTGCAGGTCGACAAAGCCCGGCGCGACCAGTTTGCCGCGGGCGTCGATCTCTTCCTTGCCTTTGCCTGGCACCCGGCCAACTTCCACGATGCGGCCGTTGGTGATCGCGACATCAGCTTCGAACAGGTCGCCGCCGAGACCGTCGGCGATGTTGCCGCCGCGGATCACAAGGTCTGGATTGTGGGTCATGGCGTTCCATCCCGGGATGCGAGTTGTTTTGCCGCATCTTGGGTTGTCTCCCCATGCTGTCAACCGCCCGGGATGAGGCTCAGGGTTGCATCAGCCGTGCGTCGGCGCTGGCAGAACCAGTTTGCGGGCCGCGGTCGGTGAACAGCGCCAGCAGGACCGTGAGAGCCATGAAGACGACGGAGGCTCCGAATACCCAATGCGGCATGTTCTGGTCCATGATCCAGCCGAACAGCAGCGGGCTGAAGATGCCGCTGAGGTTGAATCCGGTAGAGACGATACCGAAGGCCCGGCCGGCCGCGCCCGCGGGCGCTGCGTTGCGCACCAGCATGTCGCGCGAGGGGGCGATCACGCCGCCGAGGAAGCCGGCGACCGCCATCGCCGCCGTCAACAGCAGCGAGGGTAACGTGACCGTCGCAATGACAAATACGACGACGGCGTTGAGTGCAAAACAGGCGGCGGCAACTTGCCCGTGACGCTGGGTGCTGTCGGCGAGAAAGCCGCCGGCCAGCACGCCAACCGCGCTGGCTCCGAGAAACGCTGTCAGCGCAATATTGGCGGCCGAGAATGACACGTCATAGCCACTCATCAGCGCGACGACGCCGAACGTGCCAATTCCAGCACTGGACAGACCAAGCAGCATGAAAAAGATCGTCAGCACCATGATCGTCGGCGTCACGATGTTTTGCTGTGGCGCTTTCACGCCGTTGACGTGACGGTCCGCCGCGCGGGCGTCGGGAATGCCGACCACGAGAAGCAATAGCGCCACAAGCGGACCCACCGCGCCGGCCGCGATCAGGGCGCCATGGCCTCCGGTCATTGCAACCAGTGCTGCCACGATCGCGGGCGCGACGGCGCCGCCGAGAAAGCCGGCAAAGGTATGGATCGAAAAGGCGCGTCCCATGCGCGCCTCGTCCATGTGGGCCGAAAGGATCGCATAATCGGCCGGATGATAGACGCTGTTGGCGAGGCCCAGCAGTATGGCGCTGGCGACCAGCCAGGGATAACTCAGATGCAACCCCAGCATGATCAGCGCAGAGCCGCCCAGGGTCAGGCCGATCAGCAGGACTTTGCGGGCGCCGATATGGTCGGCGAGATAGCCGATCGGCGCCTGGGTCAGGCCGGACACCACGCCGAAGACGGTCAGGGCGAAGCCAAGCTCGATGTAGCCGACGCCGAGTTGCTCCTTCAGGAAGGGGAACAGCATCGGCAGCACGAACATATGGAAATGGCTGACCCAATGGGCCGTCGAAATCGCGGCCAGCGTGCGCAGCGATGCATCCGTCTTCGCTTGTTGCGGTGCGGCGAGAACGTCGACCATCTCTGGTTCAGACCCTGTCTAGATGTAACGATGTAACGCCCGGCAGGGCTCGCTGAAATTACCGGCTGCCGGTTATTTGTCCATGAATACCGCCGCATGGCAGCCCCTGCGAACGGCGCTGGAACCGGTAAATGCGTCATTAAAAACGGAAGACAAAGGCTCGCGCTCCGGGAATGATCTCGCGCTCCGGGAATGATATTGGATATGGCCGATTCCGCGCATGTTCCGAAGCCGCTCCGGGTGCTTGTTTCCGAAGGAAACAGCACCTCGGCGCGGGAGGCGGTCACGGTCCTGGGGCTGTCAGGTCACCTCATCGAGGTCTGCGATCCCAGTCCCTATTGCCTCGTGAGGTTCTCGCGATTCGTCGATAGGTTTCATCGTTGTCCGGGGCTGCGCGACGATCCGGCCGGGTTTCTCTCTTTTGTCGAGAGGCTGCTGGCCGCACGGCATTTCGATGTGTTGCTGCCGACCCACGAACAGGGATTTCTGTTTGCGCGCGCGCGGCAACGGTTGGAGGGGCGCGTCGGACTGGCGCTGCCGAGCTTTGCGAGTTATCGCACCGCACACAGCAAGGCCGGCTTTAGCCGGCTGCTCGATCAATTAGGCTTGCCGCAGCCAGCAACAGCGATCGTGAAATCCGAACGCGAACTGCGCGACGCCACCCGGCTTCCTTGTCTCGTCAAGACCTCCGTCGGCACCGCCAGCCGCGGCATCTGGTTTGTGCGCGATGACAACGACCTCGAAAGCGTGCTGCAAGACCTGAAGACGCAAGGCTTGAATATGCCAAGCCTGAATATACAAGGTCTGGGTGCAAACGGCGCCTTCGTGGACGAGGTGTTGGTGCAGGATTTGATCGCAGGCACCACCGAGAAGGCACAGGCGGTGTTCTGCCGCGGCCAATTGATCGGCTTTCATGCCTATCGGCAGATTGCCGCCGGCGCCGGCGGCGGAGAGGCCATCAAGCAAAGCGTGAGCAGGCCGCAGGTGCGCGCTCATCTTGCGACGATCGGACAAGAACTCGCATGGCACGGTGCATTGTCGGTCGATTACGTCTTGCCCGATGAGGGCGCCACGCCACGCTTGATCGATTGCAACCCGCGACTGGTCGAACCGATGAGCGCGTATCTTGCCGGGGTCGATCTGGTCGGACTGCTGCTTCGGGTTTCATTGGGCGAAACGCCCACAGCGGCGGCTGAAAGCCGCGAGGGCGTCCGGACACACCTTGCCATGCAAGCCCTGCTCGGATGTGCGTCGCGGGGCGGCACGCGGCGCGATGTCGTCCGCGGGTGCTGGCGTCTACTGACCGGCAGCGGACCTTACGCCGACAGCACCGAGGAGCTAACGCCGGTGCGGCTGGACTGGATCAGCGCCGTGCCGGTTGCGATGATCGTGATATCTCTGCTGATCGCCCCGAAGCTGGCGATGACGCTGGCGCGACGAGGCTGGGGCGCGCATTTGCTCGATGTCAAAAGCGTCAGGCGCATCGAGAGTGAAAATTTCCGCTAGCGTCTGATCCAGGAGCGGTTCATAGCGGTTGATCGTCGTCGCCATGGCGATCGCGTTTCGGCGTGGCGATGTCGCCATCCTCGGAATCGTCGTCCTCGATCGGGGGAGGCGGGGGGCTCGTCGGTTTGCTGGAGTCCTTTTTGGGAAGCTCATGCTTTTTGCCTGTTCCACCCATCATCAATTCCTCTTAATCGGATGAATCGACCGCAATCAACCTACAACAGCGTTCGATCTCAATGTCACCGCCTTTGAACAGCATAATAGCGGTTGTTGAACAATCTTTCCTGCCTTTTTCCGACGTTCAGTGTAAAGGGAGGCGCAACAAGGAGCCAAACATGAAAAAGCCGAAGATCGAGAACGAAGAGCCGCAATCCCGCAAAATCATTCGCGCCGATAAAGCACCGACCGAGGGCTACTCGCTGGTGGTGGACGGCCACTTCAAGTCGCACCACGATACAGTCGAAGCCGCCGAAGAGGCGGGCATGGCTTTGAAGAATCAGTACCAGATGCTTCAGGTGCAGGTTTATGACGCCGCGACCAAGACGCGATCGATGATCGAATGGCCCGCGCCGGTCTAATTCGAACCGGTGTGATTCGGACTTAAGTCCGCCGCCCGCCGCTTTGCTGCCCCGCCAGCCAATCTGCCAATGCGGGACCCTTTTCACCTGACTTCTTCGGCTTGGCACGCGTCTTCTTGACGGCTGCGGCAGGCGGGGGCGCGGCTGCCTCGCGGGCGAGCCGCAATGCCTTCAGCTTCGCCATGTTATCAAGGACGGCTTTGGCGGCGACATCGCGGTCGGTCTTGCCGGTTTTGGCATCGGCCGCTGCGCGCGCGGCCTTGTTGAAGCGCGCGTCGGCGCGGTTGCGATCTTCCTGTGACATCTAGCTCGTCTTCTTTTTCTTGGGCTTGGCTTTGGGTTCCGGCGGCTTGTCGCGATCGGCGGCTTCCTTCGCCAATCTGATCGCGCGCAGGTTCTCCGTCCGCTTTCGTATGGCGATGTCGGCTGCCGCGATATCAGCCATCGCCTTGATGCCTTCGGCATCCTGGGCGAGCTTTCGGTTCAGCCTGATCTCTTTCAGTTCGGCGGGACTCTTCGGTTCGTCATCCATCGGATACCTCAAAATTCGGGGGCGCACGCCATCGGACGGCGACCTTTGTCCGATCTTATATTGTATTAGACCGCCAAAGGGGCATCTTTGGGCCGGATAGGGCCGAATAACGCCCTTTTAGTGCCCGAAATCGGCAATCGTGGTGAAGGGTGGCTGGTCGTGCGCAACCGGATCGGGCCGGCTGCGCGCACATCGAACCAAGCTTCCGGTCAGAACGTCGCGCCAGCCTTTACCATATAGGTCCGGCCGGGCAGTGGATAGGCGCTGAAGCGGCCGTCGGTGAAGGTGCTCGCGATCGCATAGTCATAATACAGCGCGTTGAATACGTTATTTACACTCAACGACCAGAAGAACCGATCATATTCCCCGCTCAACTTGAAATCGACCGTCGCGTTGGCTGGAATGCGCCCTTGGGTGTTGGCCTGATCGTTGTCCATGCGACGGGTGCCCCAATAGCGCACCGTCGCATCGGCGACAAAATACTTTTGCCAGATATTCCAGCTGACGCCGCCACTCGCCGTAAAACGCGAAACCAATGGAACATCATTGCCAGCGAAGAGCCCCTCGCGGAATACTGCGCGGGTATAGGCGACACCGCCGCGCAACAGCCAGGCGTCGTTGATACGCAGCGAGGCAGCAGTTTCGCTGCCGTAGCGCCGCGTTGGGTCCAGATTAACTTCGACGAAGTTCACGGGATCGAAATGAATCTCATTCGTTAGATTCATGTTGTAGATGCTCGATTGCATTTCGAACATTCCTGCCTTGATGCGAATGCCTCCTTCGACGTCATTTGACGTTTGGATTCTTAGATTGAAATCCTTGACGGGGGCCGCGAACGCGCCAACTCCTACTCTTTCATCGATATTTGGCGTCCGAAACGCACTCGCCGCGCGAGCGAATACCGCAAAACTCTCATTGAAGCGGTGTTCAATACCGACGTGCAACGCGTGATTAACTTCGCTGGTGTCCAGCGGCGCAGCTTGGGTGTCGCAAGAAAATTGAACGGTGCACCCAGGGGCGTTGTTCAATGCATCTTTTGCGGTAACGCTGGTGCGCTGGATTCGGCCGCCATATGAAAAGTCGGTGGTCGGAAGTATTCCGATGGTCTGTTGCCAATAAGCGGCAAGTGATTTTTGCGAAAGATCATAAGCGTGGATTGGAATTGCGCCTTGAACGTTCCTGCGATCCTGGACGTAGCCGTAATCGTAAAAATCAACGCCGGTCAGAATTGTCGAGGGCAATCCAAATATCGAGTTCTTGATGCTCAATCTGGGAGTGAGCGACCATGTTTGCAGAGTCGCGTTGACGAAGGAAAAGAAGAAGGGATTACTGCCAGGCGCGCCCAGGAAAGCAGATTGTTGCTGCTTGTTGCGGTATCCCCCGTCGACGATCAGGTCGACGCCGTTCCACAACGTCTTGGTGAACCCGCCGGTTGCGTTAGCATTTTGGCTGTCGCCGTAGTCGAAGGGCGTGTTGGTGCCTCTTCGGTCGGTAACGAGCTGATTGATCCCGAGCGACGGATCGACCGTTCGGGGGCCCGGCAACCTCAGATGCTGATCGTCACCGGATAAATTGAAGTATGCGGTGAAATCGGGCGTGGTGTAACGGAGATCGCCGACGCCGTTGCGCTGATCGAGCGCGTTGTTCACCCGATATCCGTCGGACTTGATCGCGTTTCCATAGAAGGACGTCGACCATGGGCCCAAATTTGTCCTGACCGAAACCGCGGCCATGCCTTGGTTGAACGATCCGACGCCGCCTTCGGCGCGCATCGCGACCGGCGGGCCCCCGATACCGGTCTTGGTGACGATGTTAATGACGCCGCCGACAGCGTTGTCGCCATAGAGCACAGCGCCGCTGTTACCTCTTATAATTTCAATTCGTTCGATCGAGTCGCGTGGAATCGTGGAAAGGTCCACGCCCTGCAAATCAAGGTCATTGAGCCTGCGGCCGTTCATGAGGACGAGAGTGTTCGAACTGGCGAACGCGCCAAATCCACGCAGGTCGACCGCGGTCCCTGCGCCATTCACGCCCCCGTACAAGCTCTTCAGTTGTACGCCGGGCGTTTGGGCGATGATTTCCTGCACGGTTTGAGCCGGAGAGCGCGCGATATCTTCTGACGTGATGACGGTCGCGGATGCGCCGACGATGCCGTTGAATTGCCTGATAGCGGGTGCGCCAGTCGCGGGCGATCCGTTCGAACCGGACGCTGGCGCGATGTTTGTGTTGGTCGTTTGCGATATCTTCGGTGCGACGCGCCGTGAACCCGATCCCTCGTCGGTTATTGGTTTGGCTCGGGTACGGGTCTGGTCCTCGGGCGAGCTGATCTCGATGGCCGGCAACGGATTCGATGCCGACTGCTGGGCTTCGGCGGCGGAAATACCCAACGAAAGGATTGGCCCCAGAAAGGTGGTTGCAAGCAGACAGTTGCGACGCCGCTGTGCGGCAACGATGGCGGAAGACATGGCTCGGACCTCGGTATGACGTCAGTGGCACGTCACAGCGAACCAAGTCTCACCATGTGCTTTCGCAGCATTGGTGAAGCTAATGTCTGTACTCCCCGACCGACATCTTCGCGTGTGACCACGGCTGACGGCAGGTCTCCTGGCTCGCGGGTCGATACCTTGCGTCGCCTTCCCAGGACCGAGATTCCCAGTGGCACATGACGAAAGATTCACCGCTTACAGTTGCGGGGGCAGCCGCGGCATTGGGGAAACCTCCCTCACCGCATTCCCTTTTGATCCCCGGACAAGGGAACCGTCGGAATGACGGTAGGAGTTTGTCAAGATGAGAGTCAATCCCATCATGCGCCGCTTGTCATCCTGACTGGACGGTTGCGCCTTTTTTGCCGCATGAACGTTGAGCGCTGAAGCTCTCGATTGCAACGGAGCGCGCCGCAGGTGCGGTCGCACCTCTCCCAAAGGGACCCAAAGGAGATGGAGCGCGCCTCCGTTGTCGATACGATGGGGCGCTTCCTCACCCCGTCAGCACCGGCCCGCCGGCTTTTTTCCAGGCGTCGATGCCGCCTGCGATATGCGCCGTGTTGGTGAGGCCCGCATCCTTGGCGGCCGCAACAGCCATGGCGGAGCGCTCACCGAACGCGCAGAAGAACACGATGCGCCGTCCGGTCGCCGCGGCCACTTCGCGCAACATGCCGCCGGGCAAGAGGCTTTCGCCGATCGCGGGATAGGGCGCGTGCAGCGCGCCCGGCAAAGTGCCGTGCTTGGCGCGTTCGCTGTTTTCACGAAGATCGACCAGAAGAATATCGGGCCGGCCGAGGCTCTCGATTCCCTCGCGGGCGCTGAGCGCCAGACCTTGTTTGGCAAGATCATCCTGATGCAGGCCGACATGCATATTGGCCGGCACCGCCACATCCATCATCTTCGGGTTGGGTAAATTCAAATTGCCCATCAGTTCGACATATTCATCCACCGAACGGACCTGCAGCCGCGGATTGAAGCGCTTTTCCTCGCCGATGGTCGAGACGGTGTCGCCCTTATAGTCATGGGCGGGAAAAACCATCGTCTCATCGGGCAGCTTGAGCAGCCGGCCAAAGATGGAATCGTATTGCGCCCGGGCGCTGCCATTCTGGAAATCGGTGCGGCCGGTGCCGCGGATCAACAGCGTATCGCCTGTGAATACGCGATCGCCCATCAGGTAGCTGTAGGAATCGTCGGTATGGCCGGGTGTGTACATCACGTCGAGACTGAGGCCCTCGATCATCACCTTGTCGCCCTCGGAGACCCGCATCGCCACCACGTCGGCCTTGCTCTGTTCGCCCATGATGGTGACGCAGTGGGTACGATCGCGCAGCTCGCCGAGCCCGGTGACGTGGTCGGCGTGCAGATGGGTATCGACGGCCTTGACCAGTTTGAGATCGAGTTCGCGCAACAACTGGCAGTAGCGATCGACCTTCTCCAGCACGGGATCGAGGATCAGCGCCTCGCCGCCGGCGCGGCTGGCCAGCAGGTAGCTATAGGTTCCCGAAACGCTGTCGAAGAGCTGGCGAAAGATCATGGTCGGCACGCCTGCGAAATGATTGGGCGCATGACAAGACTCCTTAAGGCCGCACCAATGTATATCCGTTTTCGGTCAGCGCCAGAATTTGTCCGACGCCGACCTGAACCGGCGTCGCCACGGAAATGAACTCCGGCCGCTTGCCGGTTTCGCGCTCGATGGTATCTGCGGTATTCAGGCAGACATCGAAGCGCACGCCTTGCGCGACCAGGCTCTCGACCAGTTTGCGGTTGGTGTTTTCAGGCCGCAGCAAATCGATGCCCGGGCCGAACGTCACCACCTCGATCGCGACCTTGTCGGGATCGTAGAATTTCAGCAGGTTATAAGCGACGCTGATCACGAGACCTTGCTTCTTCGGGTCATTGTCCGAGAGCTGCAACACGATGCGATGCTCGGCGAACGGTTTGTCCGGCAGCGGCGCCTGCTCGGCCCGGACCAGCGACGAGACCATCGCCGCCGCCAGCGCCGCGATCATGGCGCTGCCGAAGCCGCGAACGATCGAGCGTCGATATGTCAAAAGATGCTTCATCCCTGTCCCGCCAGGCCCGGGTTATCGTCGACGCCCCTTAGCGTGACGCCGGCGCCATGCCGGTCCGGCGTTTTCGGGGAGCGCAGATGTTTTGCCAATACATCCCATACCGGCGCTCCGCTCTGTTCGTTGACCGAGGCCCATCCGGCTACCCTGTAGCTCTTGCCGGCATCGAGCGAACGGCCGTTATCGAGCTTCAGTTCGGAAATCCGTCGTCCGGCAGATTCCGCGGGCGTACAGGTGTAGGCCATGCCGCCGACGCGAACCATATCGCCGCCCTGCTGATAATAAGGATCGGCATTGAATAGATTGTCGCAGACGTCTTCGAGGACATCCTTGATCTGGGCGCCGGTCATGCTGAGGACATAGGTTTCCGGGTACGTGATGGCGGTCTCGGACAGCACGTCTTCCATTGTCACGGGCTGGCCCGGCAGTACGCTTAGACCCCAGCGAAAACCAGGCGACAGGGCGATCTCGGTGTCGAATTCGCCGCGCAACGCGTCGCAGATCAATTGATCCACGGTGCCGCTGAAATTGCCGCGACGATAGAGCAGGCGATCTGCGGTCGCGATCTTGCCGGCGTAGTCTGCCGCATGGGGCGCGCGGATTTTTTCGATCAGCGCCTGCATCGACGGATCCGGTTTCAGCAGTTCCGAGAACACGGGAAGCAGGCGGTAGCGTGCATCGCTGACCCGGCCTTTTGCAATTTCAAGATCGAGTACGCCGAGGAATTTTCCGTTCGAACCGGCATTGGTCACCAGCGTGGTGCCGCCGGCATTGGTTACGGGCATCGGCTGCGGAATAGCATCGTGGGTATGGCCGCCGAGGATGACGTCGATCCCGCTGACGCGGCTGGCGAGCTTGAGATCGACGTCCATGCCGTTATGCGACAACAGCACCACGGCATCGACTTTGTCGGTGGTGCGCAAGCCGCTGACCAGCTTCTGTAATTCATCGTCGCGGATCCCGAACGTCCAGTCCGGCGTAAAGCGCTTCGGATGCGCGATCGGCACATAGGGAAAGGCCTGTCCGATCACGGCGACGCGGTGGCCGCCGATCTCCTTGATCACGGCCGGCTTGAACACACGCCCCGAGGCGGGATCGAACGCCCTGGCGTCGTTGAACGCGGCTTCCTCGGTGAGGAAAACGTTCTGCGCCAGGAATTCGCCCTTGAAGCGCTCCAGGTTGCTGCGCAGCGCCGTTTCACCATAGGTGAATTCCCAATGGCCGGTCATCGCCTCGATGCCGAGCAGGTTCGCCGCCTCGACCATGTCGGCGCCCTGCATGGCGTTGGCGAGTCCGGTGCCCTGCCACAAATCGCCGCCATCGAGCAGCAGCGAGCGTTCGGGGCCGGCATCGCTGCGCAGACGCTCGATCAGCGTCTTCAGATGCGCGAAGCCGCCAAGCTTGCCGAACCGAACGGCGGATTTCTCGAAATCGAGCGAGGTGAAGGCGTAGGCGTCGGCGCTGTCAGGCCTTATGGCAAAGCGGTCGAGAAAGGCGCGGCCCACCAGATGCGGCGCGTTTCCCTGCATCGCGCCGATCCCGAGATTGACGCTCGGTTCGCGAAAATAAACCGGCAGCAATTGCGCATGGGTGTCGGTCATGTGCAGGATGCGCGCATTGCCGAAACGTTCGAGATCGTAAACGCTCGCGTTGTCGGCGCCGCGCGCGCTACGCGGCAATCCCCCCGCGAGCGCGGCAGCGCCGGCGAGTTGAAGAAAATCCCGGCGCCGGATGGTCATGCGATGTCTCCGCGCCTCTCGGATTCTGATCCGACTGGATCGAATCGGATCAGAATCCCATCTCTTTGTCTGAGCATGATCTCCGGGCAAACGCGGCGCGTTTGTCCCGAGGAAAACCGGTTCCCACCCATCGGGCCGTGGCCCGAGGGCATGTTTTTCCGGATCATACTCCAGGTTCAGCGTATCTCGAGTGCTTTCCAGGCTTCTTTCTCGCTTGTCGCCTGGAAAATAGATGCTTTGGCCAGCGCTTCGGCTTCCTTCGATGACGCTATCGCCTTGTCGAAGTCGCCGGCATCAGCCGCCTTTTTCGCAGCCGCCAAGGCCGAGGCCGTCACGGTCCACTGGTTGCGCAAGCTTCCAGCTTCCTTGTTGGCGGCTTCGGCCGCGGCATAGGCGGCCTTGAAATCGGCCTCGGAGCCGGCGGCCAGCGCAGACGCCGCGCTTGCGATCAGCAGCACTGAAGTCACCAAGTAGGCGGCTGTCCGCATCTTATCCCTCATGGCCGCGCACCCGGGCCGGAAATAGGCAATCCGTTGCTGACATAGGACAAATAATATTCGAGATCGCGGTATTCGTCGTCCTGCGGATTGAGCGGCACGCCGCGGATCTGGCTGTTGCAGGTGGTGAAGCGCCGGCTGATCGTGCCCATCCCGCTCCATTCGGAGCGGTAGATCGGCATCGCATTCAATATTCCGAGCGCGGGCGCCAGCACTTCGGCGCGTATCCGTTCGCCCGGGATCTGCACGTGACAGGTCGCGCAGGAGAAATTGAGCTGGCCACGCCTTGTATAGAAATAACGCTTACCGTTCTGGTAGGCCTCCAGCGCGCGCGGATCGTCCGGGATCTTGATGTCGAACGGCTTGCCGCGCGATGTGAACGCCATATAGGCGGTCAGTGCCGCCATCTCGTCTTTCACATAGGAGAACGCTGGTTCGCCGTTGGCCTCGCGGCAGCGGTTCAGCGCGAGTTCGAGCGTAACGACCTTGCCTTCCCCGGCGTCGAAATACGGATAGTTCTGGCGAATGCCGATGCCCTTGTTCGGAAAGCAATCCGCATAACTCTTGCCGTTCTTGAACGCCTTGGCGAACATCTCCTTGCCCATATCGAGCGAAAACTCATAAGGCGGAAACTGTTCTTTCTCTTCCCACTGCCGGTGCATGTCCTCGTTCATCGAATAGGGGCCGTTGACGAAATCCTCCAGCTTCACCTTGGGAAATTTCTGGGCGAAGAAATTCTTGAACGCTTTCGCGTCGGCCACCGGATCTGGTTTGTCAGCGGCGACAGCGGACGGCGCGGCTGTAAGCGCCAGCGCTGCCAGCGCGAAGGCGGCCGAGGCAAAATAGATCACAGATCGCACGTTCACTTCTCCCTGGCGTTTTCAGCGAAAGCTTGCCCCGCACTTGGTGCGGGGTGGACACCGGTTCGCGTAAGCAAAACGCGTCAAAACAAAAACCGCTATTGAATCTTCGCCGTGGCCGTATCGGTCGCACCCTTGTTGTCGACCCAGCTGATTTTCAGGTCATCGCCCTTCTTGCCACCCTTGAAGCTGAACTTGACGTAGGGGTCCTTGGAGACCGCCGCTCCCCAATCCGCGACAAAGACGCTCTTGCCGCCATATTCGAAGGTCAGTTCCTGGATGAAATGTGGCGGAATGACCTCGCCCTTGGCGTCCTTGACGAAGCCGGAATCCATCGGATGCTGGATCAGCGCCTGGACTTCGGTGGTCTCTCCGCTCGAAGTCGCGCGCACGCGAATAGTCGATGCCATCACAATACTCCCTTATTCATTATTTTGCGCATGATCCTGTCGGAAACTGGTTTCCACCCGTAGCCCGGTGGCACGCTTTTTTCGGATCATGCGCTTCAGCCGCCGCAGCCGCCGACGGTCACTTTGACTTCCTTGGTTGCGCTGTAGAGCTTGCCGCCGGCTTCCACAATCGCGATCACGTTGCTGGTCTTCGCCATTTTCAGGCGATTGGCCACGCTTGGCATGGTCCCTGCCGGAATCTTGTAGGACGCCGCCAGCGCGTTCGGATTTTCGCTGACCAGAAACGCGATCGAGGTTACATCGGCGAGGGTGGTGCTGACCGAGATCGGAACCACCGCGCCGTTCTCGGCGATTTCCGGTGCGTCGAGCTTGACCTTGTCGGATGGTTCGGCGGTCTTGCCGTAGAGCGATTTGATCGCGTCCGCTTCGCTCTTTGCTTTGAACGCCTCTTCCGGATATTTGTCGTTGGCCGCGGCGAACGCCGGAGCCAGGCTGAACGGAATGTTGCCGAGGCCGACCAGCGCGACCGCGCCGGCGCCTTTCAGGATCACGCGCCGCGTCACCGAAAATCCGTCGTGAACGATGGTCATCTATCGTCTCCTAAGGCGAGTATTCGCCATCATAATGTCTGCAGGAAGTCCACGATCGCGTTGATCTCCTGGTCGGTCAAAATGCGATTTCGTCCGAACGGAGGCATCACGGTTTGCGGGTTACGCTTGGTTTCATCATAGAGGATTGCAACGAGATCGTTGCGGTCGGGATATTTGCTTTTGATATCCTTCAGCGCCGGCCCGATGGTGCCTGGAAGATCGCCGCCTTTGATCTCGTGGCAGGTCAGGCAATTGCCCTTGCCGCGATCGAACGCCAGCTTTTGACCCTCGGCGGCCGCGGATTGCGCGCAGGCAGGAGTCACGGATGCGGTGCTGCCGATCAACAATGCCAACACGAGCGCCTGCAACAGCACGGGACGCGTCCAGGGATGGTAGGTCAAAGGCGTTTCCCGTAATTCTATTTCGGTTGCATCGTGTCGAGTGGTCCGGTCGTGCGCGGCGTTACAGCTCTGCCTTCCGCCGTGGACATGATCTTGATGTCCCTGGGGTCGGCACACGCGTTCATGCACGGCTTGGCCATGGTATCAGGTCTTGGGTCGATCCAGATGAAATTGTCGCGATTGGGCATTTTGACTTTCGGCAAACTGTCCCGGTCGGCGACAAATTCATTGGAGACGACATCGTTCAGGTGCAGAACATAGGCGGTCAAAGCATAAACGTCATCGGCTGACAATGTGTGCGGCGCCGCCATTGGCATGGCGCGGTTAATGTAGTCCCATAGGGTCGGCGCAAATGGCCAGTAGCTGCCCACCGTCAGTTCCGGCCGGTCGTCCCTGAGTGTTCCTGCGCCGCCCACGAGTTTGGGAAAGCGGCCTTCACCTTCGCCGAAGGTACCATGGCAGGCGGCGCATTGCTCTGCGTAGACCTCTGAGCCCCTCTGGACCGTGCCTTTGCCTGGGGGCAGGCCCACCCCATCGTCGCCGCGCGCGTCGATATTCCAGCCGGTAATCTGGGCTGGCGTAGGTTGGTCGCCATAACCATAGAAGCCAGGCTCCGCCGCGCGCGCCAAGGTGCCGCCAGCGGCGATCATGCCGGCGCAGAGCAAGAGGGCAGGCTTACGCGAGCTGAACATCGAACACGCTCCCGTCAGGCTTGACCTGCCAGGTCTGGATCGAATTGTTGTGATAGACCGAATTCGATCCGCGCTGCTTTCGCAGTTGCGTAATCGTCGGCTGGACGTAACCGGTCTCATCGATCGCACGGGATTCAAGCAGCGCCGGTTGGCCGTCCCAGTGCCAGGGCAGCGTGAATTTGGTCAGCGCTTTCGACAGCACCGGCTCGTGCAGCCGCGCGCTCTGCCAATTGACGCCGCCGTCTGTGGAGACATCGACGCGCTTGACCTTGCCGTTACCGCTCCACGCCAGCCCGCGAATTTCGTGTTGGCCCGGACGATCAAGCGGCTTTTCGGGGCAGGGGAACGTGACGACGGACTTGGCGTCGATCAGCCAGGTAAATCCGCGCGAACTGCCGTCCGGCATCAGGTCGGTATATTTCGACGTCTCCTCCCGGGAATACCATGGTTTGTCGCCGAGCTTGATCCGGCGCAGCCACTTGATGCTGACATTGCCTTCCCAGCCCGGCACCACCAGCCGCAAAGGGTAGCCCTGTTCCGGCCGCAGCGCTTCGCCGTTTTGCGCGTAGACCACGAGGCAATCGTCCAGGCATTTGCCGAGCGGCAGGCTGCGGTTCATGTGCGCGCCGTCGGCGCCCTCCACCATCGCCCATTGCGCTTCTTTCTTGAGCCCGACTTCTTCCAGCAAAGTCGAGAGCCGCACCCCGGTCCACTCCGCGCAACTGATCATGCCATGATTGAATTGCAGCGAATTCATTTGCGCGGCGCGCCACTCCATGCCGCCATTGGCCGGGCATTCGATGAAGTGAATGCGCGACACCGATGGAAAGCGCACGATGTCCTTCATGGCGAGAATGAGCGGGCGCTCGACCAGACCATGGATCATCAGCCGGTGCCGATCCGGATCGATGTCCGGCCGACCCGCATGATGGCGCTCGAAAAACAGGCCGTTCGGTGTGATAATGCCATGCAGGTGCTGCAGCGGCGAAAAGCTGACGGAAGATTCGGTTCCGGCCGTGAGCCATGGCACGTTGCGCCTGATGACGCCGGCCTCAGCATCGGAAGGCCTGCCATAGGGCCGATCGACCACGCCGGCCCCGATCGATTGCGACCACGGCGCGTCCGCGGGTGGCGAAGCCTGCGCGGGCTCAGCATGGCCGGGCTTTGCGCCGAGCGCGAGGCTGCCGGTCAGCGCGGCGCCTAGCCCGAGAAAAGAGCGCCGGCCCAGCGGATTGCGCGCACCCGCCAGCTTGGATACCACAGGCATATTGCGCCATAGGTCGGGCCGCACGTTCTCTCCCTTGCGGCTTGCCGCCGCATCGTTCGTCGTTGTTTCAAACGTATCGTAATTATCTAATTTAGTCAATGCTAAACAACTGACGACGCAGTAAGGTGAAACAGGCGCGGGCGCTTTGCCCCGCGCGCAGATCCGATCTGGACAGGAAGCCATGAGAACCGTCGCAGCAACATCGAAAACAATGCCCGCCGCAATCGGCGCCGGCGATGCCGCCGATTTGAAGAAGCTGACGAAGCAGGCCGGCGAGGCCGCACAGTTGCTGAAATTGCTCGGCAATGAAAAGCGGCTGCTGATTCTTTGCTTTCTGGCCGCGCGTGGCGAGATGACGGTGGGAGAGCTGGTTGGCGTGGTGAAATTGAGCCAGTCGGCGCTGTCGCAGCATTTGGGCAAACTGCGCGCCGATGGCCTGGTCGCATTCCGTCGGACCTCGCAGACATTGCATTATCGCGTTGCAGACAAGCGCGCATTGCAGGTGTTGCAGGTGCTCAAGCAGATTTATTGTGGCGATCTGAAGTAGTGCGGCGTTCGGGATCAAGCGTGGAGCGAACATGGCTGAATATGCGGTGGAATTCGGCAAGGACGGCCGTCGGGTCGAGCCGGACGGCCGCCTCGATGCGCCGGCGTTTCACCGCAACCATCGGACGATCTGGGAGGTGCTGGGGAAATTCCTGGCCGGAAAATCCGGCGACGTGGTGGAAGCCGGCAGCGGCACCGGCCAGCATGTGGTCGATTTCGCCCGCCATACCCCCGATATCATTTGGTGGCCGAGCGACCTCAATGAGCTGCACCTGAAAAGCATCGATGCGTGGCGGGCGCATGCAGGATTGACGAATGTCCGTCCGCCGCTGCGGATCGACCTCTCCGATCCC
>WNGG01003415.1_pt1 | contig 17919 bp, 11 predicted proteins | sample 5400661 | NCBI WGS metagenome assembly WNGG01 (sample SAMN13153372, study PRJNA577476) | soil metagenome | isolation source: 100 cm soil or saprolite under Garry oak tree replicate 1 | place: USA:California | collected 2016-06-15
CGTGCTCATGACGGTGGGCGCCGGCGCCGCGCTCAACACCGTGCTGAAAGCCTTGCTCGATCCCGGCGACGAGGTCATCACGGTGGCGCCGTTCTTCGCCGAGTACACGTTCTACGCCGAGAACCATGGCGGGAGGCTCGTGGTCGTGCAGCCCAGGGCCGACCTCACGCCCGACCTCGCGAAGCTCGAGGCCGCCATCACGCCGAAGACGCGAGCGATCCTGGTCAACTCGCCGAACAACCCGAGCGGCGTCATCTATCCCGCCTCGACGTTCGTCGAGATCGAGAAGCTGCTCGCTCGCACGGCGCGGCCGATCGTCCTCATCAGCGACGAGCCCTACAAGGCCCTCGTCTTCGACGACGTGAAAGTGCCCGAGGTGCCGCCGCTCGTGACCCGCTCGATCGTCGCGACGTCGTGGTCGAAGTCGCTGGCGATCCCCGGCGAGCGCATCGGCTACCTGGCCTTCTCCCCGCGCATGGCGGAGGCGGCCGAGCTCTTCGAGGCCTGCTCGTTCACGAGCCGCGTCCTCGGCTTCGTCAACGCGCCGGCGCTCTGGCAGTGGGTCGTGGCCGAGGTGGGCGACCAGGTGATCGACGTCGGGCCGTATCGCGAGAAGCGCGACCTGGTGTACGAGGGCCTCACCCGCATCGGCTACCAGTGCGTGAAGCCCCAGGGCGCCTTCTACGTGTTCCCCCGCACGCCCATCGACGACGACGTGGCGTTCGTCCGCCTGCTCGCCGACGAAGGCGTGCTCACGGTGCCGGGCTCCGGCTTCGGGATGCCGGGCCACATCCGCATCTCGCTCACGGTGGAGCGCGACACCGTCGTGCGCGCGCTCCCCGGCTTCGAGCGCGCGTTCCGCAAAGCTCGCTGAGATCGCCGCCGCGCGCGGAGTCGGCGTTCCTCAGATCGCGCGGTGCAGGCCCCCGTCCACGTGGATGCGCTCGCCGGAGATGTAGCGTGCCTTGGGCGAGCAGAGGAACGCGACCAGGTACGCCATGTCGGAGGGATCGCCGAAGTAGCCGAGCGGAATCTGGCGCGAGAACTGCTCCTGGCTCTCGCGCGTGGGATGCAGTCGCTCATCGATCTGCTCGCTGTGGATCCGTCCAGGGGCGAGGCAGTTCACGGTGACGCCGTGACGGCCCACGTCGCGAGAGAGCGCCTTCGCCCACGCGTGCACGGCCGCCTTGGCCGGCCCCGCCGCGTTGGTGCCTCCCGGCTCCGACGTTCCGGTGACGTTGATGATCCGGCCCCAGCGACGCTCGATCATGCCGGGCAGGAACGCCTGGGCGAGCTTGCGGACGGCGCTGAAGTTGATCGCGAACGACTCGTCCCACACGCCGTCGGGGGAGTCCACCGCGGTGGGCCGGGAGCCGCCGGCGTTGTTCACGAGGATGTCCACGTGACCGAGGCGCGCGAGGGCTTCGTCACGGACTCGGGCGGCCGACGCGCGGTCGGCGAGATCGATGGCCAGGGCGTGGGGGCGCTTCCATCCGGCGCCCTCGATCTCGTCCTGGAGGGTCTTCAAGAGCTCGCCCCGCCGCGCGATCACCAGGGTCGACGCGCCTTCGGCGGCGAGGACGCGGGCGATCTCCCGCCCGATCCCGACGCTGCATCCGGTCACCACCGCGTTGCGGCCGCGAAGCTCGAGATCCATCCGTCCCTCCTGGCGCTGGCATCACGCGTGTCACGGGATTGTCCCGTCTGACGTCGCGAGATTGTCCCGTCTCTGCGGCGTCGAGGCAAGGTCGCGTACACTGGGCCGGCCATGCCCGAAGAGCCACCGCCGTCCCTGATCACGTTGACGCACGTGATCTACGCGTTGCACGCCGTCAGCCTGATCATGGGGATCATCGGCGTCGCCACCATCGTGGGCGCGTTCCTCACCGGCTGGCCCTCGATCATCGCCGTGATCCTGAACTACGTGAAGCGGAGCGAGGCGCGCGGGACGTGGCTCGAGTCGCACTTCCGCTGGCAGATCCGCACGTTCTGGTTCGGGCTCTTGTGGGTGACGCTGTGCCTGCTCTTCGTGGTGGCCACGCTCGGCATCGGCATCCTGATCGCGTGGCTGCCGCTCGGGCTCGTCGGGCTGTGGTTCATCTACCGGGTGGCGCGTGGATGGCTCAGGCTGATCGACCGCCGCCCGATGTATCCGTGATCGTCAGTACGCGAAGTCCTTGACGGTCAGATCGTCGAGCACTGATCGGACCGCATCGGGCGCCGCCGGCGAGCCATCGCTCGCGAGCGACGCGAGCCGTCCAACGAGTCGATCGAAGGCGAGACCGTGTTCCAGGATCCGGCCGATCCTCCGGATGTCGACGTTGCCGCCGCTCAGCACCAGGACGACCTTCCGGTCCTTCACGGAAAGCTGACCGCTCAAGACGGCCGCCAGTGCCGCGGCCCCGGCGCCCTCCACGACGATCTTGCTCCGCTCGATCAGCAGGACCATCGAACGAAGAATATCTTCGTCGGCGACCGCGACGACTCGATCCACGAGCTCCTTGATGAGCCTGAACGGCAGGTCTCCCGTTCGCTTGACCGCGATGCCATCCGCGATGGTCTGCACCGAGGCCAGCTCGACGGGCCGGCCGGCTTGGAGCGCCGAGACCAGCGACGGAGCGCCGGCCGCCTGAACCCCGATCACGCGCACCGAGGGCTTCACCGCGCGCGCCGCCACCGCGATCCCGCTGATCAGTCCTCCGCCACCGACCGGAACGACGATGTCGTCCACGTCGGGCAGGTCCTCCAGGATCTCGAGGCCCACCGTGCCCTGCCCGGCGATGACGTGGGGATCGTCGAACGCCGGGATCATGGTGCGGCCGTGCTCGAGCGCGAGCGCGGAAGCGTGCTGGAAGGCGTCGTTGTACGTCTGACCGTGCAGGATGACCTCGGCTCCGTAGCCTCGCGTCGCCTCCGCCTTGGCGCGCGGGGCCGTCGCTGGCATGACGACGATGGCGGGAATGTTGGCCCCGCTGGCGGCCACCGCAACGCCCTGGGCATGGTTTCCCGCGCTCGCGGTGATGACGCCCTGCTTGCGTTGCTCCGCCGTCAGGTTGGCGATCCTGAACCAGGCTCCTCGCAGCTTGAACGAGCCCGTGTGCTGAAAGAGCTCCGGCTTGAGATAGATGTGGCCACCGAGCATGCGGCTCAGCGTGTGAGAGTAGATGAGCCGCGTGTGATCGGCGACGCCTTGCAACACCTGCCGCGCTCGCTGCACGTCGGCAATCGTGACCATGGTCGGCCTCAGTGAGCGCCGGGCGCGGTCGGCGCGTCGCCGGTGGCGCTCGGCCCGCCTTGGGGTCTCGTGACTCGAGCCCGCAGGCCCTGGGCCCGCTGGCGGAGATCCTGAAAGTAGTCCGTCTCCGTGATCTCCGCCACCTGACGAACCTTCTTTGCCTCGTCGATCTCGATCCGGAGCTGCTGCACTTGCTGCTGCAGCCGTTGCTCACGCGCGGAGACCTCGAGCGCCATGCGGTGGAAGACCCGGGCCAGGTGCCCGAGCTCATCGGGCCGCCGCGTGACTTCCGCGAGACTCTCGGGATCGAACGTGTGGGTCTCGAGGGCGGTGGCGGCGGCCGTGAGCCGACTCACCGGCCCCGTCACCCAACGGGCCAGGATCACCGAGGCGACCAGGCCCACGCTGAGCACGCCGGCGGCCACCACGCCCGCCAGCCTCAGGTTGCGTCGAATCGCTTCGAGGAAGCGCTCCGCGGGCAGATGCACGACGGTCGCGGCGATCGCCTGATTGCCGTGCTCGCTCATGATCGGCGCCATGATCTTGAGCACGGACCCGTCCAGATAGCTTCGCGTCTGTCGCTCGCTCATCACCTCGCGGAGCTCGGTCTTCTCGTCCTCGGAGAGCTCTTGCGGAATGTCTTCACCGGGCACCGCGCTGTAGACGAGCGTCACGATCGTGTGATCCACCACGCGCATCGCGATGACGTTGCGCCCGGTCACCAGCTCCTCGACCAGGCGGCCCATGCCCACCCGGTTCCGAAGATGCTCCAGGAACGCGGCCTGATACCCGACCTGCACGATCCTGGGCTTGTCGATCCCGGCGACGGCCGCGTACTTGAACACCTGCGTGTCGACCTCGCGCTGGCGCGCCTCCTGCACCACCGCGCGGCGCTGGCCGGTCAGCAGCGGCCAGAAAATGTGGGCCTGCGGCTGCTTCTGGGGATCGGGGCTGAAGGTGAAGTCCATGTCGGCCATCGTGCGCAGATAGGCGTGTCCCTTCTCGTCGGTGATCCAGAACTCGCTCAGCACCGTGTCGCGGGAGATGGCGCGCAGGTGAGCGTTGATCCGCTCGGGCTTGACCCCCGCCGACTCGGCCAGCGCCACCAGATGCGCCGCGATCGTCGCCTCCACGATCATCTGCTCGCCGATGGCGCCTTCGACCTCGTTCGTCACCTCGCTGGCGAATCGAGCGGTGATGGCGAGGAGCCTCGCCAGCAGCCGGCCCTGGGTCTCGGCTTCCAGCAGCAACGCGTGGCGGCTGGTCCAGGTCAGGACCGTCGCGGACGCGAGCACCGCCACGACCAGCAGAGCCGTCACCATCAGCAGCGTTCTCGCTCGTAACGTCACCGTCGCCTCTCCATCTTCATGTGGGTCCGGGAAACGTGATCACGATCTCGGACGCTCTCCCGGTGAACGGCACGACGACCTGACCGCCCGATAATCCGAGGTCGAAGCGCTTCGCTTCGCCGCCGTCGTGCACCTCGAGCAGCCCGGGAAGACTTTCCGAGTCGCCGGTGGGCGTGACCCGATGCGTCCACACCTTGAGCTCAGCGCCGGCGCTGGCGGGAATCCGGAACGTAGCGCTCCGGAGCTCGGAAAACGCGACGACCTCTCCCTCGCTCCCGTGCTGGGCTCGCTCACCGTCGGGATAGTCGAGCCGGACGTCCGCCGGCGCCGGCCGCCCTCCGGCCACGACGGAAAACACCGATCGCCGCCCTGGCCGCTGGTCGAGCCGCATCTCGACGACGACGCGCGGTCGATAGGAGCCTCGTCGCGCCGTGACGACGGTGACCACGAGCGCCACGGCCGTCACGAGCACGGCGGTCACGCGCAGCACCGGGTTCTGCCAGATGATCAAGCCGTGGACGAGCAGCACGGCTACGTAGATCAGATAGACGGCTCCGAGAACGAGGGGATGGCCCACGAACGCGAGGACGACGCCGGGGACGACCTCGCCCTTCTTCCGGCTGGACGCCAGCAGGAGCACCGGGATGAAGCCAGAGAAGATGGAGCTGGTGAGCACGCCCAGAACTCCCAGCACGAGGGGAAACGAGTCCCACCCGGCCGCGAGCAAGAGCCCGCTCAGCAGGAACGTGAGCGCAATGGGGCTGATGGCGAGCAGGAAGCGGCCTCGATCACTAAGGAAGCGGGCCCGCGAGCGCGGCGTGGGTCCGGCCCGCGGCGCCGCCGTCATGCCCGAGAGCGTCTCGACGTCCCAGATGTTCTCGTACGTCACCACCAGCGGCGACGTCACGCGCAGGTTGACGCTCTGGCCGGAGGCGGTGAGGATGTCGAGGACCAGCGCGACGCGGAGCCAGTGCCATTCGTGAAACTGCTGGAGCACGCGCGCGACGTCCCATCGCCCCGACACCGTCGCCTCCTCCTGACGCGAGAACGGGCCCATCTGGAGGTTCAGCCGAAAGCGTGGCTTGCCTTCGTCGAGGCCGAGGTAGGAGAGTCCGACGAGCGGGTTGTACGTGTGCTTGCCGCTGCGGCGGAAGACGAGCCGTCCCTTGCGCGGCAGCACGAGGACGGGCTCGGAGCGCGCGGGCAGCCACTCCCGGGCGACGTTGAAGGCGCCGACCATACAGCGCAGCGTCGCGAGTCCGGGAAGGAACAGGACGAGCAACGTGCCGAGGGCGGCCGTTCCCGAGCCGACGACGGCCGCCAGCGGCGTGATGACGGTGGCGGTTTCACCGGCCAGCGCGCGCGGGTCGAGCGAACCGTTCATCACGACGATCCAGAGCGTGAGGACCACGGCGATACCGCCCAGGCCGGCCAGGCTGCCCCAGATGAGCGCGCGGCCGCTGGGCTCACGAGGCAGCACGACCTTCGCGCACTGCACCACGAACGCCTCGGCGAAGTATCCCATCAGGACGATGCCGATGGTGTTGGCGAGATAGTGCTCGCTGCCGCTGCGGGCCGGCGGGCTCGCGCGAACGAGGTATTCGAGGCGGAAGTGTCCGAGGGTCACGGCCACGATGGCGAGCATGAGCGTGATGATGACGATGGCCAGCGCCAGGAGCAGCGTCAGCGACAGGCTCGTGGAACCTCTCGCCAGGAGCCAGATCCCGGCCGCGAACAGCACCGCGGTCCACGCCACCGCCGGCACCTCCGTGAACTTGGCCAGCGTCCTCGAGATGGCGAAGCACCCTCCCATGACCGTCACCAGGTACAGGACGAAGATGGCCAGCGAGAAGAGGCCGGAGCCGGCGGCGCCGAGATAGTCGGCGGTCAGCTTGCCGACGTACGCGGTGCCGTAACGAACGACGCCACTGCGCGCCGCCGCCTCCGCCACCGCGGCCGTCGTCACGACGCTGAGGAGGCCAGCCGCCAGGTTCAGCGCGATGCCCGGCAGCGGGCCGACCGCGGCCACGGCGATGGGGAACGCGACGATGGCCTGGGGAAGTCCCAGCGTGAGCGTGAACACGAACACGAACCAGAAGGGCGACAACGTGTCGAGCCAGCCGCCGAGCGCGGCCCACGCCCAGCCCGCGCGGGCGCGCCACGTCGTCCGCTCGGCGTAGATCGTCTCGAGCGGCCGGCCGTGAAGACGCGAGTGCGCCTCGCGCACGGCGGGCTGATCCAGCCCGAGCACGCCTCGGATGCCGGGGACCGCGGCGGCCGTGAACGAGTATTTCTGGCTGAGCAGTCGGGCGAGGCTCGCCCTGAGCGTTGGATTGTCCGGGACCAGGTGGGCCCACTGAGTGGCGTAGCGCTCGAGGCTGTGGATCGTGAGCCGAACCGGCGCCTCTCGCCCCATGGCGAAGGCCTGAACGAACGCGAGGTCGCGCTCGCGCGCCGCCCGTTCGCCCGGCAGCAACTCACCAAGCTGCCCCGACCGCGCGACCATGTGCGCGGTCTGGCGTTCGATCAGGAAGAGGACGACCCTCGCTCGCCGGGCGGGCAAGCCACCCAGCACCTCTTCACGCGTGAGCAGGTCGTCGGGCGCCATGTCCGGTTACCTGTGGTGCATCGATGCCCCGGCCTGGATCGCCGGAGTCAGGAGAATCACGAGGCGTCGAGGTCGGCGGCCAGCTTAGGCCACGAGCTTGGCGGCCACCTGTTTGAGGCTGGCCGTCACGGGATGGTCCGGATAGCGGAGGACGAAGAGTCCCGCACTGCCCAGCGTCATCATCTCGTCGGAGTGCGGCAGCACGGCGGCGACGTCAGCCTTGTACGCGTTCTCGACCCGAGACCTGACTTCCGCCGCGTCGAAGACGGCCGGGACCTTGTTGACGAGGACCATCAGACGCGGCACGTCGAGCTTGCGCGCCACTTCCACCGTGACGCTCGTCCCCTGATAGTCCTGCTGGTCGGGGCGCATGACGACGATCAGCGCGTTGGAGACCGCGATCGACAGGAGCGTCTCCTCGTTCAGGCCGGGGTGGGTGTCGATCATCAGCACGTCCAGTCGAAGCGCGTCGATCAGCGTGTGGATGCCGTCATTGAGCAGGCCGACGTCGTAGCCTTCGCGGAGCACACGGGCGATCTCTCCGGCCTTGATGCTGGACGGAACGAGCAGCACGCGCCCGGCGGCGGCTTCCGGTCGCGGCGTCACGTCGTGAGCGGTCTGCTCGATCGGGCACTTGCCCCACAGATAATCGTTGAGCGAGTGCGTCATCGTGGACTCGTCCAGGCCGAACAGGACGTGGATGCCGGGCGACTGGATGTCGGTGTCGATGACTCCCACCCGCCGCCCTCCGGCCGCCAGCAACGTGGAGAGGTTGGCCGTCACGTTGGACTTTCCGGTCCCTCCGCGGAAGGAGTGGACCGACACGATCGTCGGCATGAGCTCGTCTCCGTTCTCTATTCCAGTGCCCGCCAGACGTTCGACGGAGATCGTTGCCGCCGTCGATCCTGGGTCCGGACCCGATACCGCGCTTCCCCGGCGACGTGCTGCTCCGCGACGAGTCCCTTTCGCGACAAGTCACCGAGCAGGGACGCTGCCAACGCGTCGTCCTGATCGAGGTGCATCGCGAGCTCGTGCACTCCCACGTCTCCCGCTCGCAGCACCCAGTTGACGAGCTGCCGAAGGGAGTCTGGCAGCTTCGAGCTCCTGGCAGAGCCGCCTGAACGCGGCATCGTCGCCCACGGCGGCGGGATTCTGCCAGATGAACGGCCCGGGCGTCCAGTCAGCGGGCTTTCGGCCGCTAGTCGCCGCGGAGCCGGGGGTCGAGGAGGTCGCGCAAGGCGTCGCCCACGACGTTGAAGGCGAGCACGGCCAGCATGATCGCCACCCCGGAGAACGTCGTGATCCAGGGGCAGCACTTGATGTACTGGCGGCCCTCGCTGAGGATGTTGCCCCAGCTCGGCGTGGGCGGTGGAATGCCGAGGCCGAGGAACGACAGGCCCGCCTCCGTGCGGATGGCCGTCGCGATGTAGAGCGTGGCCACGACGACGAGCGCGTAGAGGACGTTGGGGAACACGTGCCGCGCCATGACGCGGAGCTGTCCGCCGCCGAGCGCGCGCGCGGCCATGATGTAGTCGTTCTCGCGGATGGTGAGGGTCAGGCTCCGGGCCAGGCGCACGAAGTTCGGGGTCAGCGCGATCCCGATGGCCAGGATCTCGTTGACGAGCGTGCCGCCCAGCGCGGTCACGATGATCAGCGCGAGCAGCAGCGTGGGAAAGGCCATCAGCATGTCGGTGGCGCGCATGATCCCGACCTCGGCCCAGGCGCCGCGATAGCCGGCAAAGATCCCCAGCGGCACGCCGAGCACGCACGCGAAGAGCACGGAGGCCAGCCCGACCTCGAGCGAGATGCGCGCGCCCCAGATGATCCGGCTCAGGATGTCCCGCCCGAACTCGTCGGTCCCGAGCACGTGGCGCTCGACGGCGCCCGGGGCCTTGAGGACGGCATCGGAGAACTGCGCGGAGGGACTCAAAGGCGCGATCAGAGGCGCGGCAGCGGCCACGACGATCATGCCCGCCGCCAGCAGCAAGCCGATGCCGATGGGCAGCCACCGGCGAAGATGATGGCGCCGCGCGCCTCGCGTCTCCTCGGCCGAGCCGAGAACCGCCAGATCGGCTCGATCAGCTCCACGCGCGATGGCCATCGTTCGGTGCCTCGTCGCTTACCGGAAGGTGATGCGAGGGTCGACGACGGCGTAGAGCATGTCGACGATCAGGTTGACGAGGATGATGGTCATCGTGAAGACGGTGATGGCCCCCTGGGCCAGCGGATAATCGCGGGCGCTGATCGCATCCACCAGCATCTTGCCCAGCCCGGGCCGCGTGAACACCGTCTCGGTGAGCACGGTGCCCGTCAGCGCGATGGCCACGAAGATCCCGATGATCGTGAGCAGCGGCACCAGCATGTTGCGCAGCGCGTGCTTGTAGACCACCGCCCGCTCCGCCTGCCCCTTGGCGCGCGCGGTGCGGATGAAGTCCTGGCTGATCACCTCCAGCATGGCCGAGCGCGAGAGCCGGCTGACCGTGGCGGCCAGCGTGAAGCCAAGCGCCAGCGCGGGCAGCGCCAGGTGATGCAGCACGTCGCCCACCGCGGCGAAGAAGTCACCCGGATACGACAAGACCTCGCCCGAGCGGACCATGGTGAGGACCGCGTCGAGGTCACCGCCACCGATGAGCGGGAACAGGTCTAGCCGGAGCGAGAACACGATGAGGAGCAGGATGCCCAGCCAGAACACCGGCATGGAGAGGCCGAGCAGGGCGAAGATCCGCAACGGGTAGTCGATCAGCGGATTGCGACGCTTGAGCGCCGAGACGATGCCGATCGGGACGCCGACGAGGACGGCCACCACCGCGCTCGCCATCACCAGGATGAACGTGTGGGGGAACATCCGCCCGATGTACTCGCTGACCGGGTAGCCCTGGCGCAGCGAGTTGCCGAAGTCGAGCCGCACCGACCGCCACAGGTAGTCCGCGTACTGGACGGCCAGCGGCCGGTGCAGCCCGAGGTTCCGCGTGCAGTCGGCCAGGGCTTCCGTGGTCGCCTGATCGCCCATCATGGCCACGCACGGATCGCCCGGCAGCACCCGCATCGCGAAGAACACGATGCTCATGGCCCCGAGCAGCATCGGGACCGCGAGCAGCAAGCGTCGCAGCGCGTACTGGAACATAGGTTAACCGAGATGGGGGGCTCCGGGCGCCCCCCATGCCCCCCAACGCTCGGGGCGCCCCGGCACAGCCGTGACGCCCCTCGATCTCGCTATTCGGTTCATGCTCAGTTCAAGACCTTGAGCAGCTCGGGATAGTTGTAGCTGTAGTGCAGCGAGAACTCGCCGTAGTCAGCGGCGAACGGCGTGCTCACGCGCTTGGGGTTGCGCGCCCACTGCCCCGGCACGTCGCTGATGGGCAGGCACACCAGGTCGCGCTCCATCCGCTTCTGGGCCTCGGCGTAGATCGCCGCGCGCTTCTTCACGTCGCGCTCGACCCGGCCGGCGTGGAGCAGGTCGTCGATGCCCTTGTAGTGGGCGAAGTTCGTGCCCTTGTTGCCGGTGGCCGGATCGGGAATCTCCTTGCCGTCGAAGAACAGCGAGAGCCACGGGTCGGCGTCGGTGATGCGCGTGCCTCCGTAGAGCACGAACGGATTCAGGTTCTTCCGGATGTTCTCGTGATACGTCGCGTGCTCGACGACCTGGAGCTCGACGTTGATGCCGGCCTGCTTGAGCTGCTCCTGGGCCAGCGTGAGCACCTTCGGGTAGAAGAAGGACTTGCTGATGAAGTAGTTTTTGATCGTGATGCCGTTCGGATAGCCCGCTTCGGCCAGCAGCTTCTTGGCCAGCTCGACGTTGTGCTCGGGGAACTGCATCGGCACGTGGCCGAAGTAGCCGGGCGGCACGCAGCTCGACGCCACCTTCCCCAGATCGCCGGGATACATGGTCTCCTTGATGGCCTTGCGGTCGATCGCGTGCATGAACGCCTTGCGGACGCGAATGTCGTCGAAGGGCGGCTTGGTCATGTTGATGTAGAAGCGCTCCTGCTGGCCCGGGCCGCGCCGGTCGATGACCGCGCCCATCCTCTTCACCTGATCGGCGAAGTCAGCGGTGACCGCCTCGGGGTAGAGCAGGTCGAACGTCCCCTTCTCGAGGCCGATCAGCTTGGTGGCGTCCTCGGGCACGTCGAACCAGTGGACTTCGTCGATTTGCGGCCGGCCGCCGGAGAACTTGTCGAAGGCTTTGAGAATGATCTTCTCGCGCGGGGTGTGCCGCTCGAAATAGAAGGGGCCGGTGCCGACGGGATTCCACTTGAACTGGTCCCCCTGCTTCTCCGCCGCCTTCTTGGAGATGATGTAGCCCTGCTGGTAGCCCACCATGCGCAGGAGGAAGATCGGATCGAAGGCCGTCAGCGCGATCTGGACCGTGTAGGGGTTGACGACCTCGATCGACTTGATGACGTCGAGGTTCACGCCGTAGCGCGTGCCCGGCGCCTTCTTGATCTGTCGCTCGAAGCTGAACTTCACGTCCTCTGCCGTCAGCTCGCCGAAGCCCTTGTGGAACTGAACGCCCTTCCGGAGCTTGAACGTCCAGATGGTCCCCTCGGGTGACAGCGTCCAGCTCTCGGCCAGGTCGGGCTCCACTTCGGCCGTCGTCACCTTGCCGTCCTTGATCGCGAACCGCGTCAGCCCGCGGAACATGAAGCGCGAGATGGCCTGCGACTGTCCGAGCGTGCTCGAGTGCGGGTCGAGCGTGTCGGGCTCCTTGGCCGCGATGTTGACGATCTTCTTGCGCTGAGCCTCCGCCGCCGGCGGGCCCCCCAGCGTGACGAGAGCAGCAATGGCCAGGGCCGCCAGGGCCGTGACCAGCATGAGCGAGCGCCGTAACCGGGTGTGGCTCGGCATAGGGGTTCCCCTTTCCGTAATACGGAACGAGCGAAGCGTCGTGATCGCTGGGTCGATCATGCCGTCCTCCGGCTGATCGTTTCGGCTTCCCGTGGTCTCCGGCCACCGGGAAACGGCGGCCCGATCGCCGTAGCAGGGTTGCGACAGCATAATCGAGACACGCCCGACCGGCAACACGCCGCCGTCTTCGATCACGTCGCGCTTCGACGAGCTCCCAGGTACGGTGGGCGCGCGCGTACACTGGGGAAGAGGCGACGGGGCGATGCGCGCGACGGATGACCTTGCGATCGTGGAACGCCTCGCCCACCGCGCCGTCGAGCTGGCCGAAGCGCTTCTGCGCGAGGCGCGCGCTCAGCAAACCGCCGACGAGCACGCTCAGGCCAAGAAGCTCGCCCGGATGATGGCCGATCCCCACGGCAAGGAGCTGACCATCGCCCTCGCCGACCAGGCGTTCCGCAGTCATCGCCCGGAGCGCATCGCCGACCAGCTCGCCTATCTTCTCGAGCGCTACGGCGTGCCCCAGTACATGGACTGGTGGGAGCGGGTCGCGCTCCTCCTGGGCGGCGCCATGGCCCACTATCTGCCGAGCCTGGTCGTCCCGCCCATCGTGGCCCGGCTGCGCCACGAGACTCAGAACGTGATCCTGCCGGGCGAGGAAGAAGACCTCCGCCGCTACATCGAGGAACGGCGCCGCGCGGGCGTGCGGCTGAACCTCAACCAGCTCGGCGAGGCGATCCTGGGCGAGAAGGAAGCGGCGCGACGACTCGAGGCCTATCTCACGCTCCTCGCTCGAGACGACGTGGAGTACATCTCGGTGAAGGTCTCGTCCGTCTACAGCCAGATCGACCTCGTCGCCTTCCGCGCGACGGTGGCGCAGGTGGCCGAACGTCTGCGCACGCTCTATCGCGCCGCGGGACGGCATCGCTACCGCCATCCGGACGGACGGATCACGCCCAAGTTCATCAACCTCGACATGGAGGAGTACCGCGATCTCGACCTGACGGTGACGGCCTTCCGCGAGGTCCTCGACGAGCCGGAGTTCCTCCCTCTGAGCGCGGGGATCGTGCTCCAGGCCTATTTACCCGACTCGCACCGCGTTCAGCGCGCCCTCACGGAGTGGGCGCTCGCGCGTCGCGCGCGGGGTGGCGCGCCGATCAAGCTGCGCATCGTCAAGGGCGCGAACCTCGCGATGGAGCGCATCGAGTCCGCCGTGCACGGCTGGCCCCAGGCGCCCTACGAGACCAAGATCGAGGTGGACGCGAACTACAAGCGCATGCTCCAGTACGGCTGCCGGCCAGAGCACGCCGACGCCGTCCACCTCGGGATCGCCAGCCACAATCTCTTCGACGTCGCCTACGGCCTCGTGCTGCGCGAGGCCCACCACGTCGAGCCCTGGGTGGAGTTCGAGATGCTCGAGGGCATGGCCAATCACCAGGCGCGGGCGGTACACGCGAGGGCAGGCGGGCTGCTGCTCTACGCGCCCGTCGTCAGGGCCGAGGACTTCCACAGCGCCATTGCGTACCTGGTGCGCCGGCTCGACGAGAACACCGCGCCCGAGAACTTCCTGCGCCACGTCTTCGATCTCGAGCCGGGCTCACCTGCATTCCTCGTCGAGCGCGATCGCTTCCTGGCCGCGTTCGGCATCGAGGCCGGGCTCTCGGATGCGCCCCGGCGCTTCCAGGATCGGCGAGTGGAGGCGGGCGCCCCACCCGTGCTTCGCGCGCTTCATGCCGCATTCGAGAACGAGCCCGACACCGACTGGACGCTGGCGGCCAACCGCGCGTGGATCGACGACGTCGTGCGCCGCTGGCGCGAGCGTTCACACGATCGGATTCCGCTCCAGATCGGTGGCGAGCTCCGCACCGGGCCGAGCCAAGGCGACGGGCACGATCCCTCGCGCCCCGGGCGCGTCGCCTATCGCTATGCGCTGGGCGGCCCCGCGGACGTCGATCGCGCGTTGACGGTCGCCCGGGCCGCTCAGCCAGCGTGGGCCGCGCTGTCGATCGCGGAACGCGGCGCGCGGCTCGAGGCGTGTGCGGCGGAGCTTGGTCGCCGGCGCGGCGACCTGATCGGCGCGATGATCGTCGACGGCGCGAAGACGGCGACGGAGGCCGACGCCGAGGTCTCCGAGGCGGTCGACTTCGCGCGCTACTACGCCCGGACGCTGCGTGAGGCCGCTACCAGCCTCGGCGACTGCCGCATGGAGCCGCTCGGCGTGGTGGTCGTGACGCCGCCGTGGAACTTCCCGCTGTCGATCCCCGCCGGCGGCGTCCTCGCCGCGCTCGCGGCCGGAAACGCCGTCGTCCTCAAGCCGGCGCCCGAGGCGGTGCTCGTCGGCTGGCACCTGGCCAACTGTCTCTGGGACGCGGGCATCCCGCGCGAGATCCTCCAGTTCTTGCCGTGTCCCGACGACGAGATCGGGCGCGGCCTGGTGACGGACTCGCGCGTGGGCGGCGTCATCCTCACCGGCTCGGCGGAGACCGCGCGGCTGTTCCTCGGCTGGCGACCCGATCTCCCGCTGTTCGCTGAGACGAGCGGCAAGAACGCCATCATCATCACGGCTCTCGCCGATCGCGATCAGGCGATTCGCGATCTGGTCCGCTCGGCCTTCGGCCACAACGGCCAGAAGTGCTCGGCGGCCAGCCTCGCCATTTGCGAAGCCGAGGTGTACGACGACGCCGACTTCCGGCGCCAGCTTCGCGATGCCGCGCAGAGCCTTGCCGTCGGCACCGCGTGGGAGCCGACCAGCCGGATCACCCCGCTGACGCAAGCACCCGGCGCCGCCCTCCGGCGCGCGCTCACCGTGCTCGACGAGGGCGAGGAGTGGCTGCTCGAGCCGCGCCCGGCAACGGACAACCCTCAGCTCTGGTCGCCCGGCATCAAGCTCGGCGTGCGTGCCGGCTCCTTCTTCCACCGCACCGAATGCTTCGGCCCCGTGCTCGGACTGATGCGCGCCGAGAACCTCGACCACGCGATCGAGCTCGCCAACGCTCAGCCCTTCGGGCTCACCAGCGGGATCCAGACGCTCGACGACCGCGAGATCGCGCGCTGGGTCGACCGCATCGAGGCCGGCAACCTCTACGTGAACCGTCCCATCACCGGGGCGATCGTCGGCCGCCAGCCCTTCGGTGGGTGGAAGGCGTCGTCGGTGGGGCCAGCCGCCAAGGCCGGTGGACCGAATTACGTCCTGCAGCTCGCGCGCTGGCGACAAGTCGCGCGGCCTGCCGTCGACCAGGAGCCTCTCTCCGAGTCGCTGGCGACCGTGCTCGACCGATGCCTGGCCGGGCTGACGAACGCCGACGCGCGCTCACTGCTCGAGGCGAGCGCGGCGAGCTACGCGCGGGCGTGGCGTGAGCACTTCAGCCGCGCGCACGACCCCGCCGCGATTCGGGGAGAGCTGAACGCGTTTCGCTATCGCTCCTGCCGCCACGTGATCGCGCGGGGAACGACGGCGCGTCCCGACGCCGCGGTCGCTTTGTGCCAGATCATCCTCGCTGCCCACGTGGCGGGAACGCGCCTGACCGTGAGCCTCTCGCCGGAGTCGGAGCCCTGGGTGGGGCTGGCGGAATGCGCCGGCGTGGAGCTCGTGGTGGAGGCGGAGGCGGGCTTCGTGGACCGCCTGGCGCATCCTTTATATAGGGAGCACGGGTGGATCGAGCGCCTGCGGGCCTGGGAGCCGATCTCGACGGCGGCCCGCGCCGCCGCCAACGGTACCGGCGTCACCGTCATCGACGCGCCCGTCCTCGCCAATGGACGCCTGGAGCTCCGCTGGTATCTCCGGGAGCAGACCGTCTCGCGGGTGCTCCACCGCTATGGCAGCGTGACGGAGCCCGACGCCTGAACCGCCGCGTGATCGTTGGCCGTCAGTACTCGTCGAACATGCGCTGAACTTCGGCCACGTCGTCCGTGCGCGTGAGGGCCAGCATGGCGAGCACACGCGCCTTCTGGGGATTGAGGTTGTCGGCGACGACGAAACCCCGCTCGCGCAGGACCGTGCGGGGCAGGACGCGGCCGCTCCCTGCCCGGCTCGAGAGCACGACCAGGACGCCGCGCCGTCGCGCCTCCACGAGCGCGTCCGTCTCGCCTGGCGTGGTCACGCCCGGCGGGAGCGACGCCGCGACGATCGCGCGCGCGCCGGCGGCGACGAAGGCCCGGATGGCCGTGCCGTCGGCGCCGGCGTACGACGCCGCGATGTCCACGCGTGGCAGCTCGGTACGGCCGCGCACGTCGAACTCCGTCGCCGGCGCGTGGCGGCGCGACGGCCGACGGTAGATCGCGACGCGGCCGTCAGGGTCCGCGTAGCCGAGCATGCCGAGGTCCGGGCTCCGGAACGTCTCGAGCCGGAGCGTGGAGGCCTTGGTCACCTCGCGCGCGGCCTGGACCTCGTCGTTGAGGAGCACGAGCACGCCGAGTCCGCGTGCTTCCTGCGCTCCCGCGACGCGCACCGCGTTGAGGAGATTGAGCCCGGCGTCAGAGCTGAGGCCGCTGGCCGGGCGCTGCGACCCCACCAGCACGACGGTGGCGTCGACCTTGAGCGTGAGGTTCAGGAAGTACGCGGTCTCCTCGAGCGTCGCGGTGCCGTGCGTGATCACGACGCCGTCGAGCGGAGCCTCGCGCGTGACGGCGGCGTGGACGGCCGCGTCGAGCGCCAGCCAGTCGGCCGGCCCCACGTTGGCGCTCGACACCGCGCGGAAGCGCACGGGAACGACCTCCGCCGTCTCGGCCGCCTCCGGGAACCGCACGAGGAGCTCGTCGGGCTCCGCCTTGCGGCCGGCGTCCATGTACTCCCAGAGGTCGAGGCTGTTGCGACCGATCGAGGAGATCGTCCCGCCAGTGCCAATGAGCGCGACGCGCGGCTTCACTTGGCCTTGAGCCTCACGTCCTCGTAGGGCGCCGAGTACGCGTGACCGGGAATGAGGCCCAGCCCGGACTCCTGCACCCGGGCACCGTGGCCATTGATGAACGCCAGCTCCCAGACCGGGATGTGCATCACCTTGTCGTGCATGAGCTGCTGGATCTTGAAGAGGATCGCCTCGCGCTTCTTGCGATCCAGCTCGGCCGCCTGGTCCTTGAAGAGTGAGTCGATGTCCGGATAGCTGCCGTAGACGTAGGTGCCACCGCCGACGACGTACGACTCCAGGCGTGTCGCGGCGTTGCCGAACGCGCCGCTCGCCGTGTAGGCCAGGTTCTTGTACTTCTTGTCGGCGTAGGTGGACCAGTGCGAGGCGCGCTCGCGCGACACCAGCTTGGTGCGGATGCCGATCTGTTGCAGGTAGCCGGCGATCGCCTCCTGCACGTTCGAGTACGAGATGTCGAGGTAGTAGTCGCCGGCGTCGAAGCCGTTGGGATATCCCGCCTCGGCGAGGAGCTTCCTGGCCTGGGCGGGATCGAACGGATAGGCCGGCGGCTGCCAGAAGAAGTCGAACGTGCTCGGGATGATGCTGTAGGTCAGCCGCGAGTGGCCGAGCGTGATCGCGTCGTTGATCGCTTTGCGGTCGATCGCGAGATTGGCGGCCAGGCGGACCCGCCGGTCGTGCCAGGGAGATTTCGGATCCCACTGGTCGAGCATGCTCACCCACTGGGGCGCCTGGATCACCGTCGGCTTCAGCGAGAGCCCCGGCGTCCGCTGCAGCTCCTCGGCGAGCTCGCCGCGGATCGAGTACACGACGTCCACTTCGCCGCGCTTCAATGCGGCCAGACGCGTCGCCTCGTCCGAGATGACCCTGAAGACGAGCCGCTTCACGCTCGGCGGCTTGCGCCAGTAGCCGTCGAACGCTTCCATGACCAGCTCGATGCCGGGCGTGAACGAGACGAACCGGTACGGGCCGGCGCCGATGGGCGCCTTCTTGAACCCGTCGTCGCCGACCTTCTCGACGTATTTC
>WNGG01003418.1_pt1 | contig 17915 bp, 13 predicted proteins | sample 5400661 | NCBI WGS metagenome assembly WNGG01 (sample SAMN13153372, study PRJNA577476) | soil metagenome | isolation source: 100 cm soil or saprolite under Garry oak tree replicate 1 | place: USA:California | collected 2016-06-15
GGCCGATTGTTACCGACGCAGGGCTGATACAACTCAAATCAGAGGGAGTCGTCGATGGCGAAGGTGTCACCGATGGTGAAGCGATTGGCGTGAGTGTATCTGTCGCCGATGGTGAAAATGTGGGCGGCGTAGGTGTCTCTCCAGCTTGGTGAACGGTGATAGTTATGCTGGCACTGCGTGGGATAAACCTCTCTGATGCTCGAATAGTGTGCTGGCCCGTCTTCCAACTCTGATCCATAAGAAATGTCACCGTGAAGGTTCCGTCGATGCCGACGGTGATGGAACTATTGGCAGAAGAGATCTGGCCGACGTGGATGGAAGTTATCCCTAAAGCGGGCAACGAGTTGGCGCTGTGAAGAGCCTGGCCATTTGAGCCCTGGTTGGTAAAGTAAAGCGGCGTGGTATCGTCAAGGGTGAAAGTGACGCTGCTTACTGGAATAAAACTTGTCCCGTGCAGTTGTAGTGATCCTCCCTGGGTAACATTGGTACTCCCGCTCAATAAAGAAAGGCCTGGAGAGAGGACAGTCAGGCCTATACTGATGATGCTGGTGATGATCAGTATGGCAGCGAAGACGATTATAAGCCATGCAGGCGCGCAGCCATGCTGGTTCGGGTGATGCGGGCTGGTGGGATGAGGGCCAGCAGACCCAGATGGATGGTATATCGGATGAGGAGTATGAGGAACTGGCGATTGTGGTAGGTGGGATACCTGCTGGGTTTGTGAAGCATAAAAGCCCGATGAGTAACTACCCTGGGGCAAATTCTGTGGAGTACCCTGGACAAATGGCACCCCGCCGATTTGTGGCGTTCCATGTACGGCAGGTACATTTCCGGCTGGTGGCTGTCCTTCCCCGGCAAGGCCCAGCAGGCCGAAGCCAAGCATTGCGGCTTTGCGGCGCCTTTTCTCTTCCTCATCGTCTGCGGATGGCTGCGTACCAAAATCACCTGCAAACTGAGAACTGTGAGAGTCATAAGCCTGACCGGGTTGACCTTGCACAGCATTTCCCCATTGGGGTGTACTGATCGTCGTAGCCGCATCAAGGGAATGTATCTGAAGGAGCTGATTGCCGCTACCACTTTTACCGTTTGTTGGTGATTCAACCGGGTTGCCTGCAGGAGGCGTTGGTTGGCCACAATTCCCACAAAAACCGGCTTGGCCGGGTAACTCTGCCCCACAATATATACAGGTACGCATCAAAGATCCTCCCAAGTATTAACGTGATCTGCCCTAATATATGAACGATCAAGGTTGATGTATTGACACTCGGGTTTATGCCAGTAGCCCTGATATGCCCTCTGTCCAGCCGACAAGCTTTTCATCGGCCATGAAGTCAGCGGCGCACTGTAAACCAAGCGGCAGGCCATTGAGTCCATCGAGTCCATCGGCGGCCTTTCCAGCGGGCAGGGTAATTACCGGGAAGCCTGCGTGCGTCCAGGGTAAATTCATTACCGGGTTGCCCGTCGTCTCGATACCTTCAGGGGCTGGACCTGTGGCGGCGGGAGAAAGCCAGAGGTCTATGCCATGTTGTGACATTAAGACCTGAAATTTGGCGCGTACGAGGGCGCGATCCGTACGCGCGGTGGTTAACGTCTTATCATCCACTGCCTGGCCTTCGTGGATCGCAGCAGCAGTGCGTGGCCGGTAGAGCGATTCATACTGAGCGAACCAGGGGGCGTGAACCCGCGCCATTTCTGCAAACATGAGTTGCCTGTTGCGCTGGTTAATCGCTGCAATGTCACTCATCGCCTTTACGTGCCGAACGGTATAGCCTGCCTTTTCCAGCACTGATAGTTGCTGTTCAAAAGCGGCCAGGGCTTCTGTCGAAGCCTGCTCCAGATAGGGGCCGTCAGGTACTCCTAATACAGGTAGGGTTTCCAGTTCTGCTTGTTTCCAATCTTTGCAAAGGAAGGGAGCCACGGGTGCAATACCTGCAACTCCCTGGGTAAAGAACCCGACGGTATCGAGCGAGGGAGAAAAGAACACCATACCGTCGGTCGAAATACGTCCATAACTTGGTTTGAAACCTACGATGCCGCAAAAGGCTGCGGGTCGAATGACAGAACCAATCGTTTGTGTTCCAAGGGCCAGGGGACAGAAACCTGCTGCTACCGCAGCAGCCGAACCACTGCTCGAGCCGCCGGGGGTATGTGCAAGGTTATATGGATTGCGGGTCGGCCCGGGCTCGGCCCAGGCAAATTCGGTAGAGACAGTTTTGCCCAGGATGATGGCACCAGCAGAGCGCAATGCGCTCACGCAGGTCGCCTCGGCTCCTGCGAACAACGCGGGCGGCAGTTGCGCTCCCGCACGAGTTGGGAAGCCGTCAACATTGAACACGTCTTTGACGCCGAGAAGTACGCCGTACAACGCCGGACGGCTAGCGGGATCGGGGAAACGTTCTTGTAAGCTCCTGGCTTCTGCAAGCAGGCGCGCGCGACGACCAGGTTCAGGAAGAAGGGCATTGATCTGTGGCTCAAGCGCATCAATGCGCTGGCAGATGCTCTCGATAAAGGATGCCAGGTCAAGCTGATTGGTGCGCAGAGCCTGAGCAGTGGTGGTGAGTGGTAGCGGCGAAAGCATGAGTTTCATCCTTTTCTCTTTTATAGGATATAGTAGCACAGTCTTCTCAACTTTAGAATGAGCTTGGTTTCTCTATTGTTGACTTGCTTCTTTACTGCATGAATGTGTATGATGAGAATTGTTGGCTCTATACCGTCTTGTGCTGGTAGCAGGGCAAGGGGATTTCTTGTAACATCGTGTTCTGATGGGGCACTACTGATGAGAGACTTTCCTCTAAACGATGCCGAAACGGGGACAAGGGCGTCCATACAGGTACCACCTCCGCTGGAACCGGCGGAGAAGGGTAGCGCATGCTCTGCTCACGATATGCCGTTGTTTGAAAATCCCTTTTCCATTGAAGACCTGCTGGTGTTCGATGACACTACCATGCAGCGCATACTCCGTTGTGATGGCTTTGGCCTGACGTTAGAGGACCTGTCATGGAGCCTTCACGATGCAACTTCCCCTTTTGTCAAGCGTTTCAAGCGCAACTTGCCTTCCTGGCGACAGGCATACTTCTTGCAAGAGTTACAGCGTCCAGTAACTGCTGAGCAGGTGAAAGCAGCTCGCCAGCGTATTCTCGACGGGCTTTTCTGGGAACTGACCTACTGGAAAATGCCCGAGCTCTACGAAGAATTGACAGAGGGTGAACAACTGCATCCAGGTATTTTTCAACAATTGGCACAAGATATACGAGGGAAAATAGTGCTTGACGTTGGGGCCGGGAGTGGGCGCGCGACATTTGAGTGCTTACGATACGGTGCCAGGCTGGTCTATGCAGTGGAACCATCCCCGGGATTGCTGCATATCCTGGAGCAAAAGATCGTGAGCCAGCACGCACACGGTCGCACCGTCTTGTGCCGGGGGCGTTTCGATCAGGTTCCCTTAAAAGATGACAGCGTCGATCTTTCGCTTTCCTGTTCCGCCTTTACAGCTGAACCTGAACAGGGGGGTGAGGCTGGTTTAGCGGAACTCAAACGTGTGACGAAGGCGGGGGGCAAGATCGTGATCATCTGGCCGCGTAAAGAAGACTATCCCTGGTTTGTAGAGCGCGGTTTTCAATATGTTTCATTGCCATTGCAGAGGGAGATGCAGGTACATTTTCGCTCATTAGAGAGTGCACTGCGCTGCGCTCGAATTTTTTATGCTCGTAACAGGTCAGTGCTGCACTACCTGTTGAAAAAACAGAACCCCGAGGTTCCTTTTTCGATATTGGGCTTGAACCCGCCGCGCGATTATTGTTGGCTTACCGTCGAATAAAGAGGGGCAAGTCAATCTACGCTATTGCCGCTACCTGTTCGCACCTGGGAGGTCCACTGGATGACGGAACTTTCTGCGTATGTTGCTCGTAAATGTTGTGTTAGGTCAACAACCCCAGAGCTAAATGCTAGAGGCTTGTTCATCACTCGCGAGATTGGAGCTGGAGTCTCCGCATGCGTCCTATGATGAAATAACTTGTATTGGAGAATAAAGAATGGTCGACCTCGCAGCACCTATAAAAGAAGTAACCGTCTATGCTGACCGCGCCCTCGTCACTCGCAGCGGCAGTATAAGCCTTGAAGCGGGCGAACACGAACTACGCATCAATGATCTTCCCCAGTTCTTACGCGACTCACTGCGGGCGGCTGGCCAGGGGCCGCAGGGAACGCGTATCCTCAATGTCGATATTACCACCGCTTTTCATAGCCGTCCGCCGGAAAGCGAGCTACAGATACTGCAACATGAACTGGAACAGTTGCGACAGAATAAACAGTTGTTAGAGGCACGCCAGGGTGCTTTGAATGATCGTCGCCAGTGGCTGCGAGCGTTGGGTGAGCAATCCAGAGATTTTGCCAGGGGCCTGGCCCAGGGACAGATGAAGCCTCAGGATTGCGCCGATTTCTTTCGTTTCACTGCAGAGCAGGCATTGCAAGATGCTGAAGCCGCGCAGAGCCTGGAAATAGAGCTAAACCAGGTTCAACGGGAGATCGACGCGAAAGCGCGCGAGCTGGCTCGGAAGCAGGGAACTGGTGATCCTGACCGCCTTTCTGCAGTCATAACGGTTGCGCTGGCGGAGGCAGGAGAGTTGTCGCTAGAGGTGTCATACCTGGTGACAGGAGCTTCCTGGCATCCACAGTATGATGTGCGAGTACAGAAGGAAGCTGACCAGAATAAGGGAGAGGTTGAACTGACCTATGTTGGCCTTGTACAGCAGTCTACCGGCGAGCGCTGGGAGAATGTTGGCCTGTCGCTCTCCACTGCCCAGCCCAGCCTGGCTGCGTTATTGCCTGAGTTGGAACCCTGGTACTTGAATGTATATTCTCCTCCAATGCCGCGAGTGCCCTATGCAGCAAGTCCGCAAGGCGCCCCAAAAATGGTCAGAGCTATGGCAGCGCCGGCAGCTCTGACGGCTGATATGGCCTTGGGGGAAGCTGCGGAAGAAATGGAAGAGGAGGCGCAAGAGGCCGCCAGTGTGGCTACTGCCACCGTCGAACAGACGGGGACTGCCTTGATTTTCCATGTGGGACGTTCGGTAGATATTCCCTCCGATAACTCTCCTCACAAGACAACTATAGCGCGCGACAATCTGCCATGTACGTTCGACTATGTGAGCGCGCCCGTGCTGGATGAGCACGTCCACCTGCGAGCGACCATCCACAATGCCACTGAGCGTGTATTGCTGAGTGGAGATACGAGTATCTTCCTGAGCAGCGAATACGTGGGCACGACCAGGGTCAAGACCACCGCGCCTACAGAAACATTCAAGATTTTCCTGGGAATTGACGACGGCATCAAAGTGAAACGCGAGCTTATTGAGCGGAGCGTCGACAAAGGCAGCCTCTTGCAAGGAGGTGTGCGCCGCACCACCTACGCGTATCGTCTCACCGTCCATAACTATGCTTCTGCATCCAGAAACGTGGTGATCCGCGATCACCTCCCTGTCTCTCAACACGAGCGAGTCAAGGTAAGGGTACTGAGCATTCAGCCTGCTCCAAAGGAGCGCAGCAAACTGGAACTATTGACCTGGGAGTTTCCGCTGGCAGCCGATGCTGAGCAGCAGATCGAGTATCGTTTTGCGGTGGAGCAACCGCAGGTCGTAAGGCTCACAGGGTTGTGATCTAGCAACTTATTTCTTACGTATGTGCCAGATAAACAGCGTTAGTAGAAGGAGCTATACATGAGTAGCAACGAATATCATTTCATCACACGCTGGCGAGTGAAAAGCACCATAAAGGAAGTCGCCGACATCCTCGACAATGCTGCTGATCTTGTCCGCTGGTGGCCAGCGGTGTATTTGGATGTGCAGGTACTACAACCCGGCAACGAGCAAGGATTGGGCAAGGTCGCGAGTCTCTATACCAAGGGCTGGTTGCCCTATACACTGCGCTGGCAGTTTCGTGTCACCCAGGTACGGGCAGATGGTTTTACACTTGAGGCATGGGGCGATTTTGAAGGGCGTGGTATCTGGACGTTTGAGCAGGATGGGCCGTTGGTGAATGTGACGTACGATTGGAACATACTGGCCGAGAAACCACTATTGCGCTATTTCTCCTTTATCATGAAGCCCATCTTTTCGGCGAATCACCGCTGGGCGATGGCAAAGGGAGAAGAGAGTCTCAATCTCGAGCTTGCGCGCCGTCACGCTATCACACAGGAAGAGCGCGCTCTTGTTCCTGTACCTCCTCAACCTACAACAACCTCCAGTGTTCCTCTCCTGTTAGGCGCAGTCGGTGGTATCACGTTGTTAGGATTCGTGAGTGTTTTAGCCTGGCGGACGCTAGCTAAGATTGCGGTTGGGAACCTGTAAGGCGTGAACCGGGGGTGTGGATTAGGGGAATGACATGAAACCGCAATTTGTGCTACACTTTCGACAGTGATTTTTGTTCACATTTCTAACCTTACATGCTGGCTCTGTGTACGATAGGGGTTATCATTTTGTTTTCACTACATATATTGGAGTTACATTCTTTATGACACAAACGGTTGACAAGGCAAATCCCCATAACTCGGTTGGTAAGGCGATACGCCGCCAGGATGGCGCAGATAAAGTCATGGGTCGTACTCGCTATGCGGGAGATCTGCCGCTGATTGGTCTTTTGCACGCCCGGCTGGTCCATAGCCCCTATGCTCACGCACGCATCGTCAATATCGATACGTCGGCGGCGTTAGCGGTGCCAGGGGTCAAGGCTGTGTATACTGGCGAAACGCTTGGTATGGCCAATAGTGATAGCATCTCCCGTTCTCAAGCGCCACTGGCACTGCATGAAGCGCTGTGGTGCGGGCATCCCGTCGCTATCATTCTCGCGGAGACAGAAGCTGCTGCTCAAGATGGTGCCGATGCTGTTGATGTTGATTATGAACCATTGCCACCTGTATTAGACCCTGTAGCTGCGATGCAACTCGCTTCCCCGTTGGCGCGTGCTCGTAAAGAAGGCGAGGTCTCTGAGATTGCCGGTGGAGGAGCACATGCAGCTGTTTCGCAGGCAGAAGAGGTAGAGGGAGAGGAAGAAGAATTTTCGCAGAATGTCAGTGATAAAGCCCATTTGCATGCCGGTAATATGGAAGAGGGATGGCGTGAGGCCGAGGTTGTGATAAAGCGCACTTACAGAACCAGCTCTGTGCACCAGTCATATCTGGAGCCTCAGTCGATTACTGTTGATCCCGGAGCTCGTGGACGGGCAATGACCATCTGGGCAAGTTCACAGGGTATGTTAGGAGTGCGTTCGAGTGTGTCCCAGGCTCTTGCTTTACCAGAACGGCAGATACGGGTCGAATCGGTGCCAATCGGCGGAGCATTTGGGGGAAAGTTTGGTTTGATTGAGCCGTTAGCTGCTGCTATCGCCTACGCTGCGGGCAGGCCGGTGCGCCTTGTCTATACGCGCGAAGATGACCTGCTGGCTGGTAATCCTGCGCCGCAATCGATTATCACCTTGAAACTCGGAACAAAACGAGACGGCACATTAGTGGCGATGGAGGGAAAGGTCATCTTTGACACGGGCGCTTACCCTGGTTCAGCGGTTATCCTGGGTGGTGTCCTGCTTGGCAGTTCCTATCGCTGTCCCAACTATGACTTCCGTGGCTATGAAGTCTTAACAAATAAGGTCAGCGTCGGGGCCTACCGCGCTCCCGGGGCTCCACAGGCTTGTTTTGCCCTGGAGTCGGCGGTCGATGAGCTATGTCAGAAGTTGGAAATGGATCCAGTAGCCTTCCGCCTGAAGAATGGTTTGAAGGAAGGAGATCCGACGGTAGACCATCGCAAATGGCCGCGTATCGGGCTGCTTGAGTGCCTGGAGAAGGCGGGGGAGCATCCGCTCTGGGCGAATCGACAGCAACAGAAGGCAATTCCCGCTGAACTGGAGGGCTGGAAGATTGGCATCGGTCTGTCTGCTGGTGGCTGGCCAGGTGGTACTGAGCCTACAGCGGCTGCTTGCCTCCTGGAGTCGGACGGCTCAGTTTCGGTCATCGTCGGCACGGTTGATCTGACCGGCTCTGATACCTCGCTATCACTGATCGCGGCTGAGGGGTTGGGGATGTCGTCTTCGGCGGTGAACGTTGTACATGACAATACAGATACCATGCCCTACAGTGGCGGTACCGGCGGAAGCAAGACGATCTATTCGATGGGGGTTGCTGTTCTTGCCGCTGCGCAGGATGCCCGCAATCAGATACTGACCGTAGCCGCTGAAATGCTTGAAGCAGCGGTTGGAGACCTGGAGATAGAGGGGAATAAGGTCGTTGTGCGCGGGGCGCCGGGCAGGGATGTTGAATTAACCAGAATCGCCTCGGAGACGATGCGGTTTGCAGGCAAATATGAACCGATCTATGGACGTGGGCGTGCTGCAGTCAGACAATCTTCGCCAATGTTTACCGCGCATATCGCGAAGGTAGCAGTTGATCCCGCTACGGGTGAGGTGCGTGTGCTTGACTACGTTGCCGTGCAAGATGTCGGTTTTGCCATCAATCCGGCAGAGGTGGAAGGACAGATCACCGGTGGCGTTACGCAGGGTTTAGGCTGGGCGCTTTTTGAAAGCCTGGTTTTCGATGAGAACGGCCAGGTTCTCACCACTACGCTCATGGATTATGCGCTGCCCCACATCGGGGATGTACCGAATATCACGCCCATCCTCGTGGAGATTCCCTCTGCGCTAGGTCCCTTTGGCGCGAAGGGAGTTGGTGAACCGCCCGTCGTTCCCGTTGGTGCGGCAATAGCCAACGCTATCTTTGACGCCGTAGGCGTGCGTATGACGCAACTGCCCATCACATCGGAGCAATTGTTCCAGGCAATGCAATAAGACATTTGTTTTCAAACATCTGTTTTCAAAACATTTGTTTTCAAGCGCACATTTTGTTTTCAATTACTTGTGAGGTTGCGGTTTTGGCAGACGCAGTCTGCCAAAACCGCAACCTCACAAAATAAACAATTGCGAAGAGCGCAGCGATGAGGCCTCAGAAAAACAATGTACACCGGGTTAGCTACTCATAATACAGTAAATATGCTATACTTCTAACAGAACTCCTGCATCACATTAATTTAAAATTTCGTGCCCGTAGTTGTTATTTTAGTCAAACACCAACGGTCACTGACTACGCCAAAGGGCTAAACCCTGTGCTTCTAAAGGCGTAATCTCTGACCCCCAGAAAGTGTACATGTGATGAAACCATATGATTCTTCTGAAATCGACTTGACGACCAGGGGTGAAACCGCACCGCTAGAAAACAGCGAAATCGATGTCACTCCACCTATTGGGGTAACTCCTCCGCAGATACTGGCGCAGGATGCGGCAGAGGGCCGGCGTGGCGCCGCCTGGCGACTGTTGTACTGGATTATGGAGAACGACCCGCGTGCAGTGATAGCCGTTTCCTCACTTGATGACGATCGACTGGCACAGCACCTGCTAGAATTCATCGCCATGGGTACCTGGGCGGGCAAGCCTTTTGTAGTGCCACCACCCTTGCGCTCCCCGTACGCCAGAACACGCCTCAGAACGCTTTTCCTGCCAGAGGCTGGTATGGACAAGGCGCGTGCTGAACGAATATTATTGAGGGCAATGCACGATAAACGGTCAGCTGTACGTGAGACCGCTGCCCATATTCTTGGCATCTCTGGCAGTCCTGTGGCCACGGCTGAATTGATTGGAGCATTGCACGACCCCGTACCTGCTGTGAGGTTGGAGGCAGCGAAAGCCCTGGGGCGTGTCGGTGATCCGGCAGCCGTACCAGCTTTGCTCAATGCACTACGTGGCGCCGATGAGCAGCTGGGCAGCATCATTTTTTCTTCACTTGTACGCCTGGGTCACCTGGCTGTTCCTGTGCTTATAGAGGCGAGCAATAGTAGTTCAGCCTGGATGCGCTGGAATAGCGTGCGGGCCCTGGGTAAAATTAACGATAAACGGGCATTGTCTGTGCTGGCTAAGGCGCTCAGTGATACTGATCACTCGGTCGCCTGGATGGCCGCCAAAGGATTGGTGCAATATGGCAAAAAAAGCGTCGGGCCTGTGCTACAACTGCTGACCACCGCAGAAACGACGCCGTGGCTCGTAGAGACTGCCTCGTTTGTATTGACTGACCAATACCTCCATAATCCCAAATTCAAACCATACCTGGAGCCTGTTGTTAAGAATATGCGGGGCGTCGCTTACCAGGTTTCCACTCCGCATAGCGCGCAAAAAGCGCTGGCGGATCTCATTGCTGATGGTCTGCTTGAGCAGTAATAAGGTAATGAAATGGCACAGGTAAGTCACTTATCCTTCGCGACGACTGGCACGCGGGGGGTACGTCACGATATACTCCCGATGCGACTGTATCACAAAGCAAAAAAACTTGGCGTGTGGGATCCACGTGCCATCGACTTCTCGCAGGATAAACTGGACTGGCAGAACTGCACTGTCAACCAAAAAGAAACGCTTTCTTTTGATGATTCGGGGTAATTTCCAGCGGATGAGTATTTCTCAATTGGCTCTGGCAGCACCTTTCGCTTGAGCACAACCATTGCATAGGACCGGAATCATCAAAAGCTAGGGAGAGCCCACATCGTAACCCCAAGAATGCTTGGACATCGTAATCCTTAGGGAGAGGCTAAAGCAGCGGTGCGCCAGTTGCGTTCTTGGAGAGAACGCAGTCGCTGTAGCGTGCGGGCTTGACGGCCCATATGCGCCAGGAACTGTTCAAAGGTGAGCAGTATGCCCACCAGGCCTTTGATCGGCAAGGACTTGATCACCTGCTGCTCATGCAGGACATGGAAGCACAGCGCCCTGGCATCCAGCTCCTCGCGAAAGCTCTTGAGCCATTTTTTGACCCATTCCCGCGACCGACCCGGGGCATCCGCTAAATGATTCTAAGGAATGATCTCAGAATAGTGAAAGCATTTAGCCAAAAGCGTCAGTACCTTCCGGTGTTTTCCTCCGCTTTCCCTTTGAATTGCCGCATTTTCATGGTATTCCTCGTGATTTTGTGAGATAATAGTATACAGCGAATGGAAGAGCATATTATCTTTTTTGAAGAGTATGCAGCTCGTTTTCTTTATGGAGAACTTATCGAATTGCCTTTGATAAAGAATGAGGAGAGCAAGAAATGAGCGAGACGCCCACCCACACACCCACACCTCCATCCGTATTTTTCTCCTACTCGAGAGCTGATAGCTCGATCGTCGAACGCTTGAGAACTGATCTCGGTGCTCAAGGGGTTACCACGTGGGTCGACCGGGAAGGTATCCGGCCAGGCACACCTGATTGGGAAGAATCCCTACGAACGGCCATTCGGGCCGCCGACGCGGTTCTACTTGTCGCTTCTCCCAACGCTCGTAGCTCCCGCTACGTCAAGGACGAACTACGTATTGCTCAGATGTATCAACGTCCCATCTATCCTGTTTGGGTGACAGGCACGCAGTGGATGGAGGCCATTCCACTTGGTCTGGGTGGCATGCAATACATCGATGCCCGCGAGGAGCGCTATACCTCGGCCCTCTCCGAGATAGTCTTCACACTTACTGGAGTTCCCTTTCCCCGCGTGCCTGGCTGGCCTGAACCAAATATTGAGCCACGCAATCCCTACAAAGGCTTGCGGCCGTTTACTTCTGCAGATGCGCACGATTTCTTTGGACGGGACGCCCTGATCCAGGAACTCCTGGAAGCGCTCAAGGTGTCGCTGACCAAAAATATACAGGGAGTACAGAGCGCACGGTTGCTGGCGGTTGTTGGGACAAGTGGGTCAGGAAAATCAAGTGTGGTCATGGCTGGCCTGCTTCCCTGCCTTCAAACTGGTGGGATTCTTGGCAGTAAGGGATGGGTGTACCTGGATCCTATCGTGCCAGGGTTACATCCCATTGAGTCCCTGACGCTTGCACTGTCGGAGAAACTGCATGATAAGGGTCTGAAAACGATTCGTGAAGATCTGGAAGACGATCCTGCACGTGGCCTCCATCTCTATGCTACTGCTCTTGCGAAACCACAGGGGACCAAAGTTGTGCTGTTCGTCGACCAGTTTGAGGAACTGTTCACGCTGACGACCTCTGAAGACGAGCGGCGGCAGTTCGTTGACCTGTTGATAAACGCCATCACTGAGCCAGGCGGTCCAGTTGTTCTCATTCTCACACTCCGAGTGGACTTCTCTGATCGTCCCATGCAGTATCCTGAACTCTACCGCCTGATAGACGCCCATCACAGTTCCGTGCTTCCGATGGAGATATACGATCTGCGGGGTACGATTGAGCAACCTGCGGCACTACCCGATGTGCAACTCACTTTCGAGGGTGATCTCGTGGGTGATCTGTTGTTTGAGATACGAGGACAAACAGGTGCCCTGCCGCTCTTGCAATTCACGCTCGACCAGCTCTTCCAACGACGAAGCGGGCACCAGCTGAGCTTACAGTCCTATCGCGAGATTGGTGGCGTCAAAGGAGCATTGTCTCAACATGCCGAGGGGACCTATCAAGAACTGCCTTCTGACGAGCATCGTCAGGTAGCGCGCGACGTGTTTTTGCGCTTAATCAAGCCTGGAACAACCGAGCAGGATACCACGCGTCGTCGTGCGGCACGCTCCGAGTTCGAGCAGGCCGATTCTAAGCAGACACAGCAGATGCAGGAGACGCTGGAGGCATTCATCAGCGCGCGCCTGCTGACCACCAACCAGATCAGTGGCAAAATCACCATTGAAGTGAGTCACGAGGCGCTGATTCGGGAATGGAAACGCCTGGCAGAGTGGCTGCGTGAGGCCCGCGACGACATCCTTTTTCAGCAGTCCCTCAGTGAAGATTCCGCGGAATGGGAGCAGCGGAAGCGGCCCAGAGACCGGCTGTATCGTGGTATCCAGCTCAAAGAAGCCCTGACGTGGGCCAGGCGCAACAGGCCAAATGAGCAGGAGGTGGTCTTTCTACGGGCTAGTACAACTCGGCGAATTCAGTCGCTCGTGAGCCTCATCGCTGTGGTTCTCCTACTGCTCTCTTTGACGGGGATAGCTGGTGGGTTAATTGCGACGCGGCCCCCCGATCCAACGGTCGTAACAACACTCCAGGACAATGTGAATGGATCATTGCGCTATTGTATCGAAAATGCTCCTCCGAACAGTACTATTCGCTTTACCCAGGGCCTGCGTGGAACCATCAAGCTGAGAGAGTCTCTGGGTTTTCTGAGCGACGAACAGCTCACCATTCACGGCCCAGGAGCAGACCAGATTACCATCAGTGGCGGCAACATAGACGCGAAGATTCAAGTACCCCTAGGTGCCACGCTCAACATCTCTGACCTGAGTTTCAAAAACAGTGTGACGGTTATTGATGCCTTCCTCTCCAATCAAGGCTCCCTCACCGTGACCAACAGCACCATCTCGGACAACAAGACAAACGCTGGCGTTACCAGCTTCGGCGGCGGCATCTACAACACCAGTACAGGTACCCTTACCGTGATCAACAGTACCTTCTCGAACAATTCATCATTCGGCGAAGTGGAAGGCGAAGGTGGTGGCATCTACAATGAAGATAAGCTCACCGTGACTCACAGCACCTTCTCGAACAATTCGGCTAGCAGCAGAGGCTTCAGCTTCGGCGGCGGCATCGACAACTTCAGTACAGGTACCCTTACCGTGACCACCAGCACCTTCTCGAACAATTCAACTAGTAGCAGCAATAGTATTGCTAACAACAGCGAAGGTGGTGGCATCTATAATGAAGGTAAGCTCACCGTGACTCACAGCACTTTCTCGAACAATTCAGCTATCAGCAGCAAGAAAGACGGCTCCGGCGGCGGCATCAACAACACCAATACAGGCACTATTACTGTGACCGACAGCATCTTCTCAGACAACAAGGCAATCGGCAGTGCTGTCACCGGCTTCGGCGGCGGTATCAACAATACTGGCAAGCTTACCGTGACCGACAGCACCTTTTCAGGCAACTCAGCAAGCGGCGGGATATACGGCCAAGGGGGCGGCATCGACAATGACGGCAAGCTTACCGTGACCGACAGCACCTTTTCAGGCAACTCAGCAAGCAGCAAGCAAAACAGCTTCGGCGGCGGCATCTTATCCTTCGGCTCCAAGGGTTCTTCTATCATCATTCTTTTTAGTACTATTTATGGGAATACCTCAAGTATAGGTGGTGGTATCTGGATTGATCCGACAGGCAGCAGTCATATGACGATGAGCAGCAGTGTCATCGCTGCGAATAGCGCTCATGACGGCCCGGACATTTCAGGAGCGCTGATCTCAGATGGCTATAATCTGATCGAGAACGTTGCCGGCGCTAAAGGACTGAATGCCGGAACCGATAGGCAAGTGACGTTGGCTGACCTCAACATAGATCCTACACTACGCAACAACGGAGGACCCACCCATACCCTTGCATTGCTCCAGGGAAGTCAGGCTATCGATGCTGTTCCTCTACAGACATGCAGCATCACCGTCACAGATCCCTCTGGTCAGAATGTGACGATCACCACTGACCAGCGCGGCGACCCCCGGCCAGATGGATCGGAGAATGCATGTGATATCGGGGCATATGAATCGTCGTATTCGGGTTGAAGCGTTGTTTCTTCTTTCGCTGTTGTAGTGGTGTCCCCACCGGTTGCGCGAATCATACCCTCACTCTCAGGCTCGTCCACCGTAACGACAATGCCGCTGCCCTCTTCTAAATGCTTCCATTTTGAACTTGCGGAATCACCACCAGAGAACAGAGCTGTTCCCTGATCTCAGGCGGCAGAAAGCAGGTTCCTTCCGCAATACTTATCGTTAACGACCTTCCTCTGGGAAGAAGCGAAGCACACCGAATTTTTCCGGCGTTTCCTGGATGAAGTAGCAGAGGAACACGGTGACCTGAGCCGCTATCACTCCCCCAACTATCGCGCATTATTTTACGAAGAGTTGCAACAGACCATGCATGCATTACTGAGCGATCCCTCTACTGCGGCACAGGCGAAAGCGGCGGTGACCTATAACATGATTGTCGCGACGCTGGTAACCCTCTATTTGACCGGATGCCTACGGATCAATGTAACTTTGGTATTACTGCTCCATGCACCTCGAACAAGTCCTCGACCAATGCATAGATCTCATCCAGCGTCAATTCAGCCGCGGTGTGGGGATCAAACATGGCGGCGTGGTAAACATGCTCCTTCTTGCCGGTCAAGATGGCCTCGACCACCAGGCCTTGAACGTTGATGTTGGTCATCTGCAAGGCCGCGAGCTGTGGTGGGAGCGCTCCAATAAACGTTGGGTGGAACCCGCTGCCATCGACGAGGCATGGTACTTCGACACAGCAGCCATGTGGGAGATTGGTGATTAGATCGGTATTGCGGACATTGCCATAGATGACACGGGGGGTGTTCGTTTCAATAGAATGGATGATGAGCGCGGCATATTCGCCACTACGCTCAGGAGTAAACTGTGCCGTGCCGTTGAGCAGTTGCTCGCGCATGAGCTCCCACCAGGCGGTCTGTGCCTGGTACCGGTGCAGCAGTTCATCGATGGGGATGTCGAACTGTTGCAGCAGGTCAGGGCGGTCGCGGCGAATGAAGTAAGGGTTATATTCGGCGCTATGCTCGCTCGATTCGGTGACGAAATAGCCCAGCCGTTTGAATAGCTCAAAACGAACCGGGTCTTTTTTCCAGATGTCATGCTTTTGAGCTACCTCACGCAGTAAGGGATAGACATCTTGCCCGTTGTGTTGCAACTCAAGATAGAAGGCCATGTGGTTGATGCCTGCACAGCGATAGGTCAGTTCCTTATATGGGAGTCCCATATAATAGGCCAGTTGTTGCGCGGTTCCCTGTACGCTATGGCACAGGCCAACTGTCTTAATGTTTGTCGCCTGAGATACCGCCCAGGTATTCATGGCCATGGGGTTCACATAGTTTATGAATAATACATCTGGACAGATTTCTTCCATGTCCCGGCACATTTCAAGCATTACTGGTATAGTGCGTAGTGCACGGAAAATGCCTCCAATACCCAGGGTATCGCCAATGGTTTGTTGTAAGCCGTAGCGTTTAGGAATTTCAAAGTCGATCAGTGTGGATGGAACGCCGCCAACCTGAATAGTGTTGATGGCATAATCTACTCCATCAAGCGCCGCTTTGCGATCTGCATAGGCGGTGATCTTCGGGTGCGCACCAAGCGCGTCTGCAACCTTGCGCGCCATGATCTCAGCGATGCGCAAACGCTCAGGGTCTATATCCATTAAAGCGATCTCGCATTCTGCGAGTTCAGGAAAGGAAAGAATGTCTCCAAGCAGATTGAGAGTAAAGACCACGCTGCCCGCACCGATCATAGCAATTTTGGGTGGTGACATACTATTTCTCCTTGATTGCAGGTTTTCTAAAAACGGTTCGACTTTTTCTTGTACCCTGGGTTCGCAGCTTGAGGGAGGTAACATGCTAAAGCCTGGACTTCTTGTCTGGCCACGGTTGCTGGCCAGACTTTTTCGACATGACAGTGTTGGCCGCTTTCAGCCTAACACCCCCGATGGGTAGCGTGGGTGAATTTCTTTACCACCCGCGAAACGGTCGAAGGCAAAGGGCTGCATATCAGCAGGTTTACTCGCCGTCAAGATCAATTGTGCCATCCACTGTCCAATAAGCGACGAAAGTTTGAAACCATGACCGCTGAAACCTGCAGCACAATAGAGGCTCGTGTATGGCTCAAGTCGGTCAAGGATGGGATGGTAATCTGGTGTATCGTCGTAGATACCGGCCCAGCCGCCACGCGGAACAGCACGAGCAAGCGCTGGAATACTGTCCGCGGCCCTGCGGCTGAAGTTAGCTATCTCCTCTTCCGAGAGTCCCTGGGAGTAATGATCCGGGTCACTTGCTACCAGCACATCTTCAGTTGAACCAATGAGCGTGACTCCGCCAAGGTCTGGACGGAGATAAATCTGGCGTGTGATATCAAGGCCTACAGCATGAAGGCCGTGGCGACCGCCGAAATCATGCGGACGGCGCAGGGAGAGCATTGGATGACGTGTTGGGATGATTGGGAGTGTGATACCGGCAGTTTGTGCAAGTGGCACGCTCCATCCATTCGCGGCTAACACAACTATGGGAGCGAGTATATCGCCATCCACTGTTCGCACACCGGCCACATTGTCGTGCTGCTGCAGAATGTGCGTCACGGTCACGCCTTCTCGAATGATCGCTCCATAATCACGAGCTCGGTGAGCAAAGCTATAAGTTGTTGCCATTGGATCGGCGACGCCTGCATCCGGTTCGTAGCACGCCAGAGCCACACCCTCGCCGTTGTAGCCTGGCGCTGCCTGGCTTACCTCGCTACCATTGAGCAGCTGCGTGTTGACGCCGTGCTCTTGCTGCAAAGTAACATTGGCGCGCAAGGCTTCCGCGCCTTGCTCATTCGTCATGGCGATCATGCCAGTCGTGATGAAGCCACAATCTCCACCGACAAGCTCATCGAAGTGTTGGAAGATGTGAAGACTCTCTTTTGCCATACGAATAGTGAAATCATTGGAGTAATGTTGCCTGATGATGGCTCCAGAGTGACCTGTTGTACCGCTGCAAATGGCCCGTCGCTCCAATAATAGCACGCGTCCAGCTTTCTGCCTGGCGAGGTGATAGGCAATGCTGGTACCCATCACACCTCCACCAATAACGAGAATATCGGCTCTTTCAGTCATAATGCTGGTCTCCCGAGTGACTGGTATGTTTGCTATATTTATGCTACCAGAGTAGCAGCCAAAAGTGGAAAAAGCAAGCCATAGCCGCTCAAAATTGACAGTTAACAGGAATATTTTGGGGTGCGCGCATGTTGAAAATGATGGATATCTTTTCATCTTGGGATAGCTTCCTAACAAAAAAGCACCTACTTCCATTGACAAGCAAAAAAGAGAAATGGTACTCTTTTGTTAGTAACTATAGAAATTAAATTGATTGACATTGTCAAC